>Ga0197143_1001286_pt1 | contig 21635 bp, 23 predicted proteins | sample GBS70_MetaG_FD_148603 | JGI IMG/M metagenome (GOLD analysis project Ga0197143, IMG submission 148603) | Sediment microbial communities from Great Boiling Springs, Gerlach, Nevada, United States - GBS 70_MetaG | ecosystem: Environmental > Aquatic > Thermal springs > Hot (42-90C) > Sediment...
GAGGGAGAGGGGGTCCAACCTCAGAGTCTTGGAGCTGGGGAGGGAGCATCGGGGGTTCGTCTTCCCCGCCGTGGGCCTTCATCCCTGGTCCCTCCCCCAAGACCCGGGGGAGGAGCTGGAGTTCCTGAGGGAGCACTTGGGGGAGGCGGTGGCCTTGGGGGAGGTGGGGATGGACCTGAAGATCCCGAAGGCCCCCGAGCTTCAGAGGAGGGTGCTGGAGGGCGTGGTGGAGCTGGCGGAGGAGTACCGGAAGCCTCTGATCCTCCACTCCAGGTGGGCCTGGAGGGAGGTGGTGGAGGTGGTGAGGGGGAGGAGCGTTTCCCCCTCGATTTTCCACTGGTACTCGGGCCCGGAGGAGCTGGTGGGCGAGATCCTGGATCTGGGGCACTACCTCTCCGCCACCCCCGCCCTGGAGTATAGCCCTCCCCACCGCGCTGCCCTCCTCAGGTGTCCGGTGGAGAGGGTCCTCCTGGAGACGGATTCCCCCGTGAAGTACAGGGGAAGGGAGTCCCGGCCCTCGGAGGTGGTGAGGAGCCTGCGGGCGCTCTCGGAGCTCAAGGGTATGGAGGCGGAGGAGCTGGCCCGCCTCACCACCGAGAACGCGAGGAGGGTTTTGGGGATCCCCTGAAGCCGAAGACAGACTCCCTCCTCAGGTCCACGAAGGTCTCCCTCTCCCCGCCCGCCTGCAGCACCACCTTCTTCTCTTCCGTGATCTTCCCCACCACCTCCGCCCTCAACCCATGCGCCCGCAGGGTCTCCAGGCACCTCTTGGTCCTAGAGGAGGTGAGAAGGTAGCAGGTGCTGGGGTAGGTGAGGAGCCACTCCTCCCTCTCCACCCCCCTGGGAAGGGGGAGGAGGTCCAGGTCCAGGAGTGCCCCCACCCCGCTGTACTCGCAGAGCATGGCGGCCGTGCCCACTATCCCGGGGGCACTGACGTCCTTGCAGGAGGAGGCCAGACCTCTCTCCGCCACCTCCACCATTCCCTCCACCTGCTCCAGGATCTCCTCCCTCCTCTTTCCCTGGGTGGAGTCCAGGGCGTGGAAGAGCTTCCCCCTCCTGAAGCTCCCCTCCAGGTCCGCTGCCAGGATCAGGTCCTCCCCCACCCTGGCCGTGTTGCTTCTGAGCACCCTCCTAGCCACACCCACGCAAACCCCATCCACCGCGTCGTAGGTGGTGTCGGGGTGGGTGTGGGCCTTTAGGAACTCCAGGCCGAACCTCTCCAGGCCCTCCCTTATCCCCTCCGCTATCTCCCTTCTCACCGCCGCGGAGGAGGAGGAGATCACGTAAAGGAAACCCTGCGGTCTGGCCCCCTTGCACACCACATCCTGCACGTTCACTAGGACCGAGTAGTAGCCCGCCAGCCTGGGGGAGGCTTTCACCACCCACTCCAGGATGCCGTCGCAGGAGACCACCACCGTGATCCCTCCCACCCTCAGGAAGCCGGCGTCCTCTAGGGAATGGGTTCTCACGATGCCCATCAGCTCCGAGATGCAGCGCTTCCTGGCGAGGGGTTTGAAACTTCTGAGCTTCCCGACCAGGGACCGGAGGGAGGACAACAACCGGTCTTTTTCCCCGTGGATTTAACCTTATCGGGTTTTTCCCCAACAGTATTAAGGTGGGATTCCCTCCTTTCCTACGGACTCCCATATGGCCGAAAAGTGGATGGAGGGGATGAGAGAGAGGTGGAACTCCCGCCGGCCCGGGGGGGAGGGAGGGCTCAGGGGTAAGGCGCTGGTGGTGATCGAGGGGGACTCCCGGAGGAGGGAGTTTATGATCGAGATGGAGGGCTGGAGGATGAAGGAGCTGAGGGAACCGAGAGAGGGGGAGAGGGCCGAGGTCTGCGTTTTCGCCCCCTTCCGGTCGCTCAGGAAGCTCAGGAGGGAGGAGGATCTGGTCTGGATGGTGATCAACAGGGAGGTGAGGATCAGGGGGAGGTTCAGGATGCTGGCCAGGAACCTGTCTCTCTGGACCGCCCTCCTCTCCTTCCTGGCCTCGGGCCTGAGGAGGAGGGGGTGAGGGAATGAGGGCGGTGAGGGAGAGGAGCAGGAGGGAGAGGAGGGAGTGGGAGAGGTGGCTGAGGGAGAGCGGCCTGCTGGGAATCTGGGAGAGGCTGGAGGGGGTGAGCCCCTTCCCGGGAAGGCTGCCCCTTAACCTTGAGATCTTCCTGGTGAGACCCCCATGGCTACAGGCCTTCAGGAGGCTGGGGATGAACCGGAGGGTTTGGGAGAGGCTGAAGTACGAGAACTTCGTGGAGTGGTCCTACAGGGTGGACCAGGCGGTGGAGACCTCCTCCCGCCTGGCCGCCTCCCCTCCCCCCGAGGAGGAGGTGTACTCCACGGAGAACCTCTGCTACCTCAGCCACCCTCCCGCCTACCTCTGCAGGCCGGACATAGGTAGGAGCGCCTGCCAGATGCTCTACGGGAAGTACGCCACCGTGGAATACGTCCACGCCGACGACTTCACCGGAGAGATCACCTGGATAAACGGATACCACAACGAGGACGGCCTCCCCGTCCACCGGTGGACGGTGGGGGTCTCGCGCGGCATCTCCAGCTTCTTCGACGGAGAGGACGAGGAGGCCTTCCTGACCTCCACCGACACCCGGACCACCCCCTCCAGCCTGAAGGAGCTGGAGGAGAACCTGTCCAGAAGTTATCCCTCCCTTGGAATGAGGCTCAAGGAGGTTCCCCAGAGGTACTGGGATCCCTACGACTGGGGCACGGCCCTGAGGGACACGCTGGTGGAGCTGAAGGCCAAGGACCTCCCCCAGTGGCCCCAGTCCGTCCTCTACCTCTCCTGCGTTTCCACCTACATCAGCCTGATAGCCCAGAACGCCCTCACCAGCACGGAATTCTTCCTCTGGGTCTACTACGGCCTGAACACCAGAGCCCTGGGGGTGAGCTACAACCTCTTCTCCCACGTGCCCTCCCCTCCCCTCTTCAGGGTCCTCCTCAACCTCCCCCAGGAGACCTTCGTGAAGCGCATGGCCCGTCTCTTCTTGGGAGGCTACGACGCCTTTCACAAGCATGCCTGCTCTAGGAGGAAAACCCCCCTCCTCTTCAGGATAAAGGACTTCTTCTTCAAGAAGGGCCCCTTCTATCCTCACTCCAACGGGATAGTCCCTCCCTTCGTGCTGGCCAGGGTGGTTCCACCCTCCCTGGAGCCCATCAACCTGAGGCAGTACCTGGAAACCCCACCCAGCAAGGAGTTCTTGGAACTCCTGGAGAGCGAGGCCGGGCTGAACAAGGAAACGGGGGAGCTTCCCCCCCTGGAGGAGACCTCCAGGTTCGCCTTCCTGCTGGATCCCTCCGTGGAGCTCCTCCGCCCCAGCGACTTCCCCTCCATGGACTGGAGCAGGGGTCAGATCTGGCCCTTCGACCTGACCAGGGAGAAGCTGGAGATCATGGTGGAGGAGGGCTACGACGGCTCCGGGAAAAACGTGGAGCACTACAGCAGGCTGGCGGACAAGAAGATGGGGAAGAGGGTGGATTAGGCTTGCCCCATCCCCTCAACCTGGCGGTGCTGGGAACCGCCGGCTCCGGGAAGACCACCCTCACCCGCTCCTTCGGGAGGTGGATGGAGAAGGAGCTGGGGAGGAGGGTGGCCTTCGTCAACTTGGATCCCGGAGCGGAGAGGCTGCCCTTCCGGCCCTCCTTCGACCTCCGCAGGCACTTCACGGTCCGGGGCCTCATGAGGAGGTACGGGCTGGGGCCCAACGGGGCCATGGTCAGGGCCTCCCAGCTGCTGAAGAGGGGGGCGGGGAGGTTCGCGGGGGAGATAAGGAGGGTGGAGGCCGAGGTCAGGCTCCTGGACACGCCCGGACAGCTAGAGGTCTTCCTCTTCCACGGGGGAGGTAAGCTCCTCTCCCTGCTGGACGGTACCTCCCTCTCCCTCTTCCTCCTAGAGGCCCGCACGCTCCTAGACCCCGCGGGACTCACTCTGGCCAGGCTCCTCAGCCTCTCCGTCCAGCTGAGGCTGGGTGTCCCCACCCTCTGCGTGGTGAACAAGGTGGATCAGCTGGACAAGGGGATGGAGGAGAGGCTGAGGGAGGACCTGCCCAGGCTGGAGGGCCTTCCGGGGGTGGAGGCGGAGCTGGCGGAGAGGCTCTTCTCCCTCCTCAGGGAGTTCCTACCGCCCGCCAGACTGGTGGGGGTGAGTGCCAAGAGGGGTGAGGGGATGGAGAGGCTTTACGATCTGGTACAGGAGGTCTTCTGCGCCTGCGGGGACCTGACCTAGAGGAGGGCCCCTCCCCCCTCCAGCTCCCTCCTCAGCTCTTCATAAGGAAGCTCGGGGGCGGGGAGACCCTGTAGGGCGCAGAGGGCCGCGGCCGTTCCGCAGGCCTGACCCGTGGCCATGGAGGGCGCCAGAACCCTGGTGGAGGCCTGGGCGGCGGAGGTGGTGGAGAGGCACCTTCCACCCACCAGCAGGTTCTCCATCCCCAGGGGCAGGCAGCAGCGGTAGGGGATTTGGTACCAGTTGTCCCCCTCCAGGGACCTCAGCTCGGTGGTCCTGGAGTGGGGATGGTGGCGCTCTATGGGCCAGGCGCACCTGGCCACGGGATCGGGGAACCTGGCCCCGGAGAGCACCTCCTCCTCCGTCAGCACGTGCCTTCCCCTCACCCTCCTGGTCTCCCTCACCCCCACGTGGAAGGCTATCTCCGAGAGGTAGGCGTTCTCGAAGCCAGGGATCCTCTCCCTGAGGAAGCGCAGGCACTCCCCCACCTGCTTCCTTCCCTCCAGCTCCGCCCTGGTGAGGGAAAAGACGTCGGTGCCGTCCACGGGAACCCTAGAGAAGCCCACCACGAAGTTCCCCTCCCTGGGCAGGGGGATGAGGTTCCCGTCCTCCCTGGGAAGGTCGTACTCCCCCGAGGCCACGGCCTCCCTCACCCTCTCCCTTAGCTCCCCGGACAGGAGAAGGGGGATGACCTCCTCCGTTCGCACCCCAGACACCCTGAACATCATGGAGCCTGCCTGCAGGACCTCCGCCTTCTCCACCGGAACCCCGGCCAGGAAGGAGGCATCCGCATCCCCCGTGGCGTCCACGAAGACCTTCCCCTCTAGCTTCAGAGGACCCGATTTGGTGCATACCCTCACAGAGGTGAGGCGTCCTCCCTCCCTCCTCACCCCTACCACCGTGGAGTGGAGGAGGAGCTCCACCCCCTCCCTCAGGACCATCTCGTCCAGCACCAGCCTGAGGATGGTGGGATCGTAAAGGAGCACCACCATGGCCCCCGACCTCACCGGTCCCATCAGGGCGTCTCGGGAGGATAGGAGTTCCACCATCTCCCAGGCTATTCCCTTCACCACCTGCACCTGCTCGGGTCCGGAGGTGTAGAAGCCGCAGAGGGAGCCGTAGAGGCCCGAGGTGGCGGTTCCTCCTAGGAAACCGTACCTCTCCACCAGCAGCACGCTCGCCCCCAGGCGCCGGGCGGCCAGGGCGGCGGCTACCCCGCATGGCCCTCCCCCCAGCACCACCACGTCCTTCCGCTCCGCCCTCACCAAAGGCTTTTTGACTCCGGGAGGATAAAAGAAAGGGTGCTGGAGGAAGAAGTGAAGGAGAGGGCGAGGGAGGCCGGGGCCGCCCTAGTGGGGATAACCTCGAGGGAGAGGCTGGAGGGCCACTCCTGCGCGGACCCTTCCTACTACCTTCCCAGCGCCAGATCGGTGATCAGCTTCGCCGTTCCCCTGGATAGGGTGGTGGTGAGGGATTACCTGGCCAAGAGGGACCTCTCGGCCAGGAGGGAGATGGCGGTGCTGGAGTACGAGACCTACTGCCGGCTGGAGGAGATAGGGGAGGCGGTTAAGGAGTGGCTGGAGGGCAGGGGGTACAGGGCGGCCAACTGTGAGAGGAATCTGGATTACCGGAACCACGAGAGGAGCAGGGAGCGCTGGGAGGGTGCGAGGATGATAGCGGAGTTCGCCCGGACCGATCCCGAGCATCCCTTCGTACAGGCCCTGAGATCCGGAGAGGCGGAGATCTACAACCCGGATTACACCCCCACCTTCTCCCACCGGTACGCGGCGGTGGCGGCGGGGCTGGGGAGGCTGGGGTGGAGCGGCAACCTGGTGACCACGGAGTACGGGGCCCTCGTCTACCTGGGGAGCGTGGTCACGGAGGCGGAGCTCGAACCCGATCCCCAGCTGGAGGATAACCCCTGTTCTGGATGCAGGAGGTGCGTCTCGGTCTGCCCCTCGGGCTTTCTGGCGGTGAAGGAGGCCAGGTCCATCAGGATAGGTGAAGTGGAGGATCAGGTATGCAGGCACGGAACCCTCTCCAGGTGCGTCCTCTGCTGCGGGGGGTTCTGGAGGGGGGCCAGGGAGGGGTGGTCCACCTGGTCGCCCTGGAGGCTTCCCGTCCCCCGGAGCGATGAGGAGGCCGATGCCCTCATCAGGAGGACGGTGGTGGAGCACCTGCTGGCAGGGGGGAGGAAGACGGAGAACCTCCTAAGGTTCGTGAAGGGCATCATGCTGGGGCTGAGGAAGGGGGTCATGTCCCCGGACGACTTCGGCCCCACCTGCTCCTTCTGCCAGCTGGTGTGCTGGGGGAGCGAGGAGGAGAGGAGGGAAAACGTGAAAATTCTCTTCTCCTCCGGGGTGGTGGAGGAGGAGAACGGGGAGCTGGTCATAAAGAGACCCGTGGAGGCTGAGTAAGTGGCCTTCTGGATGGATCCCCTCCTGCTCTTCCTGTGCGGTCTTCCGGTGGCCCTCCTCAGGAAGAAGCTCTTCTTCAACAGCACTCGCTTCGTTCCCCTCGTCTCGGCCCTCATCCTCCTCCTCTTCTGGACGGTGTCCATAGGGATGTTCTGCAACCTCGGGTTCCTCAGGTGGGCCTGGGAGGGATGCGGGGCCAGGAGCGGGACGGAGTGGATGGTGAACGGGGGTCTCCTCTCCCTGGTGGAGCCAGGCTCCTCCTACTCCACCCTTTCCGGGGAGGGGATGTTTCTAAGCATCTTCATGTTCGCCCTCTACCCCCTCTACCTCTGGCTGGGGATCAGGGTGGGGGAGAGGCTCTTCAGGGGCCCCCTCGAGACCCGCCCCTCCTGAGTTTCCTCTCCACCTCTTCCAGGCCCTCCGAGAGGAAGTGGAAGGGGGTGAGCCTCTGGGCGGAGAAGGGGGGGAAGCGGGGGTGGAGGAGGGCGAACCTCCTGAACCTTTCCACCCTGTAGTCCTCCAGGTGGCCCCAGGTCCCCTCGTGGAGGAGGGCAGCCTCCTCTGCCGCCGCGAAGGCGGTCCTCCCGGCCTTCCACTCTGCCACGGTGGCCAGCAGGGGATCCGCCCTCCCCCTGTCCGCCGACCATGCCGCCCTGTAGACCATAAGGCGTGAGGCCTCCAGCTCGGCGCTGAGCTCGGCCAGCTTGGTGAGGGTGCGGGAGTACTCCCAGGACGGCTTTCCCGTTTCCTCCCGCTCCCTGAGGTAGCGCAGGGCCCTCTCCACTGCCCCCTCCGCCGTCCCCAGCGCCTGTGCCGCCGTATCTATTTTGCAGAGGGTGAGGAGTTCCGCCGTCATCTCCGGCTCTCCCCCCCTGCTCCCCAGCAGGTTCTCCTCTCCCACTCTCCCCTCCACCGCCAGGAACCTCCCGGAGATTCTTCCCTCGGTCTCCAGCAGCAGGAGGGAGGGCAGGCCCTCCACCCAGGCCCTCACCACCAGGTAATCCGGAGGGGGCCCTGGGGGAAGCTCCACCTTCCCCCTAGCCTCCATCTTGCCACCCTTCTCCTCCACCACCAGTCCCTCCTTCTTCCCCAGCCCCGCCACTCCCATCCTGGCCCTTCCCTCCACCAGCGGGCGCAGGTACCTATCCTTCTGCTTTTCGCTCCCGTGCCTCAACAGGAGGTCGCTACCAAGGGTGGCGGAGGAGAGGGCCTCCCCCAGCCTGGGATTCACCCTGCAGAACTCCTCCTGGATGAGCACGCTGGCCAGCACGCTCACCCCAGCTCCCCCGTGCTCCTGGGGGATGCGGGGCCCCACCAGCCTCGCCTCGCAGGCCTTCTTCCAGAGGGGGAAGGGAAACTCCTCCTCCCCCAGCCCGGCCTTGAGGTCGGGGAAGCTGGAGAGGGCGAAGTTCCTGGCGGTGGCCCTCGCCATCTCCTCTTCTTCCCTGAGCTCGAAGTCCGTCTCACCACCTCCAGCTCTCCGCCAGGTGCTCGGCGCACCGCGTGGCGAAGGCCATGATGGAAATCTGGGGGTTCACCTTCACGCACTCCGGGAAGATGCTGGCGTCGGCCACGTACAGGTTCTCCAGGTCGTGGCACCTCCCCCAGGAGTCCACCACCCCGCTCTCAGGGGTGGGGCTCATCCTGCAGGTCCCCTGGGGGTGGTAGGCGGACCAGATGAAGTCGGTGGCCTTCAGCCTCATCCCCAAGAGCTCCTCAAGGTCCTCCTTTCCCCTCACCCAGGGCTTCCTGGCCAGGCCCGTGCAGACCCTCTCCGCCCCTCCCTCCAGCAGGATCCTGCAGGCCTCCACCGTTCCCTCCTGGGCGGCCCTCACATCCCTCTTCCCCAGCCGGTAGAGCACGAGGGCCTCCATCCCCGCCCTGGGCAGCCCGTAGGGTAGGGGTAGGAGGGGGAGAACCCTTCCGCAGGAGTCGGAGTCGTTCACCATCACCCCTATGGAACCCACCTTCCTCCACTCCTCTATCACCTCCATCAGCTCCCTTCCCACGAAGGGGGTGGAGAGGACCCCTATGCCCGGGGGAACGGTGGTGGACTCCAGCACGAAGCCCCTCTCCCAGAACTCTATACCGTAGGACTGGGAGACGGTCCTCCACCCGTACAGGGACTCGGGGAAGAAACCAGAGACAAGGACGCAGGGATGGATCCTGAGGTTCAGCCCCACCATCCCGCTGGAGTTGGCTATCCTGTTGGCCAGCAGTAGGACGGGGGTGTAGAGGGCCCCGGCGGCCAGTACGAAGACCCTGGCCCTCACCACGAACCTCCCCACCCTCTCCCCCCTCCTGTTGTAGATCACCCCCCCCGCCCTCACCACCTTCCTCCCCCTCACCTCCAGCTGCTGGAGCTCGAAGCCGGTGTAGATCCTGGCCCCCGCCCTGGTGGCCAGGGGCAGGTAGGTCAGGCGCATGTCCTGCTTGGCGTCGATGGGGCATCCGTACTGGCAGACTCCCGTGGCGTCGCATCCCCTCGCGTTCTTCTCCAGCGGCCTACCGGGATAGCCCAGCTTCCTGGCCCCCTCCGCCACCCTGGCGTGGGCCTCCCCCATCAGCTCCAGGGAGACCGGACGGACGGAGAGAGTCCTCTCCACCCTCTCGAAGTATGGCTTCATCTCCGCGGGGGAGAGCCCCTCCAGCCCCCATTCCGTCCACCTCTCCAGCAGGTGGTCGGGGGTGCGGAAGCAGGTGCTGGAGTTTATCACGGTGGTTCCCCCCAGGCAGTTCCCCACCGGGAGCATGATGGGTGGTCCAGGGTAGGGGGGAAGGGGGAGGGCGAAGAGGGATCCGGAGTTCCGGTAGAGGAGAGGGATCATCTCCCTGGGTTCACCCGTGAACTCCTCCGCCCGGTGCTCGAATCCCCTCTCCACCACCGCCACCCTAAGTCCCTTCTCCGCCAGCTCCTTGGCCACCACCGCTCCCCCCGCCCCGGATCCCACCACCAGCACATCGCAATCTATCTCCACCACCCCAGCCTTCCTCTCGAACTCCACCAGGTTCTCCCTCAGGAGCTCGGGGCTGGGAACCCTGGGTTTGTTCCTTTCCACCACCGTGCCCAGGACCTCCTTCACCTCCGGGAGGGCGGTGTAGGGGAGCACCACCATCGTCTTGAGGAGGGAGAGGAGGGTGCGGAAGAGGAAGGAGCGGCGGTTCAGCTCCCTCAGGAGGGAGGGGGGAAGGCGGTTTAGCAGAGAGCCCAGCGGGCCCAGCAGCCTCCACAGGATCCTGACGAGGAGGGGGGGAAGCCAGCCGAAGACCTCTCCCACGAAGGTCCTCACCTCCTCCTCGAGGCCCTCCACCTCCTCCGCAGGCTTGAGTTCCCCGCGGCCCGGCAGGAGGACCCTGAGGAGGGAAGAGGGGCTCATCCCTTCCCCCTTCCGGGCCTCACCCTCCCCAGGATGAAACCGGGTCTGGAGCCCCTCAGCCCGAAGAGGCCCCTTTCCACGCTCACCCTCACCCTCTCCCCCTTCCTGACGGGGACGAGGCTCTCCACCAGGTAAACCCCCGGTTTCACGTTGCTCCTGAGGTCGTATCCCACCCTCACCACGGCCTTCCCACCCCTAACTTCCCTCACTAGTCCGTAAGTAAAGTCCCTCCCGTACCTCCACCTGTGGAGGGAGTAAGAGAGGAGGAAGAGGAGCACCAGGGACAGAGGGAGGAGGAGGGAGGGATAGGGTTCGGTCAGCAGGCGGGGGGGAAAGAGGCGGAGGGTAAGGAGGAGCCAGGCGAAGCAAAGGCAGAGGAGGGAGAAGGAGAGGTAGGCCCGGTGGTCCTCCGGGAAGGCCCTCCTCAGCTGGGTGAGGGAGAGGTGCAGGGTGTACAGGGAAAGGGCCAGCATAGGGAGGAGGGTGGGGAGGGACCGGAGGAAGAGGTGCAGGACCGCGAAGAGGAAGAGGAGGAGGAGGGAGAGTTGGAGCTTGAGTACCACGTACTCCGGCCAGCCCGCGTGCCTCCTCTCGAAGAAGCCCCTGAGGGGTTCCGGTATCTCCTCCCTCCTTTTCCTCCTCCTGAGGCGGACCCTGGGTAGCCTGGGGTGGAGCACCGCCTCTCCCACCCTTCTGAAGAACTCCTCCATCACCCCCCCTCCAGCGTCCAGGTGGAAGAGTATTTCGCCGTTCTCCCCGGGTCCGTGACCTCAAGCCTCACCACGGAGTTCTCCAAGGTGAGGGTCACCACCAGACCGGTGTACCTCTCGTAGGTTCTCCCTATCCCGGTAAGGGTTACGTTGTCCAGCTGCATGTGGTATAGGTTCATGGTCCTCACCAGGTTTTCCACGTCCCTGGACGTGAAGGAGACCCTGTCCGCCGTGGCCTTCACCGCTATTCCCTCCTCCCCCCTCTCCATCACCGCCAGAAGGCAGGAGGAGAGGAGGAGGGCGGGGAGCATTAGCAGGAGGGCCATCCCGGTGAGTACGAATCCCTTCTCCTTCATCCCCCCTCCCTCCAGACGTAGAGCACGATGGGCTGCAGCTCCGCCTTCTGCCTGGAGGCCCACTCTATGGATCTCCGGACCAGCTCGACCCACCTCTCCCTTTCCAGACCGTCGAAACCCTGGTCGTAGGAGCTCTGCGCCATCCTCACGTTGAAGAGGGCGGTCCTCTCCATGAATCTGAGGGTGATCCCGAACCAGGGGAGTCCCAGGTTCGCTAGGGCCTCCCTTACCAGCAATCCAGGCCAGGTGATGCCCCCGTTTTCGTAGTTCTCCCACCTCCCGAGGGTCCTGAGCCAGGGCTCCAGGACCCAGGAGGTTTCGTACACGTACTGGTAGTAGGTGTCACCCTGGTAGGGAACCTCCGTGAAGGGAAGGCCGGTGGTCACGTAGTGGGTGAGATCCACCAGCTCCATCCTCTCCCCGTAGGGGCCGTAGCCCGGTCCCCTCACCCTGTCTATTCCCGGATCGGAGGAGAAGGGGTTGGGGGAGATTCCGAACATCAGGAGGAGCTGCCCGTAGGGGCTCAGCCAGATGGGTATTCCAAAGAGCCTCCTCCAGGGGTCCCTCCGGTTGGACCAGAGGGTTTCACCCCCTGCCACCGCCCCTCCTCCTATCTCCCTCCCCCCTACGACCAGCTTCCACGTCAGGTAGTCCACCAGGGTGCTAAGGGTGTTATCGCTCCAGTAAACGCTGACATCGGGAAGGAAGACCACGTCGGGGTACCAGTCGGGCTCCACCCTGTTCTCCAGGTAGGCCACGAAGGTGTTCTCCTCTCCCGTCATCCGGTAGGTCCACCCAGGCTTGATCACCTGGGAGGCGAACCACCTGTCTTGCTCATCATCAGCCCAGATCAGGACGTCCAAGTTCTCCACCGTCCTTATGAACTCGCAGGTGAGGTGTAAGGCCAGGGCCCTCTCACCCGCGTTCTCCCACCTCCCCCTCCAGTTCTCCGAGTTGTCCCGGTAGACCTCCAGCAGGAGGTTGTCCTCCGCCCCCACCGTGTACCTGAAGCTCACGCCGGGGGGAAGGAGGGAGATCAGGTTCTCCCTGGCCGCCCTGCCGGCTTCGGCAACCTGCTTGTTGTTCAGGCAGTCTATCACGTACCTGGTCACCCCCATCCCGTCCAGGGCGTTCAGGGCGTCTTGGGCGCTCCTCTCCAGCTTCAGGTACCCGTGGCCCGGTCTTCCCCAGGGCTCCAACCTGGCCACCCCAGCCAAGGCGATCATCATCACCAGCACCGCCAGGCAGGCGTCCAGGCTGAAGAGGAATCCCTTCTCCCTCACCTCCACACCCTCACCTCCAGCGCTCCGGGGAGGAGGAGGTCGGCCTGGTAGGCCAGCTCGGGATTGGAACACCTGGGCACGGCCACCACCAGCACATCCACGTACTCCCACTTGCTCCCCGTGACCTTCAGGGTGAGGTAGTTGTTGGGGTTTCCCCCGTTGTCCGCTTCGGTCAGAGGATTCTGGGAGCCCTTCTGGCCGTGGTACCACATGGGGAGTAGGGTGTCCCAGGGAAAGTGGTAGTCCGGGTTTCCACCCGAGCGGTTGACCCACACGTCGGTGACGGGTTTGTTGGGAGAGGAGGGCGAAAGCACCACGTACCAGTCGAAGAGGCCCAGCTCACCCGGTTTCACCAGGAAGGGGAGGGTGTAGGGATCGGGTCTGCCGTAGTGCCTGCGGTTTTCCACCACGTTCCTCACTTCCCCTGAGGTGAGGTAAAGGGAGCGCCTGGCCACGGCCACCTCGGGGGAGTTCTCCCACCCCGGGGAGCCCCCCAGGTTCCATCCCGGCCAGATGTCCCAGATCACCCCCTCGTACCAAACCCCCACCGTCTTTCCGTCGGCCACCACCTCCACCGTCAGGGGCGGTAGGGAGACCACCATGGAGAAGGTTCTTCCCTGTTTGGTTTCGTTTCTTTCCATCCCCCCGCTTTTCAGCTTTACGTTGGCCCTCACCGTGGTCCCCAGGTTTTCCAGCCTCACGTACACCTCCATCCCCCAGATGGTGGTCTGGAGGGTGTAGTTCAGCCCCTTCACGTCCTTCCTCACCAGCAGGTTCTTGGTGAGGATCCTGAGCTCGAAGTTTTGGCCCCCGAAGAGCCTCATGACCGCCTGCACCTCCTCCCTGGAGGGATCCCAGTTCTCGCTTCTGCACAGGTCCCTGAGCACGGCCAGCTTTCTCAGGTCCAGGCCGGAGTTCCTGGAAAGCCCCAGCACCTGCAGGGAAGAAGGCCGATCCTCCCAGTTCTCCGGAACCCCTCCCGCTTTCACCAGGGCCTCCGCCGCATCGCTTGCCACCCTTTCCAGGGAGTAGCGGGAGACCTCCTCCCTTGCCCTGGCGTGCACCATCTCCATCGCCAGGCCCGAGTAACCCAGGAGGAGGGCGGTCAGGGAGAGGGCCAGGAACATGTCTAGGGTGAGGACCTGTCCGCGGCTCACCTGCTCACCTCCTCCACCTCCACCTCCACCCCGTAGCTGCCTCGGGAGGTGCGCACCTCCTGCACCGCGGAGGGGAACCTTCCCGTCACGGCCTTCCACATGAAGCGCAGGGCATCACCCCTCACCTCCTCCCTCACCACGTCTTCCGGGCAGGAGAGCCCCCAGACCATCACGGAGATCTCCACCGTGCCCCTCACCATCCTCACCTCCCTAACCCGCGCCGCTCCCCCGTACTCCTCCTGCAGCCTATGGAGGGCGTTCTCGGCCCCGTCCCTGGCGGAGGAGAGGAGGGCTTGCCCCTCGTTCGCACCCTCTCCCAGATAGAGGAGGGAGGAGACGGCCAGCAGGATGGCCGCGAAGAGGATGAGCGTCTCCAGGCTGACCTGACCCTTCACCCGCTCACCACCCTTATCCGGTTCTCCTCCCAGTAGATCCTGAGGATCCTCAGGTCTCCGGGGGGGAGGAGGAAGTTCTCCACGTTGTTGCACACCGTCCCCACCCTAACCTCGCCACGCTCCCCCCTCACCACCACCTCCCCCCTGGAGTTGTCGAAGGCCAGGGTGAGGGTGGGCCTATCAGGCACCCTGAGCCTCAGCTCCAGGCCCGGTCCTCCGGAGTAGACGGCGTTGATGGTCCCCGCCAGCTCCTCCCCCACCATCCTGGCCTCCAGCCCCCAGGAGATTCCCCTTGCCGCCTCCATCCTCCCCTGGTACACGTGCAGGAGGGAGGAGCATACCAGCATGAGGAGGGTCAGGGCAAAGAGGGCGTCCATGGAGAAGAAGCCCCTCATCCTATCCCTCCCTGGGCTCCACATAGAGGTATATCCTCCCGTTCTCCAGCCACAGGTTCTCCACATCCCCCGGCCAGCCCACGATCACGGGATAGGTTCCGGCGGGGAGGTTCAGGAGCTCTCCCCTGGTCCCCAGCCTGCAGGGGCTCGCCACCACCAGCTCCTCCCCTCCCCAGAGCACCTCCACCCTCACCTCGTTCTCCCTCAGCCTGAGGTTCCACCTCTCCTTCAGGCTCACGGTCACCGTCTTCACGCTTCCCTCCCCCCCCGAGATCACCTGCTCCAGGGCGGAGGCAAGGGCCCCGGAGGCGGAGCGGGCCTGGGAGAGGTAGAGGGTCCTCCTCATCCCCTCCTCCGAGGTCTCCAGCAGGGAGAGGGAGAGGGTGGCCAGCAGCACCAGGAGGGCGGAGAGGAGGACCAGGTACTCCACGGAGACCTGTCCCCTCACCCCACCACCTCGTCGGAGAGGAGGATCCTGCGGGGGTAGGGATGGAAGGGGTCGTAGACGAAGCGGAAGGTGAGCCGGTGCAGGGCCCTGGATCCGGGCCGGAGGAGGAAGTTCTCCTCCACGTGCACCCCGTTCTCCCTCACCCATCCCTCCCCCCTCTCCTCCCCGTTCTCCCACCACCTGCTGGGCAGGAGGGTCCCCACCAGCACCGTGGAGCTCATCCTGTTGTCCCACCTTCCATCCCCGTCCAGATCCAGCAGGATCCTCACGTCCGCCCTCCCATCCCTGGGTATCTCCCCGTCCTGAGTGATGATCCCGTCCACCTCCAGGTTATCGTATCCCCCCACGGAGATACCCACCACCCCCCTGGGCAGCCAGACCAGGACCTCCTGGCTGGCCCCCGGTCCCGCCCCGTAGACCGCGTTCACGGCTGCCGCTATCCTGCCGGCCGCCTCCCTGGCCTCCGCGAGGGAGGAGGCCTCCCTCGCGCCCTCCCTTGCCTCCAGATAGAGGGGAAGGGTGAAGGCGCCGAGGAGGATCATGAGGCTGCTGAGGATGAGGAGGAACTCCAGACCCACCTGACCGTCCCCTCCCATCTTAAGAAGTGGGAGGGGGGAAGTATAAGGATGGACAGGGGAAGGGGACAGGGGGCGCTGGAGTACCTCCTCATCCTCGGTGCGGTGCTGATTACCGTGGCAGGGGTGGTGAGCGTGATCTACCTCTCCTCCTCCTCCCTCTCCTCCACCGTGAGGCAGCAGGTGGAGAATACCCTGGAGAACGAGGTCCTCTCCCGCCTGGCGGCTTCCCTCCCCTCCTGGTTCTGGGTGGGGTAAGTGCCCCGCCTCCCAACACACTAACCACGGGTTTCCTCGTACGCCTGCGGCGCTCTCCACCCGCTAACCCTCGTGGTGGGAAGACGGGGCCTGCCGGTGTGGCGTACCAGGGTTGGCTGCCCGCTCATCGCAGGGTGTTCCCGCCCTCAACTCGCGGGAGGACCCAAATGGTACGGCTGTCCCGGCAGCGGCTCAGGTGTGCCCGCGGCGATGCACCGGCGTTCACGTATCCCGCCAGCCCTTTCGACCGCGGAAAAATCCCTCATGGCCGTTTAACCTTCTTCCTTCCCCTCTTTTAACTCTTCCAGGGCCTCCACCTCCAGCTCCAGGGAGGCCACGGGATGCTCCAGCTCGAAGTGGAGCAGCACCTCCGGATGCACCTCCCCCGCCACCCCCAGCCTTCTTCCCCTCCAGAGGAACTCGGCCACCCTCCCCTCCAGGAAGCTGGGATGCTCCACGGCACTGACCTCCGGCCTGATTCCGAACTCCCTGAGCACGGCCTCCACCACAGCCTTCACGTGGCTCCACCCCGCCGGTTTTCCCGCCACGCAGGCCCCCAGCCTCCTCCTCTCCACGGCACCCGTTTCCGATCCCTCGTCCAGGAGCACCACGTTCCCCACCTCGAAGATCCTCTGGGGGAGGGGGTGCTTCCTGTTGGAGCGCAGCACCTGAAGGAGGGAGGGGAGGAGCCAGGTCCTGAGGATGGTGAACTCCTGGGAGACGGGATTGGCTATCTCCACCGCCTCCCCCTTCACCCTCATCCTCTCGAAGTTGATCCCGGGGTTGGTGAGGGTGTAGGTCATCACCTCCGTGAAGCCCAGCCCCACCATGACCAGGCGCACCCGATCCGAGAGCTCCTCCACCCGCGCCTTTTTCCCCACCGTGTTCACTCCCTTCACCCTGGGGGGGATCCTGTCATACCCGTAGGCTATGGCCACATCCTCCACCAGGTCCACGGGGTGGAGCAGGTCCGCCCTGAAGGGAGGGGCCAGCACTTTGACCCTCTTCCCCCTCACCTCCGTCCCGTAGCCCATCCTCCTGAGGAGGGAGGCTATCCTCCTCGCCCCCAGGTCCAGGCCCAGCACCTCCCTCACCTCCTCCTCCCCCAGCTCCAGCCTCCTGGGCTTCAGGGAGGGGGTTTCCACCGAGCGGTTCGGGTACCTGATCCTGACGCTCTGGAGGCTGAAGCCCCTCTCCGCCAGGGAGGTCATCATGAGCACCAGCCCCAGCTGAACCTCCCTCTCCCTCTCCCCCGTCACGTCTATGAAGAGACTGGTGGTCTTCTCCGTCACCCTGGTCTCCTCGCTGTTGATGATGGGGGGGAGGGAGAGCACCCTGCCCCTGCGGTCCACCAGCAGGGGATACCTCTCCTTGCCCTCCAGGATCCAGCCGTACTCCCTGCCCTTGGGGTGTAGCCTCAGGATCTGGGCAGGGGTGAGGCTCTCCCCGAAGTCCAGCGGAACGAAGGAAATCCCCTCGGGCTCCACCGTGGTGTAGGTGAAGGGTGGCTCCACCGTGTCTAGATCGTAGACCCCGATTGACCCCTTCCTCCGCCTTCCGAGGAACTCGTGGAGCTTCTCCTGGGTCTGCATGAGGGAGGCCACCACCTCCCCGCTCAGCCTGACCCCCCTCACCACCCCGGCGGCTATGAAGGGCCTCACCCCCCTCACGCTCGGATCCACCCTCACCGTGATCCCTGAGGGGGAGAGGGAGTAGGTGGGTGGGCCTCTCCCCTTTCCCAGGAAGCCCCTGAGGGCCCTGGCCAAGCCCTCCGGGCTCAGGAGGTCGGGGCGATTGTGCAGGATCTCCATCCTCAGCTCCTCCCCCGAGATCCCCGCCTCCACTCCCATCAGGGCCAGCTTTCGGCAAAGTTCTTCCGCCTCTATCCTCTCCCCCAGCAGGGAGCAGAAGTCTTGATAGCTGACGGAGAGCGTGGGCAACTCAGCCCCCCCTGAGGCCCCAGTTCTGGAGGGCCTCCAGATCGGTGCAGAAGATGTCCCTTATGTCCTCCAGCCCCAGCCTCATCATCACGATCCTGGAGAGTCCTATTCCCCAGGCCAGCACGGGGTGCCTGACCCCCAGCGGCCTGAGGAGCTCGGGCCTGAACATCCCGGCCCCCAGCACCTCCACCCATTCCCCCCTGCTCGGATGGTATACTTCGGCCTCCACGGAGGGTTCGGTGAAGGGGAAGTACCCGGGACGGAACCTCACCTCCCGGAAGCCTAGGTGGTTGAGGATCAGCTTGAGGTATCCAAGCATGTCCCGGAAAGTCAGCCCCTCGTCCATCACTATGCCCTCGCACTGGTAGAATTCGGCCAAGTGTTTGTAGTCTATCCTCTCGTGCCTGTAGACCCGATCGATGCAGAAGACCTTCTGCGGGGGGTGGGGATGGGAGGCCAAGTAGCGGACGGTGGCAGCGGTGGTCTGGGAGCAGAGGACAGCCCTCCTGCTGATATCGGGGTTGAAGCGGTACCCCCAGCCGGTGGATCCCTCCACCCCCCTCTCGTGGGCCCTGGCTACCCTCCTCAGTAGGTGGGGGGGGACCCTGGTAGTGGAGGGGCGGGAGAGGGTGAAGTTGCTGTGGATCTCCCTGGCGGGGTGGTCCTGGGCCTGGAAGAGGGCGTCGAAGTTCCAGAACTCCGACTCCACCGCCCTGCTCTTGATCTCCAAGAAGCCCATGGAGAGCAGGGTCTCCCTCACCTCCTCTATCACCCTCTGCTGCGGGTGGATCCTGCCGGGGTAGAGGGGTGGGACGCCCTCGGAGGGATCGTACCTCTTGAACTTCACCTCCTTCCACCTACCGCTGACCAGCAGCTCGTGGGTCAGCTCGGTTACCTCCTCTTGGATCCTCACCTCCCCCGCCTTCCTCCTTCCCTCCTCGGTCAGGGAGAGGAGACGTCTGGTTCTCTCCCTCACCTCCACCAGCCCCCTCCTCCTCAGGAGCTCGGCCTCGGGGGTGAGCCCTGGGAGGGAGACCGCCCCCTCCAGCAGCCTGCTCAGGAGTTCCTCCTCAGGCCACCTCTCCGAAAGGGCCCTCCTACCCTCCGGAGTGGGCCTAACCTCCCCCCCCACCACCTCCACCAGCCCCTTCCTCCTAAGCCAGCCCAGGGCGATGTTGGTCTCCTCCCTGAATCCGGAGGAGAGGAGCTCCTCCATCCTTTTGCCCTCCCCCATCCTCTCTAGCATCCTCCTTTCCGGCAGGCCCTCGGTGGCGTACCTCCTTCCCTCGGGGGTGAGGGAGAGGAGGAAGGAGCGATCCTCCTCCACGGAGAGGTATCCCCCCTCCACCAGTCCGAGCACCGCCCTCATCACGGCGGAGTGCTCCATTCCTGTCCCTTCCTCCACCTCCTCCATCCAGGCCTTTCCCCTGTCCCTCAGGAAGAGGAGGACCCTTGCCTCGTGGGCTTCCAGCTCCATCCCCACACCCTCTCCGTGGGACTATTTGGTTTTTGTTCTCAGGGGAGGGGAGGAAGCTTCTCCAGCTGTTCCAGCACCCTCGCCCTGATATCCTCCACCCCGGGCAGTGGCTGCACCTTCCCCTCCTTCAGCAGGGGAAGGAGGAGGGGGGAGCAGGGGGAGCCGCAGGAGGGACAGGCCGGGGCCCCCCTCCCGAACGGGAGGACCACCTCCTTCAGGCACCGCTCGCACCTCCAAACCTCCTTCCTCCCCCCCAGCTTTCCCCTCTTGGCCACGGGTTTCCCCTCCTTTTCCACTATGTCTAGGGCGAAGTCTATGGTGGGGGCGTTGCTCAGGGAGGTTCCCACCCCGAAACCGTCCGCCCCCGCCTCGCACAGCTCCCTCAGGTTTTCCTCGTTTATCCCTCCGGACACCAGGATTTTCACGTGGGAGTACCCCCTGAGGTCCAGCTCCCACCTGACCTCCCTTATGAGGGTGGCCATGTTCCCCCTCCGGGAGGAGGGGGTGTCCAGCCTCACCCCCCAGAGCCTTTCCCCCAGCGCCTCCGCCGCTAAGATGGCCTCCGTCTTCTCGTCAAAGTAGGTGTCCACCAGGGCCACACGTGGAACCTCCGGGGAGATCACCTCATCGAAGGCCTTCCACGCCTTGACCTGATCACCCACCACGATGATGAGGGCGTGGGGCATGGTCCCCATGGGCTCCCTCCCTATGGCCCTCGCCCCCGCCAGGCTGGAGACCCCGTCCACCCCCCCTATGTAGGAGGCGCGATCCACCATGGGGGCCAGGGCGGGGTGAACCCTCCTCATCCCGAACCCTATCAGCAGTTTCTTCCCTGCAAGCTTCCTCAGTCTCCCCGCCATGGTGGCCACCCCCGAGGCCTGGCAGAGCAGACCCAGCAGGGGTGTTTCCAGCTCACAGAACTCCCCGTATGGGCCCTCCAGAACCATCACCGGAACCCTTACCCCGAACGCATCCTCCGGGCGGAAAACCGTTCCCTCCGGGAGGGAGTACACGTTCACCCTCCTCCCCTCCAGGAGCTTGGCCACCTCCTCCACTCCGCAGAGGATGCCCCAGGGCCAGCCCCTCGGGAGGGAATGGGAGGTAACCTCGGCCACCACCCTCATCCCCTCCAGCCCCTTCGCCCTCAGGACCTGCATGGTCCTTTTGAAGTATACGTCGGTGGTTTCCCCGCTCCTTATTTCCTCGTCGGAGGCGATGTGGAAGATCCTCATTTTATCTCCCTCAGGAGCTTGAAGGAGCTGGTTACCCTGGCCCCGTATATCTTCCTCATGTACTTGAGGGCCCAGTGGTGGGCCTTCTGGCTTGGGGAGGAAACCGCGTCCCTCACCACCGTGACCTTGTATCCCCTGAAGAAGGCGTCGGCGGCGGTGTGGAGGACGCATACCTCCGTGAGCACTCCCGTGAGCACCACCCCCTTAGCCCCCTCGCTCTCCAGCACCTCCTGCAGGTTGGTCCCGAAGAAGCCGCTGTACCTCCTCTTCTCCACCACCCTTTCCCCTTCCCTAGGCTCCAGCTCGGGAATCACCCTGGCCCCCTCCGTACCCTTGACCGCGTGGGGGCCCCAGAGGCCGAACTCGGAATCCTCGGGGGGATGGGAGTCGCAAACGTAGATCACCGGCTTTCCCCTCCCCCTCCATCCCTCCAGCAGGGTTCTGAGGGTGGGCACGATTCTCCTAGCCCCGGGGAAGCCGAACTTCCCCGTGACGAAGTCGTTGAGCATGTCGATGACGAGAAGGGCCTCCATCCTCCTATCTCCTCCCTCCCCTCTTATAATCCTCCAGAAGCCTCTTGGAGGTCTCCCAGGACCTCCTGGCGAAGGGGGGGAGGTCCCCGTGGTCCTCCAGCCATTGCCTGAGGAAGCGCAAGGTGAGGGGGTCGTGGCTGTACCCGGATCCCAGCTCCCCGTACCTTTCCCTCAGCTCCCTCAGGCGCTCATCCCTCCTCACCTTGGCCAGGATGGAGGCGGCCCCCACCACCCTGTACTTTCTGTCGGCGGAGTTCTCCACCACCAGCTCAGGCTCCACCTCCAGGTATCGGAGCAGCCTTCTCCTGAAGAGGTCGGGATTGGGGTCTGGTGAGTCCAGGTAGGCCCTCTCAGGCCTCAGCTCGTTGAGGAGGCGGGCGAAGCCCCGAGCCTCCAGCTCGTTGAGGTTCACCCCCTTCTCCAGCGCCTCGTCGATCTCCCTGGGCTGTAACTCCAGCAACCTGAACCTGAGGGCCCTGGCCTTTATGAGGGGGGCCAGTTTTTCCCTCCTGGAGGGGGTTAGAAGCTTGGAGTCCCTCACCCCGCTCTCCAGCAGGAAGCTCAGGTCTCCCTCCCTCATGACCACCCCGCAGAGCACCATGGGACCCAGCACGGGCCCCCTCCCCGCCTCGTCCAGCCCCGCCACCTCCCTTCCTCCAGCTCCCATCAACCCTCCTGGCATCCCTCCCCTTTTATCCTCCCCCGAGGGTCTGAGTAGGTGAAGAACTTCCTGCTGACGGGCAGGCCAGGGAGCGGTAAGAGCACGGTGATAGGGAGTACGGTCGAGCTTCTGAGGGAGAGGGGGGTGAGGGTGGGAGGGGTGGTCTGCCCTGAGGTGAGGGAGGGAGG
>Ga0197143_1001288_pt1 | contig 21619 bp, 22 predicted proteins | sample GBS70_MetaG_FD_148603 | JGI IMG/M metagenome (GOLD analysis project Ga0197143, IMG submission 148603) | Sediment microbial communities from Great Boiling Springs, Gerlach, Nevada, United States - GBS 70_MetaG | ecosystem: Environmental > Aquatic > Thermal springs > Hot (42-90C) > Sediment...
CGCTACTTGGAACCCAAGAAAAGATAACTTTCCAGAGAGGGGTCTTTAAGGAATGGAAGGGTATAAGGGTTTTACCTACCTTTCACCCGGCCTTTCTTCTTAGGAATCCTCAATATAAAAGGCTCGCGTGGGAGGACATCAAAAAGTTAATGGCGGAATATCAAAGCCTTAAAAGCCAAGATGTTTAAGAAGTTCATCGGTTTTCATTATCACTGCGAAACCATAAGCAAGGTTCATCAAGGAAGCCAGGTGAAGCTCTGGGTTAACGGTGGCAGTGGCATCCTCTATAAAGAAGACGCGAAAATCCCTCATAAAGGCATCTCTAGCTGTAGTTTCACAACACAGATTGGTCATCACCCCGCAAATCACAAGATCTTCAACGCCCTCTTTTCGAAGGTGCTCCTCAAGATCGGTCTTATAAAAAACGCTATACCGCCTCTTTCTTATTATCTTTTCGCCTTCCAGAGGAACTAACTCTCCCATAATGCGATCATCGAAACTACCCTCTATGATCAATTCCCCCCACCATTTATAAAGCATGCCTCCATCGACTTTAGGGTCCTTATGGCCGTGTACGGAAAATACGATGGGCCTTTTTAGCTTTCTAAACCCATCGATGAGTTTTTTCACGCTTTCCACTACTCCCGAACTAATAGGGCGAAAATACTCCTGCATATCAACCACCAAAAGGGCACTCTTTTCAACAGAGGGCCTCCATTTATGGACCATATATTTATAAAAATCGCCTTCTATAACCACGGCTTCTGCTCAGGAAAATGGGTAAAAGCACGATACCAAAGATAAAACCGCCAATATGGGCCCACCAAGCGATACCCCCGAAGTTCTGGGGCAAAAGGAGACTGAACATCCCGTTGAAAAACTGACTTAAAAACCAGAGCCCGATGAAAAGAAAAGCGGGAATCTCCACCAAAAAAGGGATCAAAAAAATCGGTATAAGCGTTATTATCCTGGAGGTGGGAAAAAGGACCATATAAGCACCCATAACCCCAGAGATTGCCCCTGAAGCACCTATGGTGGGTATGGTAGAAAAGGGATTAAAAAGCAAGTGCATCAATCCTGCAAAAAAACCAGAAAGCAAGTAAAAAACCAAAAACCTGAAATGGCCCAATCTATCTTCCACGTTATCGGCAAAGATCAAAAAAGCCCACATGTTACTTATAAAATGGAACCATCCCCCATGTAAAAACATAGAGGTAAAAAAAGACCAGACGTTAAAGGCCTTAAGCCCATTTTCCAAAGCCCATTGGGGATCGGTAAAGCTACGGGGTATAACCCCGTAGCTTAAAATCAGTTCCTCTAGGGCTTCTCGAGAAAGGGAGAGTTGAAAAATAAAAACCAAGGTGTTTATCCCAAAAATGAGCCACATCACGAAAGGGGTTTGTCTATGAGGGATGGTGTCCTTCAAGGGAAACATAATTCTATTTTTCTTTATCTCATTCTTGATGTCAACGAAAGGGGCGTAGAAACGGTGAACTTGAAAAACAAAAGAAACACTATGTATAAATAAAGATAGGGTTTTCTTTTGATGAAATGATCGTTAAAATCTCTAAAGGAGGTAAGAATGAGAGAAAAAGTAAGGATTGCCATAGCGGGAGTCGGTAATTGCGCCAGTTCTCTCATTCAGGGGATGTTTTATTACAAAAAATGCCGCCATCGTGACACCAGTGGCATCATGTATGAGGACATTGGGGGCTACAAGGTTTGGGATATTGAGGTAGTGGCCGCGTGGGATGTGGACGCTCGGAAGGTAGGAAAGGACCTTTCAGAGGCCATATTCTCCCCTCCGAACTGTACCACGGTTTTTGAGCCGGATATACCTAATCTCGGAGTCAAGGTGAGGATGGGCAAGGTCCTTGATGGGATTGCCCCTCATATGGCGGAGTACCCCCTGGAAAAGACCTTCCTTTTGGCGGATGAGAAAGAAGATGAACTGGAAGATGTAGTATCGGTCCTGAAGGATACCAAGGCTGATGTTCTCATAAATTACACCCCTGTGGGTTCAGAGATGGCAGCTAAGTTCTATGCGGAAGCCTGTCTAAGAGCTGGTGTTTCCCTTATCAACGCTATGCCCGTTTTTATTGTCTCGGATAAGAGCTGGGCAGAAAGGTTCGAAAGGGAAGGAATCCCCATTGTGGGAGACGATATTAAATCCCAAGTTGGAGCTACGATAGTCCACAGGGTTTTGACTAAACTTTTCGTAGATCGGGGGGTTAAGATTGATAGGACCTATCAACTTAACTTCGGGGGTAACACCGATTTTTTGAACATGCTTGAAAGAAGTCGTCTCAAGAGCAAAAAGATATCAAAAACCGAAGCAGTTACTTCCCTCTTATCTTCAGAAGTTCAAGAGGATATGGTCCATATAGGCCCCGCCGATTGGGTTCCTTGGCTAAAGGACAGGAAAATCTGTTACATAAAGATCGAGGGACGGCTTTTCGGGGACGTGCCCATGTCGTTAGAACTCAAGCTCGAGGTTGAGGATTCCCCTAACAGCGCGGGTTGTATGATAGACGCCATAAGATGTTGTAAATTGGCGCGGGATCGAAATATCGGAGGTCCTCTTTATTCGGTATCGGCTTATACTATGAAACATCCACCCATCCAGTACCCCGATTGGGAAGCCAAAAAAATGGTGGAGGAATTCATAAGGGGGGAAAGGGAGAGATAAAGTAAGTTGGAACTTGTTGATCGTTATAAAAGACCCATAAATTATCTGAGGATTTCGGTAACCGACCGATGTAATTTGAAATGCCAATACTGCAAACCTTTGGAAGATAAGGACTTTCTCCCCCATAAGGAGCTTTTGTCCTTTGAGGAGATAATCCGAATAATTAAGGTCATGGCCAAATTGGGGTTACGTAAGGTAAGGCTTACAGGCGGGGAACCGCTTTTAAGGCGCAACCTAAGTGAGTTGATCGCCCAGATCGCTCGGATACCGGGCATAGAAGATTTGAGCCTCACCACCAATGGCATTCTCCTTGCCTCATATGCTCGAGAGCTCAAAGAAGCGGGGCTTAAAAGGGTTAATGTGAGCCTTGACACCTTAAAAAGGGAACGTTTCGCCGAAATCACGCAAAAAGATGCCTTTCAAGAGGTATGGAAGGGAATTGAGTCCGCTTTAAGGGAAAGGCTTGAACCGGTGAAGATAAACGTGGTTAGCATAAGAGGCTTTAACGATGACGAAATCGAGGACTTAGCTTCTTTGACTTTCGAGCTTCCCCTTCACGTGAGATTTATAGAGTTCATGCCTATAGGGGAAAACCTTTGGGAGGACCAAAGGGTAATAGGAAGTGAGGAGATCCTTGAGCGATTAAGTAAGATTGCACCTTTGGTCCCCATCAGCGGGGATCTTTATGATGGACCGGCCAGAAGGTTCAAATTCGAGGGGGCCGTGGGGGAAGTGGGCGTCATATCACCTTTGAGCGGTCATTTTTGTTCGAGTTGTAATCGCTTAAGGCTCACCCCAGATGGAAAGCTCAGATCCTGTCTTTTTTCGGATGAAGAGGTGGACCTGAAGGCCTATCTTCGCAAAGAGGGAGAGGAAGGAATCCTTAAGGCTTTAAAGGAAACTTTGGAGAAAAAGCCTTATTTGGGCGTAAGGGACGGCTTCAGGCTGAGAAAGTGCCAAAGACCGATGAACAAAATAGGGGGTTAAAAGTGGAACTCACCCATTTGGACGAAAAGGGAAGAGCTCGGATGGTGGATGTGACTTCAAAGGAGATAAGCCTTAGGGAAGCCCGGGCCGAGGCCTTTGTGCATATGAGGCCTGAAACGCTCAAAAGGATCTACGAAGGAGGAATTGAAAAGGGGGATGTCCTGGCGGTGGGAAGACTCGGCGGAATCATAGGAGCAAAAAAGACATGGGAATTAATTCCCCTATGTCATCCCCTTGAGATCTCGCTTGTGGAGGTGAACTTCGAACCCCTTTTTGATGCAGGGATCCTAAGGGTGGAGACGAAAGTTAAGGTATGGGGAAGGACCGGAGCCGAAATGGAAGCAATGGTGGGAGGAGCTGTAGCTTGTTTGGCTGTTTACGACATGATAAAAGCCATAGATCGTCAGGCCGTTATTAGGAATTTGAGGCTTATTGAAAAGTCAGGAGGTAAAAGCGGTCACTTTAAAGCCCAAAATTATGTGGGTGAGGTTCTTGCGGTCAATTTATCGGAGCAAAAAGGAATGCCCAAAAGAAACGTGAAGGAAGCCGTGCTGGAAAAGGGGTTTGGCATTTTAGGAGATGCCCATTCCCATTCGGAGCGCCCCCTTTCTATATTCCCTATCGAAGCCTTGGCCTTTGCCCCCAAAGAGGTCTTGGAAAGCCTTAAAGAAGGGGACTACAGCGAGAACCTTACCATAAGAGGCATTCCCTTGGAGGAACTGAGGGTCGGAAGGGTGTTAAAGATAGGAGAGGCCCTTGTCCAGATAACCCAGATAGGGAAGGGGAAACTCGAACCTTCGGGGCGTCCTTGGATAGTAAGCCGTGAAGGCCGATTCGGAAAAACCCTTGAAGGGGGCAAGGTAAAAATAGGGGATAAGGTGGAATTTCTTTAAAATGGAATTTTTCCAAGTAAAGACCGTAAAAGAAATATGGAATCTTTTCTCTCAATTTGAGCCCGTTTCTTACGAAGAGATCCCCTTAGATGAAGGCTTAGGAAGGGTCCTTTTTGAGGATATCTTTTCGCCTGAAGACTTCCCTCCTTTTCGGAGGTCCACGGTTGATGGCTATGCCCTTAAATCCTCTTCCACCTTTGGAGCTTCTTCTTCATCTCCTGCTCCTTTCAGGGTGATAAGCGAAATAAAGGTGGGAGAAGTCCCTCGCTTGAAGGTGGGAGAGGAAGAGGCACTGAGCATTCCCACTGGGGGGCTTCTTCCTGAAGGGGCTGATGCGGTAGTGATGGTGGAATATACGAGGAGGCTTAGCCCCTCTGAGATAGAGGTTATAAAGGCTGTATCACCTGGGGAAAACGTAATGGAGAAGGGAGAGGATTTTCAGAAGGGCGATCTCTTACTTGAAAGGGGAAAAAGACTTAAGGCTCAAGACCTTGGGATATGTGCGGCAATTGGCCTTTCGCGCCTTAAGGTGTTCAAACGTCCTAAAGTGGGTATTATCTCTACAGGTGACGAAATAGTCCCCATCGAAGTCACCCCCAAACCAGGTCAGATAAGAAACTCAAATTCTTACGTCCTTCGAGGCCTCATTCAACAAGAGGGGGGTATTCCCATTTATTTGGGTCATTCTGGTGATGAGGTAGAAGAGCTTTTTTCGGTTTTAAAGGAAGGGCTCGAAAAGAACCTCGATATGATACTCATTTCGGGTGGAAGTTCCGTTGGGACAAGAGATGTCACGCTTTTGGCTTTGAAGAGAATAGGAGCCGAAGTATTGGCCCATGGGGTAGCCATAAACCCGGGAAAGCCCACCCTTTTGGCCCAAAAAGAGGGAATCCCCATTTTTGGCCTTCCCGGACACCCCGCTTCTTGTGCGATTGTAGCAATGGTCTTAATGGTTCCCCTTTTGAGGAAATTGGGAGGCGAATCGCCCTTTTTGCCCCCTTTTAAAGTACAGCTTAAGGCCTTTTCCAAAAAGAACATCCCTTCACCTTCAGGCCGGGAAGATTACGTGAGGGTGATCCTTAAGGAGGAAGAAGGTAAGCTTTGGGCTGAGCCAATTTTTTCCAAGTCAGGAGCCCTCATGCCTCTAGTGAAGGCAAATGGCCTTCTCTTTATCGAAGCCGAAAAAGAAGGAGTTTCAAAGGGTGAGGAGGTCACGGTTTTTCCTTTATGAGTCTCAGCTTCAAAACCCTCTGGGTATTCTCTTTGGCTCTAAAACGCTCATCAACCCTAAGCCCCCCAACCCAACAGATCTCTTCTCCGCTTAAAACTATGGGAATCCCTTTCCTTAAAAACCTTGGCACCTTGAGGTCGACGAAAAAATCCTGAAGTTTCTTTTTGTTGGACATCCCCGAAGGAATGAACCTATCTCCTTCTTGGGGGGACCTCACCTTAAGGGGGAGAATCAACTTATCCAAATCCAAAAGGGCCACTTCAGGTGAGAATTTCTCATCCGAAGTGGTAATAATAGTTGCCTCAATAAAAACCCCGGAGGCGATCTCGGTTACTCCGGGTGTTTGGAGTTCCTTAGGTTGTATCTCCAAGCCTTCCGGTTTTTCCCCTATATACACTTTGTTCCCCTGCCTTGAGGCCAAAAAACCTCGTGGAAGTTCCACATCGCTTCCTTTACCTTTTATAAGAAGCTCTATTGATTTTCGGTGCCGAAAAGGCAGATCAAGCCCTGCAAGGTCTCGAAAGGCAAAGGCCATAACTCTTATCCTTATAGCTTGAGGAAGCTCCTTTAAGGCTTGAAGGTCGAAGTAAATCCCCTTCCCTTCCTTCTGGGCCAAACCTTTAAAGTGCTTTTCTGTCATAAGGTCCAAAACCTCATTTTCTTGACGAAGGATCTCGGTCATTTCAAGTATCCGTTCTTTTATTCGAGGGTTTAAGGTCTTAAGAAACTCAATAAGTTCAAACCTAATTCGGTTCCTTAAACGAGAAAGCTCAAAATTGGTGCTATCAATCACATACCTCAAATTCCTTTGAAGGGCATACTCTTCTATCTCCTTCTTCCAAACCCTTATAAGGGGCCTCACGTAGGGACCCCTTTTAGGAGGCATTCCTTTAAGGCCCTTGAACCCAGCCCCCCTTAAAAGGGCCAAAAGAAAGGTCTCCACCTGATCATCGGCCGTATGGGCTAAGGCAATTTTGGTTAGGTGAAGTTCCTTTATGGCCTCTTCGAAGAAGAGATACCTCAAAGTCCTTGCTGCTTCCTCAAGGGAAAGCTTCTCCTTTTTAGCATAAAAAGGAACGTTAACCTCTTTGAAAAAAAGGGAAAGGTTTTTTTCTTGAGCCAATTTTTTTACGAATTCGAGATCCCTTTTGGATTCCTCTCCTCTTATGCCATGTTCAAGGTGAAGCAGATGAAGTTCAAGCTTAAGTTCCTCCTTTAAATGTTCAAGAAGGTCAAGCAAAACGACCGAATCAATGCCTCCCGAAAGGCCAATTCCTACCCTCTCCCCTTCGGATAACAGGTCAAATTCACTTATCGTCTCCCTTACCTTCCTCAAAATCTCCATACCCTTTTTCCTTAACAAGGTCCTTCAAAGCCCTTGCGTAAGCATCCAACACGTCTTTGGTGAAAAGGACAAACCTCACAAGCTCTATCTCCGGATGGTCCTTTAAGTAATCCATGACAGTCCTAAGGGCTATTGGAGCTGCCTCATCAACGGGATATCCATAAGCCCCGGTGCTTATAGAAGGAAAGGCTACCATGCGTATCCCATATTGGGAAGCGAGTTCTAGGCTTCGGCGATAGGCACTTGCCAAAAGCTCGGGAGCCTTTTCCCCGTCGCGTTTATATACCGGTCCAACGGCGTGGATCACGTATTTGGCCTTAAGCCTGTAACCCTTAGTGATCTTAGCATCTCCTGTCGCACAACCTCCGAGCTTTTTACACTCCTCAAGGAGTTCTGGTCCCGCAGCCCTATGGATGGCCCCATCAACCCCTCCGCCTCCAAGAAGCGTGGGATTAGCCGCATTGACGATGGCATCGGTATCCTGCTGGGTTATATCACCCTGAACAAGCTCAAGAATGGAGTTCCCCATCTTAATCCTCATTTTTTCACCTCCTTTGAAAAATATTGACAAATTCTTTGGGCTAAAACAGGTCCTATGCCTGGAAGAACCATCAAATCTGAAGGTTTGGTCTTTTTTAAGTTTTCCAGTCCCCCAAATTTCTCCAAAAGCATTTGAAGCTTTTTCTGTCCAAGCCCTGGGATCCTGATCCCCTCAAAAAGCCTCTTCTCCCTCAGTTTGTGATGATAAGAAAGGGCAAACCTATGGGCCTCATCCCTTATTTCTTTGAGGAAAAGGGCCCACCTTTTACCTTCCCTTAAGGGAATGGGGTCCCTCGCATGAGGTAGATAGACTTTATCCTCCTTTTCTCCCTCTCGAGCCTTTGCGATCGAAAGGCAATCAATCCCTTCAAGTTCCATCTCCTTTAAAACCTTCAAAGCCACCTTTAAATGCCCCTTGCCTCCATCGATCAAAAGAAGATCGGGAAAAACCCCTTCCTCCTTGGCCCTTAAAAGGCGCCTTCTCAAAACCTCTTCCAACATGCCGTAGTCATCGATCCCCTTCACCTCCTTTATACGAAAACGCCGCCAGGCCTCTTTGTGGGGCCTCCCCTCAAGGTAAACCACCATTGAACCTACTGCTTCTTCTCCACTTAGTTCGGAAATATCAAAGGCCTCAATGCGATGAGGAATCTTTTTTAAATGAAACCGTCTTCTCAATTCCTCAAGTAAAGAATAAGTGCCCTCCGTTCTTAAGCATAGGTTTTCAAAGGCCATCTCCAAAAGTTCCCTTTCCCTTTCATCCAAGGGCGGATGAACCCTTATACCCAAACTCTCAAGCATAGAAGCATCCTCAAGCTCAAAGGGAATGATCACTTCGTTTGAGGCCTTGAATCCCTGTCCTTGATAATACCGGGTCAAAAATGATAGCAAAACCTCCTCCTCCGGAAGCCCCACATCCTTAAACTCGAAACCCCTTCCGCTTAAAAGCTTACCTCCCCTAATGGAAAGAAGAAAGAAACGAACCCTCTCACCATCCCTTTCAAAGGCTACGACATCTCTATTTGAGCGGTCCAAAAGCACAATCTTTTGAGGCTCAAGGACCTTTCTTAGGGCTTGAAGCCTATCCCTCAAAAGAGCCGCCTCCTCAAATTGGAGGGCTTCAGCCTTTTCGCACATCTTCCTCTCGAGTTCCTTTATCACTTCTTCAGCTCCGCCTTGAAGGAACCTCTTAACTTGCTTCACTAAACTCCCATATTCCTCTGGATCTACCGGATTACAACAGGGACCTAAACATCTTCTCATCTGGTAATTTAAACAAGGCCTTGACCTATGGGCCATCTGGGAATTACTGCATTTGCGTAAAGGAAAAACGCTTCCCAAAACCTTAAGAGTCTCCTTTAGTGACTGAGAGGAAGGAAAAGGTCCAAAATAAAAGGCCCCATCATCCTTGGGTCTTCTCACCACTTGAAGCCGAGGAAAGGCCTCGTTGAGATCGAGGTGTAAAAAAGGATAATTTTTGTCGTCCTTAAGCTTTATGTTATAGGGGGGTTTATGTTGCTTTATCAAAGCGTCTTCAAGGATAAGGGCCTCCTTTTCGTTATGGGTCACTATGGGTTCTATGTCCCTTATTTTGGAAAGCATTACAGAAGTCTTTGTGTCTTTTGGCCCCTGAAAGTAAGAACGAACCCGTTTCCTTATGTCCTTGGCCTTTCCTATGTAAAGGACTTCGCCCCTCTCGTCCTTGAAGAGATATATGCCGGGTTTTTGTGGGAGTAATTCAACCTTTTCGAGAAGTTCCATTTTTAATTGACACGTTCTTCAATCACTTCACCGCCTAAAACTTGAAGGACCTCCTTTAGGAAGGAAGAAACATCTTGATCTTTGGCCTTTGCCTTTGGAGCTTCCTCTTCTAAAAGTATAAACTGGACTTCTCCCTTTCCACCCCATAGGGACCTCAAAACCTTCAAAATCCTTTCTTTAACTTCCCTCTCCAAAAGCCTTTCCAGCAGAAAACCCGACGGGACCCCTATCTTCAGTCGACCATCCTCATTACCCAAGTATTTGGTCTGAGCCAAAAAGGCCCCGATGATGGGACTTTCTGCCGAAACCTCCTTTTGAAAGGTTCCCCAATCAAAATCGAACCTCAATGAAATGGCTTCTTCACACCTCATTTCCTCCTTGATTAAGGGCTTCTCTTCTATTTTCTCCTCCCCTTTTTCTTCTTGAACCTTTATCCCTGTAACTTCAACTTCCTCAAGCCTTAAGTCCGGCTTCTCCTCAAAGCGTTCCAAAAGTTCTTTCACCGATACAAGATCCCTCCAGTAGGCCATCTCCATTAAGGTCACCTCCAGGATCAACCTGTCCAGATCTCCTTTTCTCATCTGGGATTCGGCTCGTAGGCAAAGCTGAAGCCAAAAACGCAATTGGAAGGGGTCAAAACCCCTATTCCCCTCAAGCAGTAAGTTCCGTAAGTACTTCATGAACTCAAAAAGAAACTCGTCATAAGGAATTCCCCTTTCGTAAAGCTCTTCTATTATCCTAAAGCCTTCCTTTAAATCCCCTTGAACAAGAGATTGAACCAATTTCTCTAGCATCCACCTTTCGGGAATCCCAAGGACCTCCTTCACCATCTCCTCGGTGATGCTCTCCCCACCACCATAAGCCGCTACCTGATCCAAAAGGCTTTGAGCATCCCTCAGACTCCCATCGGCCTTTTCCGCAAGAAGCCTCAAAGCCTTTTCATCGGCAAAAATCCCTTCAGCTTCCGCGATCTTCTTCAAATGCCCAAATATCAACTCAGGAGGAATTCTCCGAAACTCAAACCTTTGACACCGAGAAAGCACCGTAAGAGGCACCTTATTGGGCTCGGTTGTGGCAAAAACGAAAACCACATGAAGAGGTGGCTCCTCAAGGGTCTTCAAAAGGGCGTTAAAAGCGCTTTGCGAAAGCATGTGCACTTCATCTATTATGTAAACCTTATACCGAGAACGCATGGGCTTGTAAGAAAGGGCCTCTTTAAGCTCCCGAATGTTATCGACCCCTGTATGAGAAGCACCATCTATCTCCACCACATCAAGGGATGTACCCGAAGTGACCTCATTACAGCTTTGGCATTTGTTACAAGGATAGGGAGTAGGCCCCTCCGCACAATTTAAGGCTTTGGCCAAGATCCTGGCAGTTGAGGTCTTTCCGACTCCCCTGGGCCCCGAAAATAAATAGGCGTGGGCGATCCGCCCCTTGAGGATGGCGTTTTTAAGGGTCCTTACCACCACTTCTTGCCCCACTACCTCTTCAAAGGTCTGGGGCCTCCATTTGCGCGCAAGTACCAGGTAAGACATGTCAAATCTTCACTGTCGATAACCAGGCTTTCTGCGCCACCAGCCGAGGTTACTACCGTTGCTCCCTTCCGGGCCTGGCGGGGTTCATAACCTGACCGGTGCGCAGGGCCCGGTTATCGACACTGATGACTTGGCGGAGAGAGAGGGATTCGAACCCTCGGTGCCGCTTCTTGGCGGCACGCACGATTTCCAGTCGTGCCCCTTCGGCCAGCTCGGGCATCTCTCCGCACATCAAATTATACTCCTTCTTCCTGGTGGATCAAGGCGTTCGGAAAGCTGGCGGAGAGGGTGGGATTCGAACCCACGGTGCCGCTTTTAGCGGCACAGCCGATTTCGAGTCGGCCCCGTTACGACCGCTTCGGTACCTCTCCGCTCCTTAAAGAAACGTTGTAAAACTTCTCTTGCCTCCTCAGCTAAAACCCCTTCAACTACCTCAGGGCGATGGTTCAACTTGCCATCCGAAAAGACCCCATAAAGGCTCAAAGCCCCACCCTTTTCATCCCTACAACCAAATATAAGCCTCTCAACCCGCGCCCACACAAGAGCACCACTGCACATCAAACAAGGCTCAACACTCACATAAAGCTCAGTCCCGTTAAGCCTGTAATTGCCCACAACGCGAGCCCCTTCCCTCAAAACCAAAATCTCTGCATGAGCCGTCGGATCACCTAAACTTAAGGTCCGATTATGATCCCGCACCAAAACCTCATCACCCTTAACCAAAACAGCCCCTATCGGGACCTCCCCCTCCTCAAAGGCCTTCCAAGCCTCCTCCAACGCCATCTTCATAAAATGAATAAACCGCTCGTCCATCACCTTCTGGCGCGCCCAAGAGGATTCGAACCTCTGACCTAGGGATTCGTAGTCCCTCGCTCTATCCAGGCTGAGCTATGGGCGCACCTCCTTTCATTAATTAACACCCCCTTAAAAAACCGTCAAGTGAACTCTTATAAAATTTGAAAATAAAAACTTTAAGCTTTAAAATTTAAATATATCTACAATGAAACTCCAAAATTTAACTCCGAAGGATATTTCTGAACTTCTTTTTCAGGGAATTGATAATTCTAATTTTCTATGTGTAGTAACCGATCTTTACGGAAAGATTATTTTTGCAAATAAAGGAGCCTCCAAAATTTTTCACTACCCCCAAGAGTACATAATTGGAAAATCTGCCTTTTCCTTTTTTTCTTATCCTCACAATCTTTACCAAATTTTAAAAACACAAAAAACTTACCAAGGGTTTGTTGAGGGAAGAACCCACGAAGGCTTGCCCTTTTATCTTCACGTGGAGATTGCCCCTCTTCAAAAAGATGAAGAAGAAGTTGGGTTTATTTACTTAGGAGAAAACGTTTTAGTGGAAAAGGAAAACTGTCAATGCTTAAAAATAGCAACATTCGATACTCTTACGGAACTTCCTCATGAAAGAGCTTTTTCTACGTTAATTAACACTTATATTGAAAGATATAAACAACCCTTCACTCTTTTAATTGTCGATATATACGGATTCAGTAATCTAGCCCTAATTTATGACCTCCCTTTTCTTGATACTTTACTTAAAGAAGTAACTCAAAGATTAAAAAGCATTCTTCCGCCTCAAACTTTTATCGGAAGAAAAGAAAGTGACGAATTCTTAATAGTACTTTTTGAAACTTCAAAAGAAAAGATAGGATCCTTAATAATAGACATCTTTGAATGTTTTTACAATCTATTTATAATCGATGAAAAACCTATACTTTTAACAGTAAACATTGGGGCTTCTTCTTATCCTGAAGATGGTAGCACCTTTGAAGAACTTTTTTCTAAAGCTCTTTATGCTCTTGAAAAAGCAAAGAAAAAGGGAGAAAATACCTTCTCGGTTTATGAAAAAGAGGTAGAAGAAGAAGTTAAAGCTTTTATCTCTCAAAGGGAAAAAGTGGCCAAGTTACTAAAGGAAAGAAAATTCCTTCTCTATGGTCAACCTTATTTTTCAACTTCAAACAAGGAGATTGGGGGTATTGAGATTTTATCGAGGATTAAAGAAAATGAGAAAGTTGAGTCTATAGCCACTATAATAGATTTCCTTGAAAGTTCAGGATTAATTTCAAAAGTTGAGGATTATCTTTTTGAAGAAATCAAAAAAATTGGGCCCAAAATTAAAATTCCACTTTCCATAAACCTTTCAGCAAAATCCTTTATTTCCCCAGAAATTTTTTCAAAGCTTCATGATTTAAGAAAAACACTCGGTTATCCTTTTGTTTGTGAAATTACTGAAAGGTTGTTTTTAGAAAAAGACACTGTAAAAATCATTAGTAAAATAAAAGACCTTGACATACAAATTGCGCTAGATGATTTTGGAACAGGATATGCCTCTTTTTCTTACATTGAAACCCTTCCTATTGATTTTATAAAAATTGACATAAGCTTTATAAGAAGGATGCTTGATGAACCAAAGGCTTTGGCAATTGTTCAAACTATTATAGACCTTGCAAAAAGGTTCGGCATTAAAACAGTTGCAGAGGGAGTTGAAAATGAAGAACAGTTTAGGATTTTAAGGCTTCTTATGTGTGATTACGTGCAAGGGTATTATTTAAGCCCACCAGCTCCAATAGAGTCCTATATTGGTTTATAGTATAATTAACAAAAAGGCCCCTCTCGCAGAGCGAAATGATAGCCATTTTGGATTATCAAGCAGGTAATTTGACAAGTGTGAAAAGGGCTTTGGATCATTTGGGGTATAAGTGTTTCATAACTTCCGATCCCGAAATGGTTCTTAAGGCCTCAAGGGTCATATTCCCTGGGGTTGGGGCGGCTGGCTCGGCCATGGCGAACCTCAAAAGGCTTGGACTTGATGAGGCTTTAAAAGAGTTTTTCCGCTTAGGGAGGCCCATGCTTGGGATATGTTTGGGGATTCAGATTATCTTTGAGGAGACCCAAGAGGACGGGGTAAAAGGGCTTGGACTTTTGAAGGGGAAGGTGGTAAGGTTTCCCCAACCCCTTTATGGGATGGAAGGGGAGAGGCTTAAGGTTCCTCATATGGGGTGGAACAGTGTGAAGAAGGTGAGGGAACATCCCCTTTTTGAGGGGATAGAGGAAGATCATGAGTTTTATTTTGTCCATAGTTTCTTTCCAGTTCCGGAAGATCGGGAGGTGATAATAGGCGTAACGGAGTACGGGGTGGAGTTTGTGTCGGTGGTAGCTAAGTGTAATTTGTGGGCGGTTCAGTTTCATCCTGAAAAAAGCGGAAGACCTGGTCTTAAAATGCTCGAAAACTTCTGCAAATGGAGGGCTTAAGGTGCTAAGTAAAAGGATCGTGGTGTGTCTCGACATAAAGGAGGGGAAAACCACCAAAGGGGTGAAGTTTAAGGATAATGTACCAGTGGGCGATCCCGTTGAGATGGCCCGTAGGTATTATGAAGAGGGAGCCGATGAGATAGTTTTTTATGATATAACAGCCTCAGCTGAAAGTCGGAGGATCGTGATAGACCTGGTTAGGGAAGTGGCCAAGGAGATCTTCATCCCCTTGACAGTAGGAGGGGGTATTAAGAGCCTTGAGGAGATGCGGATGGTCCTTTTAGCGGGAGCCGAAAAGGTTTCTATTAACACGGCGGCCGTAAAAAATCCCAATCTCATTTACGAGGGGGCAAAGGCCTTCGGTAGCCAATCCATAGTGTTGGGAATGGATGTGCTCTATGTGGGGCAATCCGAGAGGATCCCTTCGGGGTATGAGGTTTGGATAAATGGTGGTAGAACCCCTACTGGGATTGATGCTTTATGGTGGGCAAAGGAAGCGGAAAGGCTTGGAGCGGGTGAGATATGCCTTAATTCCATTGATGCGGATGGGACTCAACAGGGGTATGAACTCCGTATAACGCGGATGATCTCCGAAAACGTCTCCATTCCGGTTGTGGCCTCAGGGGGAGCGGGGCATCCCGAGCATTTGTTCCAAGTGCTTACGGAAGGAAAGGCTGATGCAGCCTTAATAGCCTCCATGGTACACTATAACCAATACACCATTAAGGAGATAAAGGATTACCTGACCCAAAAAGGGGTAAAGGTGAGGAAGAGGTGGTAAAGTGCCGAAGATAAAGCCCTTTCGAGGATTGTTTTTTTCGGAAGAAGTAGAAATAAAAAAGGTCGTGACACCCCCTTATGATGTGATAACTCCTCGGATGAAAGAAGAGTTTTTAAAAAGAAGTCCTTTTAATGTGGTAAGGCTTATACTTCCCGAGGGCCCTGAGGAGGCCAAAAGGACGCTTTCGGCTTGGCTAAAAAAGGGAATTCTTAAAAGGGAGGAGGAACCTTCTATTTATCCTTATAAACAGGTCTTTTCCTATGATGGTAAGACTTATACCCGATGGGGCTTTATCGCGTTAGTTGAGCTTGAAGATCAAGCCTTAAAGGAACACGAAAACACCATGGAAGAAGTCGTAAGTGAAAGATTTACTCTTTTAAAAATTACAGGACTCCAGACGGGGGAAATCTTTTCACTTTATCAAGATCCAAAAGGCGAGATCGAAAAGACCTTTGGGGCTTTAGAAGGGGAAAAACCAAAATTTGAACTCACCGATGACGAAGGCGTCAAGCATCAACTGTGGACCCTGAAGGAACCTTCTCTTATTTCTTTTCTTCAGGAGAAATTACAAGAACAAAGGCTCTTAATAGCCGATGGCCATCATAGGCTTAAGGCGGCCAAGGCTTTAAGGGACTCCTTAGGCATAAAGGACACGAATTCCCCCTTTAACTACGTTTCCATGTACCTTACGGATCTTTTATCTGAGGGGCTTTTGATATTACCGGTTCACCGGATCGTTTATGGGGTCGAAGAAGAATCAATAAGAAGAAGGCTTCATAAATTCTTTAAGGTCAAAGAAACTTCTTTTGATTTGGCTCTTGAGGCTCATCTTGAAGAAGAAGCCATTGTCCTTTTTTCTAAAAAGGGTAACCCAAAACTTCTTTTCCCATTAAAGGACCTTCCCATCCCTCCCCATTTAGAAGGCGTTGATTCGGTGCTGGTGGACTGGCTCCTGCTTGAGGAAACAGGGGGGAAAATTAGTTTTACCAAAGATCGAGAAGAAGCCCTCCGAGCTCTTTTTGAAGGAGCGGATATGGTCTTCCTTTTAAGGGGCGTTAAGCGGGAAGTACTGGAAAGGGTGGTTGAGAGAGGAGAGATAATGCCCAAAAAGTCCACTTACTTTTATCCGAAGGTTCTAACGGGATTGGTCTTTTACCAACTTTTTGAGGCAAATTGTGAAGTGGACACTTGATGGGCTTTTCGAAGGAGAAATAAAGTTTTTTCAGCCAAGTGATGGATACCGTTTTTCCGTAGATGCCCCTATTTTAGCCTCTTTCATCAAGATTAAACCGGGAGAAAGGATTATAGATCTCGGCACGGGAAATGGAGTCATCCTGATCATTTTGGGCAAAAAATACCCACAAATTAAGGAATTGTGTGGAATTGAAATCCAAAAGGAACTTTTTGAACTTGCTCAAGAAAACGTAAAAATGAACGGTCTCTCTGAGAGGATAAGGATAATTGAAGGGGATGTGAAGGAGATAGAACACCATTTTACTCCTCAGAGTTTTAATGTGGTGATAAGTAACCCCCCTTATTACCCTGTCTCTTCAGGGAGGATCAACCCTCAGGACAAAAAGGCCTTGGCAAGACATGAGATCCTGGGCACTATTGAGGATTTTCTTAATGCCACTTCTTATTTGCTTAAAGAAAAGGGGCGGTGTTATTTCATCTACCCCCAAAAAAGGGCCGTAACCCTTCTTATGGAGATGAGAAAAAGGAGGCTTGAACCAAAAAAATTAAGATTCGTTCATCCGAAACCTAAAGAAGAGGCCAAATTGGTCTTGGTGGAAGGTATCAAAGGAGGAAAGGAGGGCCTTTTGGTAGAACCTCCTCTTTACATTTTCGATCAAAAGGGGTCTTATACCGAAGAGATGACCCCGATAATATTCAAGCTCAAGGAGGAAACAAATGAGAGGTAAATGGGTCTTACTTATACTGCTTTCATTGGGACTTTTCTCTTGCGCTCTTTTTAAAAAGGAAAAGCCCGAGGAAAGGAAGGCGGAACTCCAATGGGAGATAAGCCGTCCAAGGCCTGAAAGTCCGAGAAGCGCCACCACCTATACAACAAGGCCTTATACGGCGCCTCCACCAAAAAGCGTTGATAAAAAAGAGGAACTTACATTTAGGCCGACTATACTCCTTGGGCCTTTGAAATATAAACTCCTGATACTTCCCTTCGAAGATTCTCACCTGGAACCGAATTTAAGGGGAATTGGGCAGAGGGCTCAAGAATTATTACAAAAGCTCCTTCAAGAAACGGGATCCTCTATCCCCCTTAAGCCGGAAGAACTCAAGATCTCACCTCATATAGCTTCTCAAAACCTATGGGATTTGTGGAGCCTTCATGGTGTTCAGGGGATAATAAGGGGGAGGATAAAAGAAATTTTAAGAGGTGAAGCTGCTCAGAATCTATACTTATTGGTTAGGATCGAAGCGGAACTCCTGGATACAGAAAGCACAAGACCCCTAAAACTCGCGTTCGCTCAAAGTAGCGTCTCTTTTCCCATTTTTCAAGGAAAAGAGGGGAGTGAGAAGGCCTTGGAAAAGGCCTTAGATGATGCTTTAAAACAGGTAAAAGACGGCATCCTCTTGGGGCTTTCGAAGCTCGAATGGAGGACTTCGGTACTTATGGTAAAGGAGGGAGAGATCTACCTCAATGCGGGGAAAAACTCGGGGCTGAGAATCGGACAGGAATTGGAGGTTTATTCAATTGGTCCTCAAATCCGTCATCCGGTAACCGGAGAACCTCTTGGCAGATCCCTTGGCCCAAAGAAGGCCTCTATTAAAGTAACGGGTTTTTTGGGTCTGGACAACGCTCAGGCCTCTCTAATTGAAGGTTCGGGCGTAAGAGAAGGGGACGTGGTCAAGTTAAAAGAGTAAACTTAAAAATCACCACCGATCATCTTAGAGAGTTCCTTGGCTGTTGAGACCACATAGGGACCGTAAGTTTGAGCAACAAGCTCATCAAAGGTTCCCACAATAAACACCATTCCTCTCATTTTCCGGTCAGGGAGAAAAACAGGTGAAGCCACACTGCTGAACCTCGGATCCATCTCCCTTATATCCTCCGCATACCCTTCTTTTCGGAAGCGGGAAAGTTCCTCTTCCAGATTTACCCTTTCTGCCCAAAGCCTTAAGCGTTCGTCTTGGAAAAGCTCTCCCCTCTGTTCCTCATCTCCAAAGGCAAGCGTTATTTTCCCAAGCGCCCCATAACTCAAGGGAAACCTGTAACCCAAGGGAATGGTTATCTTTACCCCGTCATCAGCATACTCTTTGGCCACTACGTATATCTTTCCTTCTGAAATCTTGCCAAAAAAAGCAGTACACCCCGTCTTATGAGCAAGTTCCTTGAGGAAGGGCTCCGCTTTGCGCTGATAATCGAGGTTCTCAAGCACCTTTTGGCCCATAAAGATAAGAGCTGGACCAAGCGAATAGGTTTTAGTGGATGGGTCCTTTTCCACAAGCCCAAATTCCCGCAAGGTGTTCAAAATATAATAAACCCGACTCTTATGAAAACCCAGATCACGAGCTAAATCGGTAAGTTTTACCTTAAAATTGGGCCCCTTCGCCAAATACGAAAGAACCCTACCCACTTGATAAACCGCTGGAATAATCCTTTTCGCCACTTTGTTCTCCTTGAAATACTTTTGTTCTAATTTACCTCATTTTTACTTGGAAGGGCAAGTTTTCAAGGAAAAAGCGGAATGGAAGTTAAACCTGTGGTCTCTGGCCATCCCATCATTATGTTCATGTTTTGGACGGCTTGACCCGAGGCCCCTTTTGTGAGGTTATCAATTGTGGTGATGATTACGGCTCTTTTGTCTTTTACCCTAAGACCTATATCGCAGAAATTGCTTCCTCTAACTTGGGAAGTGGAAGGGAAGCACCCTGGTTCAAGGATTCTTACAAAGGGCTCTTTCGAAAAGCGCTCGAGATAAAGCTCATAAAGGTCTTTTTCGGTCATCGAGACCTTCAGGTTCACATATATGGTCGAAAGTATCCCTCGGTTAATGGGCAAAAGATGAGGAACAAAATCCAGTTGCGGTTTTTCTCCAAGGAGATTTTCAAGCTCTTGCTCCATTTCAGGTAAATGGCGATGTTCCAGAACTTGATAGGCTCGAAAGGATTCGGCCACCTCCGTGAACATCAGGTCTTCCCTTACGCTTCTTCCCGCTCCACTTACCCCACTTTTTGAATCCGCTACGATCCTTCCTTCTATTAGTTTTTTCTCAGCCAAAGGCAAAAGCCCCAATAAAACCGAGGTTGGATAACATCCGGGGTTCGCCACAAGGTGAGCATTTTTTATCTTATCCCTATAAAGCTCAGGCAATCCGTAAACAGCCTCTTTAAGAAGTTCAGGACAACTGTGAACACCATACCATTTTTGGTAAAGTTCCACGTCTTTTAGTCTAAAATCTGCGCTAAGGTCAATGACCCTTTTTCCATTTTGAATTAACGCCTTGGCCACCTCCATCGAGGTCTTATGGGGAAGGGCCAAAAAGTAAAGATCTGCCCTCTGAGAAATCAAGGGTAAATCCAATAGTTCAAGTTTAGGCAGCTTCAATCCCTTAAAACCCGGAAACACCTCCTCTATGGATTTCCCCTTTTGCTTTTCGGCGGTTAAAAGCACAATCTCTACTTTTGGGTGGTTAACTAAAAGCCTTACTAATTCCCCACCCGTATAACCGCTTGCTCCGATTACCCCTACTTGTAAGGAAACCATTTAACGTTTTGAATATTGGAACCGAGCCCGAGCGCCCCTTTGCCCATACTTTTTCCTTTCTTTCTTTCTGGCGTCTCGGGTGAGTAAACCGGCTTTCTTCAAAATAGTACGCAGATCAGGGTTATAAACCACAAGGGCTCTACTTATACCATGCCTTATAGCCCCTGCCTGTCCCGAAATGCCTCCTCCTTTTACGTTTACAAGCACATCGAATTTCCCCAAGGTATCGGTGAGCCTAAATGGCTGAAGCACTATGAGTCGTAAAGTTTCTCGAGGAAAATAATTTTCGAAATCCCTCTTGTTTACGAGAATGCGGCCCTCTCCGGGCATTTTTAGCCAAACTCGCGCTATAGCCGTTTTTCTCTTACCCGTTCCATAAAACCGTTGTACTTCCATTTAAACCTCCTTTACTCCTCAAGCTTCAAAGGTTCGGGGTTTTGAGCCCTATGGGGATGCTCAGGTCCCCTATATATTTTTAGCTTTTTCAAAAGCTTTCGTCCAAGACGGTTCTTGGGTAACATCCCCGCTACCGCAAGCCTTAATAACTCCTCGGGCTTACGGGAGAACAATTGCTGAGCGGTCTCAACCTTAATCCCTCCCGGATAACCCGAATGCCTAAAATAGAGCTTTTTATGCCACTTGGCGCCCGTTAAACGTATCTTATCAGCATTTATCACCACCACAAAATCCCCCATGTCAAGATGGGGGCTGAAAATCGGCTTATGTTTACCTCGAAGAATTTTAGCGATTTGAGCGGCTAAGCGACCCAAGACCTTACCTGTGGCATCAACTAAGTACCATTTCCTTTGATTCCGTGCTTCTTCAGCAGTTAAATGTAAAGTCCTCACCTTTTCCTCCTTTAAATCAATACAAAAAGCCGGGCTTGAAACCCGACCTTTTAAGGATGTTTAATACATAAAGCCCATACTTGTCAACAAGGAGAGATCGGAAATGGAGTTTCAGAAAGTAGCTGATTTTCTTTTTGAACTAGGGATCCTTCAAAAAACCCCTCGAACGGGTTATCGGTTCCTCGGCTCTGGGGAACAATCAGTAGCTGAACATCTTTTCCGAACAGCCCTTATAGGCTACTGCCTTGCCAAAATGGAAGGAAATGCCGATATTTTAAAAACAGTCCTCATGTGTTTGGTGCACGATCTGGCCGAATCTCGAACGGGTGATCAAAATTACGTTTATAAAAGATATGTACAAGTCAAGGAAGAGGAAGCTTTAAAAGACGCCCTTAAAGGGACGGACTTGGGGGAAATCCTGGAGCTTTTTAAAGAGTTCAAGGAAGGAGAAACCCTTGAAGCAAGGCTTTCTCACGATGCAGATCAAATTGAACTAATCTTGGAGCTTAAGGAACAAAAGGATTTGGGAAACCCTTATGCGGAGGAATGGTTAAAATACGCCTTAAAGAGACTCAAAACCCAAACTGGACTTGAACTTGCCAAAGCCATCCTCCAACGCCATTTTTGTGATTGGTGGTTCGATAAGAACGAAGAAAGTTGGTGGGTGGGGAAAAAGTAAGGCGTTATTTCGCAATAGGTGATATTCACGGGTGCTTGGAGTCCTTGGAGAGGCTTTTGGAGAAAATCCGTCCACACCTTAATCCCCAAGAGGACATGCTTGTTTTTATCGGTGATTACGTAGACCGAGGTCCTGATCCTCGAGGGGTAGTGGAAAGGATCATAAGGTTAAAAAGGGAATATCCTCATGTGGTCTGTCTTTTGGGAAATCACGAAGACATGTTCCTTCGGTGGGTGAAAACTGGACAAGATCTTGACCTTTATCTTTACAACGGAGGAGGAGGGACCATTCGAAGTTATATGGAAGGTGGAAAGTTCAAATTACCGGAAGA
>Ga0197143_1001290_pt1 | contig 21612 bp, 24 predicted proteins | sample GBS70_MetaG_FD_148603 | JGI IMG/M metagenome (GOLD analysis project Ga0197143, IMG submission 148603) | Sediment microbial communities from Great Boiling Springs, Gerlach, Nevada, United States - GBS 70_MetaG | ecosystem: Environmental > Aquatic > Thermal springs > Hot (42-90C) > Sediment...
TTCTCCTACCATAAACAACTATTAGCTGAGAAGAATCTTCCAAATATTTGCTTTCTAGAAATTTCAAATCAGCCTCTCTATTAAAAAATTGTTGTATCATAAGTATAATACTTTGCTTACAACTATTTAAATCTTACTTCATAAATAATAAACTTACTCTTAGTTTTTTTTTAATTATTGAAAAATGCTTTATAAAATTATTTTTATATCAGTTTACAACAGATAAATTTAGATATACAACCTAACTAACCGCTTATTTAAAGCCAGGAATTTTGTTTTAAGAAAGTATATATTTTTATATACTAACGATAAATAAAAGTTTATGTACGAATCCGAAATCTTAGAAAGATTTTCTTCTGTGCCTGTTTTTTCTTTAGCAGATATCTCTCAAATCACAAAAAACAAAGCATATGCAAAAATCCTTCTTTCTTCTCTATTGAAAAAGGAAAAATAAGAAAGATAAAAAGAGACATATAGGGTTTTGAAGCTAGAAGAAATAATTGCTGAAAAGATTCACGCATTGCTTAAAAGAAAAATGCAAGAGACTTATATGATTTGTTTTTTCTTCTAAGGTTTGTTGAAGCAGATAAAGATATAATACAAAAAAACTTGAAATTTTTGAGATGAAATTTGATGAAAAATTAATAAAAAGAAAAATAGAAGCAATAAAACCCAAATGGAAAGCAGAATTGAAACCTTTTCTTTTAATAGAGTTAACGGATTTTGATTTTGTTAAAGATTTTGTAGAAAGAAAACTTATCATAAAAACATAGATTTTTGGTAAATTTCACATCATTTATATATTCTTTTTTCCAGAAAAATTTATCCTTTATTATCTGCAACTTTCCTTGTTTAACTATATTATAAAAATTGACCTAAATAAAAGACCAAAAATTTAGGAATATAAATAAAACATAAAAATAATTACAAAAACATTCCAAAATAAAATCTCAAAAGTCATTTCTTCTTTTTCTTCTTTTCTTCTCTTTCAAACTTCATATCTTCATACTCAATCCATGCTATCAATATCCCTAAAAAGAACAGCACTATTCCAAAAACACCAATAAACACTGTTACAAAAGCATTCCATGCATTTATTCCTGCTATTGCTGCCCATCCCTTTCCAATAAAATCTCCTAGATACCAATATATCCCAGCAATTGCTATTAAAATCCCTATTAACATTTTAACTGCTGCGTTCATGTTTATTATTTTCTTTTTAAATAAATAAAAGCTTTAATCTTTTATGGAAAGTGACTTATATGAAAAATTAGTCTGTTTTTAATTTTGTGAAATTTTTAGTTAAATATAAAGAGAAACCGCTTCTCTTAATTTTTCATTCAAAATTTTATAAAAAATTTAACAGGTAGTTTATTATAATATAAAAAATTTAAACAGCTAAATATATTCTAAAATATATTAACAACTTGATAATTCATTCAAATATTTTAACATCATCAATATTTTTATATTCAACCTCTTCAATCTTCATTGCTGCTTTTAATTCTTTATCAAAAATTTTTATTTTTTCATTAACCACAATTTTTTTAATCTTTTCATTCATTGCCATATTTTTTTCAGACTTGAACTTTCTAATCTTTCCAATTATCTCAATTAACATATCTCCAATTTTTTCCTCACTTTCAAAATTCCATTCTGCTTTTGGCCAATTTGATATGTGAATGCTCTTTATATTTTCATCCTTAGCAAATCTTAGCTGATATATTTCTTCTGTAATGAATGGAATAATAGGAGCAAATAATTTTATTATAGAAAGCAATGAGGTATAAAGAGTGAAATATGCAGAATTTATTTCCCATTCTTCATATTTATCTTTATTATAAATTCTATCTTTTACAATCTCTAAATAATTGTCAGTAAAAATCTTCCAAAATAGTTCTTCTAAACATTTCTTGGCTTTTGAATATTCATATTCCTCAAATGCTTTTGTGCATTCTTTTATAGTTTTGCTAAGCTTAGTAAGCATCCATTTATCTATTTCTGAAATTTTTTTGATACTTTTTGCTGAAAAGTCTTCAGGAATATTTAAAATAACAAATCGCGATGCATTCCAAAGCTTATTTAAAGTTCTTTTCGCCTCAATAAAAATCTTTTCCTGATATCTCAAATCTTCACCAAGCTTTGAGCTTGCTGCCCAATAGCGCAAGCAATCCACACAATATTTCTCTATAACCTCTTTCGGCTCTATCACATTTCCTTTTGATTTACTCATCTTTTCTCCTTTTGGATCCAAAGCCCATCCACTTATCATAACATTTTTCCAAGGAAGTTTATTTTCATGCAACAAAAATTTTACAACAGTATTAAAAAGCCAGAATGTTATTATATCATGAGCTTGCGCTCTCAAATCCATAGGAATTATTTTTTCATAAATTTCATAATTTTTGAAAAGCTCAGCAACAATTTTTGGAGTTAGAGATGAAGTTGCCCAAGTATCCATTACATCCTTTTCAGGCTCAAACTCATTTCCACCACATAAACAATTTTTTCTTGGTTTATCATTTAATGGATCTACAGGCAATTGATCCTCATCAGCCAAAACAACATTTCCACATTTTTTACAATACCATAATGGAAATGGCACACCAAAATACCTTTGTCTTGAAATGCACCAATCCCATTTTAATCCCTTAACCCAATTTTCATATCTTGAAAACATATGCTTCGGATACCATTCCAATCTTTTTCCAAATTCAAGAAGCTTATCTTTTAGATCTAAATATTTTATAAACCATTGCTCTGTTGTTAGAATTTCTAGTTTTGTGCCGCATCTCTCATGAACATTAACAAAATGCTTTATCTTTTCAATCTTTTCTATAGCGCCAATACTTTGCAAATCTTTTATAATTTTTTCTCTCGCTTCTTCTATTTTCAAACCTTTATATTTTCCAGCATTTTCATTTAATCTTCCATCTTTGTCTATTATCTCAATTATTTCTGTATTAAATCTATGACTCCATTCCACATCTTTAAAATCACCGAAAGTACAGTGATAAACAACACCAGAACCAAAATTCATATCCACATCTTCATTTTCAAGAATTTTAACCTTTTTATTATATATTGGCAAAATCGCTTCTTTTCCTACAAAATCTTTATATCTTTCATCATTTGGATTAACATATATTGCAACACAAGCTGCAAGAAATTCTGGTCTTGTAGTTGCTATTGTTATTTTTTTATTAAGAGTTGTGTCGAGCTTTATATAAACAAGATCTGCTTCTTCTTCTCTATCTTCCATTTCAACTTGTGATATGGCGGTTTTGCATTTCGGGCAGAAAATAAAAGGCGCTTTTTTCCTATATATTCTCCCCTTTTTATACAAATCAATGAAAGAAAGCTGAGAGATTTTTATGCAATGATCATCTATTGTAGAATAAAAAATATTCCAATCAGCAGAAATTCCTATATCCTTCCAATCCTGTATAAAAGAAGGTCTGATCTCTTTTAAAGTTTCTCTACACAGCTTTACAAATTCTTCCCTTTCCAAATACTCTGCTCTTATATTATGAATCTTTTCAATAAGCATTTCTGTTGGTAAGCCATTGTCATCAGTTCCGAAAGGATATAAAATGCTTTTTCCTCTCATTCTTTGATATCTTGCAATAAAATCCATTTGAGAATACGAAAAAGCATGACCAAGATGCATTTTTCCGGATACAGTAGGAGGAGGGGTATCAATTGAATAAATCTTTTTTGAATATGGATTAAATTTATATATCCCTTCCTTTTCCCAATATTCTCTCCACTTTTTTTCAATTTCTTTGGCATTGTAATGTTTTGTGATTTCTTCTTTCATATTACTCATACTATAAATAGAAATAAATCAAATTTTTATATTGTTATATTCTGATTTTTTATTGGAAAATATGAAAGCAATTGACAAAAATGAGGTAAAATGAAGAGAGAGGTTAGGGTAATAGGATGGGATGATGAAAGCTTTGAAAGAGGGCAAAAAAGGAAAATATTACTAATTGGTGTAATTACACGCGGAGGAAATTTTATGGATGGTGTATTAACAACAAAGATTGAATATGACGGATTAGATTCGACAGAAAAAATAACAAAATCAATAAACAACTCAAAACACAAAGACCAGTTAAGATATGTAATGACAAACGGTATTTCATTTGCTGGTTTCAATCTTATCGACATAAAAAAAGTTTATGAAGAAACTGGTTTGCCGACATTAGCAATCCAGAGAAAAATGCCGGATGTTAAAAAATTCATCAATGCTATGAAGATATTCGAAGATTTTGATAAAAGGTTAGAAATTGTGAAAAATGCAGGAAAAATTTATAATTTTAATAAAATTTATTATCAGAAAGCAGGTATAAGCAGGAAGGATGCAGAAGAATTAATAAAAATTACTTCAACGCATTCCAATATACCTGAGCCATTAAGATTGGCTCATTTAATTGCTTCCGGACTATCCGGAGAATCGAGAGGAAGGGCATAATTTTTATGAATATCTTTAGAAACAAAAATTTTCATACGAAATAAATCAATTCTATCTAAAATTATTCCTCAAACCTCGGAGCAAGAATAAAAGATAAGCTTATTTTTTCTGGTTGAGCAAATGTTAATCTTAAAGGATAGTTTGTGTCAAATTCTAATATAGCAATAGGTGAAATCTTTCTCGCTTTTATCATCTTTTTCAAATAATCTAAGGAATATCTCGCCTTCGCATTTTTATCACCAGTTATCTTTACTTGTTTTCCATGCTCTAATCTTAGTTCAGTTGAGCTAGAATCGCCTTCTGCTCTTATTATAAAATCGTTTTTTGATAATTCAAATATAATAGAATCACTAACCAGATCAGCATCCTCTATCCCATCATTCAATAATTCGGAACTAAATTCAACCTTTAAAGGAAAATTAAGTCTTTCTATACCGCTAGGAACCTCTTCTCTTATATCTATTAGTGGAATAGTGAATCTTCTTACAGATTCTCCTTTTATAAGCATACTCAAATTACTTTCAGAAACATGCAACTCAAGAACTTCATTACCTTTAACCCTTTTTAAAATTTGTAACAAGTTGTTGAGATTTATTCCAATAGAAATATCAGATTTATAATTATATTCCTTAAAATTTTTTGCATAAAATTTGAAATCAACAACAGAAACCACAGCCCTATCACTTGCAAGTATTTCTATTCCATTCTTTTTTATTTTGAGTTGGCTTTCTTCTATTAGCTCAGATATAGTAGCTAAGGAATCTCTGAATATTGCTATATCTTCGAGAACGCAGTCAAACATCATTATCACTAATCAAATATTATTTATTCAACATTTAAATTTTTAACAATTTAAATTTGAAAAGATGGTTAGAGAATTTAATAAAAAAATAAAAACATTTGAAAACAACTTTTAATATGCTCGATTTAATAGCATTTCTGATTTTTTTGATAATAATAGGTATAGTTATAATAAAAGACAGAAAAAACATAAAATTTCAAGGACTTCTTCTAATGAGAAAAACAAAGAGAGGAAAGAATATTGTTGATTCTATAGCAAAAATAAGGTTTATGAAAAAAATAACAAAAATAGCTGTTATAATAGGAATTTTAGGAATGATTTACTCTTCTTTTATTATCTCCGTAACAGCATACAATATTATTACAGGAAAAACAAAGTTAGGAGCGGTTATTTTAGTTCCAGGTCCTGTGAGTGAGGCAAAGTTCTTACCAGGAATGCTTGTTGTTCCATGGTATTTCTGGGTTATTGGCATTGCAAGTGTAATAATATTTCACGAACTTTCTCACGGAATATTTTCAAGAATTGAAAATATAAAAGTAAAATCATTTGGTTTATTTTTATTTTTAATATTTCCCGGCGCATTTTGCGAGCCAGACGAAAAGCAATTAAAAAAATCAAAACCATTGACTAAAATAAAAATATACTCAGCAGGCTCTTTCGCAAATTTATTTATCGCTTTTCTTTCATTACTTTTTGCAATCATTATAACATTTTCCTTTTATGAGCCATATGGCATAGCTTATTACGGTTTAATAAATAATTCCCCAGCATATCATGCAAACCTTTCAGGAATTATAACAGAGATAAATGGAGTTAGAATAAAATCTTTACAAGACCTTTCTAACATTTTAGAAAAAATATCTCCTGGAGAAGAGATAATGATAAAAACAACAAAAGGAAATTTTTCTTTAATATTAACACAACATCCAAAAAATGAAACTCGCTCTTATATAGGGATTGCAGATCCTTTTGTCGCTCTGGAAATAAAAAAAGATGTTAAATTTTTAGAATCGTTCATAAGCTTTATTTTTTCTATTTTCATGTGGATATATTTTCTGAATTTAAACATAGGATTAATAAATCTATTACCAATAAAGCCTTTGGATGGAGGATTAATATTTGAAGAGATTGTAAAAAACAAAATCAGAAAAAATGGAAGTTTTATAACAAAAGCAATCTCAATAATTTTTGCAGGAATTCTATTTTTTATTGTTGTTTATCCTATAATTCTAAATATATTTAAGTAAAAAATTTTGGCCTTATTGGGGCAACAAATATATAATATTTTTCATTTCCCTCAAGCTCTTCCATTATTCTTTTTTTAATAATCTTTATAACATTCGAAATTCCAACCTTTTTTTCTATATCTTCAAAAGATTCAAAAGGCCTTTTGCTTATAATAGTTTGCACATACTTCTTCCCTATTCCTGACAGAAGCTCAAGCTTATGAAGTCTTGGGGTAATTGTGCCAGCGGTATTAAAAAATTCCACAAACCTTTTTTCATTTCTTTTTATCAAATCATCCAAAAATTCTTCTAAATTAGAAGAGGCAATTCCTGTAAGTTCGCTAAGCTTTAATCTTCTTTTAATCATTTTTATTTTATCTCTTTCTCCAGATCCAATATAAACCTCTTCCCCTATCTTTATTTCTACCTTTTCTTTTCCGACAAGTTCGAGCAAAGAAAAATGCTTTGTGCCTATTGATTGAACTATTGGTTCAGAATGTCTTGCTTCAGGATATCCCATTGGCAAAAAGTCTAAAACTATGGCATATTCTTCCCTCATCACAATTCCACGAATATTCATAAAAATCACTTTTCGCAAACATATTAATCTTTTTTATACTTTTTTACAATTTCGACAATCTTTTTTATTTCATCCTTTTTAAATTTTTCTTTGCTAAAAAGAGCCACAAATTCCTCTTCTATATCAGGAAGCACACTAATTATTTCAATTATCTGTTTTTTGTTTAATATGTTGAGTGAACTTAGTTCCTCAGCAAGCTTTTCAGCTTTTGCTTTTGTTATTATAGGTATTTTGCTAAAGTATTCTACACACAATTTTTGCTCATATTTATCCTTATTTGATTTGTTCAGTATATTCTTTGCCTCCTGTGGACTTATAATTTCTTCCTTCAAAACCTCCATAATATCACCTTTTAGCAGGTTTTAAATGCTCCGGATTTATTATAATTTGTTTTGTTCTTTTTAAGTCTTTAACTCTTACAACATAAGCCCTTCCTCTCTTTCCTATTATTTTTCCAGTTCTTCCTTTAAATTTTGGATGAGGAATTTTTTCAGCAGCTGGTTGAATATCTATATAAACATCATCTCCTATATTAAATTCTTGTAGAAACATATTTGGTTTTAAAATATCCTTCTGTTTTAATTTTTTCCGTGTTTTTCTTCTAATTCCATAAGATTTTGTTGTCATTTGAATCATCCTTGAGATTCTAAGAAAGGCAAAACCTTTTGAAGTTTTTCTTTTATTTCATTTATCGATTTTTTAAGCATTTCCTCGTTCTTTTCAAATATTTTTATTTTCATTTCTATATCTTCTAATTCTTCTTTAAGCTCTTCTATCACCTTTTCTTTGTTGTGCTTTATTATTATAGACCCAACAATCTTGTATACATTCTCTTCTTTGCTTTTTTCAATCTCTTTTAAAGCTTCTTCGATCTCAACCTTTTTTATCATTAAAGCCTGCTTTTGTACATATATGCTTTCTAATTGCTGATTTTGCGTTTGAAATTTGAGTAATAGATCTTCTGTCTCTTTTTTTATATTTTTTTCTTCCATTTTTTCACCTTAAAAATTTTAATATCAAACAGCTTTTACAACCCTCGGGATTTCTGGTCTAGGTTTTTTAATTATTCGATAACCACAATAAGGACATTGTACCTTATCTCTTATCTCAAACCTCTTTTTACAATATATACATTCATATTCCACCATTAAACTCACCTTAATTTTATCTTATAAAATCACCACCTAAATTCATAAGCATCCGAGGCAAATTTTGTTTTACATTTTTTGCAGAACCATATTCCTGCAGCAACCCTTTTAACCTTTTCTCTTGAGCATACTGGACAATAATAAGCCTTTTTCGGTTTTGTTTTTAGTCTCTGTTCTCTAATCTTCTTTCCATATCTTGTTGTCATATCTCTTATTTTTAAATTAAAAACTTAAAAATATATTTTTAAGTAATTGAAAAATTAATTTTCTATAAAAGTTCAATGAATTTATTGAAATCCTTATTACGCTGATAAAGTTAAGATGTTATAAACCTATTTTTCAAATCTTCTGTAAATCCTGTGCAACAAAAGTATAATTATAACACCTTCGGCAAGAAGGAATACCATAATAATACTGGTTAAAATTTCCAGAAAATATTGGTCAGGAAGCATAAATCCAACTCCGGCTAAAACAAGAACAAATGCGGTTAACAACACAAGAATAAAAATTGAAATAATATCAACATATGTTATTGCTTCTTCTTTTCCTATCTTATAAATATTTTTTGTTTTTTTGGGCACATGACCACCAAACTAATTCAAGATTAGCAAACCAACTCATCTGTTATTCCCGGAGAAACTACCCTAACCCTTCCTCCCGGAAGGCATGAAGTAGCTATCATGCAAGTTTCAACTTCTTGTGGATCAAGAATATCACAACCGTATGTTATTTGTGTTACTACTCCATTCACAAAAACACTTATCTCACTTTTTGAAACAGAGTAAACTCCAATATTCCTCAATGTTATCGAATTTCCATTTATTCCATCAATAACAATCTTTTTTCCTGTTTGTTTTTGGATAGCTTCTTGCTGTGTTTGAGATTGATTTAAAGCACTTGTTGTAATTCTTGTAAACCAAATGTATGCAAATGCTACCATAGATATTGTTATCATTAAAAGTAGAACAATTGCAATTATTGGTGATATGCCTTTCATATTTTAATCCCAAAAATTATTTTATATTATATAATATATAAAGCTTTAATATATAAGCTTTTTTCTATAAATGTTGTAATTTCTAATAAAAATATCACTAACAAATAATTTAAATGAAAATTAAATAGGATCATAACTTTTCATTCTCTGTTAATTTTTTTCTAAAAAGTTATATAAAAAATTTTTGTATATCGCACTTTAACCTGCTTATATTGGTAATTGTTATAAAAAGTATTTCTCATTCATAATGACGAAGCTATTAATTTTGCCGTAATTTCAACACTAACATATATTATAAAAAGTGAAAATATATAGAGTAATAAGGCTAAACTACTTCTATCTTTAGATTTAATATAGAAAACAGCAGGAAATATGTTAAAGAATATTACGCTTGTTAGTAGAGTAAGGTAAGGATTAACATAGGTAAAAATGAGAGGGAGTTGAGAGAGCGCATATTCATTTAAGTATTGATCGGCTTCTGTCACACGGCTCAAAATATTGCTCAAAATATTATAAGTAATTTGCTGAAATATTATTAAAGGCAAAGGAATGAAAATACCTCCGTATAAGTAAAATTTGCTCCGATTCATTATTTTGATAATCAGACTACAAATCAATCCCAATATTGCAAAAAATATAGAAATAACGATTAAAGGTTTGAAAAAAATGGAAAGAATGGGTATAAATAAATATCCTAAAATAAACACAACTATACTCAATCCAATAATAACGAGGAAGTTTATTATGGATGTCATTTTGTTTCACGCTTTTTATTACATTCTTTGTGCATCATTAAAAATTATATTCAATGTTTTTCCGATGTTTTCTATAGCCAATACAATTACATTTCCATAATTCAAAATACTTTCTAAACTCTTAGTATTATGTTTCTCTTCTATGTTTCTGAAATATTCTCGGTTTAGCAATCAACCTTCATAAAGATTTTTGCTTTTGGAAATTTTAGTATTTTTCTAGTGCTTATGTTTCTAGTACTTGCTAGAATTAATTTTTTAATATACTAAAAATATCTACAGAAACTAAACCCTTCTTATAAATCCAGGCTTTGGCTGGAATATAAGGCCTTCATGCTTCAATTTTTCCAAAATCTCATCAACATTTTCAATACCTTGCTCTTCTGCAGCGGCCTTTACATCTTCAATAGAAACATTCTTTCCAAGCTTTTCTTCGAGTTCAGAAATCACATCTAAAAGCATTCTTATTTTGTTTCTCTGGCTCGAAGTTATTCCTGTTTCCATTTTATCAATATCAAACCTTCCTGTCTCAATGTCATATCCAAGCTGTTGCAAAGAATATTTCATAAGCCTTATTGCCCTTTCAGCATCTTCTTTTCTTACATAAGAATCTAATCTTACTTTTGCAGACGCTTCTGCTAATCTTATTAATGCTTCAAATTGTCTTAAGGTTATAGCAACAGTTTCACCTCCATAAGCATTCCTCATTTCAACATAAAATTTTTTCAGCATATCTGCAGCTTCTTGTGTTAATTTTATGTCTATACAAGTTTTTCTAGCATATGTAATATATTTCCTCAATGTTTGAATATCTATTGTCGGCTTTGCAACATCTGCATAAATTCTCGATCTTGTTACATGATCTACCATAATTTCATCCTTTTCTTTATCAGGTATATCCCTCAAAGCAAATTTTAAATCAAACCTGCTTAATAAAGTTTCTGGTATCATTACTTGCTCAACAATAGATTGATATGGATCAAATCTTCCAAGCTTAGGATTTGCTGCTGCAAGTATAGATGTTTGTGCTGGCAATGTTGCAACGATACTTGCTTTTGCTATACTTATTGTTTCTAAGCTCATTGCCTCATGCATTGCTATTTGATCATCTTTGCTCATTTTGTCAAATTCGTCTATTGCTAATATTGATTTATTTGATAGAATCAATGCACCAGCTTCCAATACCCAACCACCAAGCAATTCATTCTTTGTTACTGTTGTTGTTAATCCACTACCAGTAACACCTTTTCCAGAAACATATCTCCCTCTAGGTAAAGCCTTTACAACATTTGAAAGCAAAACAGATTTTGCTGTTGATGGATCGCCAGTAATTAAGATATGAATATTTCCTCTAACATATGTTCCATCTTCATATTCATGCCTTATTCCTCCAAAAAGCTGAAGTACTATTGCTTCTTTAACCTCTTTCCATCCATAAATGCTAGGTGCTATAGATGCTATAAGCTTTTCATATATATTAGGATCTTTTGCAAGTTCTTCTATTTTTCTTTTATCCTCTTCTGTTATTTCAATATCTTCAAACTCCTCTTCTTTTGGTTCAACATAAACAGCTTCAAAATAAATTTCTGGTCTTGTGGAGATTTTTCCATGAACTTTTCTTTGAAGCTCTCTTAATATTCCAACAATCTTTAATTGGTATCCAGGGTCTGTTTTTCTTTGCATTTCAGGTTTTGTTAAATCCTCTTTTAATAAAACATTTATTCTTCCAGGTCTTTCTCCTGAGGTTATTTCATATGGCTCTTCAACAGTTATCCATCTTATGTCATATTTTTTTGTATCTATTAGCTTGAATATTCCACGCCTTCCACAATTATCACATACTGAAGGAGTTTTAAGTGTTGTACCTTTTTGCTCAACTATTATTTTATTTCCACATTCCGGACATTGGAATGTAGATTCATAAATTTGCGGTCTAACCTCTGATGCAGCTTTTACAACACCATCAATTTCAACAAGCTTGTCAATATGCTTTGCTCTTAGGTTTCTAATCCTTATACTTCTGTATTCAGGAATATTTTTTATTCTAATATTTATTTTTTCATGATAAGGAAGATCAATATTTTCTATAGCATTTTGAAATTCTGTTAAAACTTCGTCCGGATTTTCTAAAAGCTTATCCGCTATTAAAGGATCAAACAAATCAATATCCTTAAAATCTATTATTAAGCTTCCTGTTTCACAAGCTTCAATAAGCTTTTTCAGTATTTCTTCCTTTCTTAAGAATTCTTCATATTTGTTCATATCATTCACTTTTAATGAGCATAAAGCTCTATAATAAAATAGCAAAGAAAACTTTTAGTTTTTGTTTTTAAGATTTTTTTGGTTGCTCTTATTTCTAAATCTTTAATTATTATTTAATTATTTCCGATTATTTCTATTTATGCTTTATTTAATATCCTTGGGAATTTTTGATGAAAAAGATATGAGCATAAGAGCAATAGAATGTGCTAAAAAATGTGATTTCCTCTTTTTTGAAAGATATACATCAAAACCAAAAACAGATGCAAAAAAGCTAAGCGAATTCTTAGGAAAAGAGGTTAAAGAAATAAAAAGGGAAGATATTGAAGAAAATTCTGAAGATATAATAAAATTGAGTGAAAAAAATAATGTTGGAATAATAGTAAGCGGAGATGCTTTAGTTGCTACTACTCACATTTCTTTAATTGTAGAAGCAAGAAAAAGAGGAATTGAAACTAAGGTAATTCACAGCTCTTCAATATATACTGCTGTTTGCTCATCCGGCCTTCAAATATACAAATTTGGAAGAACAGTAACTTTAACAAAAAGGGGAGAAAAATCAATTATAAAAGAGATAAAGGAAAATAAAAAAAGAGGATTGCATTCTCTAATCCTTTTAGATATTGATATGGAATTAGAAGATGCAATAAATATTTTATTAAAAAACAAAGCAATAAAAGAAAATGAAAAAATAGTTTTGTATTCAAACATAGGAGAAGACGAAATAATAAAATATATCAGCCCAAAGGAATTTTTTGAAAGCGATTTGAGAAATTTTAAAGAATACCAATTCTCAATAATAATTCCAGGAAAACTTCATTTTATGGAAGAAGAATATTTATCTTTATTAAAGTGATTTAATGAAATCTCAAATTTTTATTACAAATTTTGATAATTACGAAAAAAGTATAAAAAGAATTTTCAAAGCACTAAAAATAAAAGAAAAAATAAAAGAAGATAAAATAATTATAAAACCAAATTTAACTATAAACAAAAAACCTCCTACAACAACAGATGTTAATTGTGTTAAAGAAATAATAAAAAATATTTTAAATTTAAAAATCAAAAGCAAAATCTTTATAGCAGAAGGGAGCGGAGGCTGCGATACCTTAAAAGCATTTGAAGATCTTGGTTATAAAGAACTTGAAAAAGAATTTGATGTAAAAATTATCGATTTAAACAGAGCAGAAAGAGTTTGGCTAAAAAATGAAAATGCAATGGTTTTGAAAAAAATTTATTTTCCAAAAATTCTTATAAACTCATTTTTAATAAACGTTCCTGTTCCCAAAGAACATAGTTCAGCAATAATTACAAATAGCTTAAAAAATATGTTCGGAATATATTTGTCAAAAGGTTATATTGCTGAATGGGGAATTTTAAAAAGTATAGGAGTAATTGTTTCAAGAAATGTTTTTTCAAGAGGTTGGAGCAAGGCAGATCTGCATGTATTTGGAGTTCATAAAAGCATTTATGATTTAAATATTTATAAAAAGCCTGACTTAACAATTTGCGATGCAAGAATTGGACAAAAAGGAAATGAAATTAATGGAATAGAATGTAAACCAAAATTAAATAAAATAATTGCTTCTTATGATGCTGTGGCTTGCGATTCTTATATTGCAAAAATTTTTGGTTATGATTGGAAAGAGATAGAATATTTAAGATATTGCAATAATAAAATTGGAAGCGCTGAAGACTATGAAATAATTCATATTTAAATTTTTGATAAAATTTTATCTTTTTTCTACAGGATAAACATATTTTGTTATCAATAATGTTACAATAACAGTTATTGCAGAAACAAGCAAAGCAACATAATATTTAAATATTATCGCATTTCCTCCGGCTTCTATTATTGGTTTTAATGATTCTTGGATTGCATCTCTCCAAAGAAGGGCTGCTACAAACGAAAAAGACCCAACTACTAAGGTTGCTAAAGTTTTTTTAAACTCTATGCTTATTTTTTCTATCTTTTTTTTATGATATTTTCTTTTTTTCATTTTTATCTAATTTTTAAATCTTTTTTATTACTTAAATTTAATCAAAAAATATTAAAAACAATAAACTAAAAAAAATTAAATATGGACATTAAAACAAAACTAGATATTATAAAAAGCATCGCTGAAGAAATTATCATAGAAAAAGAACTTGAAGAGCTGCTAAAAACAAATTCTAGGCCTTATGCTTATGATGGTTTTGAACCTTCTGGTTTAGCTCATCTACCTTTTGGTGTTTTTAGGCCAATGCTCATAAAAGAATTAGAAAAGGTTGGCATAAAATTTAAACTATTGATAGCAGATTCTTTCGCATGGATTAATAATAAGATGGAAGGAGATTTAGAAAAAATAAAAAGAGTAGGAGAATATTTCATAGAAGTATGGAAGGCTTCTGGTTTGGAGAATATTGAATTTATTTGGTCATCTGAATTTTTTGGAGATAGAGAATATTGGAAAAAGGTAATATTGATTGCAAAACATACAACAATAAAAAGAGCTACTAGAGCATTAACAATAATGGGAAGGAAAGAAGGTGAGTTAAAAGAAATTGCACAATATTTTTATCCTATGATGCAAGTAGCTGATATTTTTCATTTAAATGTAGATATTTGTCAATTAGGTTTAGACCAAAGAAGAGCAAATATTTTGGCAAGAGAAATTGCTGAAAAGTTAAAATGGAAAAAACCAATAATCATTAGCCACCATATGCTAATGGGTCTAGAAGGAGTAAAAGAACCAGAAGGATTTGATGAAAATAGAAATATAGATATACAAATATCCTCAAAAATGAGCAAAAGTAAGCCAAAAAGTTGTATATTTGTTCATGATTCAAGAGAAGAGATATATAAAAAGATAAGAGATGCTTTTTGTCCTCCAAGAGTTATAGAAGGTAATCCTATATTGGATTATTGTAAGCATTTGATATTCAGAAAATTCAAATCAATGAAAATAGAAAGAGAAGAAAAATATGGAGGTAATTTAGAGATACATAGTTATGAAGAGCTTGAAAATTATTTCAAGAAAGGAGAAATACATCCTCTCGATTTGAAAAACTCAGTTGCATATTATATTGATAAATTAGTCGAACCAATAAGAGAATATTTCGAAAAAAACAAAAAAGCAAAAGAGCTTTATGAATTTGTTAGGGGTAGTATAAATGCTTGACATAAAAATAATAAGAGAAAATCCCGAGTTAGTAAAAAAGAATATTGAGATTAGAGGATGCAAAGAAAAAATAGAACTTGTTGAAAAAATTTTAGAAATTGACAAAAAAAGAAGAGAAATAAAAAAAGAAGTTGATAGATTAAAGCATGAAAAAAATATAATAACAGATAAAATAGCGAAACTTGAAGAAAATTTCAGAAAAGAAGAAATAAAAAAAGTTAAGTTATTAACTGAAAATATTGAAAAATTGGAAAAAGAATTTAATGTGCTTACCAAAGATTTTAAAGAAATTATGCTAAAGATTCCGAATATTGTAGATGAAAGCGTTCCTATAGGAAAAGAAAATGTGGAAATAAAAAGGTTTGGCTCTAAACCAAAATTTAATTTTAATCCCAAAAGCCATTTAGAAATCTTGAAAGATTTTTTAGATGCGGAAAGAGGAGCAAAGGTTGCAGGAAAAGGATTTTTCTATCTTTTGAACGATTTGGTTTTGCTTGATCTTTCACTAATAAGATATGCAATAGATAAATTGACAAAAAAGGGTTATCATTTAGTGATACCTCCTTATATGTTGAAAAGAGAAGCTTATGAGGGAGCAACAGACATTTCAACATTTGAAGAGCAATTATACAAAATTGAAAATGAAGATTTATATTTAATAGCAACAGCAGAGCATCCCATAGCTGCAATGTTTATGAATGAAACTTTTTTAGCAGAAAAATTGCCTTTGAAATTTGTTGGATTTAGTCCTTGCTTTAGGAAAGAAGTAGGAGCACATGGAAAATATACAAAAGGATTATTCAGAATGCATCAGTTTCATAAGGTAGAGCAGTTTGTTTTCTGCTTGCCTGAACAAAGCTGGAATATTTTTGAAGAGGTGCAAAGGAATGCTGAGGAGCTTTATGAAGATTTGGGTTTGCATTATAGAGTTGTAAACATAGCTTCATATGATTTAGGAGATATGGCTGCAAAGAAATATGATATTGAAATATGGATGGCTGATGATGAATTTAGAGAATCTGGATCTAACTCTAATTGTACTGACTATCAAGCAAGAAGGTTAAATATAAAATATAGAGAAAAGGAAGGTCAGGCACCAAAAAATTTTGTTCATACAATTAATAGTACAGCAATAGCAACAAGCAGAACAATGATTGCAATAATAGAACAGTACCAGCAAGAGGATGGAAGTGTGAAAGTGCCAGATACTTTAAAACCTTATATAAACAAAGATTTTTTATTTAGGAGAGAATAATGCAGAAAATTAACAATTTAGAAGAGAAATTAAAAGAAGAAACAATAAAATTGAATAAAAAATTAAAAGAAGAGATTGAGAAAATAGAAATAAAGGATGAAAATATAATCGCATATATTAAAGATTCTGAATATTTTTTGGAAAAGGGGGAATTGATAAAAGCGTTTGAAGCAATCATTTGGGCTTGGGCTTTGTATGAAATAAATTTCTCTAAGGATTTAAAGACAAAAAATAAAATATAAAATGAAGAAAAATTGCGCTTGAAGCCATTTTAAAAAGGAGAAGTATAAGAAAGTTTTTGAAAAAAGAGGTTGAAGAAGAAAAATTAAGAGAAAATTTGAAGGCTGCTATGTATTCTCCTTCTGCGATGCATTTAAGACCATGGGAGTTTGTTATTGTAAAAAATAAATAAAAAACAAAATATCAGAAGCGACTCCTTATTGCAAATTTGCTAAGGATGCTCCAATAATTTTAATTATAGGAGCAATAATAAATGACTTTGTTAAGCATTGGGTTGAAGACTGTTCGATAGTGGCTGAAAACATTTATTTAGAAGCAACAAATCAGGGTTTAGGAACCTGCTTTTGTCAAATATTTGGACATAAAAGGTTTGGAGAAGATAGTGAAGAATATATAAGGAAAATAATTGGTGCACCTAAAAATTTTAGAATACTTTGCATAATGCCAATTGGTTATCCAGCAGAAGAGAAAGAACCGCATTCAGAAAAGGAATTTGATGAAAACAAAATTCATTATGATAAATGGTAATTTTTAAGTATGATATTTTATTTTTCCAATATTTGGAAATCTTAATATTCCAGCTTCTTTATCAATACCTATAGGTACCAATTCATCAAAATCTACATCTTCTTTCAAAATAGGAGAAAGCAATTCTTCTTTATCAATAAAATTAACAGCAACCCCTGATGCCAAAGGAGAAAAAGAAGGTAAGCATATTATTTTTTTACCATTTTTCATTTTTCCGTATAGTAAGCAAGGAATTTTTATTCTGTCATAACCATGAGATAAAAGAATTGCTGGCTGCTCATGGCCAATAATAACTATTTCAATATCCTTAGGGAAATCAATTTTTTTATGACCGTGAGTAAACAAAATATTTTTTGAAATGTAATGCGGATCATAGACCTTTATTCCTAGTTTGCTCGCAATTGTTAATAAGTAATTGTCATGATTTCCTCTTACTAATATTATTTCTTCCACATTTTCTTTTAAAAATTTTATTATTTGACTTACTTCCCTCCATTCTTGTTTAGAAGCTTCCCCAAACTCATGCTTAAAATCACCATTTATTACAATCCTTTTTGCTCTAACATTTTCAAAAATAATTTTAAGATTTTCCAAAATTTCTTTTAATTGTATTTGAGGTACAAAAATGCCTTGCTCTGCAAGATAAAGCTCTTCTCCTAACTGAAGATCAGAAATTGCAATTGTATCTATATCTTCAATATAAATTGCATTTTGGTTGTCAATAATCTCTATACCAGGAAAAATTTCTTTTATTTTCTCTTTTATTTTCATCTTTTCAACCTTTCCAAAATTTTCTTGTGTAAATCTATTAATAATTTTTTTCTATCCTCCATTAGAACAACATCAGATTCTCCTAAAGCTATGAGAGAATGTGAAAATGGACTTGGTAAATCACTTTCTTTTAAAAATATAACTTTAATTTTCTTTTTTTCAATCTTTTCTAAAACATCTTTTGCATGATTTATATCCATATAATCCTCAAGTATTTCCCTAAAAGTTTCTTTTATTACAGGAAAATCTTCAATCTTTTCACAAATTCTTAGCAATCTTTCAGCATTTAATTGTTGTTTAGCAACTCTTATTTCATAACCTTTATAATTTCTCAATATCATTAAAGATCTAACTGCGCAATGCCTAAACTTTCTTTTTAACAATTCAGTTTGCCTTAAAGCTTTTTTCAAAATCTCTTCTAAATTTTTTGAATCTACAAGATCTAAAATATCTTTCGGATTTATTCTTCTATTTTCTTCAATATCATAAGGAATTGTTAACATAAAAGCATTATCGCTTATTGTAACACCAATAGATTTTTTTAATAGTTTTGAAAGCCTGGATCCAAAAGCTCTTGATAAAGCATCATTTACTCTCCTTCCAAAAAGAGAATGAAATATTATGTTTTGATTTTTTCTTTCATCAATATAATTTTCTACCAAAATTGTTTTATCTGAAGGAAATTCTTTTATTCCTAACCTTTTCAAAAACTCTTTTTCATAATAAAAATAATCAATTATAGCCTTTGCTCCCCATTTATTGATAGGATAATTTCTTAAGATAAATTTAATTATTTCTTTTTTAGATTTCTTTTTCATTAAATTAAAAATCATTTTCCTAAACTTTCCAATCTCTATAGCTAATTCATAACTTAATGGCAATTGCTCAGAAAACCAGCTTGGTACAGTTGGTCTTTTTTCTTTTGTTGGAATTACATATGCAACATCTTTCTTTGCCTTAACAAACTCATAAGTTTTTCCAGCTAGAACAAAAATATCTCCTGGAAAAAGCCTTTGAAGAAATTCTTCTTCTATCGTTCCTATATATTTTCCTTCTAAACTTCTAACCTTAATTTTAACTTCATCTGGTATTGTACCAATATTTAAAGAATATATAACTCTGGCATATTTTCCTCTTCTTCCAAAAATCATATTTTCAAAATCAACCCATATTTTGCCATAAACCTTTTTGTCCTCTAAGCTATGATAATAACCTGAAAGATATTTTAAAACAGAGACAAAATCATCAAAACTTAAATCATGATAACAATAAGAATTTCTTATTAAATCAAAAGCTTCTTTTATGTTCCATTTCTTTTCCAAACTCATTCCCATTATATGTTGAGCTAAAACATCTAAACAATTTTTAGGAATTTGTATTTTATCCAAAAAATATTCATAGGCTTTTTTAAACATTACACTACATTCAACCAAATCATCCCTATCCATACAAATTATTCTCCCTTTTGAAGTTTCATGCAGCTTATGACCAGCTCTTCCTATTCTTTGCAAACCTCTAGAAATACTTTTTGGCGATCCAAGCTGAACAACAAGATCAATATAACCTATATCAATTCCAAGCTCTAAGCTTGTTGAAGAGACTATAGCCTTAAGCTTTCCGTTTTTTAATTTATTTTCAAGATCTAATCTTATATCTCTTGAAACTGAAGAATGATGTGCCCCTATATCCTCCTCTGAAAAAATCGATGGAAACATATGCTTTAAATGATGTACAACCCTTTCAGTTCCACTTCTCGTATTTGTGAATATTAATGTTGTTTTATGTTTAGAAATCATTTCGCTTAATATTTTATACATAGAATTTGTTATTTCTTCTGCTGAAGAGAAAACTATATCCTTAACAGGAGAAATAACCTTTATATCCATTGGCTTAATAAATCTTGCATCAATTATGAAACATTCTCTCTCTTTTTCACCATCATAACCAACTAAAAATTTTGCAACCTCTTTTAAAGGCTCTAAGGTAGCTCCTAATCCTATTCTTACAATCCTTCTTCCAACAAAATTTTCTAATCTTTCTAAGCTTAAAGATAAATGCACCCCACGCTTAGAATTTGCAAGCTCATGAATCTCATCTACTATAACCCATTTGACATTTTTTAATTTTTCTCTAAATCTTCTTGTACTTAATATTATTGCAATAGTTTCGGGAGTTGTTACTAAAATATGTGGAGGCTTTTTAAGTTGTTTTTGTTTTTCATTTGTTTTTGTATCTCCTGTTCTTACACCAATTCTAATCTCTTTTAAATTAATATTCATATCCTTAGCAATCTTCTCAATCTCTTTTAAAGGAATAATAAGATTTTTGTAAATATCATTATTCAATGCCTTAAGAGGAGATACATAAATACAATAAACACAATCCTCAAGCTTATTATTTTCTGCTAAAGTGAAAAGATAATTCAATATTGAAAGAAAAGAGCTCAATGTTTTTCCACTTCCTGTAGGAGCTGTAATCAAAACATTTTTGTTTTTTCTTATTAACTCAAAGGCAAATTTTTGATGTATTATAAATTCTTTGAAATTTTTTTCAAACCACTTTCTAACATAAGGCCTAAGCTTTTTCAATATTTCTTCATCGCTTTTTGATTTTTTTATATTAACAAACCTTATCATTATGAAAAAAAAATCAAACTTTAATTTTAAATGAATAAAAAAATCAGTCTCTTAGCATAAATTTTTCAATCATATCCTTTGCCTTTTCTCTCCTTTTTTGATGTTCTTCTAAAAATTTACAAAGCTTATCTATCAAAATTTCTTTTAGTTCTCCAGTCAATAATTTTCCAGATTTGTAATCTTCATATATCCTTTTAAGCTTTTCATCATCCTCTTCAAAAAATGTCAACCATTGATAAGACACATCTATATCAGGATTTCCTCCCTTCTTTCTATGCTCTTCTATTGTTGGTTGTCCGCCGGAGAATGCATATTTCATTATCTTTTTCCTTACCTGTTCAGGAGTATCTGTAGTAAATATTGCTGTTTGCTCTATAGAAGAAGACATTTTTCCTTCTTCGTGCATTCCTTGCAATCCTGGCAAAAATCTACATAAAATTGTTGATGGTTTTGGATACCCTAATTTCTCAGCAACATCTCTTGTAAGACGAAAATGAACATCTTGGTCAACAGCGCAAGGTATTAAACAAAGCGTTGGCTTATTTTCAAAGATTGTTGGCAAAAAAGCAGGAACAGATTGCATACAAGTATAAAAAAATTCTCCGATATTATTAGAATCTTTAAAACCGAAGGTAGCCTTTATAGTAGATACTGTTATATTTTTAGCAACTTGACAAGCATATTTATACATTGTTTTTGCATATTCCGTATCTAAAAATATTTTTGTTTTTCTATGATCGAAGCCTATTGCTATTATATCTAATATATTTTCATATG
>Ga0197143_1001292_pt1 | contig 21602 bp, 20 predicted proteins | sample GBS70_MetaG_FD_148603 | JGI IMG/M metagenome (GOLD analysis project Ga0197143, IMG submission 148603) | Sediment microbial communities from Great Boiling Springs, Gerlach, Nevada, United States - GBS 70_MetaG | ecosystem: Environmental > Aquatic > Thermal springs > Hot (42-90C) > Sediment...
CCAGACCGGCGACGCTGGGGGCGTGTCAGGTGCGGTTGCAGCTGTCTACGTTGTTGGATCCCATCACCTGGCGGGCGAACTTCCCCGCCAGGTAGTTGAGCTCGTTGGTGGACTTCGAGCAGCTGAACAGCCCGAAGCCCTTCCCCCCGTAGCGCTCCCGGATCCGCCGCAGGCCCTCCGCGGCGCGGTCCAGGGCCTCTTCCCAGCTGGCCCGGACCAGCCGCCCGTCCCGGCGGACCAGGGGGTAGGTCAGGCGTTGGTCGGGTCCCGGGAGGGAGTCCCGGTCCTGTGGTCGGGGTGTGCGGACCGCCACGGCTGCCTCCTCCCCAAGGTGGGCTGAGGGAAACGTAGCGCTTCCCCGGCCGGTGCCGCAACCCCCGGGGGCGGGTCCTCGGGGTGCGCAACTTCGCCGCGGCCATCGCCCCGGTGTTTTCGGGGGTGGTCCTGCAGGCCGCGCCGGCGGGACTCCCCTTCGTGGCGGCGGGTGCCCTGAAAGGCACGTACGACGTGGTGCTCTGGCTCGTGTTCCGCCGCGTCCCCCTGCGGCAGTAGCACCGCCGGACGGGTGCGCCTCCGGGGCGGACGTGCTTCGCCCCCCGGTTGACTCCCAAAATGCGAGAGCCTATTCTCAAGACGCGGATGCAGGAGTCCAGGAGCGCGGGCCGGGGGCGGGCCGCAGCCGGGACGCTGGAGAGGGGGCTGCGGCTGCTGGTCCTGCTGGCCACGGAGCCCGATCCTATGACCGTGAAGGAGCTGGGACTCCGGCTCCGGGTGCCCGTGAGCACCGTGTACCGGTATCTGACACCCCTCCTGGACCACGGGCTGGTCAGGCGCGTAGGCCGAGACGGGCGCTACGCCGTGGGGCCTAGGGCGGTGACCCTGTGGGCGGCGTTCCGCCGCAACATGGACCTCGTGGCGGCCGCCCGGCCGACCATGGAGCAGCTGTGTCGGCAGACCCAGGAAACCGTGCTGCTCACGGTGGTGGTGGGCAACCGGGCCATGTGCGTGGAGACGGTAGAAAGCCCGCTCCCCATCCACTACTCCTTCCGCCCGGGGGTAGACCGACCCCTGTACGCGGGCGCTTCCGCGAAGGCTTTGCTGGCGTTCCTTGAGGCACGTCAGGTGCAGGAGATCCTGGAGGAGGCGCGGGAACGGGCGCCCCACCTGTACGCGGGGCTGCCGCAGGCGCTCCAACAGATCCGGGCCGACGGCTACGTGGTGACCCAGGGGGAGGTGGACCCGGATGCCTGGGCCGTGGGGGTCCCGTTGTTCGGGGAGGCGGGAGTGCTGGAAGGTGCCCTGAGTCTGGTGGCACCCGCCTTCCGCACGGGCCCCGACCGCGCCCTTGACCTCGTCCGGTGTACGGTCCAAGCTGCCCGGGAGATCGAACAGCGGCTCCGAGGAGCGGGGTGAGAACGACACAGGAGGGGAGAGCCATGAGGAAGGTTGCTGCGGTGCTGGCAGGAACCCTGTTGGCGCTGGCGGGAGGCTGGGTGACGCCCGGGCTCCCCCAGGCAGCTCCCGTGAAAGTAGGCGTCCTGGCTCCCCTGTCCGGGTTCGCAGCCGCGGACGGGAAGAGCGTGCTCACGGGGGCGGAGATCGCGGCGGAGGAGATCAACGGCAAGGGCGGTCTGCTGGGAAGGCGCGTGGAGCTGGTGGTGTACGACGACCAGGCGGACCCCAAGCAGGCGGTGAGCTTCGCGCGGCGCCTGGTGGAGCTCGACAAGGTCTCCTTGATCCTCGGAGGGTCGTACAGCGGAGCCAGCCTCGCGGCCGCGCCTGTGGCGAACGAAGCCGGGATCCCCTTCATGGCGGCCTACGCGGTGCACCCGGACGTGACCCGGGGGAAGCCCTACGCTTTCCGCATGGGGCTGCTAGGCCCCGTGCAGGGCCGAGTGGGAGCCCAGCTGGTCCACGACCTGGGCGCCAAGCGGGTGGCGGTGCTGACCATCCAGAACGACTTCGGCCGGTCCCTGGAAGCCGGGTTCCGGGAGCACGCGGGGAAGGTGGGCCTTGAGATCGTGTTCGCGGAACTGTACCCGCCGGGCAACCAGAACTTCACCCCCGTGTTGGCCCGCATCCGGGCGTCCGGGGCAGAAGCGCTGTACGCCAGCGGGTACTACGCGGAGGCCGCGAACCTGGTCCGCCAGGCGAAGAGCCTGGGCCTGCGGATCCCCATCATCGGCCAGGAGGGGTACGACTCCCCGAAGTTCGTGGAGCTGGCCGGCCCCGCGGCAGAGGGGGTTCTGCTCACCACCACCCTTGACCGGGATAGCCGCAACCCCGAGGTGCAGAACTTCCTGACCAAGTACAAGGCCAAGGCCGGAATCCCCGCGGACATGGTGGCGGCCTCCGGCTACTCCGCCCTGAAGGTGCTGGGGATGGCCGTCCAGAAGGCGGGGCGGCTGGACCCTGCGGCGGTGGCCTGGACGCTGAAGTCCATGGCGAACCTGGACACGGCCGTGGGGCACGTGTACTACTTCACGGAGGACGGAGACCCGGTGAAGACGGTGACCGTCCAGGTGGTGCGCAAGGGCGAGTTCCGGCGGTTCCGGAACTACACCGCCATGGCGCTGGTGAAGCCCTAGCACCGTGTCCGTGAACGGACTCGGGCACACGCCGCCGCGGTCCCCGGAGGTCGCCGAGGCCGCGTAGTCGGGCGGAGCGCGTGGACTGGCAGACCCTGAGCGCCCTGGCCGCGGACGGACTGGCGGTGGGCTCCCTGTACGCCCTCACCGCCTTCGGCCTGACGCTGGTGTACGGCCTCCTCCGCGTTTTGCACGTGGCCCACGCGGGGGTGTACGCGGCGGGCGCCTACGCAGGATGGCTCGCCTTCCGCGGCGGTGGGGGGTTGGGGTGGGCCCTCCTGGCGGGCGCGGGGTGTGCGGTGGCGCTGGGCCTGGTTCTGGAGTGGTGGTTCTACCGGCCGCTCCAGGGTCGCTCTCCCCTCGTGGCCCTCATCGGGTCCATCGGGCTGTTCGTGGCCGTGGGGGACCTTCTGCGGATCCTCTTCGGACCGTACCAGCACAGCCTTCCCGTCCTGCCTCCCCGGACCGTGGTGGGCCCCGTGTCGCTACCCCAGGTGGTGGTAGTGGCGGCCACCGCGGGGCTCTTCCTGGTCGTCTACGGCATCGCCACGCGCACGCCCCTCGGCGTCGGGTGGAGGGCTATCGCGCAAGACGCGGAGATGGCCGCGGCGGTGGGAGTCCCCCTTCCCCGGTACACGCAGCTGGCCTTCGCCCTCGCCTCGGCCCTCGCGGGGGTGGCCGGTGTGCTCGTGGGCGTGTACTACAACCAAGTGTACCCCACTATGGGGGCGGTCCCCGCGTACAAAGCCCTCGCGGTGGTGGTGCTGGGAGGGCTAGGGAGCCCCTGGGGCACCGTGGCGGCGGGGCTGCTCCTGGGGGTGGTGGAGTCCGTGGCCGTGGCGTACTTGGGCAACCGGTTCCCCCCGGAGGGCGTGGCCTTCCTGGCCATGATGCTCGTGCTGCTGTTCCGGCCTCAAGGCCTGTTGACGGCGGAGCCGCAGGGGTAAGCGGTGTACGCGGTCACGGTCTTCACCCAGCTGTGCATCTACGCGATCCTCACCCTGTCCCTGAACCTCATCACGGGGCTGGCCGGGCAGGTCTCCCTGGGGCACGCGGCCTTCTTCGGCATCGGCGCGTACGTGGTGGGAGTGCTCACCACCCACGGGATTCCCTTCGCGCCCGCGTGGCTCGTGGGAGGCGTGCTGGCCGCGGGGTTCGGCCTGCTCCTGGGCAGCATCAGCCTGCGCCTCCGGGAAGACTTCCTCGCCATCGCCACCATCGCGTTCAACTTCGTGGTGGTGGCGGCCTTCCTATACCTGCCGTACTTCGGCGGGGCGTACGGGATCAGCGGGATCCCCAAGCCCCTGGGGAACGCAGGGTTCCCGCTGCTGGTGCTGGCCACCACCCTTGGCGTGGTGTGGTTTCACGAACGGGTGCGGGCCTCCGACCTGGGCCTGGCCTGGATGAGCCTGCGGGAGTCGGAGGTGGCCGCGGAAGCGGTGGGCGTGGACGTCCGGCGGTTCAAGGTCACCGCCTTCGTCCTAGGGACGGGCCTGGCCGGGCTGGCGGGCGGCCTGTACGCCGCGTACATCGGGGTGATCCGGCCCGAGGACTTCGGGTTTCCGCTTTCCGTGACCCTCCTGGCCATGGTGGCGGTGGGCGGGATGGGGACCCTCTGGGGGCCCCTGGCCGGGGCCTTCGTGCTGGGGGGCTTCGCGCAGGCCTTCGCCTTCGTCCACAACTACCAGCTGGTCCTGTACGGCCTGCTCCTGGCTTTGGTCATGCGGTACCGGCCCCAGGGCCTCCTGGGGAAGCTGGGATGACGGTCCTGGAAGCCCGCAACCTCACCAAGCGGTTCGGGGGCCTGGTGGCGGTGTCCGGGGTTCACCTGCGGATAGACGCGGGGGAGCTGTTGGGCTTGTTCGGCCCTAACGGGGCTGGGAAGACCACCCTCTTCAACCTCATCTCCGGGACCCTGAGGCCGGACGAGGGCGAGGTGGTGTTCTACGGGGAGCCCATCACTCACCTGCCCCCGCACGCACGGGCGCTTCGGGGCATTGCCCGGACTTTTCAGGTGGTGCAGGCCTTCGGAGAACTCACGGTGCTGGAGAACGTCCTCACCGCCCTGGCGCACCGCGCCCTCACCGGCTGGCTTCCCCTCGGCCGGTACGACGCTCCCGTCCGGCGGCGGGCGGCCATGGAGCTCCTGGAGAGAGTGGGGCTGGCGTCCCGGGCGGGAGAGCGGGCCAAGAACCTACCCCTCGGGCTGCTGAAGCGGCTGGAGGTCGCCCGGAGCCTGGCCTTGCAGCCCAAGCTGCTGCTCCTGGACGAACCCCTGGGCGGCCTCAACCTGCGGGAGTCGGAACAGCTGCTGGAGGTGTTGCTCGCCCTCCGGGGCCAGACCACCATGGTCCTGGTGGAGCACAACGTGCGGATGGCCCTGCCGGTGTGCGACCGGGCGGTGGCCATGGACGCAGGCCGGGTGATCGCGGAAGGGCGCCCGGAGGACGTTCGCCGCCACCCGCAGGTCATCGAAGCGTACCTGGGGGAGGGGGAGGATGCTTGAGGTCTCCTCCCTGACCGTGTACTACGGCAAGGCCCTGGCGGTGGAGCAGGCGAGCCTTCACGTGGGCGCCGGGGACTGGGTGGCGTTGTTGGGCCCCAACGGCGCGGGGAAGACCACCCTCCTCAAGGCCGTCCTCGGTCTCGTCCCCTCCCGGGGCCAGGTCCGGTTCCGAGGAGAAGACCTGTCGGGCCTTCCCCCGTGGGAGCGGGTCGCTCGAGGCATCGGGTACGCGCCGGAAGGCCGGCGGGTCTTCCCCAGGCTGACGGTGTTGGAAAACCTCCTGCTGGCGGGGCGCCGCTTGAAAGACCAGGAGCGTCGGGAGGCCCTGGAGCAGGTCTACGCGCTGTTCCCGCGGCTGGCGGAGCGGGCGCGGCAGGCGGCAGGCACCCTCTCGGGGGGAGAGCAGCAGATGCTGTCTTTAGGCCGCGCGTTGATGGGTAGGCCCAGGCTCCTGCTGATCGACGAGGCTTCTCTGGGTCTGATGCCCAAGTTGGCGCGCCAGCTGTTCGACGCCCTGGCCCGGGTCCACGCGCAGGGGATCTCCATCCTCATGGTGGAGCAGAACACGCGCCTGGCTCTTCGACACGCCCAACGGGCCTACGTCATGGAGGCGGGCCGGCTGGTGCTGGAGGGTCCCGCGGACCGGGTGGCGAGGGAGGCCGCCCTGGTGGAGAGCTACGGCCTACAGACCGGGCCGTGAGGCCGTGGGGGAGAGTCCTCGGGGAGACGGGGGTGTTTGGTGATGTACGGGAGGGAGGTGGAAAGGTGCGTTCTGTGAGGGCACCACGGGGGCCGGTGCGCACGGCCAAGGGCTGGATCCAAGAGGCCGCCAAGCGGATGCTGCTGAACAACCTGGACCCGGAGGTGGCGGAGCGGCCGCAGGAGTTGATCGTCTACGGGGGCCGGGGAAAGGCGGCGCGGAGTTGGGAGGACGTGGACCGGATTGTGGAGGTTCTGGACCGTCTGGAGAACGACGAGACGCTGCTGGTGCAGTCGGGCCGGGCAGTGGGGGTGTTCAAGACCTTCCCCATGGCGCCGCGGGTGATCCTGGCCAACTCCAACCTGGTGCCCCGGTGGGCCACCTGGGAGGTGTTCGACGAGCTGGAGCGCAAGGGGTTGATGATGTACGGGCAGATGACCGCGGGGTCGTGGATTTACATCGGGACGCAGGGGATCCTGCAGGGCACCTACGAGACCTTCGCGGCCGCCGCCCGTCGGTACTTCGGAGGGACTCTGCGGGGCACCATCACGGTGAGCGCGGGGCTGGGCGGGATGGGGGGTGCGCAGCCGCTCGCGGTGACCCTCAACGAGGGGGTGGCCATCGTCGTGGAGGTGGATCCACAGCGGATCCAGCGGCGGCTGGAGACGGGGTACCTGGACACGTGGACCGCGGACCTCTCCGAAGCCTTGAGGATGGCGGAGGAGGCCAAGCGTCACAAGCGACCCCTGTCCATCGGCCTGTTGGGCAACGCGGCCCGGGTCCTGCCGGAGATGGTCCGGGTCGGGTTCACGCCCGAGCTGGTGACGGACCAGACCAGCGCCCACGACCCCATGTACGGCTACGTGCCACCCCTGGAGCCCGACGAGACCCCGGACGAGCTGCGCAGGCAGGACCCGCAGGGATACCGCATGCGGGTGCTGTTGGCCATGGCGGAGCACTGCCGGGCCATGGTGGAGATGAAGCGACAGGGCGCGGTGGTGTTCGACTACGGCAACAACCTCCGCTCCTTCGCGCGGGAAGGCGGATTCCAGGACGCCTTCAGCTACCCGGGGTTCGTGGAGGCCTTCCTCCGCGACCTGTTCTGCGAGGGGCGCGGGCCCTTCCGGTGGGTGGCCTTGTCTGGCAACCCGCAGGACATCTACCGGACCGACGAGGCCGTGCTGAAGCTGTTCCCGGACGACGAAGCGTTACAGCGGTGGTTACGCATGGCTCCCCAAAAGGTCCGGTTCCAGGGGCTGCCCGCGCGCATCTGCTGGCTCGGGTACGGAGAGCGGGACAAGGCGGGGCTGCTGTTCAACGACATGGTGCGGCGCGGGGAGCTGGAGGCCCCCATCGTCATCGGGCGCGACCACCTGGACGCGGGCAGCGTGGCGTCCCCGTACCGGGAGACGGAGGGCATGCTGGACGGGTCGGACGCCGTGGCCGACTGGCCCCTGCTGAACTTCGCCCTGAACGTGGCTTCCGGAGCGGGGTGGGCGGCCTTCCACCACGGGGGCGGGGTCGGGATGGGCTACAGCCTGCATGCGGGCCAGGTGGTGGTGGCGGACGGGACGGACGAAGCCGCGGCGCGCATCGAGCGGGTGCTGACCAACGACCCCGGCACAGGAGTCATGCGACACGCCCACGCGGGGTACGAGAAGGCCAAGCGGGTGGCACGGGAGCGGGGGATCGACCTGTGCGGTTGGGAACGTGAGCCGTGAAGGTCTTCACGGGCATTTCCCAGCTGTACACACCCTTCCGCTGCGTGGAGGGAGCCGCCCTGGCGGTCCGAAGCGGGGAGGTCTGTTGGGTCGGGCCCGAACCCGAGATCCCGGACGAGTGCCGCGGGTGGCCCCGGGAGGACCTGGGAGGCAGGGGAGTCCTGCCCGGGCTGGTGGACGCACACACCCACCTGGTGTACGCGGGAAGCCGCCTTGACGAGTACCTGCGGCGCGCGCGGGGGGAAAGCTACGAGGCCATTCTGGAGTCGGGGGGAGGCATCCACGCCACCGTGCGGGCCACCCAGGCCGCTTCGGACGACCAGCTGTTGGACCTGGCGCGCCGGCGGATGCGGCTGCTCTTGGCGGACGGGGTGACCGCGGTAGAGGTGAAGTCGGGGTACGGTCTGACCGTAGAACAAGAGCTGAGGCTGTTGCGGGTAGTGGCCCGGCTCAGGGCAGAAGGCCCGTGCCGCGTGGTTCCCACCCTCCTGCTGCACGCCGTGCCCCTGGGGTGGGACCGCGGCGCCTACCTCCGGGCGGTGACGGAGGAGCTGATCCCGCAGGTGGCGGCGGACGGGCTCGCGGAGGCGGTGGACGTGTTCTGTGACCGCGGCGGCTTCGACCTGCACGAGACCAGAGGGATCCTGGAGGCCGCGGCGGAACACGGCCTCCGGGTCAAGGCGCACGCGGAGCAGTTCACCTGGACGGGAGCTGCGCGCCTCGTGGCGGAGCTGGGCGGGCTGTCCGCGGACCACCTGGAGCTGAGCACTCCCGAAGACTGGCGGGTGCTGGCCCAGAGCGGGACCGCGGCGGTGGTCCTCCCGGGTGCCGCGGTGGTGCTGCGGAAGCCGGTGCCGTGGGCAAGGGCGATGTGGGACGCGGGAGTGACCGTGGCGGTGGCCACCGACCACAACCCGGGATCCTCTCCCCTGTGTTCCCTGTGGCTCGCCCTCCAGCTCGCGGTGGCCCTGGGGGGGCTCACGGTCGAGGAAGCCCTGGTGGCGGGGACGGCCAACGCCGCCCGGGCCCTGGGCAAACCCACCCTGGGCCGGCTAGAGCCGGGCAGCGCCGCGGACTTCGTGGTGGTGGACTCGGCCTCTGCCCTGGACCCCCTCTACTGGTGGGGCCACCCCGGCGTCCACAGCGTGTACGTGGGCGGAGTACGGGTCTACCCCCACCAGTAGCAGAGCACCTCCGCCAGCAGGCGGGCGGCGGTGAGGGCCGTGAGCCCCGTGGGGTCGAGGTTCGGAGCTACCTCCACGAGGTCTAGGCCCACCAGGCGGTTGTCGTGGACGGCGGCCTGCAACAACTTGGCCACCTCCCCGTAGCGCAGCCCGTCCACCTCTGGGCTACCAGTCCCGGGGGCCACGGAGGGGTCCAGCACGTCCACGTCCACGCTCACGTAGAGAGGCCGGCCCTGGGGGAGGGTCCGGAGGACCCAGGGAAGGTCGTCGTGCACCTGTCGGGCCAGGATCAAGCGGTGCCCGCGGGCCCGGGCGGCGCGGTACGCCTCGGGGTTGGTGCGCAGGCCCCGCAGGCCCACCACGGTCACGTGGGCAAGGTTGGGCAGGTCTTCCGCCGCCCTCCGGAAGGGGCTGGAGTTGGAGTAGCGGGTGCTGTTGCGGTGGTCGGAGAAGTCCAGGTGTGCGTCGAGCTGGAGCACGTGCAGCTCCGGCACGTCGTCGTAGGCTTTCAGCAGCGGGTAGGTGACGGAGTGGTCCCCGCCCACGAACACGGGGAGGCGGACCTTGCGCCGCAGGGTCCTGGCGGCTTCGGTGATGCGGCGGAAGCTCTCCGCGTACTCCAGCTGCGCGGGGTCCACGTCCCCCGCGTCCACCACCCGGACTCCCACCAGGCGGAAATCTTCCGTGGTGGGGTCGAAGTAGCCCTCCGGGCCGATGGGGTAGCGTCCGGAGGCCTCCCGCACCGCGTTCGGGGCAAACCGCGCGCCGGGGCGGAAGCCCACGCCGAAGTCGTAGGGGATGCCGAGGATCCCTACGTCTGCCTCCCAGGGCTCGTCGAGCGGCAGGTAGGGGGCCTTGAAGAACGTGGCGGGCCCCGTGAAGGGCAGTTCACCCTGTCGGGTGCGGTCTGGGCGGTGGGTGGGGTTCGGCATGTCTACCGCGTGGAAGCCTGTGGGGGAAGTGCCGGTGCCCGGAGGGCCCACGGTTTCAGCACCCCGTAGAGGGTCTCGCAGACGGGCACGGACAGGCCGTGTTTGCGGGCCAGTCTCACCACGGTCCCGTGGAGGGCTTCCAGCTCCATCCGGCGGCCGTGCACCAAGTCGTGGTGTAGGGAAGAGGTAGCCTGGGGCTCCAGGCGCAGCGCGAACTGCAGGTGCCGCTCCACGGTGTCGTGGGGGAGGGCGACGCCCTCCGCCGCGGCCACGGCGCAGACCTCCTCCAGGACGCGGTGGAACAGGGACCAGGTCTCGGGCAACTCCCGGAGCTCCCCCACGGGAAGCCGGGTGGCCGCGGTCAGGCCGGCCTGGGCGCAGATGAAGGCGAACTTGTCCCACAGCACCCGCCGGATGTCCGGGGAAAGCTCCGCGGGAACCTCCGCCCTGAGGAACCAGTCCAGTAGACGTTCCGCCCTTGCGGTGCGGGAACCGTCCATCTCCCCGAACACCACGCGCCCCGGACCGCCTGTGTGCGCCACCATCCCGGGCGCCTGCACGGTGGAGAACACGAAGGCCGCCCCCGCCATCACGTGCTGCCAACCGACCGCGGCGGCGATCTTCTCGGGGTTGTCTACCCCGTTCTGGAGCGTGAGGACCGCGGTCTCCGGCTGCAGCAGAGGCGGCAGCAGGCGGGCCGCGGTCTCCGTGTCGTAGGACTTCACGCAGAACAGCACGTAGTCACAAGGCCCGACCTCCCCCGGGTCGTCCGTGGCCAGGCCGCGGACGTGGAAGTCGCCCGCCACGCTGCGGACCCGCAGCCCCTCCCGCCGGATGGCCTCCAGGTGGGCCCCCCGGGCGATCCACGAGACTTCGGCGCCCGCCAGGGCGAGGCGACCTCCGAAGTAGCCGCCCACCCCGCCCGCGCCCACCACCGCGACCCGCACAGCCTTCTCCGCCATGCCGGCTTCCATCTTACCGGTTCCTGGTACCGGTTCCAGGTACCTGTGTCGAAAAACGGCCGGGGCCGCGTTTATTCCTGTGGAAGTTCGGGGAGCGTGGTGGACAAGGCACGCGGGTTTGACCCACACGCGCTACCGGGGGCGCAGGGGAGGTGACAGCAGCGGGGACAGCGCACGCGCAGGACGACATCCCAGCAGACCGGCCCCGTCGCCGGTACCGCGGGGACCGCGGTTGTTCCGGGTCCGGGCCCACAGCGCGGGACTGCCCGTTGGCGACGCGGGGAGCCGCTGCCTGCCCGCGCTCCGGCTCCGGGCGCTGCAGGCGGCCCACCCTCAAACCGACCAGCCCGGGTCTGGTGGCCGGGGGAGGTCGGCCGGGGCGCCGTGCGGGGCGGGTCCGCCTCCGGTTTACACGGGCCGGCGGAGGCGGATGGTGTCTTACAGGCGGCCGGGGGAACCATGGGCGGCTCGCTGGGGCACCCGGCAGCCGCGGAATCTGGATCCGGCCACACCGGAGGGCTGGGTGGCATTCCCGGGCGAGCTGGATCCGGTGTGCCGTGCCGGGGTAGTGGAGCTAGCCGGTGCTCCCGGGCGGGCTCCCCCGGGGGGGGGCAGCCCACGCCCGATCTTGACCGCGAGGCCAGAGCCGCCCCGGAAAACCTCCGGCCTCAGGGGACGGGGGTGCCAGGAAATCGCGCATCCGGCACCGCGAGGCTCGGACCCAGGGCAGTCCCCGGGCGTGGGAGACCGCCGCGGTCTGTGGTGAGGCCGGTGGGTCCAGGCCACCCCCAAAATCGCGCAGCGATTTTGGGGACCCCGGTCCACCTGTGTCCAGACCTCTTCCCGGGAAGGGCTCCCAGCCGCGGGAGGTAGGGTCGCGCAGCTGTACGGGGGAGCCCAGGCCCGAGGCGGGCCTGTCTCCGGGCCAAAACCCCCCGGGGGACGAGGCGGCCAGGGGCCTGGCACCCCCGTGCGCCAGTGCGGTAGTCCCGCTCCCCGTCCGGGGGAGGACTCGACCGTGGACGAGGCGCCATGAGAGCTGCTAGCTCCGTCGAGGATCGGTGGCTACGGAACCCACCCCGCCGGCGGTCGGCCCGCGGAGAGACGTCTTTTCGGACATGTTCATTCAACCCGGACGGGCGAAGGAAGGTCCGGGGGCGCGGCGAAGGATTCCCCGAGGCGGCTGACGGGAGGCAGGGGGATGAGAAGCGGACTCGCCCTGGTACTAGCCCTGGTGGTGGTCTGGCCCTCAGTGGGAGCTGCCCGGGACCTGTCCGCGGTGTATCCCTCGGAGGCTGCCTTCACCGCGGCGGTTTCCCCCCTCCGCCAGAGCGTGGAACGCAACCCGCGGGACGTGGAAGCCCGCTACCGGCTAGGGTTCGCGTACTTCACGGTGTGGCGGCAGTTCGAGGTGGGGCTGATCTCGTACGGCAGGGACTACCACCGCGTGGCGGAGGCAGAGTTCCGGGCGGCCCTGGCTGCTTCTCCGGGCCACCTGGCGAGCTTGCTGGCGCTGTACAACCTGCTCCGCCTGCGGGGCGACTGGAGCGCTGCGGAAGGAATCCTGTCCGAGATCTCCCGCCTGGCGCTCCCCCGAGGGGAGGTGCCGGCGGTACGGTGAGGAGGAAGACACCGTGTCGGACGCGGAATCCGTGGTGACCCTCGAACGCCAAGCCCGGGAGCGAATCGTCCAGAGCTGGATCGCAGCCGTGGAAGCCCGGGGAGCCCGCTCCCGAGTGGCGCTGCAGGCCAGGGGCAGGGCCCTGCTGGAGGGCGCGGAGGCCGTCCTGCGGGGCGACTCGGAAGGGCTGGTGGAACAGCTCCGGCGGGACCCCCAGTGGGGCCTCACCGCCATCCAGTCCCTGGCGGAGGAGCTACGGCAGCTCCTGCTCTTCCGAACCGCGGTCTTGGAGGGCCTGCCGGACCTCACGGAGGCGCAGAAGGCAGCCCTGCACGCGGGCTTTGACAGGGCCGCGGTGGAGCTGGCGACGTGGTTTGAAGCCCTGGCCCGGGCCGCGGACGAGGCGCTAGCGGAGGCGGAGCGGATCCGGGACCCCCTCACGGGCCTGTTCAACCGCCGGTACCTGGAGATCTGCCTGCCGGTGGAGGTGCAGCGGTCCCTGCGGTACGGGCACCCCCTGTGCTTGCTGGCAGCCCGGCTGGACAACTCCCAGGAGCTGCTCGGGCGGTGGGGGCAGGGGGCGGTGCAGGAGGTGGTCCGGCACGCGGCTGAGGTCCTCCAGCGGGTCACGCGGACGGTGGACACCAAGGTCTACGTGGAACCGGACCTGTTTTACGTCCTCATGCCGGAGGCCAACCCGGAGTACGCGTACGTCATCGCAGAACGGCTGCGGGAAGCGGTGGCGGCAGGCGCGCCCTACGAGGCCACGGTGAGCGTGGCAGCCGCCTGCTGCCCCCTGCACGCCCAGGACCCTCAGGCCTTGGTGGCGCGGGTGGAGGAAGCGCTCGACCGCGTCAGGCGCCTGGGAGGCAACACCTCCCTGGTGTACGAGCCCGCCTGAGCCTTCCCAAAAGGCCCGGGGACGGTAGAATGGCCGTAGAGAACGGCCGCGGCCTGTCCGCGCGTGGAGCGGGAAGGAGGAACGCTGTGTGATTTCCACCAACGACTTCCGACCGGGCGTGCACATCCAGCTGGAGGGAGAGCTGTACACGGTGGTGGAAGCCCAGCACGTGAAACTCGGCCGCGGGTCCGCGTACGTGCGGGCCAAGATCCGCAACATGCGGACGGGCGCCATCGTGGAGCGGAAGTTCAACGCGGGGGAGCGGGTCCCCCAGGCCTTCCTGGAGAGCAAGGAGATGCAGTACCTGTACCGGGACGGAGAAGAGTACCACTTCATGGACACCGCATCCTACGAGCAGATCGCCCTGCCGGCTTCCGTGGTGGGAGACTCGCGGCGCTTCCTGAAGGAGGGGATGACCGTGGAGGTGGTGTTCCACGAGGGCACCCCTCTTGAGGTAGAGCTACCCAACAGTGTGGAGCTGGAGGTCGTGGACACCCCTCCAGGGGTGCGGGGCGACACCGCCACGGGCGGCAGCAAGCCCGCCACTTTGGAGACGGGGGCGGTGGTGCAGGTGCCCCTGTTCGTGGAGCGGGGGGACCGCATCCGCGTGGACACCCGGACGGGACAGTACCTGGAACGGGTCCGGTAGGCACCGGAGCCGACGCAGACCACAAACAGGGAGGAGGCGAGATGAGGACGCGTGCGTGGATTGCCTTGCTGGCGGCGGCAGCGTTTTCCCTGCCCGCGGGGGCGTGGGCCCAGGCGGGCCAGGTGGTGGTGCTGACCTCCTTCCCGCGGGAGCTCTTCGAGACGTACAAGGCGGCCTTCGAGCGGGCCAACCCCGGCTGGTCCATGGTGGTGGTGTCCAAGCCGACGACCGCGGGCATCACCCAGATCCGGGAGCGGGCAGGCCGGCCGGACGTGGACGTGTTCTGGGCCAGCGCGGTGGACGCCTTCGTGTACCTCAAGGAGAACAACCTGCTGGAGCGCTACACCCCGCCCGCGGAGCTCCGGCGGGGGATCCCCGACCGCGTGGCGGGCTTCCCCATCAACGACCCCGACGGGTACTTCGTGGGGTTCGCGGTGAGTGGCTACGGCATCATGTGGAACACGGTGTACATGGAGCGGCGCAAGCTGCCGGAGCCCAGGGAGTGGGAAGACCTGCTGCAGCCCGTGTACTTCGGCCACATCATCATGTCCACTCCCGCCCGCAGCGGCACGACTCACCTGACGGTGGAGACCATCCTCCAGGGGTACGGGTGGGACCGGGGCTGGCCCCTCCTCGTGCAGATGGCGGGGAACATGGGGGCCCTCACGGAGCGGTCCTTCGGAGTCCCGGAGGCGGTGATCGCCGGGCAGTACGGCATCGGGATCGTCATCGACTTCTTCGGTCTGTCCGCCATCGCCTCCGGTCAGCCGGTGCGGTTCGTGTACCCCCGGGTGACGTCCCTGGTGCCCGCCAACGTGGGGATCGTGCGGGGAGCTCCCAACCCGGAGGGAGCCCGGCGCTTCGTGAACTTCCTGCTGAGCGAGGAAGGCCAGAAGCTTCTGTTCAGGCCGGAGATCGGCCGGCTGCCGGTCCGCGCGAGCCTGTACGCGCAGGCTCCCAAGGGGTTCCCCAACCCCTTCCGCATGAGCCCAGGGGTGCGGTTCGACGCCAGGCTGTCCGCGGCCCGCTACCAGCTGGTGACCCGCATGTTCGACCAGGTGATCACCTTCCGGCACGCGGAGCTTCGACGCGCGTGGGAGGCCATCTACGCCGCGGAGCGAGCCGTGGAGGAAGCGCGCAGACAGGGACGTGACGTGAGCGGGGCGGAACGGCTGCTACGCCAGGCCCGGGCCTCCGCGAGGCTGGTACCGGTGAGCGAAGCCACCGCCATGGAGATCGCCCAGCAGGTGGACCGGGACCCCACCTACCGCGCTGCCAAGGAGCGGGAGTGGGAGGCCCTGGCGCGGGAAGCTTACGGGCGGGCCCTGCAGCTGGCCAACCAGGCAGCGCAGGTAGCCCGGGGGCGGTAGGACGGCGTGGACCCGCAGGCGGCCGCGGTGTCGCCCCGTCCCGCCGTGGCGGGGCGCCTGCGCTGGCGGTACGAGCCCGGCCACCTGGTCCTGTACGCGGGGCTGCTGGCCGTGGTGGGAGTGCTGGTGGTGCTCCCCATCGTCTCCGTGCTCCGGGGCGCGTTGGTGGACGCCAGCGGGTTCACCCTGGCCCACGTCGCCCGCTTTTTCTACACCCCCCTGTACTTGGAGTCCCTCCGGAACAGCCTGTACGCGGGCCTCGGGGCCACGGCCCTCGCGAGTCTGCTGGCCCTGCCCCCCGCGTTCTTGCTGGGACGCTACCAGTTCCGGGGGCAGGCACTGCTGGTGACCTGGCTCACGGTCCCTCTGGTGATCCCTCCCTTCGTGGGCGCGATCGGCCTGAACCAGACCCTGGGCCGGGCGGGGGTTCTGACGTTGTTCCTGGAAGACCGCCTGGGGGTCCAGTTCGTGGCCGCGGAGGGGCTGAGGGGCGTGATCCTGGCCCACGCCCTCCACTACTTCCCCTTCGTCCTGCTCACCGTGGCCAACGCCCTGGCGAACCTGGACCCCAGCCTGGAGGAAGCCGCCAAGGTCGCGGGAGCCCGCGGGCTCAGGTTGCTCTGGCGGGTCACCCTCCCCCTGGTAGCTCCCGCGTACGCCGCGGGGGCCATCCTGGTGTTCGTCCGGGCCACGGACGACCTGGGCACTCCCCTCATCCTCAACGTGAAGAACATGCTGGGGCCCCAGGCGTACTTCCGCATCACCACCATTGCCCGCGAGGACCCGGACGGCTACGCCATCGCCATCGTGATGCTGGCCCTGGCCCTGGCGGCCGTGCTGGCGGCCACGCGCCTGGGCCAGCGTAGGGAAGTAGCCACCCTGCAGACGGGAGGACGGGCTCCGGGCCAGCCTCTTCGGGGCTGGGGTCCGTGGCTGCTGCTGGCCTTCTCCGCCCTGGTGGGCTTTCTGGGACTCCTTCCGCACCTGGGCGTGGTCGTGCTGTCCGTGAGCCGGGTGTGGAGTCTCACGTACCTTCCCACCGGCTACACCCTGGACCACTACCAGGAGATCCTGTTCCGCGCGCCCCAGTTCGTGGTGAACACCTTGCTGTACAGCGCCACCGCGGCGGTGGTGGCCGTCGCCGTAGCCGTGGGAATCGCGTACCTGCAGCACCGAGGCCGGGTTCCGGCTCCGGGCCTGTTGGACTTCGCGGCCACCGCGCCCATCGCGGTGCCCGGGGTAGTCATGGGGATCGGGTTTTTGCGGGTGTTCGACCGCTGGACCCTGCCGTGGGTGGGGGTTCCCCTGACCGCCCTGTGGCTGGTGTTCCCCATGCTGTACGTGGCGCGGCGGCTGCCGTACGCGGTACGGGCGGCCTCGGCGGCCATGGCGCAGGTGCACCCGACCCTGGAGGAGGCCGCGGCGGTGTGCGGGGCGCGGCGGTGGCGGAGCTTCCGCCGGGTGGTTCTGCCCCTGGTGCTGGGCGGGGCCGTGGCCGCGGGGGTCCTGGTCTTCGTAACCGCGGCGGTGGAGTTCAGCGCCACGGTGTTGCTGATCAGCCGGATCGAACAGAGCCCGCTCAGCTACGGCATCTACCTGTACGCCCAGAGCCCCCGGGGCAGAGGGGCGGCGGCGGCTCTGGGCACCGTGGCCGTGGTGCTGGTGGCGGCGGGGACGTACCTGGCGAACCGGGTGGGCGGTCGGCGGTCCGCCCTGGCCTGGTGAGGGAGACCACCCCAAAAATCGCTGCGCGATTTTTGGGGACCCCGGTCCGTCCTTCCGGCGGAGGGATTTCCGAGACAGGCTCGGAGGGGACGGTGCAGGCGGTGTCCACGGAACAAGTCCTGGCGGTGGAGGTGGAGCTGGACCGGCTCACCAAGCGCTTCGGGACCTCCGCGGCGGTCGCGGGGCTCTCGTTGGCCGTGGAGCGGGGGGAGTTCTTCACCCTCCTCGGACCCAGCGGGTGCGGCAAGACCACCACCCTCCGGATCGTAGCGGGGCTGGTGGAGCCGGACGAGGGCCGCGTGCTGTTCGACGGCAAGGACGTCACCCGCCTGCCGCCCTGGGACCGGAACCTCGGGATGGTCTTCCAGAACTACGCCCTGTGGCCGCACATGACGGTGTTCGACAACGTGGCCTTCGGCCTGGTGGAACGTCGGGTGTCCAGGAACGAGGTCCGGCGGCGGGTGGCGGAGGCTCTGGAGAAGGTGGGGCTGGCGGGGATGGAAGGCCGTTATCCCTCCCAGCTCTCGGGCGGGCAGCAGCAGCGCGTGGCCTTGGCCCGGGCCCTGGTGGTCCGGCCGGGGTTGTTGTTGCTGGACGAGCCCTTCAGCAACCTGGACGCGAAGCTACGGGTGCAGATGCGGGCCGAGTTGGCCCGCCTGCAGCGGGAGCTGGGGATCACCACCCTGTACGTGACCCACGACCAGGAGGAGGCCTTGGTGCTGTCGGACCGCATCGCGGTGCTGGACGCCGGCCGGCTGGTCCAGGCGGGCACCCCCCGCGAGCTGTACGAGCGCCCCAAGGACGTGTTCGTGGCGGACTTCCTGGGCGGTGCCAACCTCCTGCCGGGGGTGGTGGTCCGCGGAGGCCACGGCGAGGCAGAGGTAAAGGTGGGGGAAGTGCGGCTGGTGGTAGCGGCGGAAACCGACCTGGCTCCCGGGCAGCCCGTGTGGGTCTCCGTCCGTCCCGAGCACCTGGAGGTCAGCCCGCAGCCGGGTGTTCCCGGCAGCCTTCCGGGTACCGTGCGGACCACAGACTACCTCGGCTGGACCCTGCAGGCGGAGGTGGTGCTGGCCGAGGGCAGGCGGGTGCAGGTGCGAGGGCTGGACCCAGGCACTCCCCTGCGGCCGGGACAGGAGGTCTCCTTGCAGGTGAAGGCCGACCGGGCCCGGGTGTTCCCCCGCAGCCCATAGCGGGGTTCGTCCGACGGGCCGCGGTGCGGGCAGGGAGAAGCGGGCCACGCAGCGGCTGCCCGGAGAGGGAGGCTCGCTGCCTGTCTCGAAAGACCTCACGGCCGAACAGGACCTGGGTCACGCAAACTCGCTGCGGCGTTTGTGGAGGGTCTTCTCGGTGCCGGAGGGTCCGGTGGAAAGCCGAAGCGTCCGGGAGCACCGGGAGCGCGGCCGCGGACCGGTGCGGTGCGCGGTGCTGACGGTGAGCGACACCCGGACCCTGGAGACGGACGAGGGCGGCCGGCTGGTGGTGGAGCTGCTCGAGGCGGCGGGGCACGTGGTGGTACGGAGGGGGATCGTGCCGGACGACCCTGCACCGCTTCGGTCCTGGCTGGAGGAGGCGCTAGCCGACCCCCAGGTGCAGGCGGTCCTCACCACCGGGGGGACGGGCATCGCCCCGCGGGACAGGACGTACGAGGTGGTAAGCGGGCTTCTGGACAAACGGCTGGACGGGTTCGGGGAGCTGTTCCGCATGCTGTCGTACGGGGAGGTGGGGCCCGCGGCCATGTTGAGCCGCGCCGTGGGTGGAGTGGCACAGGGCAAGGTGGTCCTGGCCATGCCCGGCTCCCCCGCAGGGGTGCGCTTGGCCATGGAGAAGCTCGTCCTGCCGGAGCTGGGGCACCTGGTGTGGGAAGCGACCCGGCCGCCCCGGTGAGGGTGGGGAGTCGGCTCGTACCGTGGCCCAGAGGTACAATAAGCGGGGCGCCCGTAGCTCAGGGGACAGAGCGGCTGCCTTCTAAGCAGCATGTCGGGGGTTCGAATCCCTCCGGGCGCGCCAGCCAGAACCCGCTTCCTGTGCGCATCTCAGACCAATCTTCGGTTCGCGGGAATGATACGCTGTGCCGTATGTGCGCCTATTGTGCGCCTCCCATAGCATATTGGGTAGGAGTACGTCCGGGTGAGGCGAGGTTGGCAGGCCAGATCCGCAGGCGAGGAGACCGTACCTGGCTGGTGAGGGTCTACCTGGGGAGGGACCCCGCCACCGGCAAGAGGAAATGGCTGTCCAGAACCGTCCACGGTACCCGTCGGGACGCTGCTTCTGTCCTGCACGGCCTCCTGCGAGATCGAGACCTGGGAAAGCTGGCCATCCCCTCGGGAATGCTCCTCGGGGAGTTCGCGGACAAGTGGCTGGCTGACGTCCGGACCCGTGTCCGTCCCAGAACTGCCGCCTGCTACGAGGACACTCTGCGCAGGTGGGTTCTCCCCCTCCTGGGCTCTAGGCGTCTGCGGGACATCACCCCCCTAGATGTCCAGCTGGTGTGCCAGAGCCTCCTGGAACGGGGGGCACCGGCCGCCGCCGATCACGCCTACCGTTGTCTGCGGGCCCTGTTCCGGCAGGCCGTGAGATGGGCCATGCTGCCGAAGGCGCCCACCGACGCGGTCAGGCCGCCCAAGGTGCCCCGGCGGGAAGCGCGGGTACTGGACCCGGACCAGGCGCGCCGGTTCCTGCATGCGGCCCGGGAGGACCGGCATTGGCCGCTGTGGTGGCTGCTGCTGGAGACCGGGATGCGCCCCGGGGAGGCCCTGGGCCTGCGGTGGGAAGATGTGGACCTGGAACGCCGGGTGGTCTACGTGCGCCGGGCGCTTTCCCAGGTGCGGGGGCAACCGCTGTTTGAGGAGCCGAAGACCCAGAAGGCCAGACGCGGGATTCCGATTTCGGAGGGGCTGGTGGAGGCTTTGAGGGAGCAGCGGGCCAGGGTGGAAGAGATGCGTACCCGGGCGGGGGAACTGTGGGAGGAGCTGGACCTGGTCTTTCCCTCGGAGGTGGGGACGCCCCTGCGGCTGGACAACCTGCGGGGGAGGAGTTTCCGGCGGATCCGGGAGAGGGCAGGGCTTCCGGAGGGGTTTCGGATCTATGACCTGCGGCACACCTCGGCGACGCTGCTGTTGCTGGCGGAGGAGCACCCCAAGGTGGTGGCGGAGAGGCTTGGACACGCCACGGTGCACATGACCCTGAACACGTACTCCCACCTGCTACCCACCCTGCAGCGGAGGGCGACGGACAAGTTGGCACGGATGCTGGGTCAGGACGGGAAGAGGCCGTCGGAAGAGACCTGACGACGTCGGTTTCCGGCCCCGGGCTGGTCGGCGGGGCCAGGATCGCCCGCCCGGAAGCAGACGGCCGGACGGCCTCGCCATGAGCCCAGCTGTGGGGGGCCGGTTACTATACGAACCTTTCCGGCAAGACGTCCACACGCTCCGGGAGGTCCGGTCTGACCCTCCACGGAGACCTGGGCTTCTTGTGCTCCACCGGCCCGAAGGATCTCACCGTCCAAGAGCCCTGTGGACGTTGGCGAAGCTGGTGCCGAGGCTCGTACCAAGCTGGGCCTGTCGACCTCCACCCACCGTCCGGGTAGGGCCGGGCTGGTTGCGAGGTGCCCGCAGGAGTGTAGGATGGCTCCGGTGTACATCGGGAACCGCGCTCAGGAAGTCGCATCGACGACTTACTGGAGGACCGAGCAAGCCCGGCGAGGTCACCTGTACCTGAGCTTCAACGCCGGGGCGCTGCGCGTGCTGGTGCCGGAAGCCGCACTGGGCGTGCTGGGGCAGCTGCCGCCGGAGGGGACGCCCTGCGAGTACCTGCAGGAGGGGCTGCCCGGGGAACCGGGGATGCCGGCACTCGTGTGGAACGACGACCCGGCCCAGCCGTACAGGATCGCGGTCTCCAGGTACCAGGTGGACAGGAGGCTGCCACCTGAGGACGGCGGCAAAGAGGTCCCGCTGATATGGTACGTGCCGGACCCGGAGAGGGGGCCGGAGGCGGTCCGGGAAGTCCGGCGGGAGCGGGTGCGGCTGGTCGCCGGGCCTGCAACCGGGGATGGATCCGGGGAGCGGGTGCTGGCTGCTCCCTCCTGCATTGTCGAGCTGTTTGCGCTCGGCCCCGGGGGTGAGCCTGTCCGGGCGGCCCCCTCGCGTGAAGCCCTGGAGGCCGTGGCCACCGACCCGGGGTCGCACTGGATCCCGAATCCCGCAGGCCCTTGGGCTCTCCTGGCAAAGCAGGGCAGGCCTGCCGGCACGGGCGGCTGGCACTGCCTTCTGGCAGCGTCCGAGGCCAGTGGGTCCCCGCTCCTGATACGCCTGCTGTGGAGCGGGGACTCGCTGCTTGTGGCGCTGCGCGAGCTAGAGTCCGTGGCGTGGAGCGCACTGTCGCGCCGGTTCGTCTGTGCGGCGGTGGCAGCGCACCGGCTGGGCAGGGACTGCCACGGGGCCGAAGGTCCGGCGGTGGCCGCGGTGGCTCCCTGGAGGGACGAGGAACCCGGGGCGCCTCCGGCCCCTCTCGGCAGCGGCAAGCGTGTGGACGAGGCCGTCCGGGACACGCTGGCAGCCCTGGTACGGGGAGAAAGCCCTTCCCTGCCGGCCCGTGGTACGGACGCCTGCAGGGTGGGGCTGGAGCTGGGCCGCCTGGTGTGGGCGGAGGAGAACGTCCGGAGGATTGCCGCTGCCTGGTCCGGGCGCCTGGAGGCTCCGGAGGTCCTGATCTGGGCGGTGGCCCTGCACGCCGCGGTGCGGGGAG
>Ga0197143_1001293_pt1 | contig 21583 bp, 22 predicted proteins | sample GBS70_MetaG_FD_148603 | JGI IMG/M metagenome (GOLD analysis project Ga0197143, IMG submission 148603) | Sediment microbial communities from Great Boiling Springs, Gerlach, Nevada, United States - GBS 70_MetaG | ecosystem: Environmental > Aquatic > Thermal springs > Hot (42-90C) > Sediment...
GACATCAAGCTCCTGAAGCTCCTCTCCGATAACTCCCGAAGGACCTTGAGGGAGCTGGGCAGGGAGGTGGGCCTGAGCATTTCCGCCGTTAGGAAGAGGGTGGAGAAGTTGGAGAGGAAGGGAGTGATAAAGAAGTACACGGTGTCGGTGGATTATCGGAAGCTGGAGCTGGGCCTCACCGCCTTCCTGAACCTGGAGGTGGATCCCAAGGAGCTGGGAAAACTCGTCCGCCAGCTCTCCCACTACCGGGAGGTCTGCGAGATCCACAGGATCACGGGCAACCACAACCTGCTGGTGAAGGTCAGGTCCAGGGACGTGAACTCCCTCAACAGGTTCCTGGAAAAGATCACCAACTCCTCCGGATCCGTGCGGGAGCTGGAGACCCTTCTGGCCATAGAGAGCCTGGAGATTCACTGAGCCCTGGGTCTTCAGGGGCGGTCCTGAATCCTGAACCTCAGGAGGGCCGCCACTCCCCCGAAGCTCTCGTAAAGCTGCTTGCCCTCATCCGTTTCGACGGAGATGAACTCCACCTTGGTGCCGAACCTCTCCGCCGTTTCCATGAGTTCCTGCACCATGTCCTTGGACTCCTGCAGGGAGAGCCTGGTCTCCCCGCAGAAGGGACAGTCCCTCTCCTGCAGCCTCCTGCGGTAGAACTCCAGGTTGTCCGTGGTTTCCTCCAGGGTGCCGCCGCAGGCCTCGCACCTCACCCTCACCCTGACCTTCCTCAGCTTCTCGGAGAGGAGGAGAACCTCCACGGCCCCCGCCTCCAGATTTCTCCTCACCTCCTCCTCTCCATAGGCCACGGGCACCTCGGGTGAAACCAGCCCCGTCATGAATCTCCTCATCAGGGATTTCTCCTTTGTGATCTCCAGCTCCTTCAGCACCTCCTCCGCCCTGTCCACCAGCTCCTTCACCCCGTACTCGTCGGTGTAGCCCGTGTCCACCACCGCAGCCACCTTCTTCGCCAGGTCGGGGGGAAGGAGCTCGGCCTTCAGAAACTCCTCCTTGGTGGGTCCCGGTCCTCCGACGATGATGCATCGCAGGTTGGGAATCTTTCCGAAAGCCGCGGATGCCGATTCGGCCACCCTCTTGAGGTACTCGTGCATGGCGTACTCCCTTATCCTCTCGAACCTCCTGGCGGACTGCCCTCCCCTGGAGTGCTTCCCCCAGACTCCGGAGTAGAGGTGGTCCAGCACCTCCACGTGCTTTCCCTTCAGCAGGGCCACGGTGGCCTCCTTCCCATCCAGCGTTATGAGCCCCACCAGCTCCTTGGGCTCCAGCATCTGCTTCAGGGGCTCAAGCACGAACTGCTGGTCGCAGCGGTAGAGACGGATGGGCACGGGCTCGGGAGGCTCGATCCAGTAGAGCTGGATGTCGGGGGCGTCCTCCCTTCCTGCCACGTTCCCCGCGAAGATCACCATTCCGTGAGGAGGGGGGACCCTGTTGGCCTCCATGTAGGTGCGGAGGAACTGGATCACGCGCTCCAGGGCCCCGAGCACGTTTTTGCGGGTGGTCTTAGACTTGATGTTCTCCGCCGTCCCCTGTTCCTCCCTAAGCTGGGCCATCACCTTGGCCAGGTCGTAGCCCGGGGGTATGTAGACGGAGATGAGCTCCGTTCCCCTCCCTGACTTTCCTTCCAGCTCCTCCAGCAGGCGTTTGAAGTGGTAGAGGGACCTCTCGGCCATCTTTCCCATTCCTTTTTTAGCCGCACGCTTAAGAAAGCATGTGAGGCTAACCGTGAACTTCGGGGGCTCCGTCCTCTCCCCTGACTGGCCGGATGTGGAAAGCCTGAGGGCGGCGGCGGAGAGCGTGAGGGAGCTGGTTAAGAGGAGGCACGAGGTGCTGGTGGTGGTGGGAGGAGGGAAGCCCGCCAGGAGATACATTGAGGCGGGAAGGGAACTGGGGGGAACGGAATCCCTCCTCCACGAGCTGGGGATAGGCATCACCCGCCTGAACGCTCGCCTGCTGGCCCTGGCCCTGGGGGAGCTCTCCGAGCCTCGTCCGCCCACTACCTTCCGGGAGGCCGTTCAGATGATGTTGAGGGGCAAGGTTCCGGTGATGGGGGGGACGGTGCCTGGACACACCACCGATGCGGTGGCCGCCATGGCCGCCAAGGCCACCCGCTCTTCCCTCCTCGTGTACGTCACGGATGTGGACGGGATCTACACCGCCGACCCCAAGCTGGATCCTAAAGCCAAAAAGCTGGAGAGGATAGGGGTGGAGGAGCTGGTGAAGATGGTGGGGAGCAGGGTGAGCCCCGGGATGAGGACCATCCTGGATCCGGTGGCGGTGAAGGTCCTCCAGCAACTCAGGATAAGGACGGTGGTGATAGGCAGGGGAGAAATCCTCAGGATACCCCTCATAGCGGAGGGGGAAAAACACAGCGGGACAGAAATCTTGACGGGGTGAGGGTTTGGTGGAGGACCATCGTCACTGCCTCATGTGCGGAAGGGCCGTGGAGAAGGAAAAGCTGTTCTGCTCCCCCTCCTGCGAGGAGCTCTTCAGAAAGCAGCAGGAGAGAATGAGGAAGGCCAGGCTCCTCTCCCTCTCCTTTCTGCTGTTCCTGCTCTTCCTCGTCCTCCTGTTTTCCTCCCTCTCCCGGTAGTCAGGGTTTCAGGAGCAGGAGGATCCCCCGATCCTGAAGCCCCAGCACCTCCACCCCCTCTCCTCGGTAGGAGACCTTCTTCTTCACCTTCAGGTCTCCAGGCCTCAGCTCCACACGCTCCCCCTCCAGCTCTAGGGTAAGGGGTCCCCTCTCCAGCTCCCTCGCCACCTCCGCCCCGTGCTCGCGCAGGTAGTCCAGCAGCTTTCTCACCCCGGACCTGAGCCTGGGACCCAGCTTGGAGAGATCGGGCTCCACCGCCACCACCCCCTCCTCCAGCTCCGGCCTCTCTGAGGAGAGGTGCAGACCCCTCAGGTGGGCGGTGGCCACCAAATCCTCCTCCACCTCCCTCAGTCTCTCCAGCAGGGGAGGGGGGGCGAAGATCCTCAGCTCACCCAGCTCCCCGCTTAGCGGAATTCCGCGGGAGGACTTGAACTGGCGGATGGCGCCCAGGAGCTCGTGGAGCAGCTCGGCCGTTTTCTCCGCCTCCTCGTCCAGCCTTCCCCTTTCCGGCTCGGGCCAGGGGGCGAGGTGAACGCTCGGGTATCCCTCCTCCTCCCTCAGGTAGGTCTGGTAGATTTCCTCCGTCAGGTGGGGGATGAAGGGGGCCAGGAGCCTGCAGACCTTGGAGATCACCTCCCTCAGCACGTACCTCACCTCCTCGGAGCGTCCGCCGTACAGCCTGTGCTTGACCTCCTCGATGTAGAGGTCGCAGAGCTCGTGCCAGACGAAGGACTGGAGGGAGATGAGGGCCTGGTTGAACTGGAAGTCCTCGAGCAGGGAGGTCACCCTCTCCACCACCCTCTGGAGCCTGCTCAGGATCCACCTGTCCACCGCCCTGAGGCGTAGCCCCTCAGGACCGCCCACCCCTCCCCTCAGGTGGGGGCCCGCGAACCTCACGGCATTCCAGAGCTTCTGCAGGAACCTGTACCCGAAGACCACCTCCTTCCAGGAGAAGGGCACGTCCGAGCCGGTGGAGGCCGCCAGCACGCTCCACTGCCTAAGGGCATCGGCCCCGTACTTACCGTAGACGGAGGAGGTTTCGATGAAGTTCCCCAGCGACTTGGACATCTTCCTGCCGTCCTCCCCGAAGACCATCCCGTTGATGAGGACGGTGCGGTAGGGAGCCTCCCCCAGCAGGGCCAGGTGCCTCACCAGCAGGTAATAGTCCCAGGTCCTGATGATATCCGTACCGTTGGGCTGCAGGTCGGCGGGAAAGAGCCTGCGGTCCAGCTGGGGCCAGCCCGCGTGCACGGCGATGGTGATGGAGCTGTCCATCCAAGTGTCCAGCACATCCTTCTCCCCCTCGAACTCCTCCCCCCCGCACCTGGGACACCTCCCCCTGGGCCTGTCCCTCTGCGGGTCCACCGGGAGCTGGTCCTCCTCCGCCACCAGAACCTCCCCGCATTTTCTGCAGTACCAGACGGGGATGGGGGTAGCGAAGATCCTCTGCCTGGAGATCACCCAGTCCCAGTCCATGGACCTGACCCAGTCCACCAGCCGCTGCCCCATGTAGTCCGGCACCCACCTCACCTTCTTGGCCTCCTCCACCACCCTCTCCGCCAGGTCCAGCACCCTCATGAACCACTGCTTTTTGGTCAGGATCTCCACGGGGGTCTTGCATCTCCAGCACACGCCCACGCTCTGCATCAGCCCCTCCTCCCGGACTAAGCTACCCTCCCTCCTCAGATCCTCTAGGATGGCCCTCCTGGCCTCCTCCACGGTCAGCCCAGCGTACCTGCCCGCCTCCTCCGTCATCCTCCCCTTCTCGTCCAGCAGCCTGATGACGGGGAGGCCGTGCCTGGCCACCCACCTCACGTCCGTCTTGTCCCCATAGGTACAGATCATCACCACCCCTGTCCCGAAGCGTGGATCCACCTCCGGATCCTGAATCACCTCCACCCTCCTCCCGCAGGCGGGAACCTCCACCCTTCGTCCCACGTACTCCCGGTACCTCTCATCCTCTGGGTGCACCGCCACCGCCACGCAGGCCGGAAGGTACTCGGGACGGGTGGTGGCTATGAGCAGCTCTCCCCCTCCCTCCAGCTTGAACCTCAGATAGTTCAGCTTCCCCTCCCTCTCCTCGTACTCCACCTCAGCATCGGCTATGGCGGTTTCGCACCTCGGGCACCAGTTCACGGGGTGCTCCCCCCGGTAGATCCTTCCCTGCTTGTACAGCCTGACGAAGGAGAGCTGGGTCTTGGAATAGTAGGAGGGATCCATGGTCCTGTACTCCCTGGTCCAGTCTATGGAGAAACCCAGGGAGCGCATCTCCTTCCTCATCTTCTCTATGTTTTCCTGCGTCAGCCGCACGCAGAGTTCCCTGAACCTGGCGGGGGGAAGGTCCCCCTTCCTTATCCCGTACTTCTTCTCCACCTGCACCTCGGTGGGAAGGCCGTGGCAGTCCCAGCCCTGCGGGAAGAGCACGTTGTATCCCCTCATGCGCTTGTACCTAGCCACGATGTCCATGTAGGTCCAATTGAGGGCAGTTCCCAGGTGGAACTCCCCGCTGGGGTAGGGTGGAGGAGTGTCTATCACGTAGGTGGGGCCCTCCCTGCTGGGATCGAACCTGTAGATTCCCTTCTCCTCCCACCATCTCTGCCACTTGGGCTCCACCTTGGCCGGCTCGTACTCCTTGGGTGGCTGGGCGTCCATCCAGCATAAAACACGGGAGGGGTAAAAAAAGGTTGGGAACCCGACCAGAGCTATAAAAAGCAGAAGAGGCTAGATTTAAGGGTGGAAAGGTGGGTGCAGACCCCTCCGGAAGGTCGTATGTGCTGATAGAGGTGGAGCCGGGGAAGGAGGACTACGTGATACCACAGCTGAGGAAGATGGCCCATGTGAGTGCCGTGGACTTCGTGCACGGGGACTACGATGTGGTTTGTATCCTAGAGGGCGACCTGAAGGAAATAGACCGGACCGTCATAGAGGTGAGAAAACTTCCCCACATCAGGAGGACCGTTACCCTCACCGCCTTTAAAGCCAGGCCTAGGTGAGGGGACCGAAGGGTGGCGGAGTTTTTACTTTTTTGAGGAAAGGTGAGTGAAGGGGTTGAGCCTCAGAATCGCGGCCGCCGGGGACATCCACTCCCCTAGGTACCTGGAGCTTTTCGGGGAAGCCCTGAGCAGGATGGGTGAGGTCGATCTCTTCCTGCTGGCGGGGGATCTGGTGTACAAGAACGACCACACCCAGCTCCTTCCGCTGGTGGAGACCCTCAGGAAATTCTACGGGGGTGAAATCCTGGCCTGCTTCGGGAACGAGGAGTACCTGCAGGACCGCAAGAAATACCTAGAGCTGGAGCTGCTCCGCTGGGTGGACGAGGAGGCCGTGGTCCTGGAGGTGAAGGGCCTCAGGGTGGGGGTGGTGGGATCCCAGGGCTCTTTGGCCCGTCCCACCTACTGGCAGCAAACTCACCTCCCCAACATCTCCAAGGTCTACGCCGAGAGGGTTAAGCTGCTCGACCGCCTTCTGAGAGACCTGAAGGCCGAGGTGAGGGTGGTCCTCACCCACTACGCCCCCACCTTCGCCACCGTGAAGGGTGAGGATCCCGCTTCTTGGCCGGAGATAGGGAACAGGAAGCTGGAGGAGGTGATAGCGAGGAGGCAGCCCGATCTCTGGATCCACGCCCACGCCCACAGGGCCACCGTTCTGCAAGCCACGCTGGGCAGAACGCTGGTGGTCAATGCCTCCCTCCCCGCCAGGAGGGAGATTTTCGTGACGGGTTTGCCCAGGGAAAGTGGCCTGGACGCTTTCCTCAGGTGAGCCAGCCCAGCAGCATCCTCCCCCCCACCGTTCCCACCGTGAACACCAGCAGGCAGAGGGGAAGGCCCGAGGCCAGCAGGGTTCTCTTCAGCGTCCGGTCCCCACCAGCCTCCACCTCTGAAACCAGGGAGAGGAGAAGGGAGCAGAAGGCGAGCGTGTAGAGCCCCAGCAGGAGAAGGAGGAGGGCGGGGGAAGGGGCACCAGCTGAAAGGTCCCTCTTCCAGAGCACCCCGTACATCTGGCAGGTGAGGGAGGCTATCAGGGGAGAGAAGAAGAGGGCCACGGAGCGCATGGAGGAGGAGAGCTCGGCCATCTCCCTCCTCCCCTCCCGCTCTACCTCCCTCAGCCTCCTCAGGTGGGAGGAAAGGTGGAGGGCCGCCTCCCCCGCCGCCCTCCCGCTCCTTTCCGCTAGTCCCCGGAGGAGGGAGAGGGTTCCCCCCACCAGCCCGACGGGGGCTTCCCGGGTCTTTGCGAGTTCCCTCCATCCCGGACGGGAGGCCTCCACCCTCCTGAGGGCCTCCTCCATCGGCTTTCCCCCCCTGAGCTCGCTTCCCAGCTCCTGGAGGACCTCGGGGAAGTTTTCCTCCATCTCCAGCAGCCGGCGGTGCTCTTCCCCTTCCCCCCGGATGGTGAGGTAGAGGTGGAAGGAGAGGGACAGGACCACCGTCCACAGGAAGGCCAGCACCCTCTCCTCGGGCAGGGGAAGGAAGGGCAGTAGGGGGAGGAGGAGAGGGGGGAGGAGGAGGGGAAGGAGGTCCCCCCTTTTCCCCCTCGGGGAGAACTCCCTGGGAGGGGAGACGCCCGGCCTCTTGGAGAGGATCCAAGAGCTCAGGAGGAGCTCCCCCAGCGGCAGGAAGAGGCAGTAGAGAGCGGCCAGCGGGAGGGGGGTGGAGAGGAAACCCATGGAGGCCAGCACCGGGAGAAGGGTGAGGAGGCAGAGGGGGAGGAGGACCCCGAAGGAGTAGAGCAGGAGGAGGGGAAATCGCACCCAGTTCACGAATTCCCTCAGCCTCTCCCTCACCTCCTCCAGGGAGAGCTCTAGCGCCCTCTCCACGGTCCTCCTCCTATCCTCCGGCCCCGCCCTCACCGAGGCCAGGAGGAGGGGGAGGGACTTCTCCAGCTCCGGGGGGCTCCCCCACCTCCTAGAGAGGCCGCGGAGGGCTTCACCGGCTTCCCTGTGGACCCTCAGGAGAACCCTGGAGAGTTCCTTCCCCATATCGCGTGCTATCCTTCCCCCAGCGTTTTGCGCGGCGAAACTGGCGGCCACCTCGTGGTTGGGATTGAGGAGGAGGGAGGCGGAGAGGGAGCAGAGCATCCTGGGCGCCTCCCCGGCCCTTCTCCTCCTCTCCCCCTCCGCCAGCCGCACCGGGTACTCCTTCACCCCAAGGTAGAGCAAGGGGGAGAGGAGGGGGAGGAGGAGGGCCCAGGGCAAGAGGAGGGCGAGGGGGAGGGAGAGGAGGAGGAAGAGGAGGGAGGAGAGAAGGGCCAGGGCCCTCACCTCACCCTCCCCCAACCCCAGCTCCAGGAACTCCAGCGCCTCCCTCAGCCTACCTTCCCCGCTGGGGCGCGGGTGGAGCCATTTTCCGGCCCTTCTGCAGGAGAGGACGAAGAGGCGTAGGCTCAGCGGAGGTTTTCCCTCAGCCACTTCCTCCACCCTTCCTTCACCCTGTCCGGGCGGGGATTTCCACGCCTGATCTCCTCCTCCCAGAGGGAGTGGAATTTCTGGTTCGAGCGGAAGACGAACCCCGCTTCCAAAAGGTCGTCCCTCCCCTTTCTGAGGCTCACCTCCACCAGCTCGTCTAGGATCCCCTTCCTCAGCCTCCAGTGGGAGAGGAGGGAGCGCAGCCCCATCCCCCACCTGCGGGCCAGGGAGCGGAGCAGCTCGGATCCCTCCAGATTCCCCACCGAGAACCCGTCCCTTCCCACCTCGTATCTCACCAGCTCTCTGAAGCCTCCCTCCCTCCCCTTCAGCACCTCCGCCACCTGCACCACCCTTCTCCTCCTCCTGAGCCCCCCGAGGGGCCGGATGAGGGCGGAGGACACCACCGCGTCCACCGCGTCGAAGGAGGAGGGTTGTACGCCCAGGTCGTGCACCACCCTCTCGAAGACCTCCTCGGCGCTGGCACCGTGGATGGTCCCCATCACCGAGTTCCCGGCCGCCCCCACCCTCATGGCCTCGAAGAGCGTCCTGGCTTCGGGCCCCCTCACCTCCCCCACCACCAGCACCGACTCCCCCAGCCTGAGGGCCGCCCTGAGGGCCTCCTCCGCGGAGGACTCCCCCTCCGATCTGGCCAGGGGGGAGCGGGTGCGCAAGGACTGGACCTTGAAACCCAGGGAGCGGAGGAAGCCCGCCGGAAGCTCCGCCGTGTCCTCCACTACCAGGATCCTGAACTTAGGGGGCAGTTCGAAGAGGAGGGCCGTGAGGAGGGAGGTCTTCCCCGAGCCCCTGGCCCCCGTGAGGAGGAGGGAGGCCTGGCCGTCCACCAGCAGGCTGAGGAGGGCCGCGGTGGAAGAATCCATGAACCCCGACCTCACGAACTGGGGGAGGGTCCAGGGGGTGGAGCGGTGCCTTCTGAAGGAGAAGGCCTTTCCCTCCGGGCTGAGGGGAGGACCTATGGCGGTGATCCTGATTCCTCCCAGCTCCGTCTCCAGAACGGGGTCGGCCTCGGAGAAGGGCCTAGCACTCAGGGCCCTCAGCCTGGAGCCCAGAGCCTCCGCCTCCTCCTCGGAGGGGTAGAGGTTGGTGAGGCACTCCTCGAAGTCCCGGTGGTAGAGGTGGAGGGGGGTCTCCCCCGGAGGGGCGTCTAGGTAGACATCTTGCACCCTCTCGTCGGAGAGGAGGAGCTCCAGCAGTCCGAAACCGGCGGTGAAGCGGGCCAGGGACTCGGATAGCCCCTCGAGCTCCTCCCTCCCCACCTCCAGGCCCAGCCTTCCCGCTTCTTCCGCCATCTTCTTTGCTGCCAGCCTCCGAATCCTTCCCCTGGCCAGCTCCAGTTCCCCCTCGAAGGGGGGAGGATCCCTCAGGAGGGCTTCCCTGACCGAGCACACCAGGCGGACCAGCTTGGGGGGAAGGAAGCACTCCTTGGGCAGGAGGAAGTAGAGGAACTGGGAGGTGTGGGGGCACCGGTAGATCCTCACCTCTCCCCCCTCCAGCCCGTAGACCTCCACCGGCTCCGCCCCCGGAGGGGGGTCCATCTCAAGCCTGCAGAACATGAAGGATGGGCGTAGCTTGGGCCTGAGGAGCCTTCCCTCCGGGAAGACCTCCCTGCACACCTCCTCGAGGGCCCTCCGCATGGGCAGCAGAAAGGCCTGCAGAAAAAGGGAGTGGCACTCCCCGCACCTGCCCTCCCTCCCCGCCTTGGCCCTTTCCTCCCTCAGGTATCCCTCCAGCTCCTCCCTCGCCTCTAGGGGTGAGCGGGAGAGTCGGCGGGAGAGGTGGAGGAGGAGGCTCCTCCTCTCCCCCTCGCACCTGCCGCATCCCCTGCTGTTCTTCATCAGGGCCCTGAGCTCCCAATCCGAGAGGAGGAGGGCCAGCCTCTTGAGCCCCCCCAGCTCCCTCCCCGCGTACTCCCTCTCGTAGGCCCCGGGGAGCACCACCTCCTCCACCTCCAGGTACTCGGACAGCCCTCTCAGAACCCCCTCCAGGCACTCCCCCGTTAGCTCGGGATCCCCTCCCTTGCCGCAAACCTCGCATTCGAAGCGTAGGGCCCTCCTCCTTCCGAACTTGAGGACCTTGAACCCGCACCTCCCCTCAGCCATCCCTTCCCCTCCTGAGGGAGTAGAGCTGATCCTCCAGCATCTTCAGCCTCCTCTCCGTGTGCTCTAGGCGCTGCTCCAGCACCCTGAAGTCGTTTAGGAGGTGGGAGATCCACCTGCCGTGCTCCACCAGCACGGAGAACTCCTTCTTACCCCTGAGCCCCAACCCTCTCCCTCCTCACCCTCCTGAACTCGGAGAAGAGACGGAGAACCCGCAGCAGCGCCTCCCTCACCTCCTCCCTCTCCATCTCCCTGGGGCCGCAGGGGGAGGAGAGCAGGAAAGCCCAGGTGCTTTCCCTTATCGCCCCCTCCTCCCTCATCTCCTCGGCCAGCCTTCTCAGGTCAGGGAGGGCACGGTCCCCCCTCCTGAGTCCCTCCCGGAGGATCGAGAGCTCCTCCTTCAGCCTCAGGAACTCGTAGTTCACCGTTCTTCTCCAGTCCTCCCGGAGGGGGGAGCCCGACTTCAAGCAGGAGTAGGAGCTCCTCAGCCTGGAGCTCAGCTTCTCCAGCCTGAGAAGGATGGGGGAAAGCTGAGGGTCCGGGGAAGCGAGGGAGAGCTCCAGCAGCAGCCCCCGCACCCTTTCCAGGAACCCGGGGGAACAGTCCCTCTCCGCCAGGAGGACTTCCAGCCTCTCTAGGACTCCCCTTTCACTCCCCACTCTCTCCTCCCTCCAGCGCCTTGCGCAGATCCTCCTCCGCTCTCTCCAGTGCTTTCAGAAGGGTCACCCTCCTCCCCGCCAGCCTCTCCTTCCATCGCACCAGGAGGTGCCAGCTGACCGCCGCGAGCAGGAGGAGGAGAAGGCTCATCGGGGAGGTTGAGGGGAAAGGTTCTTTTAAAGAAGGAAACTCAGCGGCGGAGCCTGAGGGCCAGAAGGAGGAGCAGGATCGCTGCCACCGGAGGGAGGATCCATAGGAGGGGGAGGGAGGGGGCGGGGCTGGGCCGGATGGTCACCGTGAGGAGGAGGATGCCTTCCGAGGAGATCTCACCGTAGGGGCTCTCCGCCCTCACCTCGGCGGTCAGGGGGAAGTTCTCAAGCCCTCGGAGGGGGCGGAGGGAGAAGGGGAGGGACTCGGTGCAACCCGGATCGAGGGAGTCCAGCTCCCTCGTCGCCGGAAAGGGGGAGAAGGCGTTCTCCCCGGCCGAAAGGGTCAGCCTGAGGTTCTCCAAGCGGGACCTGCCCACGTTCCTCACCGTGGCCCAGAGCTTCACGTTTTCCCCCTTCACCTCGCCTTCCAGCCTCACCTCCACCGCCGCCTCCCGGCGAAGGAGGAGACTCTTCTCCAGCCTCGTCTCCCCGCTCCATTTCTCTCCCGGGACGCTGAACCTCCCTTCCCTCACCAGGTTGGAACCGTCGCTTGAGAAGAGGATGAGGTGGTCTTCGCTCAGCTTCCCGAACAGTCCCCCCTGCCAGGTCTCGTCCGCGGGCACCCATCCCACGCCGGGGAGGTAGAGGGCGACGAAGGCATGCCCCATCCTCTCCGCGTTCTCCCCCCACTCCGGGTTGTACCCGTACCCTGCTAGGAACTTGGCAGGGAGACCCGAGAGCCTGGCCAGGGCGATGAAGAGGTTGGCGAACTCCGTGCACTTCCCCACCCTGCTGCGGTAGACCTCCAGGGCGCTCTGGTTCGGGGCCTGGGCGGAATAGGTTAGGTGCTCCTTCACGAACTCGAAGATGTTCATGGCGGTCTGGTGGGGGGTTTCACCCCTCAGCTCCTCCGCCTTCTCCCGCAGCTCGGGGGCATTTTCCCAGAGGTTGGGAACGGGGTGGGTGAACCTCAGGAGTTCCTGCGGGACCTCCCCCTCTCCCTCCAGGTTCTCCCATCTCACCCCGCTCACCCTGAGGATCTGCGTGAAGGTGACCTCCGCCGAGCTGCCAGGTGAGAGCCTGCCCAGGGAGAACCTGAGGATCCTGTTATCCTCCGTCCTGAACTCCTGAGGAAGCGTGGAGAAGCTTTCCTCCAGCACCCTCTGGAACCCCCACCCGAAGTTCTCGTTGTCGAAGGCGAAGACCTCCATCCATCCCTCCACCGGGAAGAAGGAGGTATTGGTCACCCTGTAGGTGGCCAGGAAGGTGTAGATGGAGGAGCCGGCGTAGGCAGGGGGCAGCAGGGAGAGGAGAAGAAAGGGGAGCAAAAGCAGCGGAAGCCTGCCCATTACTTCCCTTCTTTTTCCCCCTTATAAAAAGGTCCCTGCCCAGCGAGGGGGATGAGGGTCAGGATGAGGGAGCTGGTTCTGGCCTGCGCGGTGCTTGGTCTGGTGATGATCTACGCGGGGTCGAGGCTCTCCGAGCTAGAAAGGGTGGAGATCCAGAACCTCACCAGCGGGATGGTGGGTAGCCAGGTCCTCCTTTCGGGGAGGGTGATGGATCTCTATGAGCATCCCGACGGACACCTCTTCCTGCGGGTGGGGGAGGAGAACCGGACGGTATCCGTTCCCCTCTTCTCCAGCCTCAGGAAGGGGGTGAGGGTGGAGATGCTGGACTGGGTGGAGGTGAGGGGGAGGGTGAAGGAGTGGAAGGGGGAACTGGAGGTGGTGCCGGGGAAGCCCGAGGACGTGAGGGTCAGGAGGGAGCACCCTAGGAGGGTGGGGGAGATAGAGGAGGGGGAGGTGGGAAGGCTGGTGAAGGTGGAGGGGGAGGTGAGGAGGGTCACGAGGATGGGGGAGAACTGCACGCTCCTCACCCTTGGTGAGGGGGAAAACGTGTTGAAGCTTTTCCTCACCTTCCCCGCCCAGGTGGGGGTGGGCGCCAGGGTGAGGGCGGCGGGGAGGGTCCAGCTCTATCGGGGCGAGCTGGAGGTCGTGGTGAAGAGAAGCTCCCACCTTTACCTCTAGGAGCATGGAGTTCCTTTTCTGCTTTCTGCTGGGGGTGGTCTTGGGCGTCTCGGCTGGGCTCCTACCCGGCGTCCACGTGAACAACCTTATCCCCTGCATCCTCCTCCTCGTGACCTCTCTGGGCCTCTCCCCCCTTTCCGGGGCTGCAGCCCTGGTGAGTATGGCGGTGGTTCAGACCTTCACCAGCTACATCCCCTCCACCTTCCTGGGTGTTCCTGATGAGGGCACCGCCCTCTCCATCCTCCCCACCCACAGGATGGTGCTGGAGGGCAGGGGCTACCTGGCGGTGAGGCTCACCACCCGTGGATGCCTCTCCGGCCTCCTCCTAGGCTCCCTCCTCGCCCTCCCCCTAGCTCCCGCCTTCGGAGGGGTGTACTCCCTCCTCCGCCCCGCCATGGGATGGATCCTCCTCTCCGTGGTGATCCTGATGGTGGTTTCGGAGGGAACTCCACGCCGGATGGCCTGGGGCCTGCTGGTTTTTTTCCTCTCCGGCCTCCTGGGCCTGTTCACGCTGGACGGGGGAGAGGAGGTACTCACGCCCCTGCTGAGCGGGCTCTTCGGGATGAGCGTTCTGCTGGAGAGCTTGGCCACCAGGGGAAGGCTGCCGGAGCAGAGGGGGGAAGAGGAGGATCCCTCCTTCTCCCTCTCCCCCCTCCTCTCAGGGGTGGGGGCGGGGATCTTCACGGGCTTCCTCCCCGGAATAGGTCCTGCCGAGGGAACCGTGCTCTCCCAGCTAGTCACCCGCTCCAGGGACACCGGGGACTTCCTCCTCTCGGTGAGCGCGGTGAACATGGTCAAGGTACTCTTCTCCTTCGTGGCCCTCCACGCCATAGGCAGGCCCAGAAGCGGGGCGGCGGTGGCGGTGGGGGAGCTCTTGGAGGTGGGAGGGGGAGAGCTCCTCTTCCTGCTGGGGGTGGCTCTGCTGGCCGGAGCCCTCTCTTCCCTCCTCACCCCAGCCTTGGGAAGACTGTTCTGTTCCTTCCTCCCCCGTCTCCCCTACAGGGTTCTGGGGGCCTTCACCCTCCTCCTCATCCTCTCCCTGACCCTCCTCCTCTGCGGCCCCTCCGGTCTCCCCCTCCTCCTCACCGCCACCGCCATAGGGCTGATTCCAGCCAGGGTGGGGGTGAGGAGATCTCACGCCATGGGGGTGATCCTCCTCCCTTGCACCCTCTACTTCCTGGGGCTCAGGAGCCTGTGAGGGAGGAAGGCTAGGAGGAAGAGGAGGAGGGAAAGGAGGAGGAAGAGTTCGGAGGTCGCTTCGGAAAAGCCCTCCTCGCCTCTCTGGAGGAGGAGGGAAACACCCAGGCCGAAGAGGAGGGAGGAGAAGGCGTGGGAGAGGCGGACCGCGAGCAGGAAGCCGGAGAGGGTGAGGGCGGCCCCCAGGCAGAGGAGGGAGAGATCAAGGAGGGAGGAGGGGGAGGGGGTGGAGGCCTCCACCAGCAGGAGGGAACCCGCAAGGATCAGGAGGGGGACCAGAATGTGCCTGGGATCCACATGCAATTTACCCCCTCCCAGGTTAAAAAGAGGGGATGAGGCTCGCCGCCCTCTGCTCGGGAGGGAAGGACTCCGCCCTGGCGGTGTGGAGGATGGTGAAGGCTGGGCATAGGGTGGAGAGGGTGGTGACCCTCTTCCCCAGGAGGGAGGATTCCTGGCTCTTCCACTACCCCAACGCCAGGCTGGCCGAGCTCTTCGCTAGGTGCGCGGGAATACCCTTCCTCGGGATGGAGAGCTCGGGGGAGAGGGAGAAGGAGGTGGAGGAGCTGGAGAGGGCGCTGGAGGGGCTGGGGGTGGAGGGGGTGGTGACCGGGGTGGTGGCCTCCAGCTACCAAAGGGAGAGGGTGGAGGAGGTCTGCCGGAGGCTGGGGCTGAAGGCCCTTCATCCCCTCTGGGGCGAGGAGCGGTCCTCCCTCCTCCGGGAACTCCTCAGGGAAGGATTTGAGGTGATCATCACCTCAGTCTCGGCGGAGGGGCTGGGGGAGGAGTGGTTGGGCAGGAGGCTGGACGGTGGGGCGGTGGAGGAGCTGCTGGAGAGGGGGAGGAGGTACGGCTTCGATCCTGTGGGGGAGGGAGGGGAGTACGAGACCTTCGTCCTTTCCTCCCCTCTCTCCTCCCGTAGAGTGGAGGTGGTGAGGGCCAGAAGGATATGGAGAAAAAACAGCGGCTACCTTCTGATAGAGGAGGCCAGGGTGGTATGACGGTTCTCCTCTATTCCCAAGAATTCCTGAAGCACCGCCCGGGAGAGGACCATCCCGAGTCCCCCCACCGGTTGAGGGCCATCGTGGATGCCCTGAAGAGAGAAGGCAGCTGGTACTCCCCCAAGGTGAAGGTGATCCATCCCTCACCCTGTCGGGAGGAGGAGCTGCTCGGGGTCCATGATCCCTCCTACCTGCAGCTTCTGGAGAGGATGGAGGAGGAGGGGGGAGAGCTGGATGAGGATACCCCGCTGAGGAGGGGAACGGGGGAGAGGATCAGGCTGGCGGCGGGAGCGGCGATAGAGGCGGGAAGGGGGGTGGCCTCGGGAAGGTGGGAGAATGCCTTCGCCCTTACCAGGCCGCCTGGGCACCACGCGGGGAGGAGGAGCGGAGGGGGTTTCTGCTACCTGAACAACGTGGCCCTCATGGTGGATAGGGTGAGGAGGGAGTTCGGCCTGAGGAGAATCCTCATCTTGGACCTGGACGCCCACCACGGGAACGGAACCCAGGAGATCTTCTACCGGGATCCGGGGGTGCTCTACCTTTCCCTCCACCAAGATCCGAGAACCCTCTACCCTTGGTGTGGTTTCATCCACGAGCTGGGGGAAGGGGAGGGGGAGGGCTTCAACGTCAACGTGCCCCTCCCTCCGGGAAGCGGTGAGGGGGAGTACGCCCACGCCATGCGCGAGATCTTCCTTCCCCTTAGGGAGGAGTTCAAACCGGAGCTGCTGGCGGTCTCCATGGGCTTCGACTCCCTCAGGGAGGATCCACTGACTAACTTGGAGCTTCTCCCCTCCTCCTACGCTTGGCTGACCGGGATGATCCTGGGGGAGGGGAGGAGCAGGGTGGTGATGGTGCTGGAGGGGGGATACGCCCCCGGGGGCCTGGGGAAGGCCGTGACGGAGGTGGTTAGGGTCCTCTCCACCGGGGAAGCCCCTCCCCCTCCTTCCCCCTCTCCCGTGAGGGAGGTGGAGGAGCTGAAGTCCCTCCTTTCCGAGTACTGGAGACTGGGCTAGCCAAGCTCCAGCCCGAGCAAGAGGGAGATCACCGCCATTACCGGAAGGGTTACGGAGAAGCCGTAGAGGCTGAACCTGGAGAAGGAGAGGTTGTAGCCCTTGTCGGAGAGGAGCTTGGCCCACATCAGCCCCGCCAGGGCCCCCGTGAGCATCAGGTTGGCCCCCAGGTTGCTTCCCGCTATCAGACCCAGCGCGGCGGCCTTCCTCATACCGGGGTACTCGGGGCTCTGAAGGGTTCTCACCATGAAGATGGCCATGGGGTGGTTGTTCATCACACCCGCCAGCAGGGAGGAGAGGAGGGCGGTGAGGAAGAGGGTGGACCAAGTTCCCGGGAAGCCGAGGTGGGAGGCAAGGAGGCTCGTCCATCCGCAGGAGGAGAGGGCCTCCACCTGGATGAAGAGTCCGAGCAGGAAGGGAACCAGCTTCCAGGGAACCCTTCGGAGAGGGGGGATTTTCCTCCCGTACACGAGCAGGTCGTAGAGGAGGGTGGGGAGGGAGAGGAGGAGAACGCCAGACCACATGGGTATCCTCCTCAACTCTTGGGGGAGGCTCATGAAGAGGAGGGAGGAGGAAAGGGAGAGGAGGCCTATCCCTACCCCCCTCCTTTCCCTCAGCACGGAGGAGGGCTCCACCTCCGGAGGGGATAAACGAGAGGGTATCCTGGAGCGGAAGAGGAGGAAGAGGAGCCCGAAGCCCGTGAAGGCGCCGACCAGAGAGGGGAGGAGCATCCAGCGGGCGAACTCCACGAAGTCCAGACCCATCCCGTCGCCGACGACGAAGTTGGTAGGGTTGCCTATGTAGAGGGCCATCCCCAGCGTGTTGACCGTGAAGAACTGACAGAGGAGGAAGGGGAGGGGATCCGCCCCGCTCCTCCTGGCCAGGTAGAAGATGATGAAGGTCATGGTGAGGATCACGATGTCGTTGTCCGTGAAGAGGGTGAGGAAGGAGGTGAGGAGGAAGAGGAGGAAGAAGAGCTTCCTCCCCGAGCCCCCGGATAGCCTGGTGAGGTGGAGGGAGAGGTACTCGAAGAGGCCCCTGTAGTCCAGGGAGAGGCAGAGGTAGGAGAGGGAGAGGATCAGGATGAGGATGGAGTAGGGCCTCAGTCCCCCCCATCCCTCCACCCCTCTCACCGCCGTACCCGGTCCCACGAAGGGGAGGAGGATCAGGGCCCCCAGGAGGGGAGCCAGACCGTAGTCTAGGTGCAGGTACCGGTTTCCGGGAAGCCTCAGCCTGGGGTGCCGGAAGACCAGGAAGATGGTGACCGAGAAAACTAGGAGGGGAAGGGGGGAGGGGGCCAGACCCACCACCCACCTAGGCGGGCTGGCCAGGTTTCCTGACGAGCACGGCCACGCAGGGGGAGTGTTTGATCACGTAATCGGAGATGCTCTCCGTGAAGTAGCCCAGCACCCCCTTCCTGGGGATGGTGCCCAGCACGAGGGCGTCGCAGTTCTTCTCCCTGGCGAAGGAGACGATGGCCTTACCCACCTCCGTGGACTCCACCAGGTGGAACTCGCATCTCCTCCCCTCCTTCCGAAAGAGCTCCCTCACCCAGGAAAAGCTGTCCTCCGCCCCCTTCCTCACCAGCTCGTTCAGGAGGCGGACCACGTGCAGGAGGTGCACCTCTCCCTCGGGGGAGGAGAGCCTCAGGGCCACCTCCACCACTTCGCTGGGGGTGGCTTCCGTCAGGCAGAGGAGCAGGCGCTTGAACATCAAACCCCTCTTTTTCCCCCTTCTTAAGGCTTCCAAGGGGTAATCTTTTACTCCTTCCCCCGGAGGGAGGGAGATGGAGGAGCTCCTGGCCAGGGTCCTGAGGAGGATAGAGCCGACGGAAGAGGACAGGAGGAGGGCGGAATCCCTCTCCAGCCGCCTTCTCTCCTCCCTCTCCGAGCTGCTCAGGAGGGAGGGGGTGAAGGGGGAGGTGAGGGTGGAGGGATCCTTCGCCAAGGACACCTGGCTCAGGGGGGAGAACGACCTGGACCTCTTCGTCCTCCTCCCTCCCGAGGCCGGCGAGGAGGGACTGAGGAAGGTGGTGGAGGTGGCGAAGGGGCTAAGGGGGAGGAAGAGGGAGAGGTACGCCGAGCACCCCTATCTGCAGCTGGAGGCGGAGGGGTACAGGGTGGAGGTGGTCCCCTGCTTTAGGGTGGAGAGGGCGGAGGAAAGGTGCTCGGCGGTCGACAGGACCCCCTTCCACACCCGGTACGTGCTGGAGAGGCTGGACGGGGAGAAGAGGAGGGAGGTGAGGCTCCTCAAGAGGTTCATGATGGGGATAGGGTGCTACGGGGCGGAGCTGAGCGTGGGGGGTTTCTCGGGTTACCTCTGCGAACTCCTGATCCTCCACGCGGGATCCTTCAGGGGACTGCTGGAGGAGGCTAGGAGGTGGGGGCCGGGGACCGTGGTGGACCCTGGTGGCTTCTATCCCGATCCCTCCAAGGCCAGGCTCCTCTTTCCCGACCAGCCGCTGGTGGTGGTGGACCCGGTGGACAGGACCAGGAACGTGGCGGCGGCCGTTTCCCTCCCCAAGCTCAGCACCTTCGTCCTGGCCTGCAGGGAGTTTCTGCGCCGGCCCAGCGAGCGCTTCTTCTTCCCCAGACCTCCCAAAGAGCTGAAGAGGGGGGAGCTCTGGAGGCTCATGAGGAGGAGGGGTACGGAGTTCCTCTGCCTGGCCTTCAGGACCCCTCCGGTGGTGGAGGATGTGCTCTATCCCCAGCTCAGGAAGGCGGAGAGGGCCCTCTCCTTCGCCCTGGGGGAGAGGGGCTTTGAGGTGGTGAGGAGCGAGGTCTGGTCTGGGCGCCTCTCCCTCATCCTCCTGGAGGTCTTCCCCCCTTCTCTTCCCCCCCTCCAGCTCAGGAGGGGTCCCCCCCTCCCCGTCTCCGAGGAGGACTTCTTGGAGAAGTACCTGGGTAAGGAGGAAACCTGGACGGGACCTTACGTGGACCAGGAGGGGAGGCCCGTGTTCGAGGTGGAGAGGAAGGAGAGGGAGGCGGTGAGGGTGCTGGAGGAGAGGGTGAGGGAGGGGAGGGGGCTGGGGAGGCATGTGGAGGAAACCCTCTCGAAGGGTTTCAGGATCTACCGGGGGAAGGAGGTGCTGAAGCTCTGCAAGGAGGAGGGCTTTCCCCTCTTCCTCTCCGAGTACCTCACCAGGTGCCTGCCCTGGCTGAGGTAGCCCCGACTCAAACTTCCCCGAGGGGTAAGGTTTTGGGAAGGTTCCTGGTGGTGGTCCACGGGGGGTGGCGGAAAGATGGGAAAAGTCTTGGGCATGCGCTTCGGGACACGAGATTTACCAAAAGACAGTAAGATTTTTAAGGTAATGTTACAAGTGTGCAGAAATCCAAATGAAGATTAACACAATGTCAAAGAGGAGGAGGATGAGCGAACACCTAGAAAAGTTGCGGAAAAGGGCTGGGAAGGGGGAGGTGGAGAAGCTCGCCGCCATCACCGACCACAGGGTGCACGAGTTCGTAGCCGGGGCGGTGGAGCTCTGCAACCCCTCCAAGATCTTCGTCTGCGACGACTCACCGGAGGATCTGGCCATCATCAGGCGCATGGCTGTGGAGAGCGGGGAGGAGCATCCCCTCTCCATCCCCGGCCACACCTATCACTTCGACGGCTACTTCGACCAAGGGAGGGACAGGCTGGTCACCAAGTTCCTGGTGCCGAAGGGAGACTACCTGAGCCCGCGCCTGAACCAGGTGGAGAGAGAGGAGGGCCTCTCCGAGATCCTAGGCTTGCTGAGGGACTCCATGAGGGGGAGAACCATGATCGTGCTCTTCCTCACCCTGGGGCCCAGGGACTCGCCCTTCACCATCCCCTGCATGGAGTGCACCGACTCCTGGTACGTGGCCCACTCCGTCACCCTCCTCTATCGCAAGGGCTACGATACCTTCCTCAGGCTGGACCCGCACACCGAGTTCTTCAGGACCCTGCACTCGTCGGGGAAGCTGGACGAGAGGATGGTAAGCGTGGAGCACGAGAAGAAAAGGATCTACATCGACTACGTGACCAACACCGTGTACAGCGTGAACACCCAGTACGCTGGCAACTCCGTGGGCTTCAAAAAGCTCGCTCTCAGGCTGGCCATCAGGAAGGCGCACAGGGAGGGGTGGTTGGCCGAGCATTTCATGATCATGGGGGTAAAAGGTCCCGGGGGGAGGAAGACCTACCTGGCCGGAGCCTTTCCCAGTGCCTGCGGGAAGACCTCCACCGCCATGCTCCCGGGGGAGACCATTCTGGCGGACGACATAGCCTACGTCAGGAACCTGGACGGGAGCTGCAGGGCCGTGAACATAGAGGCGGGTATCCTGGGCATCCTGCAGGACGTGAGCCCGCGGGACGATCCCCTCATCTACCAGGTCCTCACCAGCCCCGGCGAAATCATCTTCTCCAACGTGCTGGTGAAGGACGGGAGGCCCTACTGGCTGGGGATGGGGTGCGAGCTGCCCAAGGAGGGAATCAACTTCTACGGAGAGTGGAGGGAGGGAGTGATAGGACCGGACGGGAAGCCCGTCCCCCCGGCCCACCCCAACGCCAGGTACACCGTCAGCCTCCCCTCCTTGCCCAACTGCGATCCCGAGCTGGAGAACCCGAGGGGGGTGGAGCTGGGCGGGATCATGTTTGGGGGGAGGGACTACAGGGCCTTCGTCCCCGTCCAGCAGGGTTTCAATTGGGAGCACGGCGTAGTCCTGTTTGGGGCGGGGCTGGAGACGGAGACCACCTTTGCCATCCTGGAGGAGCCCAGGTTCGAGATCAACGTGATGAGCATCCAAGACTTCCTCTCCATCCCCCTCGGGCATTACATACGGAACTACCTGGAGTTCGGGAGGAAGCTGAAGAAGGCCCCGCTGGTCTTCGGGGTGAACTACTTCCTGCGCCATCCGAAGACCGGGGAGTACCTGAACCACAGGCAGGACAAGCATGTCTGGGTGAAGTGGATGGAGAGAAGGGTACACGGAGAGGTGGGGGCGCTGGTGGCCCCCACGGGCCTCATCCCCAGGTACGAGGACCTGGTGGTCATGTTCAGGGAGGTTCGGGGGAGGGAATATACGAGGGAGGAGTACGTGCAGCAGTTCTCCATCAGAGTGAGGGAGATCCTGAAGAAGGTGGGGAGGGTGGAGAGCTTCTGGAAGAAAGAAGAGGGTACCCCCGGGGAGGTCTTCAGGGTGCTGGAGGAGACCAAGAGGAGGCTGGAGGAGCTCAGGAGGGAACACGGGGACCCGGTTTCTCCTGAACTTCTGGAGGAGGAACCCACGCATCGGCACGCTCAAAATTAGCCCCGTTCTTCCTCGGGGATAATCGCCTGCACACCCCTCTGAAGGAAACTTTCCTCAAACGAAGTTTTCAGGAATTAAAATTGGTGGAACATGGCAACCAAATGGTGAAAGCTGGTGCGGGGGAGGGGATTTCAGCATTAATTTACCGGTAAAAT
>Ga0197143_1001297_pt1 | contig 21538 bp, 13 predicted proteins | sample GBS70_MetaG_FD_148603 | JGI IMG/M metagenome (GOLD analysis project Ga0197143, IMG submission 148603) | Sediment microbial communities from Great Boiling Springs, Gerlach, Nevada, United States - GBS 70_MetaG | ecosystem: Environmental > Aquatic > Thermal springs > Hot (42-90C) > Sediment...
TAAGCGACAAAACCTTCGTTATCGCCGACGTTAACGTCGTCTTCCCATGGTCAATGTGCCCAATGGTCCCCACATTCACATGGGGCTTCTTCCGCTCAAACTTAGGCTTGGACATCCTTTATCCTCCTGCTCAGACTTTGATTTTGGCGACGATCTCCTCGGCGATATTCGCCGGCACCTCTTCGTAGTGGTCGAACTCCATCACGAAGCTACCCCGGCCCTGGGTCAGGGACCGCAGGTCGGTGGCGTAGCCGAACATTTCGGCCAGGGGCACCAGCGCCCGGATAACCTGGGTGCCGTCCCGGGCCTCGATGCCCAGGATGTGGCCCCGTCGGGCGGTGAGGTTGCCCACCACATCCCCCAGGAACTCCTCGGGGATGGTGACCTCCACCCGCATGATGGGCTCCAGCAGGACGGGTTTGGCCCGCTGGGCGGCGTTCTTAAAGGCGATCTGGGCCGCCATCTTAAAGGCGAACTCGGTAGAGTCCACCTCGTGGTAGCTTCCGTCGAAGAGGATGACCCGGATGTCCACCATCGGGTAGCCGGCCAGGACCCCGGTCTCCATGGCCTCCCGGACCCCGGCCTCCACCGCCGGGATAAACTCCTTGGGGATCACCCCGCCCACGATCTTGTTGACAAACTCAAAGCCGGAGCCCCGGGGCAGCGGCTCCAGCCGGAGCCAGACGTGGCCGTACTGGCCCCGACCGCCCGTCTGCCGGATGAAGCGGCCCTCGGCCTCGGCCGGGACGGTGATGGTCTCCCGGTAAGCCACCTGGGGCCGGCCGACCTTGGCCGCAACCTTGTACTCCCGCATCATCCGGTCCACCAGCACCTCCAGGTGAAGCTCCCCCATGCCCCAGATGAGGGTCTGGCCGGTTTCGGGGTCCACCCGCACCCGGAAGGTCGGGTCCTCCTCGGCCAGCCGGGCCAGGGCCAGGGAAAGCCGGTCCTGGTCGGCCTTGGTCTTCGGCTCGATGGCCACCGAAATTACCGGCTCCGGGAACTTGGGCGGCTCCAGCAGGATGGGGGCGGCGGGGTCGGCCAGGGTGTCGCCGGTGGACGTCGCCCGGAGGCCCACGGCCGCGGCGATTCCGCCGGCGTAGACCTCGCTTATCTCCTCCCGGTAGTTGGCGTGCATCTGGAGGAGCCGGCCGACCCGCTCCCGAACCCCCTTGGTGACGTTAAGGAGCTGCTGGCCCGAGGTTAGGACGCCCGAATAGACCCGGATATACACCAGCCGGCCCACGTACTCGTCCACCATCACCTTAAAGGCCAGGGCGGCCACCGGCTCGTCGTCGCTGGGCCGCCGGAAGATTACCTCGCCGGTGTTGGGGTCGGTCCCCTGGACCGGGGGCATGTCGGCCGGCGACGGCAGGTAGTCGACGACGGCGTCCAGCAGGGGCTGAATTCCCTTATTTCTAAGGGCGCTGCCGGCCAGCACCGGCGCCAGCTGGCCGTTGATGGTCGCCCGCCGCAGGGCGGCCTTTATCTCGGCCGGGGTTATCGGCTCCCCCTCCAGGTACTTGGCCAGGAGGGCCTCGTCGGTCTCCACGACGGCCTCGAGCATCTCCTCCCGGCGGCGGGCCACCTCCCCGGCGTACTCCGGGGGAATCTCCGTTATCTGGGGGGCGGTGCCCAGCTCGTCGGTGTAGACGATGGCCTTCTCCTCGATAAGGTCGATGACGCCCGTAAAGGCGGCCTCGACCCCGAGGGGCACCTGGATGGGGACCGCCCGGGCCTTAAGCCGGTCCCGGACCATCTGGACGGTCCGCCAGAAGTTGGCCCCAACCCGGTCCATCTTGTTAACAAAACAGATTCGGGGCACCCGGTACTTGTCGGCCTGGCGCCAGACCGTCTCCGACTGGGGCTGGACGCCGGCCACGGCGTCGAGGACGACAACGCCCCCGTCGAGGACACGCAGGCTCCGCTCCACCTCCACGGTGAAGTCCACGTGCCCGGGCGTATCGATGATATTTATCTGGTGGTCACGCCAGAAGCAGGTGGTGGCGGCGGCGGTGATGGTGATGCCCCGCTCCCGCTCCTGCTCCATCCAATCCATGACCGCCGTGCCCTCATCGACGCTGCCGAGCTTGTAGGTTCGGCCGGTGTAGAAAAGGATCCGCTCGGTGGTGGTCGTTTTCCCGGCGTCGATGTGGGCGATGATGCCGATGTTTCGGACTCGCTCAATGGGAACAGGCCTGGGCATGGCTTACCACCGGTAATGGGCGAAGGCCCGGTTCGCCTCGGCCATCTTGTGAAGGTCGTCCCGGCGCTTGATGGTGGCCCCGGTCCCCCGGGCCGCATCCATGAGCTCGGCCGCCAGCTTCTCAATCATCGTCTTGCCCGGCCGGTTGCGGGCGGATTCGACCAGCCAGCGCATGGCCAGGCTCACCCGGCGCTCGGGGCGGACCTCGATGGGCACCTGGTAGGTGGCGCCCCCGACCCGCCGGGGCCGCACCTCGAGGACGGGCATGGCGTTTCGGACGGCCTGTTCGAAGACCTCGACGGGGTTGCGGCCCGTCTGGCGCTGGATGATGTCAAAGGCGCCGTAGACGATCTTCTCGGCCACCGTCTTTTTGCCTTCGCGCATGACCTTGTTTATAAACTTCTGGACCCAAACGTTTCCGTATTTAGGGTCGGGCGGAATGGGCCGCCGCTCGACCTTACCACGTCGTGGCATATCGGACCTCCCGACATAACAAGCCCCGGGCGCACCTTCCCGGGACCTGAGGGTCTAGAGCCCGCCGAGAATGCTCGGCCGGCGGGGAAAGGGGGAAGAGCCGAGGCCCGGCCTTAAGACTTCGGCCGCTTGGCCCCGTACTTGCTTCGGCCCTGGCGGCGGTTCTTAACCCCGGCGCAGTCGAGGGCACCCCGGATGATGTGGTACCGGACGCCCGGCAGGTCTTTCACCCGCCCGCCCCGCACCAGCACCACCGAGTGCTCCTGCAGGTTGTGCCCCTCGCCCGGGATGTAGGCGGTGACCTCCAGGCCGTTGCTCAGCCGGACCCGGGCGATTTTGCGCAGGGCCGAATTCGGCTTCTTCGGGGTCATGGTTCGCACCTGGATGCAAACCCCCCGCTTCTGCGGCGAACCCGGCCCCGGAATCAGCTCCCGCTTCAGGGAGTTGTAATAATACCGCAAGGCCGGAGCCTTCGGCTTCCTCCGGACCTTAGTGCGCCCTTTTCGAACCAGCTGATTTACCGTCGGCAAATCTAAACAACCCCTCCTTCTTCGCCTTGCTACCAACCACAGTGATAGGCCGAAAAACCAGGCGGTACTGAACCTGCCCGCCGGTGCGGACCGTTATCAGCCCCCGGTTTTCCGACCTACCCGAACCTGTCGTTGGGCCTAACTAACGTCCAACTGAAAATTTAACATTTAGCTGGAGGCGGTGTCAAGGCCGGGCAGGGGCGGCTCCCCCTCGAAGCCCCCGAAGGCCTCACCGAGGGCCAGTCGCTCCTCGGCCTGCCGCAGCCGGGCCAGCTGCCGGGCCCGGAACCCGGTCCCGGCCGGGATGAGCCGCCCGATGATCACGTTCTCCTTGAGGCCGATGAGCCGGTCGACCGCCCCCCTCACCGCCGCCTCCGTCAGCACCCGGGTCGTCTCCTGGAAGGAGGCCGCCGCAAGCCACGAGTCCGTCGTCAGGGAGGCCTTGGTTATCCCCAGAAGCACCGTCTTGGCCGTGGCCGGCTCCCCCCCTTCGGCCAGGACCCGGGCGTTTATCTCCTCGTAGGCAAACCTATCCACCAGCTCCCCGGGCAGCAGGTCGGTGTCCCCCGGCGACTCCACCTGGACCTTGCGCAGCATCTGCCGGACGATCACCTCGATGTGCTTGTCGTTGATGTTTACGCCCTGCTGCCGGTAGACCTTCTGGATCTCCCGAACCAGGTAGAGCTGGACGGCCTCCCGGCCCTGGATCCGCAGGATATCCTGGGGCCGCACCACCCCGTCGGTGAGCTGGTCCCCGGCCTTTACCCGCTGGCCGGGCTCGACCCGGACCATCTGCTGGGCGGGAACCTCGTACTCCCGTTCGTCCCGCTCCTCGTGGTAGATCACCACCATCCCGTCCAGGACCCGAACGGTCCCGTCCACGGGGGCGTAAAGGGCGGCATCCGGCAGGGCCGGCAGCATCTCCTCGCTCACGTCCCGGCGCCGGGCCACCACGGCGTTGACGGCCACGTAGTCGCCGTCGGCCACCGCCAGCTCGAAGTCGGGCGGGACGGTGAGCTCGTAGGGGTAAACCTCCGAGCTGGTAATCTTCAGCTTGCGAACCCCGCCCGGCTCCTCGATGATCTCCACCACCCCGTCGATCTCGGCCACCACCGCCGGGTTCTTGGGGGTGCGGGCCTCAAACAGCTCCTCAACCCGGGGCAGGCCGGTGGTGATGTCCTGCTGGGCGATGCCCCCGGTGTGGAAGGTCCGCATCGTAAGCTGCGTCCCCGGCTCCCCGATGGACTGGGCGGCGATGATGCCCACCGCCTCCCCCAGCTCCACCAGCCGCCGCCGGGCCAGGTCCCGGCCGTAGCAGTAGCGGCACAGGCCGTAACGGGCCTGGCAGGTGAGGGGCGACCGGACGTAAACCTGGGTTATGCCCGCCCGGACGATTTTCTCGACGGCCTCCTCATCGACCTCCTGGTTGGCCTCCACCAGCACCTCCCCCGTCTCGGGGTGCTGGATGGGCAGGGCGGCGTAGCGGCCCAGGGTCCGCTCGCCGAAGGGCACCAGCATCTCGTCCTCGGGCGTCTGGGTTATCCAGATGCCCAGGTTGGTGCCGCAGTCCTCCTCCCGGATAATGATGTCCTGGGCCACGTCCACCAGCCGGCGGGTAAGGTAGCCCGAGTCGGCCGTCCGCAGGGCGGTATCGGCCAGGCCCTTGCGGGCGCCGTGGGTCGAGATGAAGTACTCCAGGACGCTCAGGCCCTCCCGGAAGTTGGAGGTGATGGGCAGGTCGATGATCCGGCCCGTCGGGTCGCTCATCAGGCCCCGCATCCCGCCCATCTGCCGGATCTGGGCGATGTTACCCTTGGCCCCCGAGGTGGCCATCATGTAGACCGAGGTCCACTTATCCATCTGCTCCTCGATCTTCTTGGTGATCTCCTCGGTGGCCTCCTCCCAGACCCGGATGGACTCCTCGTACCGCTCCTGGTCGGTGATCAGGCCCCGGCGGTAAAGGGCCTCCAGCTTCTGGATATTCTCCTCGGCCCGCCGGATGATCTCCGACTTCTCCTTCGGGATCCGGATGTCGGCCACGGCGATGCTGATGCCCGCCTGGGTGGCCAGTCGGAACCCGAGGGCCTTAAGCTCGTCCAGCATCTGGGCCGTCCGGTCGTTCCCCAGCAGCCGGTAGCAGTCGGCCACCAGCTGTTTGAGGGCCTTTTTGTCCATCTCCCCGTTGCGGAACCGCAGCTCCGGCGGCAGCACCTCGTTGAAGATGATCCGGCCCACCGTCGTCTTAAAGAGGGGCTTTCCGGGACCCTCCCGGACGTAGACCTCGGCGTGGAGGTCGAGCTCGCCCAGGGCGTAGGCCAGCTTCGCCTCGTCGAAGTCGGAGAAGTAGCGGCCGGCCCCCTTCCCCGCCGGCTTGGCCAGGGTCAGGTAGTAGCACCCGAGGACCATATCCAGGGTCGGGGCGGCGATGGGCTCGCCGGAGCTGGGCGAAAGCAGGTTCTTGGCCGAGAGCATGATCTCCCGGGCCTCCTCGACCGCCTTCTTCGAGAGGGGGACGTGGACGGCCATCTGGTCGCCGTCGAAGTCGGCGTTGAAGGCCGTGCAGACCAGGGGGTGGATCTTGATGGCGCTGCCCTCCACCAGGACCGGCTCGAAGGCCTGAATCCCCAGCCGGTGGAGGGTCGGGGCCCGGTTGAGCAGAACCGGCCTGGTCTTGATCACCTCTTCGAGGACATCCCAGACCTCCGGCTTGACCCTTTCCACGATCCGCTTGGCGCTCTTGATGTTGTGGGCGTAGCCGTGCTCCACCAGCTTGTGCATCACGAAGGGCTTAAAAAGCTCCAGGGCCATCCGCTTGGGCAAACCGCACTGGTGGAGCTTAAGCTCCGGCCCGACCACGATGACCGAACGGCCGGAGTAGTCCACCCGCTTGCCCAGCAGGTTCTGGCGGAACCGGCCCTGCTTGCCCCGAAGCATATCCGAAAGGGACTTAAGCTTGTGCTGGCCGGCCCCGGCCACCGCCCGGCCCCGGCGGCCGTTGTCGATGAGGGAGTCCACCGCCTCCTGGAGCATCCGCTTCTCGTTGCGGATGATGATCTCCGGGGCCCCAAGCTCCATCAGCCGCTTGAGCCGGTTGTTGCGGTTGATAACCCGCCGGTAGAGGTCGTTCAGGTCCGAGGTGGCAAACCGGCCGCCGTCCAGCTGGACCATCGGCCGCAGGTCGGGGGGCAGCACCGGCAGGACCGTCAGGATCATCCACTCCGGCTTGTTGCCGCTCTGGCGGAAGGCCTCCACCACCCGCAGGCGCTTGGTCGCCTTCTTGCGGCGCTGGCCCGAGGAGGAGTTTATCTCCTGCCGAAGCTCCTCCCGGAGGCGGTCCAGGTCGAGGCGCCGGACGATCTCCAGGATCGCCTCCGCCCCCATCCCGGCCCGGAAGAGGTCGCCGTATCTCTCCCGGAACTCGGTGTACTCCGCCTCGGAGAGCAGCTCCCGGGGGCGGAGCCGGCGCAGCTCCTCCTCTTTATCGGCCAGCTGCTCCTCCAGTTCGGCCCGGGCCGCCTCAAACCGGCCCTGGAGCTCACCCAGCCGCCGCCCGGCCTCCTGCAGAACCTGCTCCACCCCGGCCTCGTAGAGGGCCCGGTAGCGCTCCAGGTCCTGGCGGTAGGCGTCGGCCGCCCGCTCCAGCTCCCGCCGGTAGGCGTCGGCCAGCTCGGCGATGTGGGACTCGGCCACCGGCTCCCCGGCCCCCACCAGGGTCTGCCCCCGGAAGGTCACGGCCGCGGGGGCCGGCTTACCCAGGGCTTCCCGGAGCAGGTCCCGGGCGGCGGCAAATTCGGCCTCCAGGGCCCTTACCGTCTCGTCCCGGCGGGCCTCGGCCCGGGCGCTGTTGGCCTCCAGCTCGGCGGCCAGCCGGTCAAGCTCCCCATCCCGCCAGGCGTTGACCTCGGCCTCGGCCGCCGCCAGCTCCTGGCGGCGGGCTTCGAGGGCCTGGTCGAACTCGGCCCGGACCCGGGCCAGCAGGTCGGCCTTGCGGTCCTCGTCGACGTCGATGATGATATATTGGGCGAAATAGAGGACCCGCTCCAGGCTGCGGGGCGAAACGTCCAAAAGCAGGCCCAGCCGGCTCGGGGTGCCCTTAAAGAACCAGAGGTGGGCCACGGGCGCGGCCAGCATGATGTGGCCCATCCGCTCCCGCCGCACCTTGGAGCGGGTAACCTCCACCCCGCACCGCTCGCAGATAATACCCTTATGCTTTGCCCGCTTATACTTGCCGCAGTAGCACTCAAAATCTTTGGTCGGCCCGAAGATTCGCTCGTCGAAAAGGCCGTCCTTTTCCGGTTTGAGGGTGCGGTAGTTTATCGTCTCGGGCTTGGTGACCTCCCCGTACGACCACGAAAGGATCTGTTCGGGCGAGGCCAGCGAAATTCTAATGGCGTTAAAGTCGTTAACTTCCAGCATCGCCATCTGGCTAGCCCTCCATCAGGTCCGAGGTCTCGATGCCGCTGATGTTAATCCCCAGCTCCCGGAGGATCCGCTCCTCGTCCACCTCCGGCGTCCCAAACTCGGTGATGGCCACCGGCTGCTCCTCCTCGTTGAGAACCTCAATCGAGAGGGCAAGGCTCTGGAGCTCCTTGACCAGCACCTTGAAGGACTCGGGCACGTGGGGGTGGGCGATGTCCTCGCCCTTAACGATGGCCTCGTAGGTCTTCACCCGCCCCACCACGTCGTCCGACTTGACGGTAAGCATCTCCTGCAGGGTGTAGGCCGCCCCGTAAGCTTCCAGGGCCCAGACCTCCATCTCCCCGAACCGCTGGCCGCCGAACTGGGCCTTGCCGCCCAGGGGCTGCTGGGTGATCAGGGAGTAGGGCCCGGTGGAGCGGGCGTGGATTTTGTCCTCGACCAGGTGGACGAGCTTCATCATGTAGATGTACCCGACCGTTACCGGCTGGTCAAAGGGCTCCCCAGTGCGCCCGTCCCGGAGGACCTGCTTGCCGTGGATCGGGATGGGCTTCCCCGTCTCCCGGCTCAGCTGTTCGGCCTTCTCCAGCAGGGCCTCATAGGTCTGCCCCGGATCGATGGGGTCCTGCCCCAGCTCGGCCAGCCGCTCGTTTACCCAGAGCTCCAGGCAGACCCGCCGGGCCTCCCCCACCACCCGGTCGTCGAAGAGGCGCTCGCCGTCGTAGCCGAGGCCGTCGAGCCAGGCCTTGGCCCGGGCCTTGTAGCCCTCAATCTCCGCCAGGGAGCGGGCGTCCAGCACCGGCACCGTCCGGCCCAGGGCCCGGGCCATGAACCAGGCCCGGGCCAGGGCATCCTCGATCTCGGCCTCGGTGGCCCCGTCGAAGACGGGGGTTATCGCCCGGAAGCCCAGGGCCTTGGCCGCCCAGCCCAGGTGGGTCTCCAGCACCTGGCCCAGGTTCATCCGGGAAGGCACCCCGATGGGGTTAAGGATGATGTCCACGGGGGTCCCGTCCTCCAGGAAGGGCATATCCTCTTCCGGCAGGATGATGGCCACCACCCCCTTGTTCCCGTGGCGGCCGGCCATCTTGTCCCCCTCGGCGATCTTCCGCCGCTGGGCGATGCTTACCCGCACCAGCTTGTTTACCCCGGCCGGAAGCTCGTCGTGCTGCTCCCGGCTGAAGACCTTCACGTCGATCACCTTGCCGTACTCCCCGTGGGGCACCCGCAGGGACGTGTCCTTGACGTCCCGGGCCTTCTCCCCGAAGATGGCCCGCAGCAGCTTCTCCTCGGGGGTAAGCTCCGTCTCGCCCTTGGGGGTCACCTTGCCGACCAGGATATCCCCCGGCTGGACCTCGGCGCCGATCCGGATGATGCCGTTCTCGTCCAGGTCCCGCAGGCTCTCCTCCCCGACGTTGGGGATATCCCGGGTTATCTCCTCCGGGCCGAGCTTGGTGTCCCGGGCCTCCACCTCGTGCTCCTCGATGTGGACCGAGGTGTAAACGTCGTCCCGGACCAGCCGCTCGCTGATGATGATGGCGTCCTCGAAGTTTCCGCCCTCCCAGCTCATGAAGGCCACCAGCACGTTCTGCCCCAGGGCCAGCTCCCCCTGGTCCGTCGAGGACGAGTCGGCCAGCACCTGCCCCTTCCGGACCCGCTCGCCCTTGGTGACGATGGGCCGCTGGTTGATGCAGGTGGCCTGGTTGGACCGGTAGAACTTGTTGAGGGCATAGATGTGTTCTTTACCTTCGTCGTCGACAACCTTGATCATGTGGCCGGTGACGCTTACCACCGTCCCGTCGGTCTCGGAGGTTATCACCTGGCCGCTGTCCCGGGCGGCCGGGCCCTCCATTCCGGTGGCGATGATGGGCGCCTGCGGCCGGACCAGGGGCACCGCCTGCCGCTGCATGTTGGAGCCCATCAGGGCCCGGTTGGCGTCGTCGTGCTCCAGGAAGGGGATGAGGGACGCCGAGACCGAGACGATCTGCTTCGGGGATACGTCCACGTAGTCGATCCGCTCGGGCGGCTGGCGGGAGAGGGTCGGGCCGTGGCGGACCTCGATCCGGCTCTCCAGAAAGTGGCCCCGCTCGTCCAGGGCCACGTTGGCCTGGGCGATGTAGTACCGTTCCTCCTGGTCGGCCGTAAGATACTCCACCTCATTGCTCACGAAGGGCCGGACCCGGACCCGCTCGATGGGGAGCCGGCTGATCCGCTCGGCCAGCTCCCGGTCCACCTCGGTGCCGGCCGGGGCCAGCTCCTGCCCGTTCTCGTCGTAGATGGGCTCCCGCAAGACCCGGCCCACCAGCTCCTCAGCCCGGTTGGGCACCTCGTGCTTCACCCGCCGGTACGGCGTCTCCAGAAAGCCGTACTCGTTCACCCGGGCGTAGGTGGCCATGGAGGTTATGAGGCCGATGTTGGGGCCCTCGGGCGTCTCCACCGGGCAGATCCGCCCGTAATGGGAGTGGTGGACGTCCCGGACCTCGAAGCCGGCCCGCTCCCGGGAGAGGCCCCCGGGGCCCAGGGCCGAGAGCCGCCGCTTGTGGGTCAGCTCGGCCAGGGGGTTGGTCTGGTCCATGAACTGCGAAAGCTGGGAGCTGCCGAAGAACTCCTTAATGGCCGCCGTCACCGGCCGGATATTCACCAGGGCGCTGGGGGTCGCCTCCTCCGGGGGCGTAATGGTCATCCGCTCCCGGACGACCCGCTCCATCCGGAGCAGTCCCACCCGGAACTGGTTCTGGATAAGCTCCCCGACGGTGCGAACCCGCCGGTTGCCCAGGTGGTCCACATCATCCGGCCGCTCGTCGGACAGGAGGCCCCCACAGCGGTCGCACCGGCCGGGGGTGGTGGGGGGATTGACCCGGGTGTAGTAGGCCAGGCGGCACCGGGGGCAGTACTGGGGGCCCAGGTCGTAGTTGTTAAGCAGGATGATCCGCCGGACCATCTCCACCAGGTCCTCGGCCGTAAGGGCCTTCCGGCCCGGGTCCACATCCAGGTCGAGGCGCCGGTTCAGTTTATACCGGCCCACCCGCCCCAGGTCGTACCGGCGGGGGTTGAAGTAGAGGGCATCCAGCATCTGCCGGGCGGCGGCCTCGTTGGGCGGGTCGCCCGGGCGCATCCGCTTATAAAAGTCCTCCAGGGCCGCCTTCTGCCCCTCCCGGGAGCGGTCCCGGGTGAGGGCGTTCTTAACCGGGTCCCGGGCAAGGGTCGCCCGAAGCCACGAAAACTCCGGGTTGGTGTCGACCCCCGCGAAAAGGTCGAAGAGCTCCTCGTCGCTGCCGAAGCCGACGGCCCGCAGGAAGGTGGTTACCGGCAGCTTCTTTTTGCGGTCGATCCGGGCCGAAATCCCCGTCCGGGGACTGCTTTCGAACTCGAGCCAGGCGCCCCGGTTGGGGACCACCTTGCCGAAGCAGAGCCGCCGGCCCGAAATCGGGTCCGGCTCGAGGCTCAGGTAAACCCCCGGCGACCGGATAAGCTGACTTACGACGACCCGTTCGGCCCCGTTGATGACAAAGGTCCCGGTGGAGGTCATCAGGGGGAAATCCCCCATGAAGACCTTCTGCTTGCGCTCCACCTCGGTGCCGTCCTCCCGGCGCACCACGAGGGTAACCTCGACCCGCAGGGGGGCGGCGTAGGTGACGTCCCGCTCCCGGGCCTCCCATTCGGTATACTGGGGCTTGCCGAACTCGTAGTCGCCGAAGTAGAGGGCCATGCGCCGGCCGGTGAAGTCTTCGATGGGCGAGACCTCGTCCAGGACCTCCCGCAGGCCCTCCTCCATAAACCAGCGGAACGACTTAAGCTGAACGTCAATAAGGTTAGGCAGGGGCAGAATATCGGGGATTCGGGCGTAGGATTTTTTAGGCAACCTCAAGTTGTTGGAAGCCAAAGACATAAGCGAACACTCCCCCGGTTAATGAAATTTACCGGCGCTTATACCCTTGAACGGGGAATTGGCAACGTTCCAAAGAGGACACGTTAAGGGTGAAGCAGGCCGCAGATCACACTCAACCAGACTACACTATACCATGGTCCCCGGGCGCTGTCAAGGGTCCCGGCTCGGCCCCCGACCCGAGGGCCTCGGCCGGTCGATTCGGGTCGTCGGACCATCTCCCGGTTGGGATGCATCGGCGGACGATCTTTATTATAGCACGGCCGCAAACCCCGCCCCGGGGCTCTTGGGCCTTCAGCGGTTGGGGCTCAGCGGCGGGACTCTTCCACACCGAGGGGCGCAAAGAGGAAAGGTTTAGAACGCCTCTCAGGTTGCTCAGCTCCGGTCAGATCGCGCCTCCCCTTTGTGCCCGGGGGACCGGCCGGCCTATACTTTAACCCGGACGACCCGAAAATTCACCCAAAAGGTGAGGCCGCCATGACGGTAGAACAGCGCTCCGCCTTAACCCGGGACGAGGCCCTCAAAATCGTTGCCGAGCTGGTAAAAAGCCCTAACATTAAAAAACACCTCCTGGCCGTCGAGGCCTTCATGCGCCGCCTCGCCCGCCACTTCGGCGAGGACGAGGAGGAGTGGGGCCTTACCGGCCTCCTCCACGACGCCGACTACGAGGTGACCGAAAAAGACTTAAGCCGCCACACCGAGATCACGGCCGAGCGCCTGCGCCAATATGCCGGCACCGAAAGGATCGTCCGGGCGATCCTGGCCCACAACCACAAGGCCCCGATGGATACCACCATGGCCAAGGCCCTCTACGCCTGCGACAACCTGACGGGCCTTATCGTGGCCTGCGCCCTGGTCCACCCCGAAAGGCGGCTCGAGCCCCTTACGGTGGACTTCGTCCTGCGCCGCTTTAAAGAGAAGTCCTTTGCCCGGGGCGCCAGCCGGGAAGAGATTCTAACCTGCGAATCCAACCTGGGCATCCCCCTGCCCGAGTTCATCGGCCTGGGCCTCGAGGCGATGAAGGGGATCGCCGCCGAGCTGGAGCTTTAAAGAACCGGCTTTCCGGGCCGGAAGGCGAGCCACCCCAGGTAGAAGAACGCCCCCAGGTTCCCCCCGGCATTTACCAGGCCGAGGCCGGGCCGGACGGCCTCCGGGACCAGGTTAAGGACCGGGTCGGCGATTACCAGGTTGGCCAGGTAGGTCAGGCTTACCAGCCCGAAGGCCAGGGTCAGGGCCCGGCCCGAAAGGAAGACCGGGGCCAGCAGGGCCGGGACGAAAAAGAGGTGGTTTTCGTGGACCTGGGTGGCCAGCATGAAGAAGCCGAACCCGCTGAAGGCCCCCAGCAGGTAAAGCTTTGCCGGGCCGGGCCGCGGGCCGAGCCCCAGAAGCCCGGCCCCCACAACCCCCAGGGTGAGCCCCAACCCCGCCCCCCGGTATGAGACCGGGCCGATAAGGGGCGCCGCATCCGGGACGTCCAGCCCCCGGCCCAGGGTAACCAGCCACCAGAGGTTGTGGGCGTTGGCCGAGACCACCGGCATCACCCCGGCCGTCCGGGCCGGAAGGGTAAGCAGTTCCCCCACCGTTCCCCCCAGGATGAAGGGCAGGGCCAGGACCAGTCCCAGCCCAAGCCCCACCCCCAGGCCCCGGAGGGTAGGCCCAAGGCCGAACCAGACCAGGGAAGCCCAGAGGGCCAGGGGCAGAAGCGCCCAGGCCTGGGGCTTTGACATGGCGGCCAGGCCGAAGGCCCCCCAGGCGGGTGCGACCCGCCCGGCCCCGAGCAGGCCGAACCCGGCCAGCAGAAAGAGGGTGTGGACCGAATCCGGTTGGCCCCAGTGGCTCACCGTGAAGAGGAGGGCCGGGTTGAAGGCGTAGGCGGCCGCGGCCGGAAAGGCCCGGTCCGGGCCCAGGCACCGGCGGGCCGTCAGCCCCACCACCCCGGCGGCCGCCACGTGGGCCGCCACGGCCGGAACCTTAAGCATGAAGGTAAGCAGCCGGCTCTCCAGGGCCCGGCCCAGGTCGAAGGCCGGGTCCGCCGCCCGCCGGTAAACCTCCCCGACCAGCCGGTAGTAATAAAGGTGAACCGGCGGGTAGATGGCATAGGTTTCGGGCCAGGCACCCCGGTAGGCCCGGTGGATCCCCTCGAGGGTGACCAGCCGGGTCCAGTATTTATAGTGGGCGCTGTCCGAAGGGTAGCCGGGTCCGGCGGCCGCCCCCAGCCCGACGGCCAGGGCCAGGAGCAGGCCGCCGACGGCCGCGGTTTTTGCGCCCAATTACCCCGACGGGTACTCGTAAAAGCCCCGGCCGGACTTCCGGCCCAGAAAACCGGCGGCCACCATCCGGCGCAGGAGGGGTGGGGCGGCGTACCTCGGGTCCTTAAACTCCTCGTACATGGCGTCGGCCACAAAGAGGGTCGTGTCCAGGCCCACAAAATCGAGGAGGGTGAAGGGGCCCATGGGGTGGTTGAGGCCCAGCTTGACGGCCGTGTCGATCTCCTCCTTGGTGCCCAGGCCCTCCTCCAGAATCCGGATGGCATCCAGCAGGAACGGAATGGCCAGCCGGTTGACGATAAAGCCCGGCCGGTCCTTGGTGACCACCACCGTCTTGCCCAGGGATTCGCAGAAGCGCCGGGTGGCTTCGACGGTTCCGTCGTCGTTTAAAATCGTCCGGACGACTTCCACCAGGGGCATGACCGGGGCCGGGTTGAAAAAGTGGGTGCCGATGACCAGCCTGGGCCGGCGGGTGGCGGCGGCAATGTCGGTCACGGGCAGGCACGAGGTATTCGTTGCCAGGATCACCCCCTCCCGGCAGATGCGGTCCAGTTCGGCGAAGACCTGCTTTTTAAGGTCGAGGTTTTCCACCACCGCCTCGATGACGAAGTCCGATTCGGCCAGGTCGGCCATGTTCACCGTGCCCCGGACCCGGCCCAGAATCTGCTCATAGGCGGCCTGGTCGATGCGGCCCCGCTCCAGGGCCCGGCCCAGGGACTGCCGAATCCGTTCCAGCCCCCGGCTCAAGGCGGCCTCATCCACCTCCCGAACGACGACGTTATACCCGGCCCGGGCGCAAACCTCGGCGATTCCCGAGCCCATCAGGCCGCAACCCACAACCCCAACGGTCCTTATCTCCACGGCTCGCTCACCTCCTGGGCGGCGATCTTTTGCCAGGCTTCCAGCTCGACGACCCGGTAAACCTCCTGGAGGGGGCGGCCGGTTCGGCGGGCCAGCTCCCGGCAGACCTCGTATTCGGCCGAGACGTTTACCGGCCTTCCCCGCCACCGCTTGACCTTCACGGCCGCCGGGCCGAGGCTTGACTCGAACTTAAAAAGCTCCCGGGCGGCCTCATGCCGGCCCACCGGCCGGCGCCGGACGCCGAGGGTCGTCGTCTCCCGAAAGATGATATCGAGGAGGCGGTCTTCCAGGGCGGCCGGGGCCAGCACGCTCACCAGGATGCCGGGCCGGTTCTTCTTCATCTGGATGGGGGTGAACCAGACGTCCCGGGCCCCCGCCTCGAAGAGCCGCTCCATTAAGTAGCCGCAAAGCTCGGCCGGCATGTCGTCGATATTGGTCTCGAGGAGGGTAATGGTCTGCTCGGCGGGAAGTTCGGCCACCTCCCCCACCCAGACCCGGAGGGCGTTGGGCAGGGACTCCAGGTGGCGGGCGCCCAGGCCGTAGCCCACGGCCTCAACCCTCATGGCGGGCTGTTCGAAGCGGGCGAGGGCGGCGAAGATGGCCGCCGCCGTCGGGGTGACCAGCTCGTAGCGGGCGGCTTCGGGGGTCGGGGCGGGCACCACCACCGCCCCGGTCCCGGCCAGGAGCCCCAGGACGGCCGGGGCCGGGACCGGCAGATTGCCGTGGGCCGCCCTCACCACACCGCCCCCCGCCGGCAGGGCCGAGCAGAAAACCGCCTCGACCCTCAGGGCCTCCAGGGCAACGAGGGCCCCGACCACATCCAGAATGGCATCCACCGCCCCGACCTCGTGGAAGTGGACCGCCTCCACGTCGGTGCCGTGGACCCTGGCCTCGGCCTCGGCCAGTCGGCGGAAGACGGCCGCCGCCCCCTCGGCCACCCGGGGCGGAAGGCCGGCCCGCCCGAGGATTTCCAGGACCTCCTTCAGGCCGCGGCCGGGGCCGGAAGGGGACAGGGCCTCCACAATGAACCGGGTGCCGGCCACCGGCCCGCGCCGGTCGGATTCGAACCGGACCGAGTAGCCGGAAAGGCCCAGCCTTTGGAAGGCGGCCAGCAGGGCCTCGGGGGGAGCGCCGGCGTCCACCAGGGCGCCGACGACCATATCCCCGGCGGCGCCGGCAAAGCAGTCAAAATAGGCGGCCTTCACCGCAGAAGCTGCTTTAACGGTCCGGCGGGCGGTTCCGGGCCAGGAGCGCCTCGTTAAGACTCCCCATCCGGTAGCCCGCCAGGTCCAGCGTCACGTAACGATACCCCAGCTCCTTAAAGCGGGCCACGACCCCGGCCCGAACCTCAGGCTCCACCAGCCGCACGATATCCTCCGGCAAAACCTCGATCCGGGCCAGCTCCCCGTGGTGCCTCACCCGCACCTGCCTCAGCCCCAGCCCCCGCAAGTACGCCTCGGCCGCCGCCACCTGCTCAAGCTCAGCCAACGTTATCGCCCTCCCGTACGGAAACCTCGACGCCAGACAGGGCGAGGCCGGCTTATCCCAAACCTTAAGCCCCCGCTCCCGGGCCAGCTCCCTTATCTCCGCCTTGGTAAGCCCCGCCTCATAGAGGGGATGCCTTACCCCAAGCTTCTCGGCCGCCTTAAGCCCCGGCCGGTAATCCCCAAGGTCGTCCGCATTCGTCCCGTCGATTACCCACCGGTAGCCGTTGGCCCGGGCAAACTCCCCCAGCCTGGTGTAAAGCTCGTGCCGACAATGGTAGCACCGGGCCGGGTTGTTGGCCACAAAGTTGGGGTCCTCCAGCTGGGCGGTGTCGATTACCCGGTAGGGGATGCCGATCTCCCGGGCAATGGCCTCCGCCTCGGCGATCTCCTCCGGCGGGTAGGTCGGCGAAGAACCGATGACCGCCACCGCCCGCTCCCCCAAAACCTCATAGGCCACCGAGGCCAGAAGGCTGCTGTCCACCCCGCCCGAAAAGGCCACCACCGCCGAACCCAGCTCCTTTAAAATCCCTTCAAGCCGCTCCAGCTTAGGGTTCACCTTCAGCCCCCCGATTTATCAGGCCGGCCAGGTAGCCGGCCCCAAACCCGTTGTCGATATTGACCACGGCCACCCCGGGGGCGCACGAATTGAGCATCGTCAAAAGGGGCGCCAGGCCCCCAAAATGGGCCCCGTAGCCGACGCTGGTGGGCACGGCGATGACCGGGGCCGCCACCAGGCCCCCAACCACGCTGGGCAGGGCCCCCTCCATCCCGGCCACCACCACCACGGCCCGGGCCGCCCGGAGCCGGCCCAGACTGCCCAGAAGCCGGTGAATCCCGGCAACCCCCACATCGTAGATGCGGTCGGGCCGGGTGCCCATAAGCTCTAAGGTTAAGGCCGCCTCCTCGGCCACCGGCAGGTCGGCGGTCCCGGCCGCCACCACCGCGACCCCGGGCTTGAGGCCGGGATTGGGCCGCCGGTCCACGTAGACGGCCCGGGCCGCCTCGTGGAAGCGGGCGTCGGGAACCACCGCCCGGACGGCCTCGAAGGCCTCGGCCGAGGTTTTGGTCACCAGGACGCATTCGGCCTGGGCGGCAAGCCGGCCCACGACCTCGGCCACCTGGGCCGGGGTCTTGCCCGGGCCGAAGACCACCTCGGGGAAGCCCTTGCGCAGGGCCCGGTGGTGGTCCACCTTGGCAAAGCCCAGCTCCTCGTAAGGCCAGACCTTAAGATAGTCTAAGACCTCTTCGACGCTGACTTCAGCCCGCTGCAGCCGGACCAACAGCTCCTTAAGGCCCATCACCTGCCAATTATACCCCCCGGGGCCCTCAAGAGGCCCGGGTCCCGGCCGAACCGTCCCCGGCGGGCGGGGCAGGGGTCGCCCCGAAGCCCACCTCATAAAGCCGGCGGTAAAGGCCGCCCCGGCGGAGCAGTTCGGTGTGGGTGCCCACCTCCACAATGCGGCCCTGGTCCAGGACCACAATCCGGTCGGCATCCCGGACGGTGTTGAGCCGGTGGGCGATGATAAAGGTCGTCCGGCCGGCCCGGAGGCGGCCCAGGGCCGCCTGGAGGCGGGCCTCGGTGCGGGAGTCCAGGTGGGCGGTGGCCTCGTCCAAGATTAAAATCTTCGGGTCGACCAAAAGGGCCCGGGCAAAGCTGATAAGCTGGCGCTGGCCCACGCTCAGGTTCTGGCCCCGCTCCCCCACCGGGGTGTAAAGCCCCTGGGGCAAGCCGGCCACCAGCTCATCGAGGCCGACGGCCCGGACGGCGGCCATCACCTGGGCGTCGTCCGCCTCCGGCCGGGCAAACTTGATGTTGTCGTAAATCGTCCCCGAGAAAAGAAAGGGCTCCTGGGGGACGATGGCGACCTGCCGCCGGAGGGATTTTAAGGTGACCTTTCGGATGTCATGGCCGTCGACCAAAATCCGGCCCTCTTTAACGTCGTAAAACCTCGGGATGAGCCGGACGAGGGTGCTCTTGCCGGCCCCGGTGGGGCCCACCAGGGCGACGGTTTCGCCCGGCTCTACCCGCAGGTTTATCCCCTTAAGGACGGGCACGTCGGGAACATAATAAAACCAGACGTCCTCAAAGACCACCTCCCCCCGCGCCGGCGGCAGCTCCACCGCATCCGGGGCGTCGGCCACCTCCGGCCGGGTGTCCAGGACCTCGAAGATCCGCTCGGCCGCAACGGTGCCCCGCTGAAGCAGGGTGTACCGCATGGCGATGTCCCGAATGGGGTCGAAAAACCGGTTGATATACAGCGTGAAGGCGACCAGGGCCCCCACCTGCAGCTCCCCGGCCAGCACCATCCCCCCGCCGAAGACGATGACCAGGGCCGTGGCCAGGGCCGAAACCACCTCCACCGCCGGCAAAATCAGAGCCGAAATCCGGCCGGCCTGAAGGTTCGCCTCCAGGTGCTGTTCGTTCAGGGCGTCGAACCGGCGCAGGTTGTCCCGCTCCCTGACCAGCGCCTGGATCACCCGGACCCCCGAAACGCTCTCCTGAAGGGTTGCGTTCACCACCGAGATGGCCGCCCGGACCCGCCGGAAGGACTCCATCGCCCGCCGCTGCCAGATAACGGTGATTCCCACCAGCAGGGGCAGAACCAGGTAAGTAAGCAGCGCCAGCCGCGGTTCATCCTGGAAGAGCACCGCCAGAATCCCCAGTAGGGTCACCACGTCGGCGGCAAGGGAGACGGTCCCCTGGGCCAGGATCTCCTGGAGCACCTGGACGTCGTTCTGGACCCGGGACATGATCCGGCCCACCTCGTTGGCGTCAAAAAAGCTGAAACTCAGGCGCTGGACGTGGTTGAACATCCGGCTGCTCAGGTCGTAAAGAACCTGCTGGCCCACCCAGGCCAGAAACCAGGTCTGCCCGAACTGGGCCAGCCAGGCGGCGGTGCTGTTGGCCAGGAAGAGGAGGGATAAAACCCCCAGGCCGGCCGGGTCGGCGTGGGCGATGGGCCCGTCGATGGCCAGCTTGATAAGATATGGGTTGAGCAGGTTGGTAACGGTGTAGACCAGGGTGAGGAGGGCGCTCAGGGTCATGGGGCCGGCGTAGGGCCTTAAAAACCCGAAGAGTCGGCGGTAGACCGGCCAGTCAAAGGCCCGGCCGAACTCCTTCTCGCCCAGCATCAGGTCGCCGCGCCGGAGGATGCCGGCCCCGTGCCAGTGTCCGACCATCATGGCTTAATCGTCACCCCGCATTAAAAGCTCGGCCTCGGCCTGGGGCCGAAGCTGGGTTTCGTAGAGCTGCCGGTAAAAGCCGCCCCGGGCCAAAAGTTCCTCGTGGGTGCCCTCCTCAACCACCTCCCCGTGGACCATAACCACCACCCGGTGGGCGAGCCGGACCGTCCGGAGCCGGTGGGCGATGATAAAAGTCGTCCGGCCCCGCATAACCGCCTCTAAGGCCGCCTGAATCTCAGCCTCCGTCTCAACGTCGACGCTGGCTAAGGCGTCGTCCAGGATTAAAATCTTCGGGTCGAGGAGCAGAACCCGGGCGATGGCGATGCGCTGGCGCTGCCCCCCCGAAAGGGTCAGACCCCGCTCCCCCACCCAGGTGTTGTACCCCTCCGGCAGGCCCATAATAAAGTCGTGGATGCGGGCGGCCTTGGCCGCGGCGACAACCTCGGCGTCGGTGGCGTCCGGCCGGCCGTAGGCGATGTTCTCCCGAAGGGTGGCCGCAAACAAAAACGTATCCTGCAAGACGATGCCGACGTGCCGCCGGAGGGAGGCCAGCTTGAGGTCCCGAAGGTCGTAGCCGTCCACGAGCACCCGGCCGGAGGTAACGTCGTAAAACCTGGGGATAAGCTGAACCAGGGTGCTCTTGCCGCTTCCAGTGGGGCCCACCAGGGCGACGATTTCGCCGGGCCCCACCCGCAGGTTGACGTTCCGAAGGGTCGGCGGCCGGCCCGGGTAGGCAAAGGTCACATTCTCAAAGACCACTTCGCCCCGGACCCCTTTAAGTTCGACGGCGTCGGGCTTTTCGGGAACCTCTTGAACGGAGTCCAAAATTTCGAAGATGCGCTCCCCGGCCGATTGGGCCCGGGCAAAGATATTCATCACCCAGCCCAGGGCCCGGACGGGCATAAAAAGCATCAAAAGATACTGGGTAAAGGCCACCAGCTCGCCCAGGGTGAGCCTTCCGGCCATCACCTCCCGGCCGCCGACCCAGAGGGTGGCCACCACCGCCAGGTTGAGCATAAAGAGCAAAAACGGCTGGTGAAAGGCCCCGACCCGGCCGGCCCGCAGGCTCAGCTCCCGGAGCCGCCGGTTGAACCGGTCATAGAGCCGCTGCTGGGCCTCCTCTTGGCAGAAGGCCTGGACCACCCGGATGCCCGCCAGGTTCTCCTGCAGGACCGTTCCCAGGTCGCCCATCGCCTGCTGAACCTGAAGCCAGACCGGCCGAAGCCGGGCCGAGATGTTTACGGCCCAGAGGCCGATAACGCCGATACTCACCAAAAGGATGGCCGCCAGCCGGACGTTGGCCTGAACGGCCAGGAAAAGGACGGCCGGAACCATGACGGCCACCGTAAGAAGGCGCATGATGCCGATGTTTAAATAGACCCTTACGCCCTCGACGTCGGCGGTGGCCCGGGACATCAGCTGGCCGGTCTGGGCCCGGTCGTGGAAGGCGAAGCTGAGCCGCTGGAACTTGTCAAAGAGGGCGTTGCGCAGGTCGTAGGCGGCCCGCTGGGAAACCGCCTCCGAAAGGTAGCCCTGACCGAAGGCGAAGGCCCCCCGGGCAACGCTGAAGAGGACCACCAGCCCCCCCGAAATCCAGAGGTAACCGGGGTTGCCGGCCCGGAGGCCGAAGTCGATGACCTCTTTAATGAGCCAGGGAATGGCCAGCCCGAAACCCGAGGCGCCGAGCAAACAAAAATAGGCCAGAACAACCCGGCCCCGGTACTTCCAGAGGAATTTTAGCAGCCGAACAAGTACCCAGCGGCCCATGGGACCCTCTTAAGGATACCCGAAGGTGACGTTTACGTCAAAGTGAAGCCCTGGGGCTTTTCGGCGTTAACGTGCGGGCCCCGGCCGCCTGCGGCTGGGCGGCCGGCCTACACCCAGAATCCTTTCGGTGTATAAACACTAAGTGGCCGCTGTCTTTAATTTTGATGGGGAGGCCTTAAATGGCAGTCGAAATCGTTTAAAAACGATATCCGCGTCCGGTATTTAAACATCTGCCCGGTCGACGCCGGCGAGGCTGAGGCCGCGGAAATAACCTCCTTTGGGGAGTGCCGGCCCGACTTTGAACGGCTCGGGCAGACCTTTTGGGACCTGCTGGCCGCCGGCCGCTGCGCCCACCTGGGCCTGGCCGCCGGGATGTGCCGGCTGGAAGGGCTGGTTAGCCGGTATGCCGCCTTCTTCCGGCAGCGGCTTAACCTTGAGCCTTTCCGGCTGACCCTTTACTGGGC
>Ga0197143_1001298_pt1 | contig 21533 bp, 18 predicted proteins | sample GBS70_MetaG_FD_148603 | JGI IMG/M metagenome (GOLD analysis project Ga0197143, IMG submission 148603) | Sediment microbial communities from Great Boiling Springs, Gerlach, Nevada, United States - GBS 70_MetaG | ecosystem: Environmental > Aquatic > Thermal springs > Hot (42-90C) > Sediment...
TTTATGAGGCTCCTTGTCACAGGCGGCACCTCTGGAAGCGGTAAGACCTCCATCATCAAGCACATCATCCGAGGGCTTGGCTTAGGGAAGACCCTGATCTTCAAAGTGGATTGCGTTGTCGCAAACGAACAAAGAAGGCTTCAAAGGCTCGGGATTGGATGTTCGCAATTCCTTAGTGGGCGCTATTGCCCGGACCATTTCTTCATGGAACATCTTGAAAAGATGTGGAACTCTGGAATCTCACTTGGGGTTGACACTCTCATCCTAGAGACAGCAGGACTTTGCACAAGGTGCGCGCCCTTTTTGAAAGACCATCTTGCCCTCTGTGTGCTCGATTGCACCTCCGGCATATCAGCACCCTCAAAGATTGGACCGATCGTGGAGGATGCTGATATATGCGTACTCACAAAAGGTGACCTCGTATCTCAGCCAGAAAGGGAGGTTCTTCTTGCCAAAGTGAAGCAAAGAAACCCAAACGCCATGGTCTTCTTCGTAAACGGTCGCACAGGGGAAGGCATTACAGCGTTGTCGAAAGCTATTGTGGATCTTATGTCACAAATGAAAGGAGAAGGTTTTGCCATACGCACTCCTCTGCCACAACTTTATTGTTCATATTGCTTTTTTAGAAACGACGTAGGTATTGAGAGTTTGTGAGTCATGCTCGAGTTTTCTGAGATATATAGAGGATTGAACCTCGAACAAGCCGAAATCTCTGCCTTGCACGGGTTCTTGACCTTCAAGGAAGAACCAGAGGAAAGGCTCTCGGAACTGTTGCTTTTGCCTGACGGCGTATGGGGCAAGGCAGTTGAGGATCTAATCCGAAAAGGTGTGGTTCAAAGGGATAATAGAGAGGGTAAATCCTATTACTCACTTGCTCCGCTCGAGAAATGGGCAATCCATTTGAAAAGCAGCGCACACCTCGACCAGGAAAAACTGGAACTGGAACTATCTTTGTTAGAAAAGGCAATCCAATACAGGCTCATGCCATCAATTACAGTTGTTAGCTCCCGTGAGATCAGGCAAAAGGAAGCCTTTGTTCCGGAGGTTCAAAGATACACGACAACCATCTTCCCGTGTGTGGACTTGAGGCTTGGGACAAAATGTAACATGAACTGCCTTTATTGCCTTCTGGGAAAAGAAAAGGGTTACTCGAGACCTTTCCACGAGATCATTGACGATTTGAGGTTTGCGAGGGAACAGAATCTGGAAAAGGTCTCGCTTACAGGTGGAGAACCGACACTCCACAAAGATATCCTGAAGATCATCGCAAGTGCCAAGGTTTTGGGCTTCAAAATGATAACTCTGGTCACGAACGGAGTGGTCTTGTCACAAGGGAGGAACTTCGAAAAAGTCGTGGAGGCAGGTATTACATCCATTGGCATCTCTTTGGACACAAGCGACAAAGAGACCCAAGAGAAACTGTGGAGAAGCCATGGTTTTGAAAAGGTTATTGACACATTCAGGCAGGTCGCGAGATTTGAACACCTTTTGGTGGGAAGTATTGCTGTCATAACAAAACTGAACTACAAGCAACTTCCTGATTTGGCGAAGCTTTTAGTTGAACTAAAAAGCACCATGCAAAACCTTTTTGTACCGACTTTGGATTTTGTGATGCCAGAAGAGAACGCCTGGGTGAACAGGGAACTCATCGTGCCAAGACTTACGGATGTGGTGCCCTATGTAAAGGAGGCGCTTGAGTTTGCCCATTCAAGTGGGCTTCCACTCACATTCAGAGGCATCCCTTTGTGTCTTATCCCACAGTATGAACGATACAGTTATGACAGATACATGAGCATCTTTAGGATATTGAAGGGTGAAAACACAGCCATTTACGACAGATTGACATTGGACATAAGGAGAGTGAAGCCACAGACGTGTCGAAGATGCAAATACTTTAGAGAATGTACAGGCGTTCTGAGGGCTTACGCAAACATTTATGGCTTAGAAGAGTTGTCCCCAGTCGAGAAAGACGCATGAAGTTTGCGATTGTGGCTGGTCCACCAGCGTCAGGGAAGAGCCATATAATATTGAGGGTCTTCGAGCTTCTAAAGGAGGATGGCCTCAGATGCGGTCTTTTCAAAATAGACACGAGGAGTTTGGAGGAGGTAGTGTGGTTCCGCAAAAAGGGCTTTTCAGCAACAGGGAAGGCATCGAGGGATGTATGTCCAGATCACGAGGCGATGATCTCTTTCGCTGAGGCGTTGGACTTTGCCTTAGAAAATGACCTTGACTGCCTTGTATTCGAGACAGGAGGGCTTTGTCACAGGTGCTCACCATTTCTAAAAAGGGCGCTTGCGGTAACGGTCGTATGCGCGCTTCACAGTATCGTTGCACCTTTCAAGATGAGACCTTTGGTCGAGCAGGCAGATATAGTTATCCTATCCAAAAGCGAATATCTTAGCCCTGTAGAAAGAGAGGCTTTTTTGCAGTCCCTAAGAAAACTAAATAAGGACGCCCAAGTATTCACAATAAACGGGCTTACTGGGGAGGGGGCATTTAGGCTGAAGCAAGCGATACTTGCCCTAAAAGACATGAGGTTTTTGCCGATTGAACCCCTTCGGGCAGTATTGCCTTCCGGTTACTGCCACTTCTGTCAGGGGTTGGGCTCTGGATATGAGTAAGATTTCAATTAGGATAGTGGCTGGAGTCGATAAGTTCGGTCGCAAAGAAAACTTCGATTACCTCGATTTTCATAGCCCCATGATTGTGACAATAGTAGGTCCTACAGGTTCTGGAAAGAGCAGGCTACTTTCAGACATAGAATCGCTGAGTGTAGAGGGCGACTTGCCAAGTAAAAGAAAGATAATCGCGCAAGCAACGGATAAACACAAAATCTCGGTCGCAAGGATAAGTCAAAACATGCAGTTTTTCTTAGACCTGACGGTGCGAGAACTTTTGGAACTCCATGCTCAGGCGCAGGGCAAGGAGGGGGTCGAGGAAGAGGTGCTAAGGGCTACAAACTTCCTATCAGACGAGAAGGTGTTGGAAGATCAGCCCCTCTCTAGCCTCAGTGGGGGGCAAGCAAGGGCACTAATGGTTGCAGATGCTGTAATTGTCTCTGATGCCCCAGTGATGCTCGTGGACGAAATAGAAAACGCTGGCATAAATAGGCATAAGGCATTGAAATTCTTACTAAAAAAGGGTGTGCTTGCCTTTGTCGCAACCCATGACCCCCTTATAGCACTAAAAGGGGCAATAAGGCTTGTCATGAAGGAAGGAGGGATCGCATTTGTGCACAAAACAACAGAAAAAGAAAAGAAGGAGGCACAAAAACTGTTGCGGATGGACGAATATATCTCGAAGATGCGAGACATACTTAGACAGGGAGGGGTGATTGAGTAGAAAAGGGCTCCGACAAGACATAAAGAAGTTCGCATCTGTCCTGAGCAAAGTTGACATAGAGATGATGTTGCTTTTGGCTGAAAAAAAGGAGGTGATGAAAAAGGAGGTCAAAAGTGGAAGGGACCAAGTCATAAAAAGATGCAAAGAAATGGGACTTCATGTGTCCAACTTTGACATCAAGGTTGCGGAAAGATTTTCACTTTCTAGAAAGGATTTTGGAAGACATCTGACCCCTTTTATCATCGCGGGAAAAGACAAAGCAAAGGTCGAAGAGGCGTTCGAGTTGTCAGTTCTCGAGATGAAGTTGAGGGGAGAACCTGAAAAAAGGCGGAATGCTAGATACAGACTTGGAACCTTGCTAGGTTACCCGCTGTGTTGCGTCGAGTTCTATGCGGATGTTGACCCTAGAGACGATGAGGAGGCTTTCTATGCAGGATGGAGAGGGACTGATGGCACGATATACGGAGAATGCATTGCCACTGGGTGTGAGGCATTGACTGTGTTGTCACATGCGCCGTGCTCCCTTTCCTGTGAAGAAACGAAAGACCTGGTTAGGACAACATGGGATATGATAACCCACATAGAACCAGAGGCAAGGGAGGCAATGGAAAAACTTAGCAAGGATGCCACGTTTTACTTTGGCGATAACAGGCGTTTCGTTTTGAGGGGCGAAAGGCTCGACTCAAAGGTTTTCGGGTATGACGAGGTCTGTCTTGGCCACACTTCTAGACGCAAGGACGCAACTCAGCAATCTTTCTTTCAAACCCTGATGGAAGGCGACCGAATCTTCATGGACGAAGAAAAGTTTGCGATCATGAAGGGGAAGAAAGTGCTCGTAGAAATTTCACTTCTGGATAGGGTAAGAAAGCCGTTGCTTCTTGTGCCTGGGGAAAAAGCATCACTAAAAAGGGTCAGAGTTTTGTGCATAGAAACAGTCAGTGGTGGGGAAAGGGATTTGTTTGGGAACATGAGGCTTTCATTGCTAGTTGGGGACTTGAAGCTCTTAGGGCACACAGTGCGATGTTTTAGTGTAGGTTTTAGAACGCACGAAGACAAAGCACATCTCGATAGGTTCGGTAAAGAAATCAAGGCATTTCAACCAGATGTGGTGTTTTTTTACAGGGTTTGCGAAAACCAAATCTTTGAAACCGTTGTAAAAAATGCGCCAATGGCAAGACTGTGCCTTTTCGAAGGAAACGATTTCTATGGGAGGCCTAAGAACCTGGAACTTGTGCCTTTTGGAAGGCTTTATCCATTGTGGATAGTCGAGGAAATGTCGAGAGGCAAAGCCGTGCCTAAACCAAAAGAGCCAGTTATGTATGTCCCTGTGGATGACGCTTTTTCGCCAGAGATGCAAAGGCACAGGTTCTGTGAACCCAAAGAGACAAGAGCGCACATCGAGGTGCTAGGAAGACACGCATGCCCATACCAGAAATCTGTGACTAACAACCCCCTATTTAGAGACCTGGCACTTCCCCAAAACTGCATCTCTTATGGATGCTCCATGTGCACATTCAGGGGAGGAAAGTGGTGGCGCTGCACTGCTAAGGAATGGGTAGATAGCATTGTTAGGCAAATCCTGTGGTTCAAAGAGATTGCAAAGGGTAGTAAAACCATCAGGATCGTTGACCACTTCGGCACACAGTTCCTAGAGGAGCTGCTTTTAGCGTTTTCGGAAAAAGGTCTCAAAAACCTGTATCTCATGTTCGATGCAAGACCAGAACACATTCTGTCGAAAAGTAAAGAGTTCGAGAGGATTGCTATGATTGCAGGAAAAACGAAAACGAAGATTGACTTTGCTTGCATAGGCTTTGAGAACTTTTCGCAAAATGAGCTCGATAGGCTAAATAAGGGGCTAAGTGTAAGAAAGAATGTCGCCTGTGCTCGGGTTATGAAAAGGCTATGGGAAACATACCCAAATGTCTATGTCAACCGAACAAAGGCATGTGGATTCATCATGTTTACTCCATGGACAACACTTGAAGATTTGAGAGAAAACCTGACAAACTGCAAAGAACTCGACTTTTCACGGTTCAGGGATGAGTTTTCCATTACGAGACTTAGGCTTTACAAGGAGATGCCCCTATACTATTTAGCCCTAAAAGACGGTCTGTTGAGAGAGACAAGAAAATGCGATGCTGTGCATGGGTATGCTCAGGATTTCCCTTGGACTTTTGAGAACAAGGATGTCGAAAGGGTTTATAGGCTTCTTCTGGGACTAAGGGACCTTGGGGCTTTGAAAGGGAAAGAGACCGAAGCACTTGAGGTCGCATTGGTGCAGGTGGAGAAGCAGAAAACCTTAGATGAAAGGTTTTGCAGAGACCCATCAGACCTACTAGAAAAAATCAAGTCTAGTGGTTTTCCATGGCTGACTGACTTAGTAAAAGAGGCTAAAGTCGAGGATGCATACTTAGAAACTGATGGGAAAAGGCTTTATCTCTGGGTCAAAACGCATGAACCAGAAAAAATCTTGGGAAGACAAAATATGGCAATATTGCAGAGATTTCCTCAACTAGAATGGATAAGGCTTGGACAGGATGGGATCATAGTTGAAGTCCAGATCGTGAAAGAAAAGGCAGGGAAACAAAAAGGAAGCGTTGTAAGGGGTCTTGGGCTTGCACTTCAAGCAACTGGCATCACACCAAGTTACCGCTGGTTTATGCTAAGCCCGATGAATCCTTCCCTCGTTGCAAGCGCTCTTGGAAACGAGGTGCTAAGGGATGCCCTTTGCTCCAGTAACAGGGCAAGATACCTGCATTTTGAAAACGGAGAAGGATTGCTTGAGCTGAGCTTCCTGAGCCAAGATATTACTGAGCGGATTTTTTCTTACAAGAAAAACCAGTTTTCACGCCTTTTGAGCTATCTGGAAAAAGTGTTTGGCAGGTTTGAGATTGTCAACATGCTATTTCGCTCTAGCAAGCGAAGGAATCTGTGGAAGGAGGTCTCAAAAATCGGCTTCACGATATGAAAAAAGACTCATGTAAGTTAGAAGGGCTTGCACCGGAAGGGGTTTGCAATGACACAATATCAAGAAGTGTCCGATCTTTTGTCTGTCGTCAATAAGTGCACCAAGCATCCACTTGCGATAGTTTTTTCATCCTACTTCCCTTCGGAACTTCTTGACTCCTTTGGATTTTATACAGTGACCCTCCCGAACCTCCCCATAGTTGACCTCCCCAATGCAGACGCGTTGCTCGAATCATTCGTTTGTCACCCCGTGCGTTCATGGATAGAGTTTTTGCTTCGAGGCGAAATAAAACCTGCGCTTATTGTCACCCAATCTGGTTGCGATGCAAGGGTTGTTCTTTGTGCCGTCATAAGGAAGGCGCTTGATAATGTGCCATGTCTGACGCTCTCCCTTCCCATCGTGGCGAATGAGGAAAAGGCGTTGATAGCCACAAAGTATGCGCTCATATCATTTTCTAAAGATGTAGAGACCCTCTTTCAAAAGAAACTTGACCTCGACCGCCTTAGAGATGCCATTGCCAAAAGGCAAGAAATAAGGTCAAGGTGTCTCAATGTTTTCTCGAGTTTAGAAGAATATGACTCCGTAGAGGCTTACAAGTATGCAATTGCCTCGCAGATATTACCGCCAGAAATGTTTCTGGAGCAGCCACTCCCTAAAAAGACGGCGAACAAAGGAGTCTATGCCCTCCTTTCTGGGTCATCCATCCCTTCCATCCGCTTTATCGAGGACATAGAAAGCCTCGGTATCAAGATAGTGATGGACGATTCTTGCACTGGGGCTAGGCAGGCATCCAGGCTGGTTGAGGACCACACCGACCCGTTTTATGCACTAGCAAAAAGCATCGTTTTTAGGCGGCTTCACGGACCAACCATGATCTACGAAGGAAGAGAAGCGGATGTTGCACGCATAGCAAAAGAGAAATGCGTAAAGATCGCGATCCTTTCCATCTACAAGTTTTGCGACCCACACCTTTTTGAGGCGCCACGACTGGCTGAGGCCTTGCGCCGTGCAAGCATATTCCCTGTCACCATCGAGGTTGACTCTGGAGAAGCGCTTTTAGAGCGAAATAAGACCTTGCTTCAAACTGCACTGGAGAGTCTTCGATGAGAAAGAAACTACAAGCAAGCAAGCGTCTTCATTCCCTCATAAGAAACCAAATATTATGGACTAGGTTTGGCCACGCCATTGGCAAAAAGGTTGCCTGGGTCACTTCTGGTGCGCCCGTTGAAATCATAATCGCAAACGGTATTATCCCATTCTATCCCGAAAATCACGCAGCCATCTGTGCTGCTCGCTCCTTGTCACAGAAGCTCTGTGCCTTTGCGGAAGAAAAGGGTTATGACCGCTGCCTTTGCTCTTACTTTCGCTCAGATTATGGCTACCAAATTTCTAACATGTCCCCCCTTGGCAAACTTCCAAAGCCAGACCTTGTACTTGTTTGTAACAACATATGCGGAACTGTCCAAAACTGGTTTCGTATCACCGCGTTACATTACAACATCCCTTATTTTTTCGTAGACACCCCCTTTGTAGATAATGAGCCAAAAGAATCACAAATCGAGTATGTGAAAGAGCAGTTACTCGAAGTGTCACAGGCGGTTTCGAAACTTCTAGGTCGCACTTTTTCTATAAAACATCTCAGAACCGTGGCATTGCGTTCTATGAAAACATTGGAGCTGTGGCAAAACATCCTTGCCATGGGTATGCACAAACCTGCGCCTTGGACAAGTTTCGATGCGTTTGTGCACATGGCTCCCATTGTCAGCATGAGAGGAACCAGAAGGGCTTTGTGGTATTATCAGGGGCTCTATAAAGAGCTCATAGAAAGGGCGAAGGAGGGCATAAGCGCGATCGAGGGAGAGAAGGCAAGGGTTGTCTGGGATAACATAGCGATCTGGCCAGTGCACAGGGAGCTTCGCAGGTTTTTCGAAGAAAAGAAGGTTGCATTGGTTGCGGATACTTACACAGGTGCTTGGAATGCATCTTCTTCCCTTGTTGAAGAAGACCCTTTATTAGGCCTTGCAAAGGCTTATCTAGACATACTTTTGAACAGGGGAATAGACCATAGGGAAAAGGTACTTTTGCGTCTCATCAGAGACTTTTCTGCTGATGGCTTTATATTGCACAACAACCGCTCGTGCAAAAGGTTTTCAATAGGTCAGAAGGTTTTGCGCGAGAAGGTCATTCAAAGGTTTGGGGTGCCTGGTGTTATCATCGAGGCAGATATGGCAGACCCAAGCCTTGTATCTTTGGAACAGATCAAGCAGAGGCTTTCCGCCTTTTTCGAGATGCTTTCTTAGGCAGTTCCTGAGCCGCGCCTTGAAGCACATCAGCTAAGGTGTATTTGGAGAGGATACCAAGCATGGCCTCTTGCGCCTCTTTCCATACCTCGTGAACCTTGCATTCAGGGTGGAATCGGCAGATATTAGGATACGCGAGACATTCGTTTAGGAACAAAGGTCCTTCCATGGCAAATAAGATGTCCTTCAGTGTGATCTTTGAAGGGTCTTTTGCAATCATGTATCCCCCTTTCTTTCCGCATAATGACTTCACAAGCCCCGCGTGACAAAGTTTCTGCATGAGCTTCGCAAGGAACTGAACAGGGATGTCCTCAGCATTGGCGATCTCCCCGATGGAAAAGCACTTCTTTTCTTTGTGCGACGCCAAAAACCTCATTGCCCTTATCGCGTATTCTGCTGCTTTGGTAAGAGTCAAGGCAAAGCCTCCACCGCCTATAATAAGTATATCAGACAGATTGTATTTTTCCACGATGGCGCGATAATGTCTAACATTTATGGTGGTTTCTGCCGATATAATAATTGCGGAACGGTTGAAACGTATTATGCTGAAACGCGCGATTTTCGTAGTGCTGGTCGTAACTCTCGCCGTGGCATGCTCTGATAACAGAACGGGCATAGCACGTGCGCAAGGAGCTACGGCTGAAAACGGTTGTAAAGAGGGAAGCGTCGTCCCTGAGAAGCTCAGGTTTGGACTTGCAGGGTATTGGGGAGGGATGGGGGACGAAAAAAGCTTCTCGCCTTTTGTAGACATGCTTTCAAAGTCTGTGGGGATACCTATCGAAATAAAACTTTTTGATGCTTACGAATCCCTTGTGCGGGCGCTTCAAAGCGGGGAGTTAGAGATCGCTTTGCTTCCCCCACTTGCGTATGTGCAGGCTAAGGCAAAGATGCCATGCCTAAAGCCCCTAAGGACAATCGTTGTTTCAGGGCATGTAATGTATCGTGGCTATGTTTTGGTTAGGAACGATGCGGACATCATAAAGCCAAAGGACTTGAGAGGGAAGCGTCTTGCACTAGTGGAGCCCTGGTCTTCTTCTGGCTATCTCTTCCCCCTGGCGTGGCTCATGAGATCGAATCTCCATCCGACCCAAGACCTAGGCTCGATTGTTCTTACAAACTCGCATCACGAATGCATCAAGGCCGTTTTGGATGGGCGTGTGGATGCCTGCGGGACTTTCGAAGGGGCGGTTCAGAAGGCAAGGAGGGATGGGCTACCAACGGAAATGCTGAGGGTCGTTGGAGTTACAGGGCGTATACCAAACGATGCGGTTGTTGTGCATCCAAAGGTATCACAAACGGTGAAAGATAGCTTAGACAAGGCTTTTGATAGGCTCAATACAACAACCCCGGAGGGTAGGATTGCATTGGCGCCTCTTTTGGACATTACTGGTTTTGCCCTTACTGACGACCACTTTTATGACCATGTGCGGAGTGTTATGAAAAAGGTGTCTATTTTGGGTCTGGATTTATAGTGAGTATTCGATCAAAGGTTTTAGCCAGTGCGGTTGGTTCTGCAATCGTCATGGCGGTAGCGCTTCACGCACTTTTTTTGTGGGAACAACAAAAGGCACGCTATCGCGATATAGAGATGAGGGCGCGGGCTTTTTTGGCAATGCTGGCTGTGGGAGTCCTTGAACCGATGTCCAGAAATGACCAACAAGGTGTTGATGCGGTTGTTGCTGGGGTTGCGGAGCAGGATTTGGAGGTCGTAGATATAGCCTATGTGTGTGTTTTGGACAATCAGAGAGTGGTCCTGACGCATACGGATCCGAGCCTTTTTGGCACAGTCATGAGCGACCATTTTTCTCTTTTAGCCGCGGGTGCGCCCGATGTAGTTGTTCGTGAAGAAGGAGACCTTTTGCTTGTAAGTAAACCCATAGTCACAAGGGTTCATAAAAATCCAGCCATAAGGTGGGGAACAGCGATTGTTGCAGTGAGGCTTCACAAATTGAAAGAGGAGCAAAAAATTGCACTAATGAGGTTTTTGCTTGGTTCACTAGGTATCTCTATCACACTAGTCCTGGTCGTGGGGTGGATGCTACGAAGGATTGTCCTCCTCCCCATAAAGAAACTGCATCAGGCAGCATCTGCCTTTACCGTGGGAGACTACAGTGCAAGAATAGTCCTGAAGACTCGCGACGAGATGGAGGCTCTTGCGGATACATTCAATGAGATGGCAAGAGAGATACAAAGTCATACTAGACATCTCGAAGAGACGATTCGGGAAAGGACAAAGGAACTCGAGGAAGCCAACAAGAAACTCAAAGAACTAGCAACCACCGATGGTCTAACAGGTCTTTATAACTACCGGTTTTTTGAGGAGACAATAAGGATGGAGGTTCGAAGGGCACAGAGGCAAGGACTTCCATTGTCGCTGCTTATGATAGACCTCGACCACTTCAAGGTTTATAACGATACTCATGGGCATCAGATGGGAGACGAGGTTTTGAAGACTGTTGCAAGGATTATGAAGTACAGGCTAAGGTCAACCGATTTTCCGTGTAGGTATGGTGGGGAGGAGTTTGCCATAATATTACCTGGAACTGGATTTGAGGAGGCAATGAAACTTGCAGAGGAAGTTAGAGGGCTTGTGGAGGCACATCCGTTCCCTGGTGAAGAAAAACAACCAGAAGGTAAGCTTACAATCAGCATAGGCGTTGCGACTTACCCATACCATGCAGAGGATGAGATTTCGCTGGTCAGAGCTGCAGATATGGCCCTTTACACCGCCAAACAGAAGGGAAGGAACAGGGTAGAGTCACCAGGCCAAGTCTAGAACACCACCTCTTCCATGGTTCGCATTTTGCCTCGCCACCTGAGCAGTCGCACCGTTGGAGGCCTCCCTTGAAAATAGGTACATTCGACATAGGTGAGGATCGTGCTGGTGCCTAGGTTGTTCAAATCGAGACTTACCCGTTGAACCCATGTGCCAGAGTTTACATAGATTTTCCCCCTCGGATACCTACGGAACCTAGGGTTGTGGCTGTGTCCCACAATGAGCACCCTTATATCTTGAGATTCCCTCAACAAAGCGGATGCCCTCCTTTCAAGGTTACTGTAGAAGGCAAACTCTTCGCCCAGTATTTGCAAGGTCTTCGTCACATTCAGCTCCCTTTCGTATATGGTCTTTACCCTGGTGCGCAAAAAAAACAAAATGATTCTCCAAAGCATACCTAATGTGAACCTCATGTCGAAAAACAAACCCCATAGGATGAAGGAACTTAAGGGTTGAACTAAGTCGATGATCCTTCGTTCCGCCTTGGCTGGGGCAATCACATTCGCAAAAAACTTGCTTCCCCATGGCATGTTTACAATCTTTGTGCCATCTTCTCTTTCGATCAGAGGCGTTCTTGGTTCTATACGGTTCATCTCCTCGAATTCATGCCCATGAGTTACCACGATACCTGAAGGAAGCCTGTAAAATTGTTCCTCAACCACGAACTTGACCGCATCAGAATTGTCATCGAGCCCCAATCTGGCCCTTATAAGCGCCTGCACCTTTTCGAATGCAATGTCTAGGTCATGATTGCCTGCGATGTAAGTGACCTTGTGGTTTGGCTTTGAAACAAAGGATGAGAGAGCATCAAACACCTTTTTATGCCCCCTTATGCACCTTCGGACCTTTTCAAGCGCTATCTCCTCAGTCACCTCGGTGACGAACTGCCCCTTGTAAGGGACTTTTAAGAGGTCGAGAAAGTCCCCGTTTATAATAAGCTCCACCGGCATCTCTGCAAACAACCCTTCAGAATAATGCATCAATAATTCCTCGAACCTCTCGTCTTGATAAAAGTCCTCGTAAGGATTTTCCTCGCCTGGCCTTGTGCCAGCGCCAAGATGCAAGTCAGAGACGACTATCTTGACCTCAGTTGGTGTTTCGTTGTGCATGAACGCAATAAACCAACCATATTTCATGTTATCATTATTAGCGCTTTGCGCAAGTGGCTAGTATCAAGGCAAGAAGTATGAACAAAAAAAGTAGGCTTTTCTTGACCGTGTTGTTGACGCTGTTTGCCTGCAAGAGAAGTGAAGACCTGGTTGCAAGGGCTTTGAGTAACTGCGATTTCAAATCAGAATGCATATCGGCTTTCCAGAAGGTTTTGCAAAACCCGGCTGCTGTTCCGGCAAGCACTGCTCGGCTAGCAGTGAAAGTTGCGCTTTCTGTGCTCACGGCGTTTCCTTCAGATTCAACGGTTTTGAGTTCACTGGGTCTTTATAGCAATAGAACAAAGCTTTCTAGACTCGTCGAGCAAATAGGCGATAGCGAAGCAAAAGAGATTTTAGATTACATTGAAAAGCCCGGGTGTGAAGGGCTGGCAAAGGTAAAATGGCTGATGGAGCACGGAGTTGATTATAATGAGTTTGCTCTTAGTGCTTTGGTTGCCCGTCTTGCTGAAATCCTAGCTTCCACGACCCCCCATTATGCGCACGAGGCAGCGGAGGCATCGAAGATCGTAGTTAGTTGTCTTGGCGAAGATGTAAGGGATGGCTTATCTGCGGTCTTGAAAGTGCGAGAACTTTTGAAGGATGCACTTGAGGGGTGTGGGAGGGTCGAGCACATTCAGGTCAGACGAACATGCCTCAATGCGCAAAAGATGCTCACAGAAAAACCTTTGTTTTTGCCTTTTCCAGAAGTCATATCAGGCGAGATCTTTAGTGCTGTCTTGCCACGCTCATTAAGGAAGGCAGGGATTGCTTTGACACCCCCATGGGTGCTCGTGCTATCCGCTGGACGGTTAGGGTTATATAAGCAGGGTATGCTGCAAGGAGAGACAGCGTATGTCCCAGAAAAGGTTAAGTGGTTCTTTGATATGAGGAAACCTTACACCCTGCCGGGCCTGGCATTATCTTTGAAAGAGGAAACTTCCTCCCTTTCTTTCTACGAAATGGGAGGGGTGCAGGTCTATTTTATATTAGCAGACAAAAACACTGCGTGGATGGAGTTTGTTCAGCTCCTTGAGGCAATGCTTACGCTCTCGGATGCGGTAGCGCTGATTGGCGTTGCATATGTAAAGGAAAATCTATTGTTTATCCCTTTCAATTACCGGGAGCGAGGTAGGAGACTTTTAGGTTACGATGGGATGGAGGTCGTATTTGGGGACGAAAAAGGCTTGCTTTTCGAAATAGACCCTTTCTCGGCAACCTTGAGTATGGCGCAAGAAGGGCAAAGGGTTGAGATTGGGTCGGAAGAGCACAGGGATTTGAGAGGCGTTTATCAGAAGACTGTAGAGCTTGCGAATAATAACGCTGTGTCATGCCTTTTCAAGTCAAGCGATTCTGTCCGTCTAGACCTCATCGTTGCCCTTCAAGAGGCTGTGTCATTCAAGGTGAGCAAGGATGCACTCTCTTCGCCCTCAGTTTTTGCAAAAGCCCCAGCATTGAGAGGCGAACGAGGCCGTCCCCAACTTCTATGTCGTGTGGTGGTCCATCTTCGATAGCATATTGGAAGGTGAAAGCTTGCGCACTTTTAGAACTCATTGCAAATCCTTTTGGGGTCTGGAACTGGACGATTTCCCCACCGCTTTATAACTAGGGTGTGTTCTGGCGAGGTTGTTCTATGCTTGTATGTGACGATGTTTTTTTCAAGCTTTGTCATCCCATCAGAGACATCCACCACAAATGGAGGGGCATCGCTCTTTTCTTCCCTTTCAAACCAGTGGCTTGGCACGAAGACTTTGGATTCGAACAGATTTCCAGTCTCGAGGAAACGGAGGGAAAAGGAGTTATCCTTCACGGAAAATCTTGGCATTCCACCACTTACGCTTTGTGGGTAAGGTCTTGAAAACCTATAAACCGAACACTTGTCGTTTTCCGCGCTCTCAAAAAATATAAGCGATGCGGACAAGCTTTCGCCCAAATCGAGGATTTTTTCTGTGCCAAACTTCTGTTGCGCCTCCTTTGATACATAAATACCAAGTGGCCTAAGACCAAAATAGGAGCGCCCTTTATATAAATCAATCGGGGTTGTAAGAAAGACTGCATTCTCGAGACCCCTAAAGTCAACATCGTTCACACCTTCTGGAACAGCAAAAAACATGATGGCGTCCCAGTCCTTTGCCCGCAAGGCAGTGCCGAATCTTTCATAGAAATCTAAAAGCGCATTTGAGCAAGTCTGTATACTGCCAAAGAAAGTTTTTTGGATAAACGATGAAGGACACTGGAATGACAAGAAAGGGCTATAACCAAGCAGATTTTGCTCACGTTGAAATGTTTCGGCTAGTTTTACGAAAACAGATATCAGATGGTCTTGCAAAGTCATGTTGTCAGGCGCGTATTCGTTGAAGAAGAAATCCTTGTAAAATCTAAGTTTCCAAAACCTGTCTGGGCTCAAGCCAAAACGCTTGCGTCTTACAGCAAACGAAGGCAAAGCGTCCAAAACATTCTGATTTCCCAAGAACATATCGCTCGATAACATTACTTTAAATCCAAGTCCGCCTGCTTCTCGGACGATCTCGCGAAGACGAAAAACAAAATCAAGGTCAATCTTTAGTGGCGAGGGTTCCAAGTCCTTCCACGAAACCACAAGATTTATAACATTTATGCCCGCATCCCTTGCATCCTCCAATACATCCAAGTCAGCCTCTTCGCCCTTCTTTATTTTCAGGTTTATCCCCCTGAAAAACAGAACTCTAGATTTCCCATCTACCAACTCTTTTTCTCCCATGATGTCTTTAGTCCATATTTCAGGAACGGCATTTTCACGAACAAATGGTTTTGGTGGAGACAAAAACGAAACGGTCTCTGAAGGCACGAAGAACTCGAATGCCACAAGGGCTACCAACACTACAAAGCCTAGCGACAAAACCCCCAACAACAATGTGAAAGCCTTTTTCATCGAAAAAGAGTGTCTATAAGGCATCCTTCTGCATTGCGGCAACCTTTTCTTCTGCAACCCACTTTAGACATCCTGTAGGACAGAAGGGAACGCACTTTGGTTCGCCACCGCATAGGTCGCACTTTGCGGGCAGATTATAGAGGTCATCATAGTGCATGTTGCCAAAAGGACAGGCGCCGATACACATCTTGCAACGAACGCAAAGGGAAGGGACAAGCTCGATTGCGAGGGTATTTTTGTTTCTTCTAAGGGCACCTGTGGGACAAACCGCAACACAAGCGGCATCATCGCATTGAAGACAAACAATAGGCAATCCTTTTTCATCACCTAACCTGAATATCGCAATTCTCGATTTACCTGGTTTTCCCTTCAACCCATGGCCGAATGCGCATGCAAGTTCGCATTTACCACATCCAATACAAAGTGGAGATTCAACAACAAATATCCTTCTTTTCATGTCACATCCGTACTTGCAAAGACAAAGCCTTCTTCTTCATCTCCTCTCTCTTGCAAGCATCGCAAAGATCAAAAAAGTCCAAAGGAACCTTGCCTTTTTTCACCTCCCATTCCACTTGGGCAGAAGTTACATAAGCCTTTCCACAAACCTTGCACTTCATCATATCAAACTCCTTGCCCCATATCTTTCTTTTGTTCCCGTCTTCCTCGAACTTGATGTGCTGGGTGGGGCAGATGTGAGCACAGGACAGACAGCCAATGCAAGCCTCGGGGGGATTGTTATCGAGAGGTGGGCTTACTTGTTTCCTAAAGCCAGCAAACACCGTTGAGATTGCGGAAATCCCCAGATGGTCACAAATCCTCACGCAAAGCCCACACATGACGCAGTCTGTTGGCTCTGGGGTTTCTTCAAAGGTCGTCTTCTCCAAACCGTATTCTTTTGCGAGTTTTTTCACAAGCGGGGTTTGAGGACACCTAGCAAGCAAAAGGTCTAGCACCACCCTTCTTGCCTCGATGACTCGCTTCGTATTTGTATGAACGACAAGCCCTTCCTCGACAGGATAAAGGCAAGAGGCAACGAGCCTAAACCAATCAGGGTCCCACCCAGGCTTCCAGATATCCACGATGCAAAGCCTGCAAGCCCCGAAAGGTGGCAAGGCATCGTGATGGCAAAGGGTTGGCACATAAAGCCCTGCTTTTCTTATCGCATCCAAAACATATTTCCCTTGTTCTATCTCAACAGTAATACCATCTACGGTTACAACTGGCATCTATGCCTCCATCGCCTTTTTCAACACAGGCTTTTCGACCACAATGGCATTTCTTGTGCAAAGCCTAAAGCAATCCCCACACGAATCGCACAAAGTCTTATCAATATAGTGAAGCTTCCCCTTTTCCCCAAAGACTGCGCCCTTGTGGCATGATTCTACACATTCATGGCACCCATCGCACATAGCTTCTACGATTTTGAAACTACACAAAGCCCTGCACTGTCCAGCCCTGCAAAATCCATGTTGTATGTGCTCTACATATTCGTCAAAGAAATGCGTGAAAGTCGCAAACAATGGGTTTGGAGCAGAGCGCCCAAGGTCGCACAGGCAGGCGAGTTTCATCGCCCCCCCAAGCCCCTTTAGCTTCTCGATGTCCGCCATCGTCCCTTTGCCTTCGCATATCCTCGAAACTATCTTTTCCATTTGAACCAGTCCTTCCCTACAAGGGGTGCACTTACCGCAGGATTCGTCCAAAAGGAATCTCACAAAATAAAGGGCAAGCGATACCATGCATGTTGTATCATCGAGCACAATCATCCCCCCAGAACCCAGTGCGGACGAAGCCAGTTGCAGATTTTCGAAATCCAGCGGTATATCGAGCATAGAAGCAGGCACGACTCCGCCCGAAGGGCCGCCAGTTTGAACCGCTTTTACCTTCCTTCCATTCCGTACACCCCCCCCAACCTCCATTACAACCTTTCGCAAAGGCACGCCCATAGGCATCTCAACGAGCCCAATGTTTTTTACAGCACCAGAGATAGAGAAAACCTTTGTGCCCTTCGATTTCTCTGTCCCAAAAGAGGCAAACACCTTACCACCTTTACCAATGATGAAAGGAACATCTGCCCATGACTCGCAGTTGTTTAGCACGGTTGGCAAATCAAAAAGCCCTTTCTCTGTGCCGTGGATATATTTTGCCCTCGGCTCAGGAGGCTTCCCTTCGATCGAGCGCATGAGTGCCGAAGATTCGCCGCAGACATAAGCCCCGCCACCGAAGGCAAGTTCGATATCAAAGGAAAAGTCTGTGCCTAAAATCCTTTCTCCAAGAAGCCCGATTCTTCTGGCATCTTCGATTGCTTTTTTTAGGCTAAAGATGTGCACCGCGAGAGGATATTCATCCCTTGTAAATATGAACCCTTCCTTAGCACCTACCGCATAAGCACCAATCAGCATTCCCTCTATGATCGCATGAGGGTCTCCGTGCATCAAAGCCCTGTCCTTGAAAGCACCGGGGTCTCCTTCGTCACCATTGCATACAACAAACTTTCTCTCGCCCTTTGCCTTTCTACATGAAGCCCATTTCCTTCCAGTAGGAAAACCTGCCCCCCCTCGCCCTCTAAGTCCAGAGACAGAGACCTCCTCGATTATCTTTTCTGGGGTCATCTCAAACAGAGCCTTGACAAAAGCCTGATAAGCACCGCAGGCGATGGCATCATCTATCTCATAAGGGTTTATCTTTCCTACATTCCGTAAAGCAATCCTTGTCTGGCTTGCAAAGAATGGGATTTCACGAACATACGGCAAAGCCTTGTCATCTTGTCTAAAGCACAACTCTTCAATCACACCCCCGCCTTTCAAAGTTACATCCACTATCTTCTTCGTATCCTCGACCTTCACATTCCCATAAAGAACACCTGCTGGCTCTATGATTACAGATGGCGCAATACTACAAAGGCCATGACAGCCTGTTGGTATCACTTCTGCCTCCCCATCCAATCCCTGCGCCCTAATCTCGTTTTTTAGCGCATCCAAAACATCTTGTGCCCCCCGAACAGCGCAACCTTGCCCGTGGCACACAAGGATTCTAATCTTTTTTCTCGAGCGCTTATCTATGCAATCTTTTGCATATCTTTCGAACTCATCCTTGCTTTTCAGGGCCATCTTGAGTGCTCCTTCCCAATATGTCCCGAACTTCGCCTGGGTTTGTAAGGCCAAAATATTTGTTTCTAACAACAACCACGGGTGCAAGTGCGCATGTCCCCATGCAATTTACTGTCTTTATGGTGATGTCTTTGCCATTTTCTTGAAGTGCCTTGAGTTCCTCTAGTACCCTTTCTGCACCCCTGCAATGGCATGATGTGCCAGTGCACACATGAACCACATCCCCTGCACTAGCCTCAAGGGAAAGTGCGCGATAGAACGAAGCAACCGAATAAACCTTAGAAAGAGGCAGTCCAAGATGGGTTGCAACCATCTTTAGTGCCTCTTTTGGAAGGTAACCAACTTCGTGCTGTATGTCTTTGAGGCAATGAAGAAGCAGTTTTTGGTCTGGCTTATAGCCCGCTATGATTTCCTTTACCTTTTGCAGTTCTTCCTCTCTCATCTACCCTTTACCTCGAGGTAGCCTGCCATCAAAGCCTCGCGGTTTTTTTCTATCAACTTTTGGTTCCCTGCAAACATCTCTTCAACCACCTCTGCCACTGTTTCGATCTTTACGACCTCTGTTGCCCCTACGAGCGCACCAAGTGCCACCATATTCAATGCCTTGGGCACACCTAACTCATTTGCAATCTCGTTTGCCCTGATTGGAATCGTTCTGACATCAGTCCTTTTGGGCTCCCTGTTTATAAGCGAAATATTATAGACAATAAGCCCCCCCTCTCTCACCTTAGGCTCAAACTTGTCGAGTGACGGTAGATTCATAGCGACCAAAGCCAACGGGCATTCTACCACTGGGGAACCGACCGATGTATCTGACATCACCACGGTGCAGTTCGCTGTTCCCCCTCTCATCTCTGGGCCATACGATGGAAGCCAAGACACCTCTTTTCCCTCCTTCATACCGGCATAGCATAGCGCCCTCCCGATAACCATAACCCCCTGTCCGCCAAATCCAGCAATGATCGCATCGAAATACATCTATCTTACCCCACCACATCCTTTTCAAGGTCCGAAACCCATCCTTGCGCCTTCGTCCGCTCCCCAAAGCCTACAGTCTCATCGGAAAACCCAACGACTGGATTTGGTGCTCTATCAGGGCTCTCGAAGGTCTTGAAGATCCCGAGCGGATAATAGGGGAGCATATTTTTCTCAAGCCATTTGAGTGCCTCGAAGGGCGGAAGTCCCCAGTTCGTTGGGCAAGTGGACAAAAACTCGACAAAGGAAAAACACTGATTTTGAACCTGACAAATGAAGGCTTTCCTTAGCACCTGCTTTGCTATTACTGTGTTTTTGAAGTTGTGCACAGATACCCGAGCCACAAATGCGGGGGTCGCAAGTGTAGATAAGAGCTCTGCCATCCTTATAGGATAGCCAGCGCTCTCCGGGTCCCTTCCTCTCGGCGATGTTGTCGTCTTCTGACCTAAGAGCGTCGTTGGTGCCATCTGCCCACCAGTCATGCCATATATGGCATTATTTACAAACACCACAGTGACCTTTTCCCCCCTGTTAGCACAATGGATAATCTCGTTTCCTCCAATCGAGGCAAGGTCTCCGTCCCCTTGATATGAGAAGACTATGAGTTCTGGATGTGCCCTTTTTATGCCAGTTGCAACTGCAGGGGCGCGCCCATGGGATGCCTGATACATGTCAATATCGAAATACTCGTATGCAAGTACAGCGCAACCAACAGGGGCGATCCCGACCGTCCTCTCCTTTACTCCTAGTTCATCAATAACCTCGGCTATCAGCCGATGTATGATGCCATGCGTACACCCAGGGCAGTAATGGGTCGGAACATTAGTCATTGCAAGAGGCCTAGCGAAAACCTTAGTCCCCACCTTTGCCCTCCTTTATTTCCTGATTCAGCCGCTTTACTTCCCGAACGATTTCCTCAGGGCTTATAAGAAGCCCACCCTGCCTGCCATAGAAAAAGACAGGTTTCTTTTCCATCACCGCAAGATTCACATCCTCAAGCATCTGACCTGTCGAAAGTTCGGCACAAAGTACAAATCTCGCCTTCATCGCCGCCTCGCGCACTGCATCGTATGGAAATGGGAACAAGGTTATAGGTCTTATAAGCCTTGCCTTTGTGCCCTCTTCTTCTAGCATCTCCATGGCTCTAAGAGCAACCCTCGCTACAGTCCCATAAGCAACAATCAGAACATCGCAGTCGCCCTCGCCTCCATAACTCGCATATCTAATCTCGTTTTTTTTCATCTCTTCGTACTTCGCATGGAGTCTCTGGTTGTGCTTTTCAAGTTCCGCCGGGTCTAGAAACAACGAGTTTATGATCGCCCTTTTTTTGTTACCTTTATATCCCCGTGCAGCCCATTCCTTCTTGTCGTCGAGAGGTTTGCAAGGCTTTGTGTGCTCCCTTAGTTCGCATGGCTCCATCATCTGCCCGATAAGCGCATCACCAAGAACCATCACGGGATTTCGATAATAGTCCGCAAGGTCAAATGCATCTTGAACCAAATCATAAGCCTCTTGGACAGACCATGGGGCAAGGACCAAAAGTTTGTAGTCACCGTGCCCACCACCTTTTGTCGCCTGAAAGTAGTCCCCTTGGGAGGGCAATATACCTCCAAGCCCAGGACCTGCACGCATGATGTTCACAATGACCACAGGAAGCTCTGCACCTGCTAAATAGGATATGCCTTCCATCATCAAAGAGATCCCTGGTGACGATGACGAGGTCATGACCCTTTCCCCTGTCCCGGCGGCTCCGTAAAGCATGTTGGACGCAGCAACCTCGCTTTCTGCCTGCACGAAACACCCCCCGACTTCTGGCAATCTTCTTGACATATATTCGGGGATCTCGTTCTGGGGCGTGATAGGATAACCGAAGAACAGCCGACATCCTGCCCTTATCGCTGCCTCTGCAATCGCCTCTGCTCCTTTCATCAGTTTACGCACGAAACCCTCGCTCAATAAGGAAAATACTTGTAGTAAGTGCCATTTACAAACATCTCGATAGCCATATC
>Ga0197143_1001301_pt1 | contig 21469 bp, 18 predicted proteins | sample GBS70_MetaG_FD_148603 | JGI IMG/M metagenome (GOLD analysis project Ga0197143, IMG submission 148603) | Sediment microbial communities from Great Boiling Springs, Gerlach, Nevada, United States - GBS 70_MetaG | ecosystem: Environmental > Aquatic > Thermal springs > Hot (42-90C) > Sediment...
CGGCGGCCCTAAAATCGCTCTTTATCGGGAAGTGGCTTTGGCTCCAGAGGGCTTCAATGTCTATTAGGATGAGGCTGGCAAGCAAAACAGGCCCTAAGAATTTGTTCTTGGTTTGCCAGAACCTTACACCTAAGGATTAAGAGGATGTAGAAAAGAGGCGCAAGGAAAATGAGGTAGCGATCTGTAAAGACGGGCTTTTTGAGACATACCGCAAATAGCCCTAAGGTTGGGGCTAAGATTAGGCCTAAAAGCAAGAGGCCTTTCCGGCGTTCAAGGGCTCCGCCTAAGATCGCAAGCCCTGCGGGGATAAGCGACCAGGGCCAGAGGCCAGGGAAACTGTATCGGCGCCGGATGATTTCAGCCGTGGCGACCATCCGGGCCATGACTTCATCGGGCTTGCCGTCCACTGCGGAGCTTAAAAAGAGGCCTTTTACCAGCCCTTTGCGCCAAAGGGCATCAAAAGTAGAAGCCAACTCTTCCGGCGTGAAGGACATCCGAGGGCAATCTCTCCCGGCCCTGTTGGCGCAATAAAGGCAATTGTTGACGCAAGCGTTGGTTAAGAGAACCTTGAGCAGAACAACCCTCCTCCCATCGGGAAGGACGGCCGGGTAAAGCCATCGCCCAAGGTCATCTTTCAAGCGGTGGACCATGGGGCTGCAGGCTTCCCCGCATAAATCGTATTGAGCAGCCTTCCCCAAAAACTCCAGCTTCTTTTCAATCCCCATTATCCGTCCTTCCTGGCCCAATCGTAAGGAATCTCCCCACTGTGTGGCGGTATCCGGTACTCATCGGGGTTATCGTAATTGTAAAGCTCGGTGGGGATGTTCACGATAAGGGTCATCTCGGTGCTTATCCCCTTGAAGCCATGGATGACGCCGGGCGGGATAGTGAGGAGCACGGGGTTCAGCTCGCCGATGAAGAACTCATTTATTTCCCCGTAGGTTGGGGAGCCTTCCCGGCCATCGTAGAGGACAACCTTAGCCATCCCCTTTATGCACACGAAGTGGTCGGTCTGTTTCTTGTGGTAATGCCAACCTTTGACCACGCCAGGGTAAACAGCGGTCACATAAACCTGGCCGAACTTCTGGAACTCCTCCCAATCGGAGCGGAGCATTTCCATCAAATAGCCTCTTTCATCGGGTATGATTTTAAGTTGGCGCACTTTAACCCCTTCTATAAGCCTCTTCATGGCTCTACCTCCTGAAGATAAGCTTTAAAATTTTGTGCGCTACAGTCAGAGGCCCCGCTCGGGTAGCCACATCTATGGGTGAGGGAGTATGGGAGGGGTCAAATGATTCGTAGTGCACGATTTTTTCCAGAGGTAAACGCGAGGGCGGGTCGGGTATCTCTTCGGGGTAACCCAGGGTTATTATGGCTATTATCTCTAAGGGGTCGGGGATAGCAAAGTATTTTTTGATTGCGGGAGCATCAAATATGCCTATCCAACAAGTTCCAAGGCCGAGGGCATGGGCGGCAAGCATTATGTTTGCTCCGGCCAAGGAACAATCGGCCCAATACCACTTGCTTCGGCGGGGGTCGCCACAGATGATTATGCTTACAGGTGCTTCGGATATATGCCTGTTGCGGACGAAGAGGAAACGGGAGTGCGCGCTTAAAAACTCCCGGTTTTTCTTCTCCCGGACCACTATGAAGTGCCAAGGTTGGGCATTGACCCCGCTTGGGGCCCAGCGGGCAGCTTCCAGAACCCTTTGGAGGAGCTCTTCCGGGATGGGCTCATCCTTATAAGCTCTTATGGAACGCCTTTCCTTTATGGCTTTCTCCACTGGCGTAAGCATTTCCCCCTCCTCTGTAAAAATAATACCATTGGCTTGGGGGTTAGGCAAAATAGGGATTTTGTTCACTGCCTTGCGAGCTTATCGGTTAAAAGCGGTTTTGGGGACTATTTTGTGGGGGGTAATGCTTTCAAATCGGCTTTATGTACCTAAGATATCTCCGCCACGCTTCTTTCCACTGGAAGCTTCTGGCTCTCCATGTGCCTACAATCCCGTAGGGCAAAAACACAACTATAAGCACAAAAGCTATCCCGAAAAACAGCATCCAAGAAGGCCCGAAAATGCGGTTAAGCCAGTAGCCCAGGAGGTGGACGATAGCAGCTCCCAATATTGGGCCACTCAGGGTTCCTACCCCTCCCACAATCGTCATAGCAATCACTTCTATGGTAGTGCTGACACTGAGGACTGAAGGGGTAACACCCAAGTTGAAAAGGGCGTTCAGAGCCCCTGCCAAAGAGGCCATCAATCCTGAGGCCATAATGGCAATCAGTTTGTAAATGAATGGGTTGTAGCCCAGCATTGCGACACGTGCTTCGTTTTCCCGAATTGCTATCATGACTTGGCCAGTAGGTGAGTTCACCAACCGACGTGCGGCCATGTACATTATCGCAAAGAATAGGAGGGTGAAGAAATAGAAGTTTGTCCGGTGCTCGGTGGGGTTAAGGAACAGGGGAGGATAGATTCCGTGCAATCCATCGTCCGCCCCAGTATATTGGCGGAAGTCAGTAGCCTCGGCCAGGATATAGAAGAATTCAGCGAAAGCCAAAGTAACCATTGCTAAGTAAACGCCTCGCACCCGCAAAGAGAGAGCACCAATGATGAAACTTTGGAGCAAAGCTACCACAATTACTGCTCCCAGTGCTTCCCAAAGTGACCAACGCGCATGCTTAATCAAAAGGCCAAGAACATATCCACCTGTCCCGTAAAACATAGCGTGGCCGAAGGAGATTATGCCGGTGTAACCTAAAAGCAAATCATAGCTCATGGCGAAAACGCCCAAGATGAGCATTTGGATAACCATCCCTTGCCAGAACTTAGCATGGCCTGTTTCTGCTAAGGCGATGAGCCTATTGAAGCCTCGCAGTCCTGGTTTTACTTGAGCAGGTTCACCTATAGTTAAGCCGGCGATGAAAGGGAAAGCGATTAATAAAATTACCAAAAGCCAGTTTAGGTTCCGAGCTTGTAGCTTCACGGCATCACCCCTTTTTCCCAAAAATGCCAGCAGGACGCACTAAAAGGACTAAAGCCATTACTAAGACGATAGAAGCGCGAGCTATGGCTGGAGAAGCCTTCCAAGCTTGAGCCATGCCTGGAAGGGTAAAGCCTGTAGTTACCAATGTATCTCCAAAAGCGCGGGCTAATCCTAATATTAGCGAGCCTACAGCTGTCCCAACATAATTGCCCATGCCCCCAATGACCACTGCAATGAAAGCTTGCAGCTGGAAAATTCCACCCATATCCGGATAAACGCCAACAAAGGGAGCTGCTACCACGCCTCCCAAAGCAGCCAGAGCTGAGCCGAGAGCAAATACAAAGGTGAAAACGCGCCTAACATTAATCCCCAGCGCTTCTACCATTTCGCTATCCTGGACACCAGCTCGGATTATCATCCCCAAGCGAGTGTAACGCAATAGCAATGTTATAGCCACAAACATGAACAAGCCTATGAAGATGATGAAAAGGCGATAGGAAGGGAATGCGCGCCCAAAAATGTAGATAGAAGAGCAATGCTCCCGGAACCAGGCGAATATGTTGGGGGAGATACAGCTTGCGGCGAACAAAGAAGGGCCAGATATTGGAGCACGGCCTTCCTTACCCCAGATGAATTTAACCAATTCCCCTCCGGCAAACATTAGGCCAAGCGTTAGCACAATCTGAGCGATTGGGCGGCCGTAGAATGGGCGGATAAAATAGCTTTCAATTAATGCGCCCAAAACTGCTCCAACTGCTATTGCCGCAACCATCGCCAAAGTAAAGCGTAAATCAACAGGAAGGCCGAGGAAGAATTTTTCCAGAACATTACGGCCAAGTAGGATGAGGAAGGCTGTAAAAATAAGGCCTACGATGGCAGAGGCGTAATAATGAAGAATTACAGGCCTTTCTCTCCCCTTGCTCCACAGCCTTATCGCCAAGCTCAAAAGCAATCCAGATAGAGCCATCCATACCAGGCGGACAACCATATTAGGTAGAGGCTCTTGGGCCAGAGCGGTTGGTATAGCGCCTCCTGGGGTGGTAGGTTCAAAGGCGACTAAGGGGCGCAAAGGGAACCTCTTAAGGCCCCACCATAAGCTAATGCAGCCGATTAAGCCTAAAAAGAGCGCCAGTAAGCGGTTTTGTTTTCCCAGGAAATTTTGCTGACCAACCCATCGGTAAAACAAATTGCCCACCATTACCCCCGCACTAAGTGTCAAGAAAAGGGGCAAAGTGTTCAAAATCAGGCGGGGATTTCCGAAAAAGGTATAGCCAATGTAGGCGCCAATCATGAAAATGGTCCCGTGGGCGAAATTCAGGACATCCATTAGGCCGAAGATAAGTGATAGGCCTGCACCTAAAAGAAAGTAGAGGGAAGCCAGGGTCAAACCAGATAAAAGTATAGCTGTGGCTTTGGAAACCCCGAAGCTCCAATAAACCACAACTACAATGCCCAATATGATTAGAAGGGAAACAAGGGCCTCACGGTAAGCTTTCATCTAATTCCTCCTACACCACAGCTCCCAAGTAACGGCGTATGGTTTCAGGCTCTTTCAATAGGTCGGACATTAACCCGCTGCAGACAAGGCGGCCATCGTCAATCAGAGAGTAGTGCGTAGCAAGCGAACTTGTCATTTGGAAGTTCTGGTCTACTAAAAGTATAGTAACTTCGGATGAAAGCTGGCGAATGGCTGACATTAATTCACGCACCAGTAAAGGAGCCAATCCCTCGCTTGGCTCATCAATCAAGAGGAGGCGGTTGTCCGGTACGAGTGCACGGGCAATGGCCAGCATTTGCTGCTGTCCACCCGAGAGATTTCCTGCTGGAAGCTTGTAAAGCCTCTTAAGGTCAGGGAATAGGGAGAAGATAAAATCTGCTTTGCGCTTAAGGTCTCCTTTGCGGCGTTCGGCAATGCGTAAGTTCTCCTCCACAGTAAGGTTGGTGAATATAGCTCTATGTTCCGGGACATAACCAATTCCCAAAGACGCTATTTCGTAAGGGCGTAGGCCTTGGATTTCCTTGCCTGCGAAGACAATTTTCCCCTTTTGAGGTGGTGTTAGGCCCATGATGGATTTAAGAGTAGTAGTTTTACCAGCCCCGTTACGTCCGAGCAAAGCTGTGATACTCCCTTCTGGGACTGTCACAGATACCCCTTGGAGTATATGGAACTGGCCGATGTAGGTATGAATGTTATGCACTTCCAAGAGCGCGCTCACCTTTACCTCCCTAAAGCTCCCCTAAATAAGCTTGCTGGACTTGTTCATTGGCTTTTATTTCCTCAGGAGTTCCTTCCGCCAAAATCCGGCCCTGATGCATTACGGTTATTACGTCGGAAAGGCCCATTACCACTTCCATTTTGTGTTCTACCAGCAAAATGGTGTGTTTGCCTTCTTCCCGCAAAGAGCTTATGAGCTTCATGAAAGACGGAATCTCCTCTGAGGCCATCCCGGCAGTAGGCTCATCTAAAAGGAGTATTTCAGGCTCTGTGGCCAGAAGAAGAGCTATCTCCAGTTTCCGTTGGTCACCATGGGGAAGGGCTCGGGTCAAAAAGTGTTCTCGGCCTCTAAGGCCAACTTTATGGATAATTTCCAAAGCTTTTTCTTCGTATTCCCGATAGCGGCGGTAATGGCTCCAAAAATAAAGGCTGTGATGGCCGCGGGCTTGTGCTGCCAATCTCACACTTTCTAAAACTGTAAGGTTGGGGAAAAGGTTGGTTATTTGGAACGAGCGCCCTATGCCTTTGCGAGCTATTTCATAAGGTGGAAGGCCGGTAATGTCTTGCCCGCGCAGGAATATTCGGCCTGAAGTAGGAGGGAGCACACCACTTATAAGGTTAAAGAGCGTGGTTTTACCCGCTCCGTTAGGGCCGATTATGGCATGAAGTTGGCCTTCGCGGACCTTTAGAGAGACATTGTCAACCGCTACAAGGCCATCAAACTCTTTGCGAAGGTTCCGAGTTTCCAAGATTACCGGTAGTTCCATAGGCCTACCCTTGGGTGCAGCGGGGGAAGTAACCTCCCCCGCTGCTTTAAAGCTTTTTGGGTTTACGGGCAGCGATGCTTATATTGATCCGGCAGCAGGCACGGCGGCGCTGCCTCCTCCGGAGCGAATTCGCGGATGAGCTCCACGAACCTAAACTCCGGATCCGTAACGTTGGTCAGGCGGACGTAGTAGAGTGGATAGAGACATACGTGGTCGTAAGGCCTTATAATGTATTTGCCGTTAGGACCGTCAAAGGAGAAGTTGTCCTCGTAAACTTTGATGAGGGCGTCGGCGCTGGCATCCCCGTTGGTCCGCTTTAGACCTTCTACAACCATGATAGCAGCCGCCATCCCGCCAGCGGTGAAGAGATCTGGTGGAGTGCCGTATTTCTCTTTATGGCGTTTGACCAGCCAATCATTGACTGGGTTCTTGGGCAAAGTGTAGTGGTACACGATTATGCCTGTAGCCCCAATAGCATTAGCGTAGCCTGCTGCCAGAGTCTGGTTGTCGCCGATTCCGGTACCCACTATCATTTTATCAAAGACTCCCAGCTCCTGCATTTGCTTGAACAGAGGCACGAAACCTGCTCCGGCCCAAGTGATGATTAGCACTTCAGCCTTGGAGTCCAAAACTTGCTGGAGGTAAGGAGTGAAGTCAGTTGTGTCAAAGGGGATGAAGATTGCACCGCAGCCTTTAGGATCATCGTTAACGGGGAAGGTGCCTCCGCCAGCTTTTATTACCGCATAGAAGGCGCAGGCCGAGCCCCAACCGAAAGCATAGTCTGGAGCGATCTGAACGAAGGTTTTGCCAAGGCCCAGGAGTCCTTGGCCCATCACTATAGCGTCCTGATAGTTAGTACGGCTGGTGCGGAAGGTGTAGGGGTTGAAGTTTTTGCCGGTTATGTCGGTGGCAGCGGCGGGTTCGGCTATGAGGATGATTTTGTATTCTTCAGCGATTTTCTGGACAGCCATTGTCACCCCGGAGCTGGGAGCGCCCACCAGAATTTCAACCCCTTCGGCTTCAATGAGTTCACGCGCAAGGCTTACACCTTTTTCTGGATCGCTGGCGGTATCTTTGATGATGACCTTGATAGGACGACCTGCTACCTCCATCGTGCCGTTAGTAGCGTATTCCAACCCCAATTCAAAGCCGCGTTCCAGCATTGGCCCGTAGATTGCCAGAGGCCCGGAGTCATCAGTGAGGAGGCCTATTTTAAGGGGTTTACCAGCAAAAGGATACGGCGGAACCGTCGGCGTAGGAGTGGGGGCGGGGGTAAGGGTTGGAGTAGGCACGACTGGAGTTGGGGTTGGTGTGGGGGCAGGCTTGCAGGCTGCCAGAATCAGCGACAGCCCAGCGATGAGAGTAATAATCACCCATAGCCAATTTTTAGCCCTCATTTTTAACCCTCCTTTAGATTTTAACCTGTGTTGGCTGGTTGCGGTGAAATTTCAACTTCTTTCCGGTGCCGAGCAAGAAAACCCAATATTGTAGAGTTGAAGGCCTTGGGGTTTTCCCAACAGGTAGCATGGCCGGCTTTCGGGATAATGTGGAACTCGGCCCCGGAAATGCTTTGAGCTATCTCCTCGGCATACCTCCTTCCCTTCAAAAGGTCCAGCTCGCCAACGATAATGCAAGTAGGCGCTTTTATTTCCTTCAACCGATCTTTAATGTCCAACCGCAGGAAGCTCTCACATAGCCTTATGAAAGCATCGTAATCTAAAAGGGCGTAACGTTCTAAAGCCTGGGCCATCAAATCTGGATGCTCTTGGATGAATTGAGGAGAAAAATTCCAAGGGACAGTGGCATTAAAGAGGACCTTAGGGTCCTTAGTTCGGGCCGCGGCGATCCACCCTTCCACTACTGTTCGGAGCCAAGCATCTACGTGGCTAACGGCATCGGCAACTATGAGGCTGAGAGTGCGGTCGGGATAGCGCAGGGCGAAAGTCATGCTTATTTCACCACCGTAAGATATGCCACCTATGTGGGCTTTCTGGATTCCCAGAGCATCCAATAAGCCGGCTAAGTCATCAGCGTGTTGTTCCATGGAGTAAGGGCCAGGAGGGTGGTCAGATTGCCACATCCCGCGGCAATCGTAAAGTAGCAGGCGAATATGTTTTGAGAGTTCCGCAGTTTGGAAGACCCAGCTGGCAGTGCTCATCAATATGCCGTTAGAAAGCACTAAGACTTCAGCCCCTTTAGGGCCGTGTAATTCGTAATATATGTAGATGTCATTAACCTTCACTTTGGGCATGAGGTTCTCCTTGCTTCAACATCTCGGACCAAAACTAAGGCTTCTCCATCGCAGATGGGCTTACCTTCTGGATTCAAGCAGGTGGTGCGCAAATTGATGAGTTCTTTTTCTGGCCTCAGGCGCACAATCTCTACTTTAGCTGTGAGCTCTTCCCCTGGGTAGGCGGGTTCAAAGAAAAGGAAACGTTGTTTGAGGTAATTAGTTCCCCAACCCGGAAGGCGTGTACCGAGGAGGCAAGAGAACAGAGCTCCTATTAGTGGAGCAGGAAGCGGTGTCTTAGGCAAGCCCATTTTGATAGCAATCTCCCCATCGGTGTAAAGGGGATTAGCATCTCCAGTAAGCGCAATGTATTCCCGCACATTCTCCGGGGAAAATGTGCGCTTAAGGGAAGCACTTTCTCCCAGTTGAAACCCCTTCAGGGTATGGCCTTCGCTACAATAAGCGGAAGAAATTTCCCTCTCCGGAGCTTTAGGCCACATTTCTAAAGGTCCGAAGTAAACTACCGCTTGCCCTTGGCATCCTATCTCTCCATTCGGCCGGATAACAAGGGTTGTAAGCTCGGCTAAATTCTTCTCCCAATCCACGCTTGTCACCTCTCCTTGCACCGTTACCTCTTCACCAGCGTAAGTGGGCGTCGGGAACATTAATTCTTGGTAAAGCAAAATTGTGCCAGGGCCAGGCAATTTAGTCCCTAACAGCGAAGAAATGAGACCGAAGAGGAAAGCTCCATGAGCTACCGGTTTCCCAAACCGTGTGCGAGCAGAAAATTCTACGTCAACGTGGATAGGGTTATTGTCGCCACTCAAGAGGGCAAAACGTTCAAAGTCCTCTTGAGTGACCCTTCGCCTATATTCAATGCTCTGGCCGACTCTAATCGCTTTCACGCGCCGAACCTCTTACGGAGTTCGGTCTTCAAAACTTTGCCCGCTGGGTTGCGAGGGAGCTTGTCCACGAAAACTACAGATTTAGGGATTTTGTAGCGGGCAAGTTTCCCTTCACAGAAGCGAATGACTTCCTCTTCGGTTAAGGTATAGCCTGGCTTGACTACAACGATAGCTTTACCTACCTCTCCCCATTTGGGGTCTGGCACTCCGATGACAGCTACTTCTGCTATTTGCTCCATCTGGTAGAGGACGTTTTCTACCTCAGCTGGATAAACGTTCTCCCCGCCTGATATGTACATGTCTTTCAAGCGGTCAACAATGTAGTAGTAGCCATCTTCGTCCACTTTAGCCAGGTCTCCGGAGTGAAGCCAGCCATCGGTAAAGGCTTCAGCGGTTATTTCCGGTTGCTGCCAATAGCCTGGAGTAACCCCAGGCCCTTTAATCCACAATTCTCCTACTTCTCCGGGGGGCAAATCGCGGCCTTCTCTATCCACAATTCTGACGGCAACGTGCATCTGCGGTTTGCCTACAGAGCCGGCCTTGGAGATGGCATGTTCTTTGTCAATCAAGAAAACGGTGGGGCCAGTTTCAGTCATGCCGAAGCCTTGCTGAATGATTATGCCTCGTTCGGCATACCAGTGGATGAGGTGAACGGGCATGGGGGCACCGCCACAGGCCCAAGAGCGAACTCGCGAAAGGTCATACTTGTCAAAATCGGGGTGTTGGCTCATGAAGAGGTACATTGCCGGTACGCCGAAGAAAGCGGTGGCTTCTTCGGAAAGCCAGCGTAGAGTTTCAGCAGGGTCAAAGGCTCGCTGGATTATAGCTGTGCCACCTACGTGGAAAGTTGGATTGGCATAAAGGTTTAGGCCACCAGTATGGAAGGTGGGAAGAACGTTTAAAGTTACATCCTCCGATGTAAGGTCAATGGCAATGCCTATGTTAACGGCATTGTAAAAAACCATTCCAAAGGTCTGGATTACGCCTTTAGGCCGACCCGTAGTGCCAGCAGTGTAAAGTAGATGCCAGACGTCGCTTAGAGGGCGCGGGGGCATTGTAATTGGCTGACCACTGGCCTGAGCTAAAGCTCGCTCATAAGCCCATTCCCCTTCTGGGGCTTTTTCACCCAAGGCCATCAGCAAATTGGCTGATGTGCGCTCTTTTAAGAAGTGGGCGACTTCAGTAAATTCAGGGTCATAAATTAGGGCCTTAGGGGTTGAATCGTTAACTATGAGTTCCAGTTCCGGCGGGGCTAATCGCCAATTGAGGCAAACCAGTATAGCCCCAACTTTAGCGCAGCCGTAAAGGATTTCAAAGTAATCGGTGGAATTAGGGGCTAAAATGGCTACCCTTTCTCCTTCTTGTATCCTCCATTCATCACGCAAGAATTCAGCGAATCGGCTTGCCCTCTCATTGAACTGAGCGTATGTCCACCTGCGCCCCGTAGCTGTATCCACCAAAGCTATCTTATTGGGGGAAAGTTCTGCTCTCTTGGCCAACCAGTCAAAAGTGTACATGAACTACACCCCTTTCATCAAAAACTCGTGGAAGGCGGCATTGAACTCTTCGGGCTTTTCAATAAATGGCGTATGGCCGCAATCAGGGATTACCACCTCCCGGTAATAGCCTCCTTTGGCTTTATAGAGGTCCAGGACGGCACGAATCTGGTCCAACATTGGTTGAGGAGGGCATTCCGCAGGCCCAGGCCATCCGGGTACGAATCCCAGTGCACCTAAGGTAGCAATGTCCCACATAGCGCTGTTGGAGACTACTAAATCGTCTGCGCCGCGGAGCCAGAGGATAGGGGGCTTTGGTTGTATATCTACGATTCCACTGGCGTCAAAGTATTTGCGGCTTATAGCGTTAATGACCCCCTTCTTTCCCGGCGCAACGCCAGGCCAATGGGGCGAGGGGACGAAATCCCCTGGGTACCAATCTTCTCCTACGCGCATTGAGAGCATAGCACTGAGAAGTTCTTCTTCTCGCTTAGGGATAAATGGTGGCTTGAAGTAAAACTGGCGCATAACATTGCGGGGGGCCATCGGGTGCTCGGTGCCTCTATATTTCTCTCGCACAAGGCGAACGAAATCCGGGTTTACGCTGCCTGCCCCGGCTGGAGCGCCATCTTCATAGCAAGGGGTTCCGTTCACATCTTTACTGCCGCTGTAGCCATAAGGAGACATGGTGTCCACTAAGGTGATGGAAAGCAAATCCTCGGGGTAAGCAATGGCATATTTCATTGCGATGCCCCCACCCATAGAGTGGCCGACTATGTGGAATTTCTTCAAGCCCATTGTTTGCACCAGCGAGCGGATATCCTCCACCATATCCCCAAGGCCGAGCGTTGCATCTACTGGAAGCGGCTCGGTATCCCCGTAACCTCGCATGTCAGGGGCAATGCCGCGGAAGCCAGGCGGAAGGGCTAACATTGTCTCTTCCCAGAAGGTAGAGGAGGAGCCATTCCCATGGATGAACACCACAGGTATTCCTTCTTCTGGCCCCGCTGTTAGAATATGGACTTTAAGCCTCGGGGTTTGAATTATCTGGGAAGTGATTCCCTCCAGGGTTGGTATGCTGCCCATTTTTACCCTCCTGCGAATTGTTTTTTCAATTCCCTTTTTAGGATTTTGCCCGCAGCTGAAATTGGAAGGCTTTCCATAAAGACTATGCGTTTGGGGACTTTATAGCTGGCCAAGCGTTCTTTCAAGAAAGCTATGAGTTCCTCCTCAGTAGCCTGAGCTCCAGGCTTGAGGACTACGCACGCCAGGCCAACTTCTCCCCACTTGGGGTCAGGCACGCCGATAACGGCACACATGTGGACCGCAGGATGCTCATATAGTGCTTTCTCAATTTCCACTGGGTAAACGTTTTCACCTCCGGAGATAAACATGTCTTTTTTGCGGTCCACGATGTAGAAGTACCACTCCTCATCGTAGTAAGCGAGGTCACCGGTGTGGAACCATCCTTCCTCGTCCAGCATTTCAGCAGTCGCTTCGGGGTCACCGAAGTAGCCGGAGCAGATTGAGGGGCCTTTGAGCACCAGTTCCCCTATTTGCCTTGGCCCCAGAGGACGATTTTCATCATCTACGATACGGGCATCTACATAGAAATTGGGACGGCCTATAGAACCAGCTTTACGGATGGCATCTTCTGGGGCTAAGGCGAAGATTCCGGGCCCAAATTCTGTCATACCGAAGCCTTGCTTGAAGCAAACCCCCTTTTCACGGGTGTATTTCTCAACTAATGGTACAGGAAGGGGGGCTCCACCGCTTGTGCAGAACCGAAGCGATGAAAGGTCAGCTTCTTCCCAGTTAGGGGCTTGGGTCAACATTTGGTACATGGTAGGCACTGCGGCAAAGACCGTGACCTTTTCCTCTTCTATTAGCCGGAGGACTAAGGCTGGGTCAAATTGCCGGATTAGGATTGTGGTTCCTCCCATGATTATTTGCGGCAAAGTGTAAACGAAGAGGCCACCCGTGTGGAACATCGGGAAAACGTTAAGGTAGATATCGTTGTGGGTGAGGTCGTGGATGACAGTGTTAAGGGTATTCCAGGCAATCATGCGGTGAGAGACTTGAGCGGCTTTGGGAAAGCCAGTTGTACCGCCTGTGAAAATTATGGCTACGATGTCTTCGGCCTCCACTGTCTCGCAGGTGACTGGATCGGCAGGGCTATTTTGCAGTTCGCTTTCAAAGTGAAGGCTTCCTTCTATCCCTTCGCCTTCTATGTGGAGGTAAAACTTGATGGCATAATCTGTGCCTTGAATGGTAGCCTTAAGCTGTGCGACGTTATCCCGGAAGTCATCGGAATAAATTAAGACGAGGGGAGTGGTTTTGCGGATGATTTCCACCAGTTCTCGCCAATGAAGGCGCCAGTTGAGGGCGGTATGAATGGCACCCAATTTGGAGCAAGCGAAGAAGCAATCCAAATGCTCTACCCCATCCCGAGCTAATATTGCTACGCGGTCACCCTTTTTAACTCCAGCCACGTTGCGGAGCCAGTTGGCGAATCGGTTAGCCCTTTCGTTCATTTGGCGGTAGGTGAGGCGCCAAGGGGGCTGCTTGCCAGCATCTATCACAGCTATTTTATCAGGGGTGTAAATAGCTCTTCGGCCCAGATAATCTCCTATGTACATGCCTTTACCCCCTCATTTTTTAAATCCATCGCCAGACTGAAGCCGCCATCGTAATGCCACCGCCGCTTGTGCAAAAGACGATGATATCGCCTGGCTTTGGCCCTCGCCCTTGAGAGATTAAGTCGTCCAAAGCCATTGCTACGCACGGAGAGCCTGTATAACCCCACTTGTCCATTACCCAGTGGGTTTTTTCCATTGGTTGGCCCAAAATCTGCATCATAAGCTCAATGGTGCGAAGGTTAAGTTGGGTAAAGAGGAAAAGGCTCACATCATCTACAGTGAGTCCAGCTTTCTCCAAGGCTTTTTGGATGAGCCAGGGCCAGTATTCAGTGTTGAAGGTGCGGGGGAATTTTTTGACGAACTGGACACGAGGAGGGCCATACTTTTCCAAGTTCTCCGGAGTGCAGGGGCGAAAAGCACCACCAGTGTAGATACCTAAAGCATCGTGATATTCTCCTTTAGCCAGAAATTGGCTGGCCAGGAATCCAGGCTCATTGCTGGGACCTAATACTACAGCTCCAGCTCCATCGGCGAAGATGTTAGCCGTTTTCTTGTCCTTTAAATCCAAAAAGCGACTCATCCCGTAGCCGCCAGCCACCAAAACGTATTTTACTGACGGTTCGGTCATAATGTAGCGAGCGCCTTGGTCCAGAGCGATGGTCCAGCCAGCGCAAGCGCTATTTACATCCCAACACCCTGCGTTTATCGCTCCCAGTTTGTGCTGCACTACGGCTGAAGTAGGAGGCGATAAGTAGTCAGGGGTATCGGTGGAGAGAATGATTAAATCCAAATCCTCAGGACGAAGACCAGCCCGTTCCAACGCCCTTTTGGATGCCTCTACAACCAAATCGGAAGTAGTTTGGTCAGGAGTCATCCAGTGGCGTTGCCTTATCCCCACATTTTCTATGAGCCAATCGCTGGTCTTTTCCCCTAAGATTTCATCTATCTCCTCGTTGCTCACCACCCGCTCAGGAACGTAGCTTCCGGTGGCTAAGATGCGGGCGTGGCGCATCATCTAACCTCCCAATAGGAATTCTAAGATTGCTTCCACAGTCGCTTTGGGATCTTCAATGGGGAATATATGGCCGGTATTGGGCAAAATCTTTATCCTGGCGTTAGGCAGCTTTTGGGCTAAAAGCTGGGCATTGCCTGGAGGAACAACCCTGTCATGTTCTCCGAAAAGGATGAGGACAGGGCAAGTTATTTGAGAAATGCGGCTTTCGGCATTATGTGTAGCACCGGCCATCATTTGAGCCTGATACTGAGCCGGAGGAACTGGGTTAGTAAGCCTGTATTCCAGAAGTTCTTTGACCACCTCTGGATGGCGTTCAGCGAAGTTCGGGGCGCAGGCCACTTTGATTCCCCTGTGGACCAATTCTACTATGTCCCCATCGCGCTTGGTAAGGACTTCCAATGCTTCTGGGGTTATGGGTATAACGTTTGGGCCGCCATATGTAGTGGAAGCCAGTATCAGTTTTTCTACCAAATCAGGTCTGGCCAAAGTCAATTCTTGGGCGATGAACCCTCCCAGGGAGTGGCCCATTACATAAGCTTTTTTGACCCCAAGGCTGTCCAGAAGAGCGATAGCATCAGAGGCCATCATTGCGGTTGTGTAAGGGCCAGGGGGTTTATCACTTTCGCCTGCCCCGCGGTTGTCAAAGGTGATGACTTGGAAATGCTTGGCAAGGTCGGGGACAATCTTGTGCCAAAACCATCGCCCGTAACCAAGCCCTGTGATGAGCAAAAGCGGATGGCCAGACCCATTTACTTCGTAGGCAATCTCTATATCGCCTGCTCGGACTTTGGGCATAATTGCCTCCTTTTATGAACCGTATTCTTTTTTCAAGCGCTCTTTATCAATTTTGCCAGCCCCGGTCTTAGGTAGAGCATCTACAAAGATAATGGATTTGGGGACTTTGTAGCGCGCTAATCGCTCGCGGCAGAAGTCCAAAAGTTCCTCTTCGGTTACAGAAGCCCCTGGGCGTAGGGCTACGATAGCTCGGCCTACTTCTCCCCATTTGGGGTCAGGTATACCGATGACGGCGGCTTCGGCTACAGCGGGATGGGAGTAGAGGACGCTCTCTATTTCTGCGGGGTAAACGTTTTCTCCACCGGAAATGAACATATCTTTGATGCGTCCGACTATGTAGTAATACCCTTCAGCGTCGCGTTTGGCCAGATCGCCGGTATGAAGCCAACCACCTTTGAAAGCTTCGGCTGTAGCCTCGGGGTTGTTCCAGTAGCCGGCACAGACGTGGGGGCCGCGGATAAGTAGTTCCCCTACTTCATCGGGACCGCATTCAGTTCCGTCTTCACGGACTATTTTCACATCTATATGGAAAAGTGGGAAGCCTACAGAGCCGGGCTTACGTCGGACATCTTCAGGTGGAAGCCAAAAAGTGTTGGGGCCAGCTTCGGTGAGACCATAACCGGTCTTGAAGTTTACCCCTCGCTCCCAGAACTTTTCAAAGACGGGCATTGGGCAAGGTGCACCACCGCTTATTACGATTTTCAAACGAGAGAAATCGGCTTCTTCCCAGCGTGGGTGCTGTTGGAGCATAATGAACATTGTGGGCACTCCAAAAAACACGGTTACGCCTGCATCCCGGATTAAGTCAAAGACTTGGTCGGGGTCAAACTCCTTGCACACTATGCTTGTGCCGCCGATGTAAACGAGGGGAGCAGTGAAGACATTCAAGCCTCCTGAATGGAAGAGGGGGGCATTGAGGATAGCAACGTCATCAGGTGTTAACCCCCAGGAAACGACAGTATTCACAGCATTGGCGGTAATAGAGCGATGGGTGAGCACTGCTCCTTTAGGTAAGCCAGTAGTTCCACCAGTGTAACAGATGACCCAAGGTGTGTCCCAGTCCAGGTCCACTTCCGGGAGCGGGTCATCTGAGAAAGCTTCGCGCTCAGAGAAAAGTATATCCTCTGGAGAAGCTTTTTCTCCAAGGGTTACATAGTAGCGCAAATTTGGAATTTTGCCGCGCAAAGCATTAACTTGGGGGATGAACTCGCTCCCATAAACCAAGGCTACGGGAGCGCCATCGGTCAAGAGCTTTTCCAATTCGTAAGGTGTAAGGCGCCAGTTGAGAGTTTGCATAATCCCGCCTATGCGCCCTAAGGCGAACCATAAATCTAAGTACTCAACGCAGTTTTTGGCCAATATTGCTACTCTATCCCCCTTTTGGACTCCCAACCTTTCTTGAAGGAAGCGAGCCGTGCGGTTAACAGTGCGGCTCCACTCACGATATGTAATAGGACGGTTGCCGTTGAGAGTATCTATTAAAGCGACTTTGTTAGGGGTAAGAAGGGCACGCCTTCCGACCCAATCCCCGACAATCATGTTCCCTCCTTGAATTTTTATGTGCCGACTACAATTCCTCCATCAACCCTTAGGACGGCGCCGGTTATGTAAGAGGCTTCATCGGAGGCTAAAAAGAGGTAAGCGTTAGCGACATCGCGAGGGTCGCCTAAACGGCCCAGGGGGATGCGGGCTTTCATTTGCTCTAATATTTTTTCTGGCATTTGTCGGACCATATCGGTAGAGATAAAGCCTGGGGCAACGGCGTTAACCCTGATGTTGTATCTACCCAATTCTCTGGCCCAGACCTTTGTCATCCCGATAACGCCAGCTTTGGAAGCCACGTAATTAGTTTGGCCGAAGTTCCCATCTATGCCAACCACTGATGAAGCGTTGATGATGACTCCACCACCTTGTCTTATCATGTAGGGAACTACAGCTTGAGTGCAGTTAAAGACACCTTTCAAGTTAACGGCAATGACTCGGTCAAAATCCTCTTCAGACATTTGGCCAACTATTTGGCCATCTTTGTATTTGACCAGTAGGGCGTCCCGCAGGATACCAGCGTTATTTATGAGGATGTCAATGCGGCCATAACGAGAGGCGACATCATCAACCCATGCTTGGACGGCTTTTCTATCGGTTACGTCTACTTTGTAAAAGAGGGAGATATCACCTAATTCAGCGGCTGTTTGGCGGCCAGCTTCCTCGTTGACATCGCAGATTATTGAGATAGCCCCTTCTTCAGCAAAACGGATGGCGGTGGCTTTACCAATTCCCATAGCCCCGCCCGTAATTAGAGCAATACGATTTCTTAGACGCATAGCTCCTCTTCCTTGAGGGTTTTTTAAAAAGAATACCACTGCGCGGTTACCGAATAGTTACACAAAAGTTACCGAATGAGGTTGTTGCGGATTTCCTCGTAAATCTTTATGGTAGCGGGGGAGGGGTCTACTTGGAGCTCTTTGCGCAGGCGCTCTGTGCATTTTTTGAAGACTTTCAAAGCTTGAGCGGGGCGACCTGTCCTGGCGTAGGCCAGCATCATCCAGCGATAGGCTTGCTCCCAGCAAGGGTCACGCTTTAAAATTGCTCGGCAAATGTTCAAGACTTCTTCCCAAGCTTCCCTTTTGGCCAATAGCTCGGCCATTCGGTCGGCCGTCCGCAAGTAAAGGGCCAAGATTTTTTCCCTTTCCTCAGTACACCAGTCTTCGTAAAGGCATTCTTCCAAATAATCGCCTTGGTAAAAAGATAGAGCACGCCGGTAGTGCTCCAGTGCTTGGTCGGGCTTTTCGTTGAGCACTCCATCTCCTTGCTTTATTTCCTTTTCCATTTCTTCAACATCTAACCAGATGTCAGCATTAGGCCGCAGGCCGTAACGCGTGCCATCTCGGACAATGTAGGCCGATGGGGTTCCGGCTGGGCGTTCCGGTTCCAATACTTTACATAAAGTGCTTAGCGAAACTTTGAAGTTCCTCTTGGCTGTTTCAGGGTCTAAGTCCGGCCAAAGGAATTCCAAAATTTGGTCTCTGTCCAGCATGGTGTGACGGTAAGTTAGCATTAGCTGGAAAAGGCGTCTGGCTTTTTCACGACGCCATTCTGACGGTGAAATTTCTTGGCACCCTCGCCAAACTTTAAAGGTGCCTAAGGTCTGGATACGCAATTGATAACCGGGGTGTAATTCCACTTTTTCTAATCCTAAGGTCTGAAGAATGCTTTCAGCACAGGCCTGGTGGATTCCGGAGTCACGTGCATAGATTAAGATGGGGACGGTCATCCGAGGGTCGGGTGGGCCTAATAATGTGCGCTTGGTGAAAAGGTAATGGTAGCTATTGTTGTGCACTAAGCGTAGGAGTTCTTCAGTATCTCGCCTCAAGCGGGCTCTATCGTTCTGACGCCACCAGATAAGGCAAAGCCATAGCCTGGTAACTGCTTCACCGTAAGGGTCACTGCACTCTTTAAAGGCTGCGAGGGCCGTAGAGAGCCATTCCGTTGCTTTTTTGTATTCACCGGCTAAGACGTATCCTGCGCCCATTGAGACGCGGATAAGGGCAGTAATCCATTCATCTCCGGCGCGTTGGGCGATTTCAATTCCTTGCTGAGCAGCTTCCTCCGCTGCTTCTAACTCTCCTCGGAAGCCATGAGCTCGGCAAAGGCCCCAGAAGGCCTCTACCTTTAGGCGAGGAATAGCTAAATCCTCGCTTATGTTTATAGCCTCTTTATAGCATTGGCAAGCGATGGAATAAGCTTGGGGGTCATCTCGGATAAGCCAGGAATGCCCTTGCCGCATATAGCCTACAGCGGTAACAAAAGGAGAGTTGAGAAGCCGGCCTCGTTGCGTTCCTTCCACCGCACATTGGTAAGAGGCTTCAGCTTCCCCTTGGAAAGCTAAAATTAGGGATAACAAAAGCAAAGTTTCGCGGTGAGCTCTGGGCCTTAAAATGGGCTCTCGGCGTTCTCTTTCGGCTTGCTCTTCCAGCAAGCGCCGGGCTTCATTGAGGCGGCCAGTCCGCAAAAGCACTCTTACGGCAAGCTCAGCCTCGCCTGGCCCCTCTTCTCGGAGGGTTAGGGCTTGAGCTCGCAACTTTTCGGCTTCCTGAGGGCGTCCCAAATTCAATAAGTTCTCGGCTAAAAGCTCCAAAAGGCGGGCGTAACTTTCCTTGTCCTCTTGTCCATCAGCGATGCGTAAGGCTTCTTGGAGGTAACGTTCAGCCTGGATTGGGTCTACAGTGTCCAAGTAAACGCGAGCTTGACCGCGCAGGGCTTGCCCAATACCTCGTTTGTCCCCTCTAAGGCGATAGTGCTTTTCTGCTTCCTGATACCAGCCAAGTGCCTCGTGGAAGCGGCTTCGCAGGCGAGCGATGTCCCCCATGTAAATAAGCAAAGCAGGGTAAGCCATGAGGATTTCAGGGGGGAACATTCCGAGCCAATTGGAGAGGAGTTCAAGGCGTCCGGCTTGGACCATATCGCGGCCTAAGCGCTCTAAAATTTTGGCTGCTTCTTCCCAGGCTTGAGCAGCCAGAAAATGGTGGACAGCTTCCAGTTCATCGCCTATTTTAGCAAAGCATTGGGCAGCTTTAAAGTGCGCCTGGCGCGCTTCTTGTGGCGATAGCTGATGGTAAAGGAATTCTTTGAACAGGTGGTGATAGCGAAAGCGCCCTTCGCTAATTTCCACAATGAAGAGGTTGTTTTCCACAAGGTAATTTATTATGGAAGCGCTATCCTTTGCCTCCCTTAGGCAGTCGCAAATTGGGGCCAATATTTCTCGCAATACGGCTGTTTGGAGGAGAAAATCCCGCACCTTTGGCTCCAATTGCTCTAAAACTTCCAAGGCCAAATAGAGGAACAAGCTTTCCGCTGGGCCCGTCACTTTCTCAAGGGCTTGGGAAACACTGGAGGCCACATTGCTTTGCAAGGCTTTCCATACCATTTGGAGAGCGATAGGCCATCCTTCAGTGCGCTCACTTAAAAGGGCGATATCAGAAGGGCTAAGGGGGAAATTGTACTGCTGTTCAAATAAAGATGCTATCTCATTAGGAGTAAAGGCTAAATCTTTTTGGCGTATCTCTAAAACTTCACCGCGAGCTTTCCAACGCGCCAGGTTGGGCAACTGGATTAGATAGCGGGTGGAAATAATTGTGTGCAAGTCCGGTGGGGAACGAGCGATAAAATAGTCCAAGATGCGAAGCGTTTCCGAAGAGGCGTTGAGGAAATGAGCGTCATCAAGGATTAAAAAACAGGGGGAAGAAAGCAACCCAATCAGTTCATCCAAAAAAATATCCACAACCCTGGGCAGAGAAAGTTGGCTCTCCTGGTCTTCCAAAAGAGCCAAGGGAAGTTCAAAGCTTTTAGGGAAAAGGGAACGGAAGCCATGAATAAGGTAGAGCAGAAAAGTTATCGGCTCACTGTCCTCATGCTCCAATTGATACCATACGGCAGGTATTTCTTGGTTGGCAAGGCTGGCTAAAACAGTGCTTTTGCCGTATCCTGCTCCGGCTTGAATTACAGTAAGGCGGTAATTAACGGCTTCAAGCAAGCGCTGAGTTAAGCGTGGACGAATTAACACCCTCTTTGCCGCGCGTAGGGGCATGAGCTTAACTTTAAGGAGCACTCTTTCCATAGCTACACTCCCTTTTCAATTATACCACAAAAAAGCCGTTTGCTTGTGCCTGATAAATCCACTATAATTTGCTTGACTTCTCGCTGGCGTAAGGTAGGGGCTATGAGCAACGATTGGGCAATAAAGACCGAAAACCTGTGGCGGATATATACTGTGCGAGGGAAGCGCCGGCAGCCCAAGAAAGAGGTTATTGCTTTGAGGGATGTGAACCTGGAGATAGCAAGAGGGGAGCTCTTTGGCTTGTTGGGCCCCAACGGTGCCGGCAAGACAACCCTGATAAAAATCTTAGCTACCCTTTTAGCCCCCTCCTCCGGGAGGGCTTGGGTCGCAGGCTTTGATGTGGTCCAGGAAGCTCACAAGATACGCCCTATAATCAACATGGTTTCAGGGGGCGAGGCCTCAGGTTACGGCTTGCTTACGGTCAGGGAGAACTTGTGGATGTTTGCCCAGTTTTACGGAATCCCAACTTCCGAGGCCAACCGCCGCATTGAGGAACTTCTGCACCGCGTCGGCCTGGCCGAATGGATGCATACCAAGACTTCCCAGCTCTCTACCGGCATGCGCCAGAAGATGAACGTTGTTAGAGGGTTTCTTACAGACCCTGAAATCCTTTTCTTAGATGAGCCAACGCTCGGCCTTGATGTGAACGCTGCTCGCCAAATCCGGCAGTTCATAAGGGAATGGCTGGAGGAGCATCCTGACCGCACTATCCTCCTGACCACCCACTACATGCAGGAAGCAGAAGAGCTGTGCGACAGGGTGGCTATAATTGACCAAGGAAGGATAGTGGCTTGCGATTCCCCGGCCG
>Ga0197143_1001302_pt1 | contig 21427 bp, 22 predicted proteins | sample GBS70_MetaG_FD_148603 | JGI IMG/M metagenome (GOLD analysis project Ga0197143, IMG submission 148603) | Sediment microbial communities from Great Boiling Springs, Gerlach, Nevada, United States - GBS 70_MetaG | ecosystem: Environmental > Aquatic > Thermal springs > Hot (42-90C) > Sediment...
CCAGCTCGTCCAGCATACATGTGATAATGTTGTAGGGAGCATAATTTTTTCCCTCTAGCGGTTTTGCGTCTGGTGGGGCCGCCGGGACTTGAACCCGGGTCCCTCCGCAGCCTAAGCGGCTTACGCGGGCCCGAGCCGCGCATCCTACCAAGCTGGACTACGGCCCCGTAGCTGGTTCTAGAATACCGACTTAAGAACTTTCTTTTGAGCGCTATGTGCGACCAGTGCTGGAGATGCTTAAGAAACCCCGTTCGCACCGTTCCCGGCTCATGGAGAAAGATGTAGACGAGATCGAAACCAGAATCGCTAGAATAAAAAGCGAAAGAAGGGTTAAGGATAGCAGGATATTTGAGGTAGTGGAGGAGGTATTCGATTATCAAACACTAATGGCGTTGTACAAGCTTCTCAACGCTGGCGTTGTGAAGCTCGTTCACGGCGTTGTTGCTGCCGGCAAGGAAGCTAGAATATACTGGGCTGAGGCTCGGGACGGAAGCGACATTGCGCTGAAAATATACTTGGTTCAGGCTGCCGAGTTCAGGAGGGGAAGGCTGATGTACATTGAAGGGGATCCCAGGTTCAAAAGGGTGCGTGGTGACAAGAGGAAGCTTGTTGAGTTATGGTGCTCAAAGGAGTTCAGGAACCTTCTCCGTGCACACGAAGCTGGTGTCAAGGTTCCGCGGCCTATAGCTAGAAGAGGCAATGTTCTCGCGATGGAGTTTGTAAGCGACCCGGCACAGAGGGGTAGACCTGCGCCTTTGCTCAAAGAGGTGAGTCTCGACAACCCCGAGGCCGCCTTCGAGACAATAAAGAGGTACATCGCGCTGCTCTACACGAAAGCTAGGCTTGTCCACGCTGACCTTTCTGAGTATAATATCATGGTGAGAGGCGAGGAGCTTGTGCTGATAGATTTCGGGTCGGCAGTGGACGCCGACCATCCTATGGCGGTCGACTTCCTGTACAGGGATGTGAGGAACGTGTTTGCCTTCTTCTCTAGGATAGGACTCGATGTAGGGGATCCCACCGCGTTCGTCTCCTACTTGCTGCAAAGATAAAGGGCTCTACCCGCCTTATTCGCCCCAAACTTTCCGCAGTTCCTCAAGAAGCCCTCTTTCCTCAAGTATTTGCAGCTCTCCACCGCTATACCTGTAAATTATGTCGCCTTTTTCGTCCCGCTGAAACTCCCAGGGGGCAATAAGCACAACATCGCCCACTTTCATCCACATACGCTTCTTCAATCTTCCGGGGATTCTGCACAACCGAACCTTACCGTCTACGCATAAAACGCGCGCTCTATCATAGCCTAGGAACTGCTGTATGACTCCAAGCATCGTCTCTTTGTTATCCGGTAAGGGGACTTCCTTCCTCTCTTCTTCTCTTCCTTTTTTTGGCACGCGCACGGCTCGCACCGCTTGCATATTTGCTTTATGGTGGCAGCTCCCGCGGGGTGGGGAGCACGTAGTACCTGCCTTCGATGACCACCAAAAGGGCCCGGTCCCCTTCCCGTAGATGCGAAGGCGCGCGCTCAGCGTTAAGAGATAAGCTCCTCTTTTCTCCCCTGAGAGTTACGACTTCTAGGTTGCCGCGTCTTAGTGAAGCTACAACTACCGGCTCAACGTCCTCTCTTCTGAGCACAACTCTGCTACCCTCTATTAGCTCTTTACCCTTTTCTAGCTTCACTTCTTCTAATCTACTGAGATCGAAAGCCCACACCCCCTCCCCACTCAAGCGCGTTACATAGTAAAGCCTTTTCCTGAACTCGATTACGTCCCCCACCCTGAATTCCGGGAGCAGCAAGCGGAGTGTAACCTTAGCGGCTCTTCTCCCACTAGTGTCAACACCGGTACTCTTCCTCGTTTCGAGAACTGTGACAGGCAGCTCCCTTTTTAGAGCGTCCGCGGCAAGCCTCGCGCTAGGGAGCGACGAGAACACGAAGTCTAAGGTGTGCGGTTTCTCTATAACCTCTAGCAAGTCTAAGCTACCGCGCCACCTGGCGCCAAGAGCCTGTTCGACCACCCTTTTCGCCGCAGCGGCTTCAGCTACTGATAGGTCTCTATTTTTCGCTCTCACTTGGATGCGGGCAGCCTCACGTTTCGATTTAGAAAGTTTGCAATCACCGCAAAGGCTCCAGCGCACGTGCAGCTTTACGGAGTATTCCTCCCTGTACGCTCGCGCGCTCTCTATCGCAGAACCTGTCACTTGCACACGCACCCTCTCTCTCCCGATCTCCACTACACTGATGTCTTCGATGCGGTTGCGCGTTTTGATCGCCTGCGCGACAACTTCCTCTACAGCTTCACGTAATGGTTCTTTGCTTTTCGGCTTCAACCACCGCCCGCCCAGCTTGTACGCACCACACACGCGACATAAGGTTACGTCTAGGCTTTCAGGAAGCTTTACAAGTGGGTGGAGCTCCCTGTAGCAATCCTCGCACAGACCACCGTACAGTACTTTAGTCTCCCTGCCGCAGAGAGGGCACACCCTAGACAGTATAGTTTCGTGACCGTGAGACATGCAACGTCTGGAGCTGGCGCGACTTTATATAGTCTTCCAACTGCGCGCGCTGTTTACTTTAAGAGGAGCTGCACGTGCAACACACCGCCAAGATTCACAGCTGCTAACCGTACAGCCGTTATGTGTCTGGCAAGCTCCTCTACAACGGCATTACCAAAAGCGTTAACCACAGTCGCTTGGTCCACGTACTCCCATATGGAGGATACCGGGATCAGATTTCCGCCGTAAAACTCCCGGCTTATGCGTATCCTTAAACCGTTGATGAAGATTTCCTTGTCGAGCAGCTCGGCATCGCAAAGAGCAACTACCGTGTCCTTCCCATGCTTGTGAACTTTTACGTAGCAGTGCGCGCAAGCACTACTCTGTTCCTTCTGCATATAGTACTATCCCTCTTCGTCGTCCAGATGTAGACATGCCGCTTACCTTCATGAAAACGTGAAACAAGGGGTAAAAAAGCCTACGGAAGGCGCTTCTTCCTACAGAAACGCGCCCTCCTCCTCGCCCCCTCACCGCTCTGGGGTGCTCTCGTCTTTGGGAACATTCTCGCCCGCCTCGCGGCGGGTTCACGGTCACGGTTAGGCCCGCGCGCAGTTCTCTTCGGGGTGCGGGCCGCGATGGCGGTTCCCCGCCCCTCGGGAGCTGGGTTAGGAAACGCGCGCCAATAGGGCGGGGGATTTCGAGCTCGGGAACCTTAAAGAATATAGATGGACGACAATAGAACTCACGCGCGCATGTGGAGTCGTGCGGGTTACGCTCAACAGATGCGAACGTGAAGACGCGTCGATGCGGCCCTCGGAAAGCAAAAATCGAAGGCTCAAGCTCGCTATCAGGCGAGGCGTTTCCCAACCTTCACCGAGATCCCTTTTCCAGGCACTATTTCGAACTCGTACATTGCCGGCTCGGCCGGGCTCCACCTCATTTTTCTGATCCAAATTGTCCGCGTGTACCTTCCCCCAACGCTCCTGAGACCGAGGACGAGAACGCCTGTGGCAAGGAACTCCTCGACGCCGAAACGGCTAAGCTGCGAAGTGCCAGTCGGAATTTCAGAAGTAACTAAAGTTGTAGTCCTAATTTTCCGCTCTATGTTTATCAGCAAACTTCTCACGTATTCTCTCATTTTAACGAGACTCTCTTCCCCTACCACCAGCGGGGCTATAGGGTCGATTACTAGGCGTGAAGCGCCTAACCTCTCGACCTCCTCTCTTAAGCTCTCAACTATCGAGTCGACGATCGTTTCCACAGGTTTGCTTCTAACTCTCTCGACGAAATCTGGGAGTAAAGTAACTATGCTGAGCATCCCATTCTTTATAAGCGGCTGCAGATCCCATCCAAAGGCTTTAGCCCCTTCGACGAAGCTTTCGTAATCCTCATCTACTAGAAGGTAAGCACCAGGTTCTCCTTTTGCGGCCCCATGAAGGAGGTAGTTGAGGGCGAGTATCGTTTTACCGGTTCCAGTTTCGCCGGCTATAAGGTAGGTTCTTCCCCTTATGAACCCGCCCCCTATGAGAGCGTCCAAACCTTCGATTCCAGTTTCGACTAACTCCATAGCGTGCTCAGGAAATGAGGCTGTGAAAAAGTTTTCTTGCAGCGCTCGACCGCCGCAAAACTAAACTTGCTCCTCGATTTCCTCTTCAGGTGTCTTCAAGCTTACCGCGTTCGCAACGTAACGCTCCTGCAGTTTAAGGACGTTAACTGCAAGCTCCCTGATGAAATCATCTGAAGGGGCGGCTTTTTCCGCTTTGAACTTAATGCATAAAGCGTGTTTCATGGCTTCCTTTTCGAGACGCGACCTTACAGTACCTTCTGCTATCCCTTGGGCTATCTTAAACGCTATGTAAAACTTTTTGAAGCTAGCGATCTTGTGGTTCAAACCTGGGAAGAGCTCGCCGAGTCGATCTAAAAGCAGGACCAACTCGTCTTCAGGTTTAAAGCCGAGTAGCACGGCTGTGGCCTCCAGCCGCGCGATTCGGAATACAGTGTTCTCGTCAATAAAGCCCAGCTCTTCCACGATAGCGCTGGCGCCTTCTCCGGCCTTGATTCTCTCTGCAGCACGCTCAGCTTTTAGCTCTATTCCGAAAATTCTCTCGTAGAAATCCTTGTACTCGTTCACGTCTAGCCCGAGACCGTACTTAGCTACTACGTAAACCGTGCACATTTCCTTATCGAAAAGATTGATTTTAGCCCATCCTCTAATTGGTTCTATTTTAAGTTCCCTGTAGAGTCTCTCCAGCTCCTTAACAGCTTCTTCTCGGTTTTTTACCTCATCTTTCAGAGCTCTGGAGACCAAGTCTATGCAAGCTTCTATCCTCCTAGCGTGTGCCCGTCTCACTTGCTGTACCCCCTGGTTCCACAACGACCCTGCAAGGTAGTGGGAGCTTCGAGGCAGCTCTACGCAACGCCTCCTTGGCGTGCTCGAGGTTGTTTCTCTTCACTTTAACCGTCATCAAAACCTGACCGCTTTCTACTCTAGCGGCCCTGCCGATCGGAGTCCCGAAGGAAAGACGCATGCCATCCTGCAGACGATCGGCGCCCGCCATCGCCATCATCTTGTTTTCTCTCAGTATGTGGTGAGGGAAGACGCTTATTCGCAAGAAGTAGTTCTGCTCACCCAGCTTCGATGAGAGATACTTATTCGCCATTTGCCTGGCGGCTTCGAGAGCGTTCTGGCGAACCTGACCGGACCGCATGACCACCAGCTTCAGCGTACAATCGAACTGACCACTAGGGTTGCCTAAGTCAAACTTCGGTATGGTAACAGGGGGTATGCTCTTTATGTACTCTAGCCTAGTGTAGGGTGGCGTGTCAAACCTCCTGTAGCAGCGAGCAGGGCGCAGGGGCATCGCTAACCACACTGCTTGGAGACTAAGCTATTATAAATGCTTCGCACGTTATCGCGCGTAGGGGTGAAACCGCCCCAACGGCTCCGAGCGCCCCCCTTCGGTTTCGAGTGCGAGCGCAACAGCTTTGATAATGCGCCTTCAGCCTCCAGCCCGGTAGCTGATTCTTTCATAGGCTCTGCGGATAACGCCTAGCAGCATCCGAACATCGACGTCTGAAAGTGGCGAACCACCTATCACGCGCCTTAACATAAGGCATGCGCGCTCTGCACGTTCCTCGCTCTCTCCTAGGGTAAGGATGAGGTTCTTGAAGTAGCTCAGCAGCAACTCTACTTCTTCTCTCACTGGAAGCCGCGCTGATGGTTTAGAGCGTGAGCACGCCTTGTACACTTCATAAAAAAGGATCGCTGCCGCGTGCGATACGTTCAGGATAGGGTACTCCGGGTTCGCCGGTATGGTCGCAACGATGTCGCAGAGAACCAGTTCATCGTTTGTAAGCCCAATATCCTCCCTTCCCAGAACTAGCAAAACCTCTCCGTCCTGTTGAGCGATCCTCTCCGAGAGCTCATCAGGGGTGACCCATCGCCGTACATGGCTAAGTGCTTTCGTAGTGACACCCGTCGTTCCAACGATGAGGTCGAAGCTGTTTCTTAACTCGCTCAGGCTGTCGACGTAGCTGGCGTTAGCTACAACATCTTGCGCGTGCGCAGCAAACTTGTAAGCTTCACTGGCCACGCTGCACCTTGGCTTTACCAGTATAAGTTTCGATAAACCGAAATTCTTCATGCACCTAGCGACGTAGCCGATGTTTATCTCGTAAAGCGGCTCTACAAACGCTACGGAAATCTTGCTCAATCGTGTATGCACGAAAAATCCAAGCTAAGCGGCTCTCTATAGGGTTAGCGGTAAGAGCGCGCACGAGACATTTCGGGTTGGAAACCGTGAAAAAGACTCAGCCGAGACTGGTCAGGTCATCGCTCGCCCCGTCTCTTCCTCATCATTCGAGCGGGATCGGGAGGCACATCATTTAAGCCTTTCACCTTTTTGCTCGATAACGGGATGGGTAGTGCCTGTCTCAAGTTGCCGAGGTAGAGCCCTCTCTAACGCTAGGGTGTGACTATCCATCGAGCTTAAAAGATCGGGCGGTTGCGGATGTTGGGGTGGTTTGCATTGGACGCAGTGCAATACGTGAGGTCGCCCATCCTCGTCGTGCTTGGGCACGTTGACGTAGGGAAAACAACTCTGTTAGATAAGATAAGAGGTACTGCCGTCGCCAAGAGGGAACCAGGCACGATGACTCAGCATATCGGCGCGTCGTTCTTGCCGTGGAGAGCTTTGGAGGAAATGTGTGCACCTCTCTCGAAATCTATCGGGGCCGCAGTGAAGATTCCGGGTTTCTTAGTGATCGACACACCCGGCCACGAGGCGTTCTCAAACCTTAGGAGTCGCGGGGGCGGCATAGCAGACCTGGCGATACTGGTTGTAGATATAAACAGAGGATTCGAGAGGCAAACCTACGAAGCTGTTGAGCTGCTCAAGACCAGGAAAACCCCCTTTGTAGTTGCAGCCAACAAGATAGACAAAGTACCAGGATGGGAACCGAAGCCTGGGGCCCCTTTCGTGCGTTCGTTCGCGGAGCAAAGTTGGGATGTCCAAGCAAAGCTAGAGGAGCTCTTAACCTCGATCATTGTGGATTTAGGCAAAGAAGGGTTTACGGCCGATAGGTATGACAGGGTCAGGGACTTCGCCAAGACCGTTGCTATAGTACCCATAAGCGCGGTCACCGGCGAAGGTATTCCAGACCTAATGCTCGTTCTAGCCGGGTTGTCTCAAAGGTATCTGGCAAAGAGGCTCGTAGCCACTGTAGGACCCGCTAAAGGCGTCGTGCTAGAAGTTAGGGAGACGCCGGGGCTAGGCTCCACAATAGTCGTCATAATTTACGATGGAGTTTTGAAGAAAGGCGACACGATAGTAGTAGGTGGGCTCGACAAACCCATTGTAACGAAAGTGAAAGCGTTGCTGATGCCTAAACCCCTAGACGAAATGAGGTCGCCTGAGGACCGATTCCTCGCAGTAGACGAAGTCAAAGCTGCGGCCGGAGTGCTGATCGCCGCTCAAGGTCTCGAGGAGGTCGTGGCGGGAGCACCGTTGGCTGCCGTTTCGGGTCTCGAGAAGATCGAGGAAGTCGTAAGAGAGGTGCAAGAAGAGGTTAACGCCGTAAAAGTTTCTCGGGACATAACGGGCGTTGTCGTTAAGGCGGATACCCTCGGAACCCTTGAAGCTCTTGTAAGCTACCTCCGCAGGTTCAACGTACCGGTGAGGTATGCAGATGTGGGGCCTGTCGTGAGGCGCGATGTTGTTGAAGCATCGATCGTCAGAAATTCGGACCGCCTCAGAGCCGCTATCCTAGCCTTCAATGTAAGAGTTACGGAGGAAGCCGAGGTAGAGGCAAAATCCCGCGGAGTAGCGATATTCCAGGGCAGAATACTGTACCAAGTCGTAGACGAGTACCTGAAGTGGTACGAAAGCGAGAGGGAGGCCGAGCGCAAGGCGGAGCTCAGCAAGCTAATCCTTCCAGGGAAGATCAAGCTGCTGCCCGGTTACGTTTTCAGGAGAAGCGATCCCGTAATCGTGGGCGTAGAAGTCCTGTCTGGTAGGATACGGCGGGGCTACCCACTTATGACGAGAGACGGTAAAAGGATCGGAGAAATAATGCAAATTCAAGAGCACAGGAAGCCTTTGGATGAGGCTGTAAGAGGCCAAGAAGTCGCGGTCTCTATACGCGGGAAAGTGATGGTGGGAAGGCAGATCAGGGAGGGAGATGTACTCTATGTTGACGTACCTCTTGACCATGTAGAGAAGGTGCTTGAGAAGTTCGCAAACGAGCTCAGTGATGAAGAAGTGGTGATGCTAAAGCAAATACGCGCACTCAAGCTCGGTCTGGTAGAGAACCTTCCCGAGTGACCTAGCTCCTCCGCGTGAGGAAAAGAATTAATTCCGCTCGCGAGCGAGGCCTCGATGCCTGAGTTCAAGGTGGTGATAGCGGATCCCAAAACCGGTCGGGCGGAGCAGGTAGAGGTGAAGGGTCAGGAAGCTGTACGACTACTCGGAGCTAAAATAGGCGACATCGTGGATGGGAGGCTCGTTGGTAAGCCGGGGCTGAAACTGAAAATCACTGGGGGTTCGGGTAAAGCAGGCGAGCCGATGCTACCTTTCCTTCCGGGGGGCGCTAAAAGGTACCTGCTACTATCCCAACCTCCAGGTTTCCACCCGAGGGAGGATGGAGAGAGGCGCAGAAAGTTTGTCAGAGGAAACATGATTACAGAGGATATTGTTCAAATAAACATGGTTATCGTAGAGCAAGAGCAGCGATGAACACTTATAGAGCAATTGAAGGTGAATAGGAAGCATGGCTAGACTGGAGCTCCGACAGCCTGTAGTCAACATTGGAACTGCTGGCCACGTTGACCACGGTAAAACAACGCTCGTAGAGGCGCTAACCGGCATCTGGACCTCGCGCTACTCGGAGGAGCTCAAGAGGGGTATCACGATCAAACTGGGATACGCTGAAACAACTGTGCTGAAGTGCCCTTCCTGTCCTCCGCCCCAAGCGTACTACACTTCAGCTACGGCACCGCGGGACGGGAAGTGCAAGCACTGCGGCAGCCCGCTGGAGCCGGTACGTAAGATCTCCTTCGTTGACGTACCAGGTCACGAGATGCTGATGGCCATAATGCTTGCAGGTGCGGCGTTAATGGACGGAGTTCTATTCGTGGTTGACGCCTCTCAACCTTGTCCTCGACCGCAAACGAGAGAGCACTTCACTGCGCTCACGATATCGGGCGTCCGTAACATAGTGGTCGTCCAGAATAAGGTGGACGTGGTGACAAGAGAGCGAGCGAAAGAGAGCTACAGTGAGATAAGGGAGTTTCTAGCTGGAACGTGGGCGGAGAAAGCGTCGGTGATACCGGTTTCCGCGCTTCACCGAGTCAATATCGACGCTCTCATATGGGCTATCGAGAAGTACATCCCAACACCGAAGCGCGACGTCGACAAGGAGCCGTTAATGCTAGTCGCTCGAAGCTTCGATGTGAATAAGCCTGGAACGCCTGTTGAGGAGCTGAAAGGGGGGGTTCTCGGGGGCATGATAATTCAAGGCAAATTTGAAGTTGGCGACGAAATCGAGATACGGCCGGGGTTGAAGGTTTCTACGCGGAAGGGCGAGGTGCGGTACGAACCTGTTGTGACGGAGATCTTGAGCCTGAGAGCTGGAGATCAAGAGCTTGAAGTTGCTTACCCGGGCGGTCTCATAGGAGTTGGAACCAAGATAGACCCCAGCTTCGCTAAAAGCGATGGCTTAATGGGATGCGTTGTAGGACGTCCCGGCTCGATGCCTCCGATGCTCAACCAGGTGGAGCTGGAGTACTCGTTGATGGAGCGCGTGGTTGGGGTTGAAAGGGAGATGCGCGTCGAACCTTTAAGAAAGGGGGAACCGTTAATGCTAAACGTCGGCACAGCGGTGACGATCGGAATTACGACGGCTGTCTCGGGCAGTACAGCTAACCTAATGCTCCGTGCGCCTATATCCGCCTTCCCTGGGACGCGGGTAGCAATCAGCAGACAGATAGAAGGTAGGTGGAGACTTATAGGGTATGGCGTGATAGCGGGCTAGTCCAGCGACCGGCTAGTCTTCTCCCGAACTATAATTGCGCACATAAGCGGAGTAAATTCGCTTTACACTCATAAAAGAGTGGGTTGTTAATTTACGCTAAAAAGGTGCACACCTACAGGCTTGTTAATTAAGGCACCGCGGTGCGTGCCGGTACCGTAAGCGTCAGCAAAAGTAAAGGGGCAACAAGAAGCTGGAACCCGCTTGGCGCTCGTGTGGCGCTCTAGAGCATCCCAGCCAATCTAAAGATGCTAGCGAGAAACCACGATGCCGCTGTGGCAGCCGCGGACCCTATGATCGTTCGCTTCCAGCTGAGGTCGCCAACCACCTTAAACATCAACGCCGTTAGTACAATGTTCCACACAGTACCGAAGTAACCAATAGCGTCCAGCAACAGCCGTGCAGGTACATCCGATGATAGAGAATCTATCCTATAGAGGTGCGCTGTTAAAGCTACATACTGGGGGTACACACCAGGCTCGCTTACCAAAACCATACTCGGTAAGCGGTTCGCAGCTGCCACGTAGATCAAAAGAATTGCTAAAAACGTAGCGAGCTGGGAAGAAAGTATGTAGCCGGTAGCCGAAAACACGACAAAACCTTCGACGCGCGAGCCCAGTGCATACATAATAAACCAGAAAATTATGAAAAGAATAAACCAGAATACAAACAATGTCGCCCCTCTGATAGAAACGTAGGCGGCAATGTTCGAAATAAAGTTCGCGAAGAGAGAGGTTTCACCTCTAGCGGAGCGGATAGCTACGCCCGAGAACAAAGCAGCGGCAGTTAGCGTCTGAGCGGTAAAGGCTGCAACCAAGAGCAGCGCTGCCCCCGACGCGTCAGGCGCCGCTCTGATTTCCTCGAACATGTCCAAAGGCTTCAAATACATTTGATAAAGCCTCTTTCCGGCTCTCGCTGATGCTTTACCCAGCGCGCGTAATACTGTCAGAGCAATCCCGACAACCCGCCTAGCGTGAGGCATCTTGCGTCACCGCTGTGCTCCGCGCGCGATTTAAATATTTGTACGCCCCAGCGCGCTGGCCGAAGGGGCTGCGAAGCACGGTGGCGCGAAGCCCGCAAGTGCTTTAGCAATGAGTCTACTTAGCCTTAAAGGGAGGGATTAAGGTTGGTGAAGGGATGGAGCCTGGGCAACCCTACACTCCGACGAGCGTGGTTGTATACTCTACACCCTGAATGCTCCTAATCATCGTAACAACCTTATCGAGCTCGCTGAGAGAGCTAACCTCCACCCTTATTATCGCATCCCACGCGCCATATGTGATATACGCCTCTTTTACACCATCGATTTTCTTTACTTCCGATATCACATCGTACTCCATCCCTGTCCGTATATTCGCTAGCACGAATGCTAACACGTATCGCTTCAAGAGCCCCTAGAAGCCTTCTTTTAAGCCCCTTTTAAACCCCACGCAGCACGAAAAGAGCGCTTCATGCAATCTCGAGGATGCTACAGGCGTAGTGACCGCTATCACCTTTCCTAAGTCTCTCGTGAGCTGTGCATGCCACACCCTTCCTATAGACCGAAAAACACGTGTTCTTTCTCTCAACGTGAGGTAACATTAGCTATATATCGCCAAGCTCCACTCGGATGGCGAGACCATGAGCGAGACTCTTGCCATCGAGCTTTGGACTGAGAAGTATCGTCCTCGTAAGCTTGACGACATGGTCGACCAAAAGGAGATAGTGGAACGCTTGAAAGAATTCGTGAAAGATAAAAACATCCCGCATCTCCTCTTCGTGGGTCCACCTGGGACAGGAAAGACTACAGCTGCACTGTGTCTAGCTTACGAGCTGTATGGAGAAACGTGGCGCGACAACACGCTCGAGCTGAACGCTTCAGATGAGCGCGGCATAGACGTTATCCGCACTAGGATTAAGGAGTACGCGCGTACCGTCCCGCTTGGAGAAGTGCCTTTCAAGCTCATAATCCTAGACGAGGCCGATAACATGACCGGTGACGCCCAACAGGCACTGAGACGTACAATGGAACTCTTCTCCCGGACTGCGCGCTTTATCCTCATCGCCAACTACGCGTCGAAGATCATCGAGCCGATACAGTCCAGGTGCGCGATCTTCAGGTTCCAGCCGATACCTAAACAGGACTTCATCGGTAGGCTGAAGTACATAGCGGAGCGTGAAGGCGTCTCGTTAACCGATGATGGTCTCGAAGCGATATGGGAAGAGAGCATGGGCGACATGAGGAAGGCTATAAACACGCTCCAAGCTGCGGCCGCTCTAGGCTCAAAAGTGGACGCGGACACAGTGTATAGAGCCGTTGGCAAGGTTACACCTAGCGAGGTCAGAGAGATGATCAAGCTGGCGCTCGCCGGGGACTTCCTTGCAGCTCGCGAACGGTTAAGAACGCTACTATACACATATGGGTTGTCTGGAGTGGACATAGTCAAGCTGGTATACAGGGAAGTAACATCGGCAAGGGGGGGATTGGAGTTAGACGATAAAAGGAGGCTCGAGCTTATCGAGCTTCTTGGCGAGGTCAATTTCAGGCTTGTAGAGGGAGCGGACGATGAGATACAACTGAACACAATGTTAGCTAAGCTGGCGCTCGTGGGCAAGGGGTTGGCGAATGTCAGCGCGCGCTGAGATACCTTGGACTGAGAAGTATAGGCCGAAAACCATAGATGATGTTGTAGGAAATCCTGAAGCTAAGAAAGCGTTTGTGGCTTGGCTTAACGCGTGGCTAGCCGGTAGACCGCCGGAAAAGAAGGCGGTGCTTCTTTATGGGCCTCCTGGATGCGGTAAGACGAGCCTAGTCCACGCTGCAGCCAAACAGCTGGGATTGGAACTCGTCGAGGCGAACGCGAGCGACGTAAGGACTTCCGAAGCTTTAAAACGAAGAGTTCTAAGGGCCGCGACGGAAGCCTCTCTGAGCGGCGCTAGAGGTAAAATAATACTGCTCGACGAAGTGGACGGAATCAACCCGAGGGAGGACGCTGGCGGTTTAGACACGATCCTAGAGATTATCCGGGTATCTCGCCACCCTGTCGTGCTCACAGCCAATGACCCCTGGGACCCGCGGTTACGCGAGTTAAGGAGCGTGTGCGAGCTGATAGAGTTTAGGAGAGTTGGCGTTCGCGAAACGGTGAAGGTGCTCTCTGATATTTGCCGGAAAGAGGGTGTCGAGTGTGATCCCTCGGTCCTAAAAGCGATAGCTGAGAATAGCGAGGGGGACTTGAGAGCGGCCATAAACGACCTTCAGTCAATCGCCGCCGGAAGGCAAGCTGTAGGTTTAGAAGATCTCGAAATCCTTGGTTATAGGGCTAAACAGCTGAACATGTTCGAGGTCGTGCGCCAGGTGCTAACGGCTAAACGCCCAGAAACCGCCAGGGCGGTTCTAAGCATGCCATCTCTAGACTACGAGATGTTGATACAGTGGCTTAACGAGAACATACCATACCAGTACTCTCCGAGCGCCGTGGCTATAGCCGACGCGTATGAGGCTCTCTCCAAGGCGGACATAATGCTCGCTAGGATAAAGAAAGAGCAAGCGTGGACCCTTCTTCCGTACGCACTGGACTTGATGACAGCTGGCGTTGCTGCAGCGAGAGAAAAGCCTCCGTTCAAATTCGTCAAGTACAGCTTTCCTTTCAAGCTACGAGCCCTGTCATCGGCTAAGGAGATCAGAGAAGAAAGGCTGAGGATCGCAAGAGCGATAGCGCGCGCTTGTCACGTCTCCTCTAAGAAAGCCCTCACAGAGGTTATTCCGTACCTGAAGCTAGTGTACGAGAACGATCCCCAGCGCGGTGAGCGCATCCTCGAGAGCGTCGGCGTGCCAGCCGAAGCATTCGCGAAAGCTTTCGATCTAACAGTCGCTAAGCGCCCTCCAGCGGTTACTCGAGCTCGCCGCCGCGCTTAAGCTCGCGCCTGATCATTACGACTAGCTCCTTCTCCAACTCCTGAAGAGGTATCGCCGATAAGCCGATCAGGGTCGTTCTTCCTCTCTGCCCCTTACCGGATCTCTCCGCCGTCAAAATACCCATTCTGTGCAAGTTGCGCACATAATCCCAAATCGCTGTGTGGCGCCTAGGCTCTACGTCGAACTCCTCGCACACATCTTGATACTCCATTTCCAGCAACCCTATAGGTACTTTGCTGACGAAGCGTTTCCTCTGCAGAAGCCTGGCAAGCGCAAGCAGTAGAAGTTTTTCGCCGAGCTTAAGGTTAACGATGACCTCCTTGGATACCGGCATCACCCTGCTGTAAGCTTCCCTTACGTCTTCCGGCAATATTACGCCCCTACCCTCGCGCTCGGCTATCTTCCCGGCCTTCTCCAGCACCTCCAGCGCTTGTCTCGCGTCCCCCCTGCCGCCGGTATCGTACCCTATCAGCTCAGCTATCATCTCTATCACCTCGTCGCTTACCGCCGACTCGTAGAGCGCTTCCTCCTCGATAACCCTTGCCCAGAGGATGTCAGAGAGTTGTGCCCGCGTGTAGGGTTCAAACCTTACAACGTTGTGCTGCAACGTGCTTTGGATGGAACGGTCAAGCCGCAGGAAACTTTCAAGCTCCCTGAACACGAAGATGAGACCGATCCTGTGAACCTGGTCTCCGGTTATCTCGGGCAGTCGGGTGAGAACGTACAACGCTTCGCCCCCTTCCACGCCGGCGAGGTAATCGACCTCATCTATCGTTGCGATAAGGTACTCTTTAGAGCCTTTGAGGTGGCTCCAAATCATGTAGATGAGCTCCTCCCTGGAATAGCCCCTCCTCGGGACATCGAGCCCTATGTCCCTGCCTAATTTCTGCATGATAGAGAAAAGGGTCCTGTTGGCGTGACAGTTCACATAGGCGAACCTGAACACCGAGCCGTCTCTCGTTCGAAGCCCCGCAATTCTCTCGCCGAACTTCCTCGCTACAGCTGTCTTCCCGGTACCGCTGGGTCCCACGAAGACCACTCTTACGAAAATAGAGCCAGGTCTCTGTAAGAAAGGTCGGAAGTAACCGTCCAATGCTTTGAGCTGCTCGTCTCTGTGCAGCAGCCTCTTCGGTATGTATTCCGGTTGGAGTTTGCTCTCGTCTTTAAAGATCTTGCTGGGGATCCAAGCTTCCTCGAACATAGCAACTCCTGCTTGTTCAAAAACGAGCAGGAGCCTCTATAAAGGCTTTTGTCGCGTGTACCCCGTGCGTAAACGGCGCGGGTATGGTCACATTTCCCTCCGAATTGTTGGGCTCTCGTATCTCGTTTTAGACACTGGGGCTCACGTGGGCTTAGCAGCAGGTTGAAAAGGGTGTACGAATGCGTGAGAGCATCGCTCACTGGATACAAAGTGCTGACGTTGAACCGAACACTTCAATGCGGGCTTTCACGCCACCCCTTCCAAGCAAACATAACTGGTTCGCAATTTCTCGTGCATACTTCTCGAGCTCGCGCCTCCCGCCTTTCCGCGAACGAAGTTCTAGCCTAGAGAACCTTAGACCGCGGCTGGCGGCCTCCTTAAGCAGCATCTCAATTGAGCTACGTGGATCCTCCGCTTTCGACTCGATCGTGACTCGCCTCATTGCCAGTATGCCCCTTATAGGGTAATTGCGAAGAGTCCTTTCAGCATCGTTGGGTTCGAGGCGGCTGTAGATGGCGAGAACCCCTCCAAGAGGCTCCACGTGGACTTCCTGGTCGTAGGGGTATAGAGCGTCCATAAGGTCCCTAGCTACGCGTCTTTCCGAGCCGGGTTTGACGCTGACTACGAGGACCAGCCTGCGTTCACTCACGCGCGCTCCAGACGCCACGAGCTTTAAAGCGCGCGCAAAGATATAGATGTGTCTTTTCGGCCTGAGTGTTGGTGGGGTGAAGGGGGTTGAAGTTGAGCGTTCCCCTCGGCCCACAGCTCTTCGAGCTAGAGCTCACGGTAGAGAAAGTAGACGAGCTATTACCGCACGAGGAGGTGATTCCCGAGCACCTCGAGAGACTCAAAGCGGCGTTCACGGTCAGCCTTTACCAGCGCAATCCTGTGATCGTGGATTTTCGCTCAGGTTGCGTGCTAGATGGCACGCACCGGTGGGCAGCTATGAGAGCCTTGGGCTTCAAGTGGATAGCCGTGTGCCGTGTCGATTACTTCAACCCGCTCGTGGAGCTGGACAGCTGGGCGCGCGTATACAGAGTCGGAGGCCCGCTCAACATTGAGGAGTTTCTGTCGGACGTGGAGTTAGAACACATCGATTTGGAGGAGGGATCCGAGAGGGATCTGCTCGTGGTTTCGCAGGAAACCTATAGAGTCCCCTACCGTAGCGTGTGGGAGGCTTACACCAAGTTGAAGGTTGTAGACGAGCGTTTCTCCAACCAGCTACAGGTTAAGCCTTTGTACGTTGCTAGGTCCAGTGTGGGAAAGGTGTCGGTCCACGAAGTAGCTGTGCTTCCCCCGAGGTTACGGAAGGATGAGGTCGTGGAACTTTCTAAAAAGCGTCTGCTCCTACCGCCCAAGAGCACAAGACACGTGGTCCCAGCGCGACCTATGGGTGTGAACGTGCCCCTGAAACTGCTGAGCAGCGAAAAAGGAGGTGCCGATTTAGTCGAGGAGTTCCTCAGGCAGAAAAGGCCCCTCCTAGTTAAACCTCCCATTTTCCTCGATAGAGAGTACAAGGAGGCGATCCTCTACTTTATGTGAGGTGACTTGCGGTGGCCTCAGAGTTTATTGCGGGCTTTCGCCTCTCAGAGATTCCGGGGGTGCCTGAGGCACTCGAGCTCGCCATAAGCGAAGCTAAGGCCTCCCTCGAAGCTTATGGTGCGGTCTTGAAGAGCTGGGACTACGACGACGCCCAAAGGCTACTGCTCGTCCACATCCGAGCCGAGGCGAGCTTGCTGGAGCGGGCTACGAAGGACATAGTCGCCGCCCTCTCGAGAGTAGCGGGCGTAGACGCGAAAGCCGAGAAGCTCTCGCAGGAAGGATTCGCGCGCGCTCGAACTGTGGTTCCGAGCCCTCCTGTAATGGGCTTTCTACTCAGGCTTGCAAGAAGCTCTCTCGAGGGTTTTCCGCTGAGCAGAGAAGAGCTGCTCGCTCTCCTTCTCCTGTACTTCTCAGGTGGCGATAAAGAACGCGCTCTCTTAACGGCGCCATTCCTAGGGATCAGCGCCGAAGCGACGAGCTCGGCCTTCGAGAAGTTGAGTAGTGGTAAGTACATCGACCCCGACACGCATACCCTGCTTAAGCCGGCCGAGCGTCTTCTCGATGCGGTCATCCCGGTTCTGCGTGCTCGTTCGAGCATGGCACGGGAGAGCATTAAGGTGCTCGACGAGGAAGGGAACGTGGAAACCTTCAGCGTGGAGAAGCTAGCCGCGTCGCTTTACGGGAGCGGGATACCGCACTCGCTTATACCCACAGTTCTAAGCGGAGTAAGAGACGCCCTTCAAGGTAAGAGCGCGGTATCGAAGCGAAACCTCGTCGCGATCGTGAGCAGTTTACTTGAGGATCTCGAACCTGCTGCTAGCGCGGCAGCGAAGTTTACAGGCTACGTTTACGCGCTGGACAAAGCTTTCGTATCTGTCGATGGAAGCCTGAAAAAACTCAAATGGGGCTTTCTCAGGGAGCTTTCCTTCAAAGTTCTCAGCGAGCGAGGCCTCATTCCACCGCACCGCCTGGTAGAGCTTCACGCCGACTTCGTAGCTGATGAGGTGCGAGGGATTGTGAGCTCAGCCCCCTGGAAGTTTGAAGGTTATGTGTTCGAGCTCGAAGAGTTGGAACGAATCGCTAGACACGCAGCGCCTAAAGTATCTGCCACATGGCTGGAGCTCTGTTCGCTCGATGCCGGTCTTCTGGCCTCCGAGTACATGTCTAGGGGGCTCGGGTACGCTAAAGCGGCAATGGAGAGCATCGATTGCGCTGAGCGTAAAGAGCTCGCAGTGAGGGGAGCGTTCCTCTTCTCTTCAGCGCTTTTAATCTCGATGAAGGTCTTGCCATCAAACTATGTTGGAGTTAACGTGGGTGCGCTACGAGGCAAGCTCGAAACGCTTCCCCAAAACATCAAATCAGATGTTGCAAGGTTCTGTTCCTTAACTACCAGCATAGCGCGGAGCCCCACTATAGCAACACCGCGCGAGGATAGAAAGCTACTCGGCATGCTTAAGGAGCTGGACGAGCTGATGGATAGGCTGAAGCTTGAGCATGCCATCTAGCAACAGGCATGTCAGTAAGTAGGCAACATTTATAGACAGCACGGCGGGAGGAGCCTCTGTGGGTAAACTTATCTATTTAGTAATCGATGGAGCTGCCGACTCGGTGTCCGACAGTCCCACAAGCCTCGAGCTGGCTAGGACGCCAGCGCTCGATAAGGTTGCTTCAAGCTCCGTCTGCGGCTTGATGTACCCTATCGAGAAAGGAGTTGCACCCGAGAGCGACGCTGCTGTCCTCTCCCTGCTCGGCTATAACCCACACGTTTACTACACAGGTAGGGGGCCTCTCGAGGCTTTGGGAGCTGGCATAGAGATTAAGGAAGGTTACGAAGTCGCTTTTAGGGCAAATTTCGCTACAATCAATGAGGGGACTTTAGAGATACTAGATAGAAGAGTGGGGAGAAGCCTCCAGTCGGAGGAAGCCAGAGAGCTCGCGAGCGCGCTCGACGGGATGGAGCTGGGGATCCACGACGGCTACGCGCGCGTGAAGGCCACGGTGGGCCATAGGGCGGTGGTGGTGATCGGCAGCCGCACATTTAAGCTCTCCGACGAGGTGGACAACACGGATCCCGCGTACGCGAAGGTGGGAAAAATCTCCGTCGCACGTCCAGCCTTCGACAAGCGCGTTGCCGAGTGCAAGCCTCTGGTCGATACTGAAGAGGCGAGAAGAACTGCCGAGCTGGTTAACGCGTTCACGAGAAGAGCGATCGAGATTCTGAAGAACCACCCGGTCAACGCCGAGAGAGCCTCGCGCGCGCTACCTAAGGCTAACGCTATCTTGCTCAGAGACTCGGGTGGTGCGCTCCCGAGGGCCGAACCGATAACGGTGAAGTTCGGCCTTAAATTCGGCGCGGTTGTCGAGATGCCGGTAGAAAGGGGTATAGCCAAGCTGCTGGGCATGGAAGTGGCGGAGGTGGGCGAGCCTACGGGCGATAAAAAGAGGGACTACTTCGAGCGGCTAGAAGCCACGATAAGCTTGCTAAACAGGGTAGATGCCGTCTACGTCCACCTGAAGGGGCCGGACGAGCCGGGTCACGACGGCATGCTGAAAGAGAAGGCGAAGGCAATAGAAGAGATCGACGAGCACTTCCTAGAACCCCTCCTCAAGCGCGAAAACCTAGACGAGTTGGCCATGATCGTCACGGCGGACCACGCCACACCACCTAAAGCGAAATCCCACACGGGCGACCCCGTGCCCGTGGCTCTCCGGCTGCCAGGCCTGAAACCGGACGGCATCAAACGCTTCACAGAGCGGGAATGCTCTAGAGGTAGCTTGGGAGTCATAGCTCACGGATGGGAGCTCCTGCCGAAGTTTATGGAGCTCGCGCGGCACGCGGGCTTCCCCCTAGCGCGTTAGCGTGCGGATGCGTTTGCGCGCGGCCGTCTGTCCGGAAACCTTCTCTTCATCCAGTAAGCGCTGCAATGGTTCTTCATCGGCCGCGGTATTCGAGCGGGACGGGCAATTATAAACTTTAGCGCAAGAAAGCGGGTGCTGCTGGCTGGAAAGAGGTTGAACCTCGAAGAACTTTTCCGAAATTAAAGGAAATCTTTAAAACGATGCCCGGGCGCAGCCCCTCTGGTATGTCGCGTTCCCCTGACGAGGACTCGCTGAAACTGTACCCCCCGTCGCAGGAGCTTCCTGAGCGAATCAGGAGCGTTTTGAACGATGGTGAGGAGGTTGTTGCTATCGCCGTTACCGACCTAGTAGGGGGGGATTACGGCGAGGAGTACGTGGTGCTTACGAACGATAGAATCCTAGTGGTTAACGAGAAGCTCGTTGAGGAAGTCCCTCTCTCCAAGGTTACCGCTGCCTCGATACGCGGTTACATAAACACGTGCGTGTTCTCGGTCGACACGGACGATGGTCCCCGCAGCCTCGCCGTCTTCACGAGGGGGAGGCTTGCTGCATTCGATAAGTTTGTTACGATAATCAACAACCTGGTTATCGGCAGGATACCCTACAACCTACTTAAGGAGCAGCTGCTGAACAAGGCTAAGAACGGCCAAGCGCGCAAGAGTACGCGTGCTGTTATGGTGAAGCTGCTTGGGCTCCTCAAACCCATATCCCTCCTCCTCCTGGCTACCATAGCAGTCGCAGTTGCGATACGGGTTGTTGGTCTAGTACCACCTTACCTAATGAAGATCCTTGTGGACGAGGTTTTGATGAAGGCTAGGGCTGACTACCTGCCCTACGTCATCGGCGCTCTTCTTGCGGTCAACCTCGCGAACACGGCTCTCAACACTGCTAACGCTTACCTCAATACTAAGCTCAATGTGGCTGTGACAAACACGCTGAGGAGCAGGGTCTACAGGAAGCTGCACGAGCTCTCCCTAACACACTACGATATGTTCGGTAGCGGCGGCTTGTGGTCCAGGATTATCGATGACACGAACAGGGTCCAGTGGTTCCTCACACAAGCCTTCATCCCGCTCTTCATCAACGCGGCCATGATAGTTTTTGTCGGCGCGACGCTAGTGACGATGAACGCCTGGCTGACGCTTATCGTACTAATGCCGATCCCAGTCAGCGTCGTAGGCAATATCGTCTACCGGAAGACCGCTAGCAGGTACTACCACAGGCTATGGCGCAAGTGGTCCAGGATTGTCTCCGTCATCTCAGACACGATAAACGCGGCGATCCTCGTGAAGAGCTACGGCAAAGAGCCGGAGTTCGAGAGGAAGTTCGAGGAAAGCCAGAACGAGTTCGAGAGGGCCCAGATGGATGTCTTCAAGTTCGAGCAGCAGATATGGCCGGCTGTCGGCTTGGCCTTCACAGCGAGCAGCCTTCTCGTTTGGTGGTTTGGCGGCAATGAGGTGCTGAAAGGCAAGATGAGCCTCGGCACGATCATGGCTTTCACCAGCTACATGTGGATGTTCTACTCCCCCGTCTTCGGGCTCATCGATAACGTGAGGAACCTTCAGCTACTCGTGGTTGCCGCGAGCCGGCTTTTCGAGATACTAGACATCGAGCCTGACGTCAGAGACGCTCCGGACGCGGTCGAGCTTGACCTGAAGGGAGCTGTCGAATGCTTGAACGTCTGGTTCACTTACGATGGTATTCACTACGCGCTTAAGGGGGTGAGCATGAAGCTCAAGCCGGGGGAGAGGGTTGGCCTAGTGGGACCGAGCGGGTCGGGGAAGACTACGCTTGCCAAACTGATGATCCATCTTTACGACCCTCAGGTCGGCGAGCTACGGTGCGACGGCATCGATGTGAAGAAGATCAAGCTGTCGTCTTTGAAGAAGCAGATCGCTGTTGTCTTGCAGAAC
>Ga0197143_1001304_pt1 | contig 21402 bp, 24 predicted proteins | sample GBS70_MetaG_FD_148603 | JGI IMG/M metagenome (GOLD analysis project Ga0197143, IMG submission 148603) | Sediment microbial communities from Great Boiling Springs, Gerlach, Nevada, United States - GBS 70_MetaG | ecosystem: Environmental > Aquatic > Thermal springs > Hot (42-90C) > Sediment...
TCAACGGACGGGTGGAGGTGGCCCTGGCCGTGGGGGCGGATGGGGTGCACCTGCCCGCCGATGGGCTTCCACCCCGGGAGGTCCGCCGGAGATGGCCGGAGCTGATCATCGGGATTTCCGTGCACGGGGAGGAAGAAGCTGCCCGGGCAGAGGGGGCGGACTATCTCCTGGCCGGCCATATCTTCGCCACCGTCTCCAAGCCCGGGCTTGCACCCCGGGGCCTGGACTTCCTCCGCCGCCTGACCGCCGTCTCCTTCCTCCCCGTCCTGGCCATCGGAGGGATAACCCCGGATAACGCCCGGGAGGTACGGGAGGCGGGGGCGGCAGGAATAGCGGTCATGGGAGCCATCCTCGAGGCGGAGGATCCCCGGGAAGCCGCCGCCTCCCTGGTGCGGGCCTGGCACCAGGCCGACGACGCCTGAGGCTCGGCCTTTGGCCTACCGCCCGTTGCCTACCGCCTGGAAAACTAGACAGTAAGGCCATGGTCACTCTTTAATAGATGCGGTGATAGTGAAAGTAGCCAAGAAGAGACCGCGCTCCGCTGACAACACTTCAGGGAAACCAAAACCGGGCTCACGCCGCTGGGTTTCGCTGGCCCGGCGCGGGAGCCGGACATCCTCTATGTCGCCCGCGAAAACCTCCACCGCCTGACCCCGGAACGGCTGGAAGGCCCCGCCGACCTGGTGGTGGAGGTGGTCTCCGACGAAAGCGTGGCCTTCGCCGAGATCGCCGACCTACCGCTGGAGAGGCGGGAGACCTTGCGCCAGTTGCGGGAACGCGGCCCAACTGCCCAGCGGGGAGTGCCCAACCTGGCTCCGGGAGGCAGTCTGCGCTAGAATCCCTCCCAGGGCATGAAAATCAAAGTCAACGGCGAGGAGAAGGAAGTGGCCGAAGGGTTAACCCTTTCCGCCCTTCTGGAGAGCCTGGGCCTCCATCCCTCCCGGGTGGCGGTGGAGCGGAACCTGGAGATCGTGCCCCGGGAGAAGTACGCCCAAACGGTGCTGAAAGAAGGAGACGAGCTGGAGATCGTACACTTCGTGGGAGGTGGACTATGCACGTAAACCCGGATCCCAGCCGGCGGGACTCCGATCCTCTGGTGATCGCCGGCCGGACCTTCCGCTCCCGGTTAATGGTGGGCACGGGGAAGTACTCCTCACCGGAAGTGATGGTGGAGGCCCTGGAGGCCTCCGGGGCGGAGGTGGTGACGGTGGCTCTCCGCCGGGTGGACTTCCGGGGCGGACAGAAGACCATCCTCGACTACATAGACCGGAACCGCTACTTCCTCCTCCCCAACACCGCCGGCTGCTACACGGTAGAGGACGCCATCCGGGTGGCCCGGCTGGCGAGGGAGCTCGGGCTCTCCCACTGGGTGAAGCTCGAGGTGATCGGGGATGAGAAAACCCTGCTCCCCGACCCCGTGGCCACCATCGAGGCGGCCAGGCGCCTGGTGGAAGAGGGGTTTGTGGTCCTTCCCTACACCTCGGACGACCATATCGTGGCCCGCAGGCTGGTGGAGGTGGGCTGCGCCACGGTGATGCCCTACGGCTCCCCCATCGGCTCCGGCCAGGGGGTGCTGGACTACCGGCGTATCCGGCGCATCGTGGAGAGCGTCCCCGTGCCGGTGATCGTGGACGCGGGGATCGGGGCCCCCTCCGACGCCTCCCTGGCCATGGAGATCGGGGCGGACGCCGTGCTCATCAACACGGCCATCGCCCAGGCGGGAAACCCCGTGCTCATGGCCCAGGCCATGAAGCTGGCGGTGGAGGCGGGAAGAAAGGCTTATCTCGCCGGGCGCATCCCCCGGCGGGAAGAGGCCCTGCCCTCAAGCCCGGTGGAGGGAAAGATCGCCTCGGCGGCCCGAGGCTAATATCTAATATCCCGGGGGAGCAAACGAGGTCTTTAACCCCCAAGGAGAGGGATGGGATTGACCCCAGAGAGAAAAGGAGGGAGCACCCCAGGCCTCCCGGAAGAACGCTACAGCCGCCACCTCCTCCTCCCCGGCTTCGGCTCCCGGGCTCAGGAAAAGGTGCGGAGGGCCAGCGTGGCCGTGGTGGGAGCGGGAGGGCTGGGCTCTCCGGCCAGCCTTTACCTGGCGGCGGCCGGAGTGGGGAGGCTGGGGCTTTTCGACCCCGAGCGGGTGGAGCTCTCCAACCTGCAGCGCCAGATCCTCTACGGGACGGCGGATCTCGATTGCCTCAAGGTCCGGGTGGCGGCTTCGCGCCTCCGGGACCTGAACCCGGAGGTCAAGGTGGAGGCCCACGTCCTGCGGGTGGGGCCCCGGGAAGCAGAGGAGCTCTTTCGGGAATATGACCTGGTGATAGACGCCGTGGACGGGGCGGAGACCAGATACGTGCTCAATGATGCCGCCCTGAGCGCGGGCAAGCCTCTCGTGGAGGGAGCCATGGTGGGCTACCGGGGGTTTTTGATGACCGTGGTGCCGGGAAAGGGCCCCTGCCTCCGCTGCGTCTTCCCCCAGCCTCCCGAAGAGGCACCGGCCTGCGCCATAGAAGGGGTGCTGGGGCCCCTGGGCGGAATAATGGGAGCCCTCGAGGCCCTGGAAGCGCTTAAGCTCATTACCGGAATCGGCCAGCCCTATGTGGGCCGGCTTCTGACCTTCGACGCGGAAACCGGTCTTTTCCGGACCGTGCGCTGGCCGAAAGGGAGGGACTGTCCGGCTCACTCTCTTTCCCCGGCCCCAAGCGTACCCGCAACCTAGCCCTGCTCCGCCTCCCTGCCCCGGCGCAGGTAATGAAGACCCACAGCCAGGGTCCAGAGGCAGAAGAAAGGCATGAGGAGGCCGGTGGAAAGGGCCATCCCCCGAGTGGAATCCAGAAGAGCCGCCCCGCTCAGGAAAAGCCCGGCCACCCAGGCAGGGGCACCGATCAGGACCAGAGTCCAGGGCAGCTCCCGGGTCTTCCAGAGCATTAGGCTGATGATGATGCCGGCTGAGGTGTAAAGCCCGTTTCCCAGAAATCCGGTAAGGAGCACCATCACCCGGTCCCAGGTGGCGAAAGACTCGAGGATCAGGGGCTCCACCTCCGGCCGGGCCTCGAGGTAGCGGGAGGCCAGGTCAGGAAGAAGCCCCACGGCCAGGGTCTCCGCTACTAAGTCCGGCACCATCCCGGCCAGGGCCAGTCCCAAAGCGGCCCGGGCTAGGGGCGCTCCCCGTAGCCGGGAGCAAAGGCCGTCGAAGAAAAGGAGAAGCGTCCCCGCCGCTGCCATCCAGGTCCCCCAGCCTAGCCAGATAAGAGGGCGCTCCCCCGCCAGGTAAAAGAAGCGGTCGGGATACGAGCCGGTGGGAAGAGCCGGCTCAAGCAGGGTGGCCATGAAGAGGGCAGCCAGGAAGTTGACCCCTGAGGCCAGAAGAGCCCTTCTTCCCACTGCGGAGGTAGGCAAAGGCCGGTCCAGGAGCAGCCCTCCTTCCACCCTACTCTTTTCCCTCCCCGTCTCCGCCGGGATTCAGGCTCTGGCCTTCTCCAGGCCCCGGGGTGCGGACTCATATGGTCAGGACCAGAAAACCCGGCGGGGTACAGGCCCCGGCCTCTCTCCCTGTGCCGGACGGTGGGCCCTCTTCAAGCTCGCCGGGTAGCGGCTCTGCCCTGCACGAAGCGCTCCAGCCTCTCCAGCCCCTCCCTCATCCGCTCGAAGGAGAGAGCATAAGAGAAGCGCAAATAGCCCGGCATCCCGAAGGCCGACCCCGGGACCGCGGCGATGCGCGCCTCCTCGAGCAGCCTCTCGGCCAGCGAGAGGTCGGAAGGAATCTCCTCCCCCAAAACCCCCTCCACCGAGGGAAAGACGTAGAACGCCCCCTCCGGCGGCCAGACCCGGAAGCCGGGGAGGGAAGAAAGCCTCTCCACCATGAAGTCCCGCCGCCGCCGGAACTCGGCCACCATTTCCGCTACCTGATCCTGAGGGCCCAGGAGGGCCCCCAGGGCCGCCCGCTGGGAGACGGAGCTCGGGTGGGTGGTGGTGTGGCTCTGAAAGGAGGCCATGGCCCCGATGACCCCGGCCGGCCCCAGGGCCCACCCTACTCTCCAGCCGGTCATGGCGTAAGCCTTGGATACCCCGTTCACCACCACCGTCCTCTCCCGCATCCCGGGGAAGGAGGCCAGGCTCACGTGCTCCCCCTGGAAGACCAGCTTTTCGTATATCTCGTCCGCTACCACCCAGAGATCATGCTCCAGGCAGAAGCGGGCCAGCTCTCCGAGCTCCTCCCGGGGATACACGGTTCCCGAGGGGTTCTGGGGAGAGTTCAGAATGAGCACCCGGGTCCTTTCGGTCAGGTAAGGGGCCAGATCGTCCGGACCCACCCGGAAACCCCGCTCCGGGGAAGAGGGAACGACCACCGGGCGGCCGCCCGCCAGCCGCACCTGCTCCGGGTAGCTCACCCAGTAGGGAGCGGGCAAGAGCACCTCCTCCCCGGGATCCACCAGCGCCAGAAGGGCGAGGAATATGGACTCCTTGGCCCCGGAGGAGACCAGGATCTCCTTCTCGGGGTCGTAGACCAGGCCCTGCTCTTTAAAGGTCTTATCGGCGATGGCCCGGCGGAGCTCCGGGATGCCGCGCACGGGGGTGTAACGGGTGAACCCCTCCCGCATGGCCCGTTCCGCTTCCTCTAAAGCCGCCCGGGTAGTGGGGAAGTCCGGCTCCCCTACCCCGAAGCTGATCACCTCTATCCCCTGGCGGGCCAGCTCCTTGGCCCGGGCATCCAGCCCCACCGTGGGAGAGGGCTGGATCTCCCCCGCTCGCCTCAGGGCCAAGAGCCCATTCCCCTTCGGCGGGAAAGGTACTGGAAGATGGCGTCCTGAGCCTCGGGAGCCTCAGACACGGGGACCAGGATCTCGAAGGCCCCATCGAGGCTCCCGGCCGGGCGGAAGCAGCAGAGGAAACCGTGTAGGGATAGAAAATCGGCTATATTCCGGGCCAGCTCCTCATCCGAGGCCACGTAGACCACCTTCAAAAGGCGGGGCGACCTCTTGACCGGCGACATCAGCCGGCCGCCTCCACCTCTCGGGGAATGCGGTTGTGGGCCAGCTTGGCCGCCGCCGCCGCGGCCAGCCCGGCCACCAGATCGTCAAGGAAGGTGTGCACCGCACCCTCCTCCTCCGCCGCCACCAGCTTGCCGATCACCCCGCTTTTTACTTTATCGAGATAGCCGAAGTTGGTGAGTCCTATGGTGCCATAGACGTTGGTGATGCCCAAAGCCAGAGTTTCGTCCACTCCGAAAAGGGGTTCGTCGGAGGCCACTATGCTCTGAAGCGGCTCGGGAAGAAGCCCCTTCTCCGCCAGCTCATCGAGCACCATCCCCGTCAAAAGGGCGTGCTGCACCTCCCTCTTGGAAAGCACCTCCCAAACGGACCTCAGGCACTCCTCCACCGAAAGGTCCCTCTGGTGGTCGGCCTGCAGCCGGAAGACCAGCTCGGCTACCTCCCAGAGAGGAACGCCCCGGTTCTGAAGCATCTCCACGACGAGAGAACGCAGGTCCGACACGGCAACTCCATTATAATCTAGCCTGGTCGGCCCTTCCATCCAATTCCTTCCGCCCGGGAAGAGCCCCGAAATAGACGTTTTGCGGTCCGGTCAGCCGGCTCAGGGCCTCCCGGATCCTTTCCGAGCGTTCCACCCAGAGGGAGCGGTCGGCCAGGATGGCCCTCCTCTTCCCGGGAAAGAGAAGGAAAACGGGCACCGGTCCGGGATGGCTCTTGAGCGCCGCCCGGATGGCCTCCAAAAGCTCCCTTCCCCCATCCTCCACCCGGACGAAAAGGGCCTCTTCCTCCTCCTCCCGGCTCGGGGTGTCCCCCAGCTCCCCCACTTCCTCCGCCACCAGGGAGAGAGAGTCCTCCCGCAGGGAGATCCGGCCGGACACCGAGACCAGAGCATCTTCCTGTAGGTAGGGGCGACAGGAGCGGAACACCCGGGGGAAGACCACCACCTCCACCCTCCCGGTGAGGTCCTCGAGCTCCAAAAAGGCCATGGTCTCCCCCTGCCGGGTGCGGACAAGCCGCATCCCGGCCACCGCGCCTCCCGTCCGGACCAGGCTTCCCTCCGGCAGGCGGCGCAGGGAGGAGATGGACTCGCAGCCCGCCCGCCTGAAAATCTCTTCCTTCCCCTGGAGGGGATGGCCGGAGATGTAGAGGCCCAGCACCTCTTTCTCCAGGGCCAGGAGGCGGGAAAGCGGCAGCTCTTCCACCGGGGGAAGCTCCAGGCTCTCCAGCTCGAAGAAGGAGGTCTGGGCCCGGCTCAGCCGTCCGTTTCCCACTGCTTCCATGAGCCGGTCGAGACCTAGAAGCAACCTCGTCCGGGAAGGTTCGAGGGAGTCGAAGGCCCCCGCCTTGATGAGGCTTTCCACCGTCCTCCGGTTGACCGCTTGTTTGTCCACCCGGCGGAGGAAATCGAGGGGAGAGCGGAAAGGACCCCTGGCCCTCCTCTCTTCGACGATGTGGGCCACTGCCGAAGCCCCCACGTTTTTCACCGCCGCCAACCCGAACCGGATCCGCCCCCCCACGGGGGTGAAGTCCACCCCGCTTTCGTTAACGTCGGGGGGAAGCACGGCGATCCCCAGGCGCGAGGCCTCGGCGATGTATTCCGCCACCTTTTCCGTGTGGTCCCGGACACTGTTCAGTAGCGCGGACATGAACTCCAAAGGGTAATGGGCCTTCAGGTAGGCGGTCACGTAGGCTAAAAACCCATAAGCCGCAGCATGGGCCCGATTGAAGCCATAGTTGGCGAATTTCACGATCAGGTCGTAAAGCTCTTCCGCCAGCTCCCGGGGATGGCCCTGGCGGAGGCAGCCGGCCACAAAGGCCTCTCGCTGGGCATCAAGCACCTCCTTCTTCTTCTTCCCCACCGCCCGGCGCAGGATATCGGCCTCGGCCAGGGTGAAGCCGGCCATGACGCTGGCCACCTGCATGATCTGCTCCTGGTAAACCAGTATCCCGTAAGTGTCCCGAAGGATGGGCTCCAGCAGGGGATGGGGGTAGCGGATGTGTCCCTCGTGCTTGGCCCGGACGAAGGCGGGGATGTTCTCCATGGGGCCGGGCCGATAGAGGGCCACGGCGGCGATCACGTCCTCCAAAGTGGTGGGGCGGAGCTCTCGCAGGGCCTCCCGCATCCCCTCCGACTCCAACTGGAATACCCCGGAGGTGGCCCCCTCCTGCAAAAGCCGGTAAGTTTCCGGATCGTCAAGAGGAACGGAATAGGGATCGAGATCCTCCCCCCTCTCTCCCACCAGACGGGCCGTTTCCTCCACCACCCCGAGGGTCCTCAGCCCGAGAAAGTCGAATTTCAGGAGCCCCAGCTTCTCCAAAGCCCCCATGTCGTACTGGGTGACCACCGTCCCGTCGGGCATCTTCTGGAGGGGGACGAGCTCCATGAGCGATCCGGGGGCGATCACCACTCCGGCAGCGTGGACGGAGGCGTGGCGGGGAAGCCCCTCTATGCGGCCGGCTACCTGGAGGAGCCGGCGCACCCGGGGGTTCTCCTCGTAAAGCCTGCGGAGATCGGAGTTCATCTCCAGAGCCCGCTCCATGGTCATCCCCGTCCCCGGGGGCACCATCTTGGCCACCCGGTCCACCTCCTGAAGGGGGAAGCCCATCACCCGGCCCGCGTCCCGGATAGCCGCCCGGGCGAAGAGGCGGCCGAAGGTGATGATCTGGGCCACCCGGTCCTCCCCATACTTTTGCCGGACGTAGAGGATCACCTCGTCCCGGCGGCGGTCGTCGAAGTCTATGTCCATGTCCGGGAGGCTCACCCTTTCCGGGTTCAGGAAGCGCTCGAAAAGCAGGTGGTAGCGGAGGGGGTCAATCCCGGTGATTCCTAAAACATAAGCCACCAGGCTCCCCGCTGCCGAGCCCCTTCCCGGGCCCACGGCTATCCCCCGGCGCCGGGCCTCGTCTATAAAGTCGGCCACGATGAGGAAATAGCCGGGATAACCCATCTTCTCGATCATCCGGAGCTCGTACTCCAGCCTCTCCAGCACCTCCGGGGAAGGGGAGGGATAGCGCTGGGGGAGGCGCTGGTAGCAGAGGTGGCGCAAATAGGCCCCGGCGGTGGGGAAACCCGGGGGGAGCTCGTAGTGGGGAAGCCTCGCTCCCCCCAGCTCCAGCTCCGCCTTACAACGGGAGGCGATCTCGGCCGCCTGAAAGAGGGCTTCCGGCAGGTCGGAGAAGAGAGCCTCCATCTCCTGAGGTGATTTGAGGTAGAACTGGCCTCCGGGGTAGCGCAGCCGGTCCTGGTCCTCGAGCTTTTTCCCCGTCTGGATGCACACCAAAACGTCGTGAGGGCCGGCGTCTTCAGGGCGGAGATAGTGGACGTCGTTGGTGGCCACAAGCCCGATCCCCATCCTCCGGGCTAGGGAGACAAGGAGGGGGTTGACCCTCTCCTGCTCCCCGAGCCCGTGTCTCTGGAGCTCCAGAAAGAATCCCTCCGGCCCGAATATGTCCCGGTAATAGCCCAGGTGCTCCTCCGCCGCCTTCTCCTCCCCCCGGAGGAGCATCTTGGGTACGGCTCCGGCCAGACAGGAGCTGAGAGCGATTAGCCCCCGGGAGTGGCGGGAAAGAAGCTCCAAATCCACCCGGGGCTTGTAGTAGAAGCCCTCGAGGGAAGCGAGGGACACCAGGCGGAAGAGGTTCTGCAAACCCTCCTGGTCCTCGGCCAGAAGGAGCAGGTGATGAAGGTCGGCATCCTCCTTCCCCTCCCGGTCGTGGCGGGTGCGGGGGGCCACATACATCTCGCATCCGAAGATGGGTTTCACCCCCTCCGCCCGGCAGCTCTCGTAGAACTCCACCGCCCCGTACATCACCCCGTGATCGGTCAGGGCCACGGCCTCCATCCCCAGCTCCCGCACCCGGGAGGGAAGCTCCCGCACGGGGCAGGCCCCGTCGAGAAGGCTGTATTCGGAATGGACGTGCAGGTGAGCAAACCGCATCAGGTCCGGTTATAGATCTTCTGCAGAAGGAGATGCCCCTCCTCCCAGGAGGGCACCTCCCCCCGCAGGAGGGAGCGTACCACCTCCCGGTCGTCGAAGGGCAGAGATTCCCCGTCCAGCCACCACCGGTTCTCGTGTCCCTTTCCCGCCACCACCACCACGTCTCCCTCCCCGGCCAGGGAGAGGGCCCGGGCGATGGCCTCCCCCCGGTGGGGCCAGACCTCCATCTTCCCCCGGAGGGAGACCTCCACCCCCTGGAGCACCTGAGAGAAGATCTCCTCCGGCGGCTCCCCCCCGTAGACGTTGTCCAGGGTGAGGATAGCGTGGTCCGCCCTCTCCGCAGCCAGGCGGCCCATGAGGGGCCTTTTCTGCCGGTCCTTTCCCCCCTCGCAGCCGAAAACCAGGATCACCTTCCTCCCGGCCATGGCCCTAGCCACCGCCAGAAGCTCCTCCAGGGCCTCGGGATTGTGGGCGAAATCCACCACCACCTGGAAACCGGGGCCCGGCAACACCTCGAACCTCCCGGGAAGGGAACGGACCCGGCCCAGCCCCCGGGCTACGGCCTCCATGTCCGCTCCTTCGAAGAGGGAGGCGGCCACGGCAGCGAGAGCGTTGTATCTATTGCCCCGTCCGGGGAGGAGATAAGGGAAGCGGAACTCCTTTCCCTCCACCCGGAGCCGGAGCTCCCCCGGAGGGCTATCCAGCCCCTGCACCCGGACCCCGGGACCGCATCCGAAGGTGATCACCTCCCCCCGGGTCCAGGATAGGCTCTCCCTTATGAAGCGGTCGTCGGCGTTCAGCACCGAGGCCTTCCTCCCTTCCCCCTCGAGAAGGGAGAAGATCTTGCGCTTGGCCCGGAGGTAGCTTTCCCGATCGCGGTGGTAATCCAGGTGATCATGGCCGAAGGAGTGGAAGATGGCCACATCCAGCTCCAACCCCGCCGCCCTCTTCTGCTCCAGGGCGTGGGAGGAAAGCTCCAGAGCCGCATGAGTCCCCCCCCGGGAAACCCAGCGGTCCAGCAGAGCATGCAAGGTAAGAGGATCGGGAGTGGTGGTGAGGGGCTCCACCCTCTCCTCCCCCAGGAAGTAGCCCAAGGTGCCCAGAACGGCACAGCGGAAACCAGCTTCCTCCAGGCAGTAGCGGAGGAGGTGGGTGACCGTGGTCTTGCCGTTCGTGCCGGTCACCCCGATGACGCGCAATTTCCTTGACGGATAGCCGTAAAAGAAGGAGGCCGCCTGACCGAGGGCCCGACGACTGTCCGGAACCGCGATCTGAGGAAGGGAAACCGGCACGGGCTCCTCCACCACCAGGGCCACCGCCCCTCTCCGCCGGGCCTCCTCCGCGTACCGGTGGCCGTCTTCCCGCCATCCCCGCAGGCAGAAGAAGAGGTCGCCCGGCTCCACCTTCCGGGAATCGAAGGCCAGACCCTTTACCTCCAGCTCGGGGAGAAGGGCTGCCCGGGCACCGGGGAGAACGGAGAGAAAAGAAGAGAGCGCGGGCACCGAGGTATTATATTGAACCCTCAGCCAGGGAGAGCCAATACCAGACGGCGAAAAACCTCGCCCCTCTCCCGGTAGTCGCGAAAAAGGTCGTAACTGGCGCAACCGGGAGAGAGAAGAACTACCTCGCCCGGGCGGGCCAGCCGGGCCGCTTCGGCCACCGCCTGCTCCATGTTCCCCACCCGGACCACCTGCTCCAGAGTCCCGGAGACCTCCTCCGCTACCTTCTCCACCTCTTCCGCGATGCGGGCAGAGGTCTCCCCCAAAAGCACCAGCACTCGCACCCTCTCCACTATCTTCCGGGCCATCTCCCGGTAGGGGAGCTTTTTGTCGTAGCCCCCGGCAATGAGCACGAGGGGTTCCTCGAAGCTCTCCAGTGCGGCTACGGTCCGGTCGGGGGCAGTGGAGATAGAATCATCATAAAAGCTCACCCCTCCCTTCTCGGCCACCCACTCCAGCCTGTGCTCCACCGGCCGGAAGGCACAGACAGCCGGCCAGGACTCCTCGGGCCCCACCCCCAGAAGGGCCGCCGAGAGGGAGGCCGCCAGCACGTTATCCACGTTGTGGGCTCCCCGCAGGGGAATGTCCTCCTTCCGTCCCAGCTTCCCTTCCGGAAAACCGAAGGGAGAAAGCCCCACCAGCCGGAGATCTCCCCCCTCCCCCGTGGCCCCGCATTCCACCGCCGCTTCCCGGTGGAAGAAGCAGAGCCTTCCCGGGACCTCGGCCCCGAAACCCCTCACCGGATCCTCCTTCCCGTTCAGCACCGCCCAGTCCTCCTCCCCCTGGAAGAGAAAGATGCGCTTTTTGGCCTGGCAGTAGCGGTCGAAATCGCCGTGCACGTCAAGATGATTGGGGCGCACGTTCAGGAGCACCCCGATGCGGGGGCTGGAGGTGGAGAGCTCCAGTTGGAAGCTGGAGAGTTCGAGCACCACTACCTCTTCCTCCCCTATTTCCTCCACCTCCTCGATAAGCGGCCGACCGAGATTCCCCCCCAGGCGGAAGTCCCTCCCCGCCGCCCGGAGAATGGCCTCGAGGAGGGAGACGGTGGTGGTTTTGCCCGAGCTGCCCGTCACTCCCACCGTCCGCCCCCGGCAGAGCTGCAAAAAAAGGGGCATCTCCCCGGTGACCACCGCCCCCCTATCCACCGCTTCCCGAATGACGGGGAGGTCCTTGGGCATCCCCGGAGTGACCAAAAGGTAATCCCACCTCTCTTCCCCCAGCCTCTCCAGGTAATCCGGCCCCAGGCGGAAGGAGACCTGGCCTTCGAGCAGGCGGTAGCGGTCGCCCAGATCCTCCTTTTTCAGCCGATCGAAGACGGAGACCCGGGCCCCCTTTCTCAGAAGAAAGCGGGTAGCGGCGAGGTTGGAGACCCCGAGCCCCACTACGGCTACCTTTTTGCCCCGAAACTCCAAGGAACCCGCTCCCCCGAAAGCGGCCTCACCCTGGCTCCCAGCCAGCCCCGGAGCTCCATGGCCTCCACCAGTCTCTTTATGGCCAGAACATATGCGGAAAGACGCATGTCCCCTCTGCGGTTCCGGGCCTCCTCCTCCACCTGCCGGTAGGCGTCCAGCATGAGACTTTCCAGCCTCCCCAGCACTTCCTCCTCCGACCAGACGGTGCCGGAGAGGTTTTGCACCCACTCGAAGTAGGAGACGGTCACCCCGCCGGCATTGGCCAGGACGTCGGGCACCACCATCACCCCCCGGCGGGAGAGGATCTCATCGGCCTCCGGGGTGGTGGGGCCGTTGGCCGCCTCCACCACCACCCGAGCCCGGACGCGAGGGGCATTTTCCCCGGTGATGACGTTCTCCAGAGCCGCGGGCACCAGCACGTCGCAGGGCAGCTCCAGGATCTCCCGGTTGGAGACCGGCCGGGCCCCGGGGAAGCCCACCACCGTGCCCGTGTGCTTTTTGAAATCCAGCACCTTCTCTACGTCCAGGCCTCCCTCGGAGTAGATCCCCCCCCGGGAGTCGGCTATAGCCACCACCCGGGCCCCCGAGCGCTGGAGAAGCCGGGCGGTGACGCTCCCCACGTTGCCCGCCCCCTGAATCACGCAGCTCGCTCCCTGGAGCGGAAGACCCAGGCCTTTTAGCGCCTCCCGGATGCAGATCACGCATCCCCGGCCGGTGGCCTCCAACCTCCCGGGGGAACCCCCGAGGGGCAGGGGTTTCCCGGTGAAGCTAGCGAAAGCCCGGTCCTGAGAGAGCCTCTCATACTCATCCATCATCCAGGCCATGGTCTCAGGGCCAGTGTACATGTCCGGGGCGGGGATATCCCTCCCCGGTCCGAGGAAGGGGTAGAGGGAACGAACGTAGGCCCGGGAGAGCTCCTCCAGTTCCCGGGGCGATAGGCGGTGGGGATCGCAGGCCACCCCGCCCTTGGCACCGCCGAAGGGGAGGTGGAGAAGGCTGCACTTCACGGTCATCCACCCGGCCAGAGCCTTCACCTCGTCCAGGTCGGTGCGGGGATGAAACCTGATCCCCCCCTTAGTGGGTCCGAGGGCGTCGTTGTACTGCACCCGGTAGCCGGTGAAGATCATAGGCCGGCCGTCATCCCCCACCACCGAGAGGGTGACCTCGATCACCCGGCGGGGCCTCTTCAGGAGCTCCACCGCCGGCTCATCCAGATCCAGAGCCCGGGCCGCCCTTTCCAGTTGCCAGATAAAATCGGGAAAAACCGAACTTTTCTTCACCTTCTGCTTCCGCTCCTTCCGCCCATATTTATCGCCTTGTCCCCTTCCCCTCCCAAGATCCGCCGCCCAGAAGGGCCGGCAGAACATGCTCACCCCCCAAACCGGGTGGAAAAGCGGCTCGCCCTTCTAATTATTCGCGGAATAAGGGAGGCTCATTTTAAGGCTTCGGATGCCGAAGCCGCCTCGAACCCCACCCGGAGGGCGCAGAGGTTGGCCCCCTCCGCCCCCCGGGGGACCCGGGAGCGTACCGCTTTCTCCAGAGCTTCAAGGGACACCGCCCCGGTCAGGGCAGAAAGAGCTCCCAGGGCGGCGATGTTGGCCACCAGAGCCCGCCCGCATCTTTCCCGGGCCAGGCGGGTGAGAGGCAAAAGCACCAGCCGGCAGGATTCCGGAACCAAAGACCGGGCCTCCTCCGGGGAGACCCAGGTTTCATCCACCAGCACCGTAGCCCCCCTGGCCACCTCCGGCCCGTAACGCCGGAGGGCAGAAGGGCTCATGGCCACCAGAACATCGGGGTGCAGGGCCTTGGGGTAGTCGGTCTCCCCCACCACCACGTCGGCCTTGCTTGCCCCGCCCCGGGACTCCGGCCCGTAGTCCTGGCTCTGGACCACATCCTTCCCCTCGTGGATGGCCAGGGCTTCAGCCAGGATGATGGAGGCCAGCACCTGCCCCTGACCCCCGGTACCGGCCAGCCGCACTTCGTATCGAGAAGAGACCAGGCTATCCTCCCCCTCCCCGGGAGGCCGCCGCCAGGCGAGCCAGTTCCTCCCCCAGCTCCGGAGCCTCGGAGAGATGGAGCTCCCCCACCGGGTACTTCCTGGCCCTCTCCTCCGGGGGAAGACGCTCGTACTCCTCCACCGGCACAGCCTGGGAAGCGATGAGGGAGAGGAGCTCCGGGGCTCCACCCACCTTCTGCTGCCGGCCATAGTAGACTGGGCAGGAGCTCATCACCTCCACGAAGGAGAGCCCTCGGTGCTGGATGGCCCGGGCGAGGTAGCGGATGAGGGGCTGGACGTGGAAGGCCGTGCCCCGGGCCACGTAGGTGGCCCCGGCGGCGATGGCCAGGGAGCAGAGATCGAAGGCCCGCTCTCGGTGGCCGTAAGGGGCGGTGGTAGCCCGATCTCCCGGGAAGGTGGTGGGGGAGTATTGACCCCCGGTCATCCCATAGATGCGGTTGTTGAAGCAGATGAGGGTCAGGTCCACGTTCCGCCGGGCGGCGTGGATAAAGTGGTTTCCTCCGATGGCCGCCAGATCTCCGTCCCCCGTGATCACCAGAACCACCAGTTCCGGCCGGGCCAGTTTCACCCCGGTGGCGAAGGCCAGGGCCCGGCCGTGGGTGGTGTGCAGCCCGTCGAAGTGGAGATAGCCGCTGGTACGGGCGCTGCAGCCGATGCCCGAGACCACCACCACCTTATCGAGGGGTACCCCGGAGCGGAGCACCGCGGCCACTATAGCCCGGGTGGCTATACCGTTGGAGCAACCGGGGCACCAGAGGTGAGGGAACCTATCCAGGCGCAGATGTTTCCTTATCTCCTCTTCAGGTCGCACGTCTTATCCTTGCCCCCGCTACCCCGCCAGCCACCAAAGCCTGAAGGCTCCGCCCCGATCCCGTTGCCGGCCTTCTACCCTCTGCCCACCGGGGCCAGGGCTTCCTTCACCGCCAGCACTATCTCCCCGGGGTGGAACATCTCCCCGTCCACCTTGTTCACCGGGAGGCATCTCTCCGTCCCCACCACCTTCTCCACTTCTCCCGCCACCTGTCCGAGGTTTAGCTCTGCTACCAAAACCGCTTTTTTCCCTTCGGCCGCCTCTCTAACCTCCTCCCGGGGGAAGGGCCAGAGGGTGATAAGCTCCATGAGCTCCACTCTGATACCCTCCCTCTCCGCCAGGCGAAGGGCCCTTCTGGCCGCCCGGGCCGAGGAGCCATAGGCTAAAAGGAGAAGCTCGGCTTCCGGATCTCCCTCCCGGCGCACGAAGGTCAGCGCCGGGCGCCTGAGTTCCACCTTGTGGTGCAGCCGGCGGATCAGAGCCCGGGCCAGATCCGGGCGGGAGGTGGGGAACCCCTCTTCGTCGTGATAGAGACCGGTTACGTGCACCCCGTAACCCTCTCCGAGAGGAACGAAGGGGGGCACCCCGTCCTCACCGGCCCGATAGGGCCTGGCCTCCCCGGGCTGGCCGCGGAAGAGGGTTCTCTCCCGGACGGGGATCTCCCCCGGAGAGGGCAGGGAAACCTTCTCCCGCATGTGGGCTACCGCCTCGTCCAAAAGAAGGATCACCGGAGTGCGCAGCTCCTCCGCCACGTTGAAGGCCTCCACGGTAAAGCGGAATATGTCGGAAACGGTGGAGGGGGCGAAGGCCACCATGGGATGATCCCCGTGGGTCCCCCAGCGGGCCTGCATTACGTCCCCCTGGGAAGGAGAGGTAGGCATGCCGGTGGAGGGACCCACCCGCATCACATCCACCACTACGAGGGGTACTTCCGCCATCACCGCGAACCCGATGTTCTCCTGCATCAGGGAGAAACCCGGCCCGCTGGTGGCGGTCATGGCCTTCCGTCCAGCCAGCGAGGCCCCTATGGCCGCCGCCACGCTGGCGATCTCATCCTCCATCTGGATGAACACTCCTCCGGCTGCCGGCAGCCGGGCGGCCATGATCTCCGCTATTTCCGAAGAAGGAGAGATGGGGTAGCCGGCGAAGAAGCGGCACCCGGCATAAAGGGCCCCCAGAGCGCAGGCCTCATTCCCCTGAAGCAGCCGCACCTCGGCCAACGGGCTTCCTCCTCTCCCGAACAGCAGGAGGCCTTAGGGTAATGGCGAAATCGGGGCAGCGGATCTCGCAGAGGCCGCACCAGATGCAGTCCTCGAAACGGGCCACCAGGGGAAACCCGTCTTCCCGGGCATCGAATACCCGGGTGGGACAGAAGGCGATGCATATCCCGCATCTTTTGCACCAGGCTTCGCTGACCTCTATGGCTCCCTGTCCGTCCACGGTCCCCCTATTATATTTCTCCCTCCCCCGGCTGGGAAGGCGTGGTCCCCGGCCAAAACGGCGGGAGGTTCAAGAGACCACCCCCCTCATAAAAAACGAAAAAAACGAAGAGGGGCGGCAGAAACCCCGCCCCTCTCTTCCGTCTCTGCCGCCGGCCTTACGCCCTCTGGGCGCTGAAGCAGGCCGAGCAGTACACCGGGCGCCCGTTGGTGGGCCGGAAGGGCACCCGCGCCTCCCCGCCGCAGGAGGAGCAGACCGCCTGGTAGAGCGATCTCGTCCCCTGGCGGGAAGAGGCCCGCCTCTGGGCCCGGCAGTCGGGACAACGGGAGGGCTCGTTGGCAAAGCCCCGGGAGGCAAAGAACTCCTGTTCCCCGCTGGAGAAGACGAACTCCTGGCCGCAGTCCCGGCAGAGCAGGACCTTGTCCTGGTACACGCCTGAGCCGACCTCCTTTCTCTCCTGTATCGGGCTGGGAAACGGGGTCAGCTCAAGGCTATCCAACCGCTCCGCCCTGGGAAGTCCGAACGAATCCGGACCAACACTATCCTACTCCTTTCCGCCCGCTTTGCAACCTAGCGTTCCCTCCGATCGCTAATCCTCTTTCTCTCCTTTCTCGTCTTTCCCCTTTTCCCGCTTTTCCCGGGACCCGGAATGATCATCCCCGAAGTCACCCTTTCGGTCCTTCCACTCGCTCCCCTCGCCCATGTCCTTCTGCTCCTTTCTCTTTTCTTCGCCCAGCCGCCCGCCTTCCGCATGGCCCCTCTTCCGCTCCCCGGATCCGGGAGCGCCGTCTTCGACTTCGCCTCCTGCTGCGGCCTCTCCGCTTTCGCTCCTACTCCGCTCACCCGGACCGGCTTCCTCGTCCTCCAGCACCGGGACCACGGATCTATCCCCCCTCGGCTTCTCCCCCCTCCCGCCGCCAGGACGGCCGGGTTTCCCCTCAAGCACGGGCCGTAAATCCCGGGGTACCGGAACCGGTACCGACCCAGGCTCGGACACGCTGCCGGGAGCCGCCGGAGGAACAGCCTTCTCCACCAGGTAAAGCCCCAGCGAGAGCTTCCTCTTCCGGGCCTCCTCCCGCGCCCCCGGGTCCTTCGAGGCCACCCCTATCACCCGAAGCTCTTCTCTCTTCCCCCATCTCCCGGCCACCTCCCGCGCCCGCTGGAATTCCCTCTCTATCTCCCCTCCCAGGGGAACCGCTCCGGAAGGAGCGAGGGCCAGGATGATCCTCCCTCCGGGCCGCACGTACCCTTCTTCCCTAGCCCTCTCCACCACCACTTCCACAGCCTGGGAAAGGGGCCACCCTCGCACGTCCGTATCCGCCAGCACCCGCATCCCCTCGGGGTCCAGGCCCTGGGCGGACTTTACCTCGCCCCGACGGCCAAGGCCGAACTCCAGGCTGGGGTTTATGTCCAGGGTGGCGTAGGCCACCGGCCCGCCGAGGGAGCGGGGAAGGAAGAAGAGGAGGAGGAAGAGGACCGCAGTCAGGGAGAGGGTAGCCGGGATAGCCACCCAGGCGGGAGCCCGCTCCGGCCGGCCTAGCTCCAGTACCTGGCCCACGTAGAGGGGATAGCGGCAGCGAATCCGGCGGAAGGATCCGTCCTCCGCCATCACCAGCGCCTTTTTCCCCTTGACCTCCAGCACCACGACCTTCATCGCTCTCCCCCCAAGTAGGAGCGGAGAAGAGGAAACTCCCCGCTCAGCACCACCACGAGCGCCAGGATGTATTTCCTCTGCCTCTCCATGGCCTTCCGCCCCAGAGGAAGTCCCTCTTCCCCCTCCAGGAGCGAAAGGGGCAGCGTCCCTCTTTCCCGCACCTGTCGGAGAAGCTCCGGCCGGGCGGCTATTCTCCGGGCTACCCGGAGGCAGTTCTCCCGGGCGTCCCGGTGGCGGGGGGAAAGGGCGGGAAGCTCTTCCAGCCGGATCCCCAGAGCCTCAAGAGCGGCCCGGAAGCGGCCGATCTCCTCCAGCCGGTCCAGCGCTTCTTCCACGAGAGTATGGCCCTCCCGGGGCTCCCGGATCTCCAGGAGCGGAGGGTCGCCCTCCTCCCCCTCCGGGACCAGGGAGGAAAAAGGCGTCTCCGGCCGGTGCTCCCGGCGCTGGAAGTCCAGTATCCGCCTGCGCACCACCAGCTCGGCGAAGGAGAAGAAAGAAGGGGATCTCTCCGCCCGGAAGGAAGACACGGCCTCATGGAGGGCAATCAGGGCCACGCTGGCCTCGTCGTCCCGCCCCAGCTCCACATACCGCCCGCAGACTTCCGACGCCACCCGCATGGCAAAAGGGGCATACCTCCTGAGCAACTCTTCCCTCGCCCCCTCGTCCCCCGCCTGAGCCCGCTCCACGAGAGGGAGAGGATCCCTCAATCTCCGCTCACCCTTTCTTTACATAATTCGCAGGAAATAAGGAATAAAGGGGGAGGGGTTAACGGCGGCCGGAGAAAAAGAAATTGAGGACGAGGGTGAGAACCAGGCTCAGAAGCAGAGAAGTAGCTAGAGGAAAGTAGAAGGTGAAGTTTCCCCGCCGGATGAGGATGTCGCCGGGCAACTTCCAGGCCCCCCCGAACCAGAGAAGGAGGCCGAAGGCGGCCAGGAGAAGTCCCATGAGCACCATTAACTTTCCCAGAGACTCCATCACGAGGACCATTCCGGGAAGTGGCGGTAGGCGAGAGGGGTGGCCATCCGTCCTCGAGGGGTGCGCTCGAGAAGGCCAACCTGGATGAGGTAGGGCTCGTGCACCTCGGCCAGGGTGTCCGGGTCCTCACCCAGAGCCGCCGCCAGCGCCTCCAGTCCCACCGGCCCCCCTCCGTGCCTCATCACCTCCCGGACCAGTCTTCTATCCGTCTCGTCGAGCCCCAGGCCATCCACCCCCAGAAGCTCCAGCCCCTCCCGCACCCCCTCCAGGGTTATGATCGGCTCTCCCCGCACCGCCGCATAGTCCCGGAGCCGCCGGAGAAGCCGCAGGGCCACCCGGGGGGTCCCCCGGGAGCGAAAAGCCACCTCCCGGAGCCCTTCCTCCTCCACCTCCAGCCCTATTTGCCGGGCGGCGCGGGCGAGAATGGCCGCCAGCTCCTCCGGAGGGTAAAAGCGGAAGTGCAAAAGGATGCCGAACCGATCCCGGAGCGCCCGGCTCAGGAGAGCCGGTCTCGTGGTAGCCGCCACCAGGGTGAAGGGGGGGAGGCGTAGCCGCACGCTCCTCGCTCCCTGGCCCCGGCCCAGGAGGATGTCCAGGCAGAAGGATTCCAGCGCGGGATACAGCACCTCCTCCGCCCCCCGGGGAAGGCGGTGCACCTCGTCTATAAAAAGGACGTCACCTTCCTCCAGGGCAGTCAGAAGGGCAGCCAGATCACCCGGGCGGGTGAGGGAGGAGCCGGAGACCAGGCGGAAGCGGCTCCCCAGCTCCACGGCGATAAGCCGGGCCAGGGTGGTCTTTCCCAACCCGGGGGGACCGGTGAGAAGGACGTGGTCCAAAGGCTCCCCCCGGGCCCGGGCCGCTTCGAGGCACACCTGCAACTGGGCCTTGAGGGCCTCCTGGCCCACGAACTCGTGGAGACCAGAAGGAAAGAGCCCTTCCTCCTCTAGCTGCGAGCCAGCTCTCTCAGGCTCCACCTGAGCACCTCCTCCGCCTCCGCCGCTCCTCCTAGAGAACGCCGGGCCCGGGAAAGAGCCCTCTCCACCTCCTCCTCCTCGAACCCCAGAGCATGGAGAGCCTCGCGGGCCCGGGAGTAGCCGCTCTCCATCCCGCTCACCTTGTCCCGCATCTCGAACAATATCCTCTCCGCCAGCCGGGGCCCCACCCCTGGCGCCCGGCAGAGAGCAGAGACATCCCCGGTGGCCACCGCCTCCTCCAGCTCCTCCGGAGCAAGGGCGGAGAGAAGAGAGAGGGCCACCCGGGGGCCCACCCCCTCTACCCGCAGGAGGGAGCGGAAGAGGGAGAGCTGGGAAGGAGAGGGGAAGCCGAAGAGCTCCGGCACCTCCTGGCGGATCAGCAGGTGGGTATGAAGGATAACCTCCTCCCCCTCCTCCACCGCCATCTCGGGAACGAACACCCGGAAACCTAGCCCCTGGTTCTCCACCACCAGTGCCTCCCCGTCCCGCCCTACCACCTTTCCTCGCAGAAGGGCGATCATCCTCCTCCCCTCCCGGAAAGCGGGATACCGACGGGAGCGGAGAGGGCCAGGGCCAGGGCGTCCGCCTCATCGGCGCCCAGGCGATCCTCCATCCCCAAGACAAGGCGCACCATACGCTTCACCTGCCCCTTTCCCGCTCCCCCGTGACCGGCAACCGAACGCTTCAGCTCCGCCGGACTCAAGGATACAACGGGTACCCCCTCTTCGGCGCAGGCCAGAAGACACACTCCCCGGATCTCCCCGAGAGCCAGCGCAGAAGAGGGATTGGGACCGAAAATCGCTCTCTCCACCACGGCCAGCTCAGGAGCAAATTCTCTCATCAGGCGGCGTAGCTCGCGAAAGACAAAAGAGAGCCTTTCCGCCCCTTCCCCCAGAGGGCGGATCACCCCCGCCCCTATAAAACGGGGTTTGCTCCCCTCCCAGGCGACCGCGCCGTATCCCAGGCGGGCCATCCCGGGATCCAGCCCCAGAACGCGCATCCCGTCAGGATGGGGGTTTCGACGGCCAGAGCTCGCTTCCTTCCCCCTCCAGGCCCTCGAGGAACCTCCACACCTCCTCCTCGTTCTGGAACCCTACCCCCCTCTGGAGCTTCTCCACGTCTTCGGGGAGAAGATTATTTACCGGGATGCGCGTGCGCCAGAAGATCTCACCCCCCTCCCCGGGGCGGCCGCGGAAAATCACCACATACCCTCCCTCTACCCCGGCGAAGAAGGACTCCCGCCCCTCACCGCCGGGACAGGGCCCCTCCTCCACCCGGCGGAAAACCACCCGCTGGGGAGAGAACTCCTCCAGCGTCCACCCCGGGAAGCGGGACAAAAGCTCCTCCCGCCCCAGTCCTGCCAGGCGGTAACCGGCCCTTTCTTCGGCCACCCTCTCCTCCCCGCAAGAGGGGTAGTAGAAGCGGCGTACCACCACCGTATCCCAGTCGGTCACCGCCCGGTAGAGCTCCCCCAGAGGCAGGATTTCCTTCATCGGGCGCCTCCAGCCGCTCCAGGCGGCCAGAATCAACACCGCCACTCCCAGCACAAAACCGAGGAAAGACCCGATCTTCCTCATCTAAGGGGTTTATTCCCCCGGTCCGAAGGAAGATATGCACCGGGACCAGCGGCCTCCTCCGCAGGGGCGGTGGACCGATCCAGAACCACCGCCCCGCCCAGCTGCGCTACTACGCCT
>Ga0197143_1001305_pt1 | contig 21396 bp, 20 predicted proteins | sample GBS70_MetaG_FD_148603 | JGI IMG/M metagenome (GOLD analysis project Ga0197143, IMG submission 148603) | Sediment microbial communities from Great Boiling Springs, Gerlach, Nevada, United States - GBS 70_MetaG | ecosystem: Environmental > Aquatic > Thermal springs > Hot (42-90C) > Sediment...
AGGGGTTCTCGGAGCCTGAGGCGGGGTCGGACCTGGCCAGCCTCAAGACGCGGGCCCAGCGCAGGGGCGATGACTACATCATCAATGGCCAGAAGATCTGGACCTCCGGTGCCCAGTTCGCCCACCGTATGATCCTGCTGGCCCGCACCGACCCCGATGCCCCTAAGCACAAGGGCATCTCCTACTTCCTGCTGGACATGAGATCCCCTGGGGTCACTGTGCGGCCCCTTTACAACATGGCCGGCGTGCCAGGCTTCAACCAGGTGTTTTTTGACAACGTGGTGGTGCCCAAGAAGGACCTGCTGGGCGAGGAGAACATGGGCTGGTATTACGCCACCAAGACGTTGGACTTCGAGCGCTCGTCCATAGGGGTGGCCATGACCCAGCAGAACCTGCTGGAGGACATCCTGGAGCTGGTGCGTAGTCGTAAAGGCCCCCTGGGGCAGGTGCCGGAGCCTGTGCGCTGGGAGTTGGCAGACCGGGCCATCGAGACGGAGGTGGCCCGCCTTCTCTGCTACCGGGTGGTGACCCTCCAGGCGAAGGGCATCGTCCCCAACTACGAGGCGTCCACAGCCAAGCTATATGCGTCGGAGCTGGCCCAGAGGGTAGCCCGCACTGGTCTCAAGGCCCTGGGGCTCTTTGGCCTCCTCGACCGCTCCCGTGGCGCGGGGGCCGATGCCGCTGCCAACCGCTGGGCTCCTCTGCGGGGACGCCTCATGCGTAACTATCTGTGGTCCGTAGCTGCCACCATCGCCGGCGGCACCTCCGAGATCCAGCGCAACATCATCGCCATAAGAGGGCTGGGCCTTCCCAGGGGGTGAGGAGGTATGAGCATCGGCGAGCAGCTCGCCCGGTTCCTGGTGGCCACCGGCTTCGAGGACCTGCCACCGGAGGCCATCCGCCAGGCCAAGCGGGCCATTCTGGACACCTTGGGGGTGGCTCTGGCGGGATGCCGTGAGGAGGGGCCTGCCATCCTGGCCCGCCTGGCCCAGGAGCGTCCCAGCCCTGGCAAGGCATCGGTGCTGGGCTGGCCTCTATGCTTGGCGCCCCAGGAGGCTGCCCTTATCAATGGCACGTCCGCCCACGCCCTGGACTACGACGATGTGAACATCTCCATGCGTGGGCATCCCAGCGCTCCTGTGCTGCCTGCGGCCTTGGCCCTGGCCCAAGAGATGGGCCTGGGCGGGCGGGCCCTCACCCTCGCCTTCGTCCTGGGCATAGAAGTGGAGGCCAAGGTGGGGGCGGTGATGGGCGGTCGCCACTATGCCCTGGGGTGGCACACCACCTCCACCTTGGGCACCCTGGGGGCGGCCGCGGCCTGCGCCAAGCTTCTGGGCCTGGACATGATGGGGACGCAGATGGCGCTAGGCATCGCTGCCTCTATGGCCTGTGGTGTGCGCGCCAACTTCGGGATCATGACCAAGCCTCTGCACGTGGGCCTGGCGGCCCGCAACGGGCTTCAGGCTGCTCTACTGGCTGCCCAAGGGTTCACCGCCGCCAAAGAGGCCATAGACTCGCCTGAGGGCTTCTTGAACGCCTTCCTGGGGGGAAGGCTTGAGTCGGAGCCTCAGCTGCCGACCCTGGGCCAACCCTACGACATCGTCCAGCCTGGCCTGGGGCAGAAGCGGTACCCGTGTTGCTATGCCACCCACCGTGCCCTAGACGCCGCCCTGGACCTGGCCCCTCAGGTGGAGGCGGCCGACATAGCCCAGGTGAAGGTGCGGGTGAACCGTGGGACCCTCATGCCCCTGCGGCGGGAGCGGCCACGCACGGGCCTGGAGGGGAAGTTCAGCATGGAGTACTGCGTGGCCGCTGCCCTCCTCGACCGCCATGTGGGCATGGCCACCTTCACCGATGAGGCCGTGGCTCGCCCCCAAGTGGTCCACTTGATGGACCGGATAGAGGTGGAGGAGGACGCCTCCTCTGGAAGCGATCTCCTACTCATGTGGGCGGACGTGACCATATTGACCAGGGGTGGTGACCACCTCACGGCCAGGGTGGAGATTCCCAAGGGCGACCCACGCCGGCCCCTCACCTGGCAGGAGCTGGCCGACAAGTTCCGCGATTGCGCCTACCTCCACCTACCGCCGTGGAAGGTGAAGGAGGCCCTGACCCTCATATCCCGTTTGGAAGAGGTGGGGGATGTGTCGGCCCTGGCCCTCATGCTACAGCCTTGAGGAGGGAGGGAGATGACCGAGGCCCGCCGCAAGACGGTGCCTGTGCCCATGCCCGAGGCCCGACCCTTCTGGGAGGGGTGCAAGCGAGGGGAGCTCCTCTTGCCTTACTGCCCTCACTGCCAGAATTACTTCTGGTATCCTCGCCCCTTCTGTCCTCGTTGCTTCCACTGGCAAGTGGAGTGGCGGCCCTCCCGGGGGCGCGGCACCCTTTATACCTATGCCATTCAGTACCGTGCCCTCAACCCTGAGTGGGCCGATGACGTCCCATATGTCACGGCAGTGGTGGAGCTGGAGGAAGGTGTGAGGCTCTTCACCCTCCTGGTGGACTGCGAGCCTGACCCCCAGAAACTGCGCATCGGCATGCCCGTGGAGGTAGTGTTCCAGGAGTTGAGCGAAGAGATAACCATCCCCCGGTTCCGACCGGTACAGGAGGTGGGGCCATGACCCTCAACAAGAAGGCGGCCATCGTAGGGGTGGCGGAGTCGGACGAGATAGGGGTGGTGCCCGACAAGTCGGCCCTTCAGCTCCACGCCGAGGCGGCCCGCAATGCCCTGGAAGATGCCGGGATCGACAAATCGGAGGTGGACGCTATCTTCACCGCTGGCGTGGGCGTCATGGACACCGTCCTCATCGCCGAGTACTTGGGCATCACCCCTCGCTACAGCGATACCACCCAGGTGGGGGGGGCCTCCTTCGAGTTCCACGTCCAGCATGCGGCAGCAGCCATCGCCGCTGGCATCTGCAACGTGGCCCTCATTACCCATGGCCAGACCACCTATTCCGACCGTCGTCGCCCCTGGCGGCGGGCGCGCCGCTGGACCTATGCCGACCCTTGGCTGCCCGCTTCCCAGTTCGAGGGGCCCCATGGGGCCGGCACTGCCCCCAGCGTATACGCCATGGCTGCCATGCGTCATATGTACCAGTACGGCACCACCCAGGAGCAGCTGGCGGAGATCGCCGTGGCCACCCGTAAGTGGGCCCAGCTCAACCCTAAGGCCCTCATGCGCGACCCCCTCACCATCGAGGACGTCCTCCAGTCCCCTTACATCGCTTATCCGCTTCACCTGTATGATTGCTGTCTTGTGACCGACGCCGGCGGCGCGTGTGTGGTGGTGTCGCCGGAGCGGGCTCGGCACTGCCGAAAGAAGCCTGTATGGCTGCTGGGGGCTGGCGAGGCCCACACCCACATCAGCATCTACTCCATGCCCGACCTCACAGAGACCCCGGCCAAGATCGCCGCGCCCATCGCCTATAAGATGGCTGGGCTTGGCCCTGAGGACATAGACGTGGTGGAGATATACGACTCCTTCACCTACACGGTGCTGGTGACCTTGGAGGACCTGGGGTTCTGCGCCAAGGGGGAGGGTGGGCCCTTCGTCTCTGGCCAGCGCACGGCCCCTGGGGGCGAATTCCCCCTCAACACCAGCGGCGGCGGCCTCTCCTACACCCATCCCGGCATGTTCGGCATGTTCCTCATCGTCGAGGCCGTGCGGCAGCTGAGGGGGGAGTGCGGGCCGCGGCAGGTGCCAGGGGCCAAGACGGCCCTGGTGTGTGGCATCGGTGGCGTGCTCTCGTCCGCTGGCGTCCTCATCCTAGGCGTGGAATAGGAGGTGGCGACTATGGTCCAGCAGGTGATCACGGAGGAGGTGCGGGCCTGGATTGGGCGCCGGTTTGACCCCGTCACATACGAGGTGGAGCCCTCAGGCATCAGGCTTTTCGCCCGGGCTATGGGCTACACCGACCTCATCTATTACGATGCCGAGGAGGCCAGGCGGCGGGGGCATCGTGACCTGGTGGCCCCCTTCGGCTACCTGGGGGCACCGGTCTATAACCCCGCCCTTCGCCCGGCCAACCCCCCACGCCTCCCTGAGCTCCCCTTGAGGAGGCGCCTCAACGGGGGGACCGTCCTGGAGTACTTCCAGGACGTGTGCGCCGGCGATGTCCTCACCGCCACCACCTCCATCAAGAACATCTACGAGCGGACGGGGAGCGCTGGCCCCATGGTCTTTATCGTCCTGGAGACGGAGTTCATGGACGGCCAAGGGAGGCTGGTGGCCCGCCAGGAGACCACCCTCATCCGTTATTAGGAGGTGAGCGACATGGGTAGAATAGTGGAAGGCAGGGTAGCGGTGGTGACCGGGGGTGGCCGTGGCATCGGCCGGGCCATCGCTATAGCCCTCGCCCGTGAGGGGGCCAAAGTGGTGGTTAACGACCCCGGCGTCAACGTGGACGGCACCGGCTTCGATGAGGGCCCGGCCGACGAGGTGGTTGCTGCCATTCGGGAGGCCGGGGGGGAGGCGGTGGCCGACTATCACTCCATCGCCTCCATGGAGGGAGGCCAGGCCGTCATCCAGACGGCCCTGGACCACTTCGGGAGGGTGGACATCTTGATCAACGCTGCCGGCATACTCCGCGACCGGATGATCTTCAACATGACGGAGGAGGAGTGGGATGCGGTCATAGCTGTGCACCTCAAGGGCTATTTCGCCACCATCAGGGCCGTAACCCCCCTGATGCGCCACCAGAGGTATGGGCGCATCGTCAACTGCACGTCCATGGCCGCCCTGCGCGGCACCTCCGGCCAGGCCAACTACGCGGCGGCCAAAGGTGGCATATATGGCCTGACTAAGGCGGTGGCCAGGGACATGGGCCGCTACGGGGTGACCTGTAACGCCGTAGCTCCAGCGGCAGCCACCCGCATGACCGCCACCGTGCCCCAGGAGGCGCTGGAGAAGCGGGCCCAGGCGGGCATCGTTGCTCCTAGACGCATCGACCCTGAGCTTATGCAGCGCCGCACGCCTGAGCACGTGGCCCCCATGGTGGTCTATCTCTGCTCGGAGGAGGCCTGGAACATTAACGGCCAGACCTTCTTCGTCTCCGGGGGGGAGGTGTCCCTGCTGCAGGAGCCCATGCCCTACCGCACCATCGCCACCGATGGCATCTGGCAGATGGATTTGCTGCGGCGCTTGGTGCCCGAGTTCCTGATGCAGGGCATCCGCAACCCGGCCCCGCCAGCGGAGGAGAACATACCCCCCAGCCAACGACCAGCCAAGACAGCATAAGGAGGTGAGCCATGACCTACCAGTTCTCGGACATCATCTACGAGAAGCACCATCGGGTGCGGGGAGCGGCCTGGATCACCATCAATCGCCCCCAGGTGATGAACGCCTTCACCGGCCATACCCTGCAGGAGATGGCCCAGGCGGTGGAGGACGCCAACAACGACCCCGAGATCGGGGTCATCGTTATCACAGGAGCTGGTAGCCGGGCCTTCTGCGCTGGCGGCGATGTGCGGTGGCTGGCCCAAGTGCAACGAGAGGGGGTGTGGGAGCAGCAGCGGTTCGACCCCCACGTGGGCATCGAGGACATCTTGAAGCCCGTCATCGCCAGGGTGGACGGATGGGCGGTGGGAGGAGGCAACCACTTGGCCTACTTCTGTGACTTCACCATCGCCTGCCAGGAGCATGCCCGGTTCGGCCAGATCGGGCCACGGGTGGGCAGCCCGGCAGCCGGCTATATCGTCAGCTACCTCACCTGGGTGGTGGGGGCCAAGAAGGCGCGGGAGATATGGATGCTCACCCGTCACTACGATGCCCAGCAAGCGCTGCAGATGGGCCTCATCAACGCTGCTGTCCCCCACGAGCGGTTGGACGCTGAGGTGGACCAGTGGTGCCAGGAGCTGATGCAGAAGAGCCCCAGCTGCTTGCGCATCCTGAAGGCGTCCTTCCGCGACCTATACCAGCCCCTGCGGGAGCGCTCCCGCCGTGACTGGGTGAAGGCGTATGCGCCCGACTTCTTCCGCTCGGGGGAGGCTGACGAGGGCAAGAACGCCTTCCTGGAGAAGCGGGAGCCCGACTTCTCCCGCTTCCCACGCCTGCCGGGGCGCTACAACCCCAACGCATAGGGGACACATCATTAAGGAGGTGAGGTCATGGGTCTGCTAGATGGGAAGGTGGCCATCGTCACGGCTGCTGCTGGCGCTGGCATCGGCCAGGCCGTCGCCCGCATGTTCGCTCGGGAAGGGGCGGAGGTGGTGATCACCGATGCCCACGCCCGCCGCGTCCAGGAGACGGCCGAGGCCATGAGCAGGGACTATGGCCGCCCCTTCATGGGCTTGCAGGTGGACGTACGCCAAGAGGACCAGGTACGGGAGATGGTCTCCCGCACCATGGAGCGCTATGGCCACATCGATATCCTGGTCAACAATGCTGGCATCAACCGTCTCTCGCCCGTGTGGGAGATGGACGACGAGACGTGGGATCTGGTCATCGGGGTCAACCTCACGGGTACCTTCCGGTGCACCCGCGCCGTCCTTCCCCACATGATAGAGCGGCGTCAGGGCTCCATCATCAACTTGGCCTCGGTGGCGGGGTGGCTGGGCTCCAGCGATGGGGAGGCCCATTATTGTGCCGCCAAGGCTGGGGTCATGGCCTTCACCAGGGCGGTGGCCGCCGAGGTGGGCCGCTACGGCATAAGGGTGAACGCCATCGCCCCCGGCCTCATCTATAACCCCTTTCTGGAGCGCATCTATCCTAAAGAGTTCTTCGAGGGGTTCGCTAAGAGGGTGCCTCTGGGGCGGGTGGGGGAGCCACCCGACGTGGCCAAGCTGGCCCTGTTTTTGGCTAGTGACCTCTCCAGCTATATCACTGGCGAGGTCATCTGCATCTCCGGGGGCATGTATATGAAGGCCTAGGCGGGCGGGGCTCTCTTCTCCGTAAGGGGAGAACTGTAGCCGGCATGCACCGGATGCCTTAACATGGGCGCATGGCCACTGTGGAGGGCACCGAGATCCCTCCCGGCTCTGGCAGCGAGGGCCTTCGCCATCACGGACACGAAGGCATATGGGACGGCCGCAGTAAGGGCGGTGCTGGTGGCGAGGGGATGTGGCCTGTGGGGAAGCAGAGGTGCGAGGTGACGATGATGGGGTGTTGGCCCGCAACTCCGTCCTGGCGGGGTGAGGGGCTATGGCTCACGTGTATTTGGGCTTGGGGGCGAACCTCGGCGCTCGTATCCTTAACCTACGTCTGGCCTTGCGACATCTAGGCCAGGTAGGGCGAGTAAGTGCCGTTTCCTCCCTTTACGAGTCGGAGCCTCTGGGGGGGCCGGAAGGCCAGCCGCCGTTCCTCAACGCCGCCTGCCTCCTGCGGGCCCACCTTCCGCCCCGTGACCTCCTCGCCTTCCTGAAGGCCTTGGAGAGGAAGATGGGGCGATGGGAGGGGCCCCGTTGGGGCCCGCGGCCGCTGGACCTGGACATCCTCCTGTACGACCAGTTGGTCATCAGGGAGGAGGATCTGGAGGTGCCGCATCCCCGCCTAACGGAGAGGCCCTTCGTGCTGATCCCCTTAGCCGAGATAGCCCCCAAGGTGCGCCATCCTGTGCTGGGGTATACCATGGCCCAACTGGCAGAGGGGGTGGAGACGCGAGGTCTACGCCTAGTGCTGCGGCCAGGCTGGGAAGAGGGTTAGGCCCCTGGCCCTTCCTCCAGAGCTTCCTCCTCTTCCTCCTCGCTGGTGAAGAGGGTCCAGCCGATCCAGAAAGCGAGGGCGGAGACAGCGGCCAGGGCCCCGGCCACGGGCAGGGCCACTGCCAAGTAGCTGCGGCGTGCTACCGCCCATAAGAACAGGATCATCTGTAGCACTGCACCGATCATGATGATGACCCCTGCGATCTGTGGCTTCTGCATGCTCCTGGCACCTCCGCTAGTTGGACTTGCGCATATGGGGCGGCAGCAAGTTAGGAATGGAGTCCTCGATGGGATAGCGCTCGCCGCATCGGGTGCACGTCAGGTGCCCCCTCACCACCTCATCCCCCCTCTCCTCTTCTATGGTCAGCTCTAAGGGGGCTTTGTCCATAGGACAGGCGAGGATCTCCACCAGCTCCTTGCGCATGCGAAGACCTGCCGCCGTGGCTGCCCCGCATTGTAAAGCCCTCTCCGTCCAATGTCAACGTCGACTCCAGGGAGGGCGGCGGCCAGTGGTGAGATGCGAGGCAGCCCCATAGCTCTCCTATGGTGGTGCAGGAACTGCATATCCGGAGCTAGCTCCTTAGGGGATTGCCTTTAAGGCAGCAGGGCATTAGATCTTGATAGATAGACTTCATGCTCGGGGGTGACGTCATGCGCAGGGTACCGCTCCTGTTAGCTGCTGCCGTTGCCGCGGTCTTGCTGGCGGGAGTGGCGTGCCAGGAGGAGGAGGCGAAGCCCACGCCCACCCCTACTCCCGCCGTCCGGACGCCCACCCCTACCCCGCGCGTCACACCAGCTGTCACTCCTACTCCAGCCCGGGTGACGCCCACCCCAGCGCGGACGCCCACCCCTGCCCGGTAGGGGCGCGCACTGGGTGAGCGTGGGGGCCTAGGCCCCCAGTACTGTTAGCCACCCTAGGTCACAGCCCTAGGGAGAACAGGGTGTTGTTGGCGATTTTCGCACCAGAGCAAAGTAAGGAGAAGACGAGGGGCTGAGGGGCCACCAGGGTCGTCGCCGGCCGGGGGCTCTCGCCTGGCTGGCGGCGACCCTGTGGCCAATGGGCCCGCGCACACAAGGAGCCCAGCTGCTTGACAGGCTGAGGGGCCCTCTAATATTTTCCCCATTAGTTGACCCTCGGCCGGGAAAGGGGTGTCACTCATGGTAGAGCTGATCAATCCCATGGTGCGACGCATGCAGGAAGAGGCCCGCCGCGACCCCGCTGCTTTCTGGGCTGCGGCGGCGGAGGAGTTGCCCTGGTTCCGTAAGTGGGACGTGGCCTTCGATTGGCGGTTCCCCACCTTTCGCTGGTTCGTGGGGGCCCAGACCAATCTGGCCTACAACTGCCTGGATTATCACGTACGGCGTGGCTGGGGCGGCCACGCGGCCCTCATCTATCTCAACGAGCGGGGGGAAAAGGAGATCTTCACCTATGCCCAGCTGCGGCGGCAGGTGGAGCGAGTAGCCGCTGCCCTGAGGGGCTTGGGAATGAGGAAGGGTGACCGGCTGACCATCTACATGCCCGTCTGCCCTGAGGCCATCGCCCTCATGCTGGCCACGGTGCGCATCGGTGCCATCCACTCGGTGGTGTTTGCGGGCTTTGGCGCTCAGGCCCTGGCCGACCGCATTGCGGCCAGCGGCTCCCGCCTGGTCTTCACCGCCGATGTGACCTATCGCCGTGGGGCCGTGGTGCGCCTAAAGGAGGTGGTAGACCAGGCCCTTGCTGTGGGTGGGAGCCGTGTGGAGCGGGTGGTGGTGCTCAGGCGCAGCGGCGACGGTGCCCCCATGCTCCCTGACCGCGACCTGTACTGGGAGGATTTCCTGAAGGGGGGCGAGGGGGAGGACGGGAGGCACGAGGTGATGGAGGCCAACGAGCCGGCCTATATCCTGGCCACCTCGGGCACCACCGCCCGGCCCAAGCTGGCGGTGCACGTCCATGGGGGCTACCAGGTGGGCATCTACAGCATGGGCCGTTGGTGCTTCGGCATGAAGCCCACCGACGTGTGGTGGGCCACCTCCGACATCGGCTGGGTGGTGGGCCACAGCTACATGGTCTATGCGCCGTTGCTCATAGGTTGCACCACCATCGCCTATGAGGGGGCGCTGGACTATCCGGGGCCGGAGGTGGTGTGGCGGGTGGTGGAGGAGTTTGGGGTGACGGGCATCTTCACCTCCCCCACGGGGGTGCGGCTGCTCATGCGGTATGGCGAGGGGGCGGTCAGGGGTTATGACCTATCATCGCTGGAGCGGGTCTTCTGCGCTGGGGAGGTGCTCAACGCCCCTGCCTGGGAGTGGCTGCAGAAGGTGGTGCTCAAGGACCGGGTTCCTGTCATCGACCACTGGTGGCAGACGGAGACTGGGGGTCCGGTCATCGGCAACCCATATGGGGTGGGCATGCTGCCCATCAAGCCTGGTTCGGCGGGGGTGCCGCTGCCTGGGGTGGAGGTGGCGGTCATGAGCCCTGAGGGGGAGGAGGTGGGTCCTGGCGAGAAGGGGATACTGGTCATCAAGCGCCCCTTCCCCAGCCTGACGCCCACCTTGTGGGGGGAGCCGGAGCGGTATGGTCGGGACTACTGGCAGCGCATCCCTGGGGTCTACTTCACGGGCGACTCGGCCCATATGGATGGGGACGGCTACGTATGGTTTGCTGGTCGGGCCGATGAGGTCATCAAGGTCGCTGCCCACCGCATCGGTGCTGTTGAGGTGGAGTCGGCCTTCCTCAAGCACCCGGCGGTGGCGGAGGCAGGGGTCACGGGGAGGCCCGACCCAGTGCGGGGGGAGGTCATCTCCGCCTTCATCGCCCTCAAGCAGGGGCATAAGCCCTCGGAGGAGCTGCGACGGGAGCTTTTGGAGACGGTGCGGCGGGAGCTGGGGCCGGTGGCGGTGGTGGGGGAGATCAACTTCGTGGCCATGCTGCCCAAGACCCGCTCGGGGAAGATCATGCGCCGGGTGCTGAAGGCGGTGGTGCTGGACCGGGACCCGGGCGACATCTCCACCATCGAGGACGAGGGCTCCGTGGAGGAGGCCCGCCAGGCCTGGCTCCAGATGCGCCAGGAGATGGGGCAGTCTGCCCCTTGAGGCCCCCGGCAACCTATTGAACCAGTGCCCCCGGCTTGGCGCTCGAGGCTGAGGTGGTGTGTCTTTGACGGGACAGAAGGAGCTGGAGGGACTGAAGCGACGGCGCCAGGAGTGGGAAGAGCGCATCGACAGGGAGGAGCGGCCAGCCCCTCACCACACCTAGGTGGCCGGCTGTAGCCTCACCGCCCGGCAGCCGGGGGTGAACTAATACGCACCACCATCCAGGCCCTGGCGGCAGTGCTTGGGGTGCTCAGCCCCTGCACATCAACTCCTGGAACGAGGCACTGGCCCTGCCCAGCGGGAAAGCTGCCTGGCCCTGCGGGTCCAGCAGGTCATCGTCCACAACAAGTCGAGAGCGGCCACCTCCCCCGCCTTCATCCACCTGGCTTACTTCATCATCACTCACAGGATGCCAGAGCGAGTCCGTGGAATAATGTCTCAAACTGAGACATATCATTATTGACGCCTGGGCTAGCATATAATTTCAGTAAACTATGGGCCTAGGCAAGGGTGGGCAAATTGCAAATCGTCGGGTCGTCCATGTACTGTGGCGATAACGTACGTATTGACCTGAGTACGCCTGTTCTTAGGCGAGCCTCCATGAGGGAGGTAGAAGAGGAAGCGCGACGTCTGTCCATAGCCCGCGAGCTGTACCTTTCCGGCCGTCCTGAGGCAGCCGAGTCGTTACGGCCAGTGGTGGGTGCGGCGTGGCGGCGGAGCCGCGCTTGGGGGGTGGACCCTGACAGTCGCGAGGTACAACGCTTTTCGGCTGCCAGGGTAGACCGGCGATTTAGGGACGCCGTTGAGCCGGTCCTGCGTCACCTGATGGACGTGGTGGCTGACACCATGGCGGTGGTGATCTTGACAGATTGCAACGGCATCATTTACCGCGTGGAGGGCGATAGGGGGGTTAGGCATCTCCTGGAACGTGTGAAGGCGGTTGCTGGTGCGGACCTGAGCGAGGACTCCTGCGGTGCCAACGCCGTGGGCACCGCCTTAGAAGAGGGCCGGGGCATACAGATGTGGGGGGCGGAACATTACATCGCTGGTTTCCAGCCCTTCGCTTGCACAGCGGTGCCCATTAGGGATCCTCTTGCCGGCAAGCTGCTGGGGGTGCTGGATGTGACTTGCCGGGCTAACGAACTAACGCCGCGGGTGGTGGAGATCGTGGAGCGAGCAGCAGACGAGATTGAGCGTCGTCTCGAGGAGGCCCTCACGTGGCGGCAACGGGCCCTCTTGCGTGCCTATCTGGAGGCAATGGGGAAGGCCGGGTCGCGTGGCGTCATTGCCAGCGATGGAGATACCACTATCGCAGGGCGACGGGCCCTGGAGCTGGTGCGTGCCGAGGACTATCCCTGGCTGCTGGGCCAGGCGGAGGTAGCGCGACGGAAAGGGAGCGCACATGAGGCCACTTTCCATTCCAGCTCTGGCCAGCTGCTGGAGGTGGTGGCCATTCCTCAGTTTACCGGCGGCGAGTACGTGGGGACCGTGTTCGTCCTCAGGCGGCTGCGGCATGAGGGGGCTAAGGGCCATTATGCGTTCGAGAGATCTGAAGGGCCCTTTTCAGGTTTAGTGGGGGAGAGTGTCGAGTTCAGGCGTGCGGTGGCGCTGGCCATGGAAGCTGCCCGCCGTGGGGGGCCAGTATACATCTGGGGCGAACCCGGGAGCGGCCGCTATACCTTAGCCCTGGCTACGGCGCAGGCCATGGGCGGTTCAGTTACAGCCATCGACTGTGCGACCGAGCCCGCGAGGGCAGGAATCGACAGCACGGGCGAGCCAGGCAGGATTCTGCTTCTAAGAGGCGTGGACGAGGCCCGCCCAGCCTTGGCGCGCCGCCTGCTGGCCTTAGTGCATGAGGGTGCAAAGGCGGTGGCCACGGGCAGGCGCGACCCGCAGGGGCGTCTCCCCAAGGGAATCGTGGGGGAGCTAATACGGGCAGTGGCTCAGTTTTGTATCGAAGTCCCGCCCCTCCGCCGGCGAAGGGAGGATGTTCCTATCCTGGTCGCTCACTTTCTGAAGCAGTTGGGCGTCAGGGAGCAGGCGACGACCTCGGCCCTGCAGGCCCTCATCTCCTACAGGTGGCCGGGCAACCTCGCGGAGCTGCAAACTGTGCTCAGGACAGCTGCGGCCTTGGCCAAGGGGCGGGACATCACCTTGGCGGACCTTCCCGCGGCCGTAGTCGAGAGCCTCCGGTCTGTCTCGCTCTCGCGTTACGAAGAGGAGGAAATGAGGGTACTGCTGGATGCGTTGCGCGAGAGCGGCGGCAATCGGTCCTTGGCCGCGCAGAGGCTCGGCATCAGCCGAGCGACCCTACACCGGCGGCTGGCTCGTTATCGGAAGCTTGGCATCCCCATTCCCGAACGTGTCTCACATTGAGACGATGGGGCGTTCAGCAGGCAGCTAAAATGTGTGCTAGCAACATCGAGGGGGGTGGTAGCCAGGTCGCGTCGACCAGCTGTCCAAGGGATGCGGTCTATCCAGTGCAAAGGTGAAATCATGGGAGGTGCAGAGCGATGTTGGAGATCAACGTATTCCACAACGGAGCTTGTGACCTTCCCCCGGTTGAAGTGGAGGTAGAAGGGCAGCGGGTAGTGGTGAACGGTGGTGACCTGGCCCAGATCCACGAGTCATTCCAGCGGGGTGTGGTGGCCCAGGTGCGCCAGGGCATCCTGGCCGACCGGCTGGGCTTCAACTACTGGTTCATGACCGAGCACCATTTCCAGCCAGAAGGGGCGGAGTTCAGCCCCAACCCGCTGTTGGTGGAGACGGCCATCGCCGCTCACACGAGGCAGATCCGCCTCGGCCAGATGGCCAACATCCTCACCTGGTGGCACCCGGTGCGCATCGCCGAACAGGCGGCCATGCTGGACGTGATCAGTGGCGGCCGGCTGGAGTTTGGCATCGGCCGTGGCTATCAGCCACGGGAGAACGAGGTGTTTGGCTGGCCGTATGGCTCCACCATCCAGGATCAGGAGCGCAACCGGGCGTACTACGAGGAGGCGTTCGACATCATCCTTAAGTGCTGGACGGAGCCGTCCTTCTTCCACCAGGGGCAGTTCTATACTATCCCGCCCGTCTATACCAAGTGGCACCATAAGCAGACCATAGCCTACTTCTCCCAACCCCACGTGGGGCGTAGGTTGGAAGAAGTCTTGCAGCTCGGCTCCCCTGACCCGTATGGGGGCCCCAATCCGGTCCTGCAGACGCATACCATCCTGAAACAGCTGTCGGTCTTCCCCCAACCGTTGCAGAAGCCCTATCCCCAGGTGTGGGAGCCCCTAACCACCCCCCGTTCTATCCGATGGGCTGCGCAGCGGGGCGTCAACGGCTACTTCATCGTGGAGCCCAACTCCCGCCTGCGCATGAATATTGAGCTATATTACGAGGCGGCCGAGAAGGCGGGATGGCCGGACCGGCTGCAGCCGGGCAAACCCTTCAAGTTCGGCTGGGACTGCGAACGCAAGCGCGGCATCGTGACCTGCCGCTACGTGTACTGCGTGCCGCCTGGACGAGACAAGGACAAGGAGCTTCAGCGCTTCAAGCAGGCCTTGGAGGTTCAGTGGGACTACTATGGCCCCTTCGGTTTCGCGGCGGTCTTGGCCGAGCGGGACGAGCCCTTCTACGACCCGGCCATGAAGGTGGAAGCCGATCTGCTTCTCAAGAAGGAGGTGGCCATCTTCGGCGACCCGAGCGAGGTGGCCGAGAAGCTCCTCAAGATAAAGGAGCAGTGTGGATACGAGGACTTCCACGTCGGCGTTTGGTTCGAGCGGACTGGCTTCTCCACTGAGGAGATCGAGGAGGAGATGATCTACTTCGCCGAGGAGGTGATGCCGCTGCTTGTCAAGGCGTGCGGCGGCCAGAAGAAGAATGAGGAGGTAGACCCGGCACGCCTTCTGCCTATTCAGCCGGAGAGGGTGCGCTGAGTATATGGCTGGGGGCGGTGGGCGGGGCCACCGCCCCCAGCTGCCCGTCTGACATCCTATGGACGGAGGTCGAGCATGGGCATCAAGGTGATGGGCCTGAACTTGGGCTACATGGGTGGGGACAAGGAGCTGCTCGTCTTCCCGCATCCCAACTACATCCTCCATAGCCAGCGACGGGAAGGGGCCAAAACCTGGTATCGGATCCCCGCCCTAGCTGCGCCACGTTCTACCGGAGGCTAAGTCGCTATCGGAAGCTGGGCATGGGCCTTAATTGAGAGTTGTTTCAATGTGATACACATCTTCTCCTTGCACGTGGTCGGCAGCGTGGTAAGATAGGGAAGACATGGTCGAGGTGGCGCAGATGGCCGAGGACTTGGGGTTCGATGTATCGCCTTCCCTGAGCACCATCTGCACTTGGAGGGGCTCGAGATGGGCTTCACCCCTTCGTGGCTCCTGTATGTGGCCATGAAGACGCGGCATCTGAAGGTTGGGCCCATCGGCTATGTGCTGGGTTCGTGGGACCCCTTGAGGCTGGCGGTGGAGATCGGCTGGCTGGATCAGCTCACGCGCGGCCGCACCTTTGTGGGCTTCGCCCGTGGCTACCAGGACCGCTGGTACAACAACTTCGCCCCCGGCCAGTTCTTCGGCGTCCAGTCGACACACCACGAGCCCGGGGAGAGGGACGCCCGCACCCGGAGGATCTTCGAGGAGGTCTTCCAGATCCTCAAGCTTGCCTGGGGAGACGAGCCGTTCTCGTTCAACGGCGAGTTCTATCGCTATCCAAACCCGTACGATGAGGGGACGGAGTGGCCGCCTGCCCCCTGGACGCTGGAATTGGGGGCGCTGGGAGAGATGGCTCCTCAACGGCTCGAAACACGTGATCCCACGGTTCAAGCACTAGGGGACGAAGCCCTTTGTGAGGGGGGATCGCGCGGCCGTCTGCAGGGGGGGTGAGATAGACACTAGTTCGGTACGGTCGCTGGAACGGCGAGAGGGTAAGGGCGTAGTAGGCCATCAGGTTGACGGACAGACGCGACGGCAATCTTGCAAGGAGGTGATAGGATGAAGTTTGCGGCGTTCTTGCTGCCTGTCATCCCGGCCAGCCCTGAGGAGAGGATCAGGTTGAGGCCTATAGCCCACAGGACAGACAAGTGGCAACAGATGATCGACGAGGTAATAGAGCTGGCCCAGATGTGCGACGACTACGGATGGGATGTTTTTTGCTTCCCCGAGCACCAGTTGCACACAGAAGGCTTAGAGATGGGGTTTAGCATCGCCCTAGGCATGCACGTACTGGACAAGACCAAGCGTATCAAGGTTGGGCCTATAGGCTACGTGCTGCCTACCTGGAACCCCATCCGCCTAGCCGTCGAGACCGCCTGGCTTGACCAGCTGAGCAAAGGCAGGACGGTGGTCGGTTTTGCCCGGGGCTATCAGCACCGCTGGTTCAACCTGCACGGCCAACATATCGGCGTCCAGGTGGCCACGAGCGCCGGCGACGAGCAAGATCAGCACAACAGGCGAGTCTTTGAAGAGGTGTACCGCATCCTCAAGCTTGCCTGGTCGGAAGAGGCGTTCTCTTACAACGGGGAGTTCTACAAGGTGCCCTTCCCCTACGACGGCTGCCCATGGCCACCCTACGAGATGACCGCCACCATGGGGGCCCCCGGGGAGATGGACGAGGACCTGTACGGGGACCGCCTGCTGCACAAGGTTTCGGTGGTGCCCAAGCCCTACCAGAAGCCCCATCCCAAGCTCTTCCAGGCCTTCTCCCTCAGCGAGGCTACCGCTAGGTGGTGCGCCCGGGAGAGTATCTGCCCGGTTATGTTGATCTCCTACCCCGACCTGGCCCGCAAGAACGCCCTCGCCCACTACGAGGAGGCGCAGATGGCCGGCCGTAGCGACGTTCGGGAGCCGGGGAACGATATGGGTGCCCTGCGCCAGATCTACCTGGCCGGCTCGCGAGCGGAGGCCTTAGAGCTGGCTGACCGCGGCCTGGCCGGTTGGGGCTGGCGCACCTTCTGGGGGTATCACGGCTTCTATGAGGCTTTCCGCCTGCCTGGGCAGGAGGGGCCTGTGCCCTGGACGTTGGAGCAGATGGAGGAAGCTCACTACCTCTACGCGGGCACGATCGACGATGTGAAAAGGAAACTTGAGGAGATGATCAAAGCCTGCAACCCGGAGTGGCTCGTGTGGTGGATGGATCAGGGCTTCCTGCCCCTGCCAGTGGTGAAGAGGCAGCTAGAGCTCTTCTCCGAGAAGGTCATGCCCGAGTTCAAGGGGTAAGCAACCGCCGCTCTTGGGGCGGCAGAGGAGGTGAACGCCATGGGCATCAAGGTGATGGGCCTGAATTTGGGCTACATGGGTGGGGACAAGGAGCTGCTCGTCTTCCCGCATCCCAACTACGTCCTCCATAGCCAGCGACGGGAAGGGGCCAAAACCTGGTATCGGATCCCCGCCCTAGCCTACATCGTGGAGCACCCTGAGGGGCGTCTGCTCTTCGAGACGGGCATCTCGTCCAAGGTGAGGGAGGAGTGGAAGGCGACGTGGCAGTTCCTGATAGACATATCTGAGGTAACCCCTGAGGTGTGCCTGGAGGCGCGCCTGAAGGAGCTGAAGCTGGGCCCGGAGGACTTCAAGTACGTGGTCCAGGGGCATCTTCACTGCGATCACGCCGGCGGCTTGCGCCTCTTCGCCGATGCGGGGGTCACCATCGTGGTCCATGAGGACGAGTACAAACATGTGATGCAGATGCAGCTGGATCCTGAGCAGCAGGAAGCGACCTTCTATAGTCCGTATGACTGGGAGTTTTTGGCCCGGCGCCGCCCCTGGACTGTTTATGGCGACCAAGAGCTCATGAAAGACGTGTGGCTGATAAGCCTTCCCGGCCACACCCCTGGCACCATGGGGCTGTTGGTGAGGCTGAGTCATACTGGCTGGATCCTTATGACCTCCGATGCCCTCTATTGCTGCGACTCCTATGGACCGCCGCCGGTGGGAACGCCTATCACCTGGAACAGCGAGCGATGGCGTCAGTCGGTGGAGAAGATCCGCCGCATCGCCCGGGAGCGCGATGCCTTCATCTTCCCCGGGCACGACGAGACGGGGATCAAGCATGCAGGCGAGCGGACCGAACTCAGGCAGATCCAGTACCTGCCCGGGCATGTGTACGAGTAGGGGGAGGTCATGGCTGCACCCGAGCTGGAGAGGGCGATGCAGATCTGGCGGGAGACGGCCCAGTCCCTGGCCAGCAAGCGGTTTGTGTGGGAGATGAGGCTCGGGTTCCTGGAGATTTGGTCGCGCTTTTCTCATGCCCCCACTGACATGACTTACGAGCCGGTGGCAGCGGGAGGGGTGCGGGCCGAATGGGTGGTGCCGCCAGGGGCTAGCGAGGGCAAGGCCCTACTTTACCTGCACGGTGGCGGTTACGTCATCTGTTCTCCTGACACACATCGGGAGATGGTGGCCCATCTCGCCAAGACGTGCGGCTGTCGCGTCTTGCTCCTGGACTATCGTCTTGCGCCCGAATTCCCTTTCCCCGCAGCGGTCGAGGATGCCGTGGCCGCCTACCGCTGGCTTCTGGCCCAGGGCTACCCTGCTAGAGGGCTGGCTGTGGCCGGCGACTCGGCGGGAGGAGGGCTCACGGTAGCCGCCCTGGTGGCCTTCCGCTACTTGGGGTTGCCCATGCCAGGGGCCGCGGCGTGCTTCTCCCCTTGGACCGACCTGGCCTGCACCGGTGAGACCCTCGCATCCAAGGCGAGCGAGGACCCCATCGTGTCGCGTCCCCTGCTGGAGCAGCTAGCCCAGACGTACCTGGCGGGGGCCGACCCCAAGTCCCCCCTAGCCTCGCCCCTTTACGCCGACCTTCGCGGCCTTCCGCCCCTCCTGGTGCAGGTGGGGACGGCCGAGACCCTACTGGATGATTCCCGGCGGCTGGCTGATCGCTGCCGGGAAGCGGGGGTAGAGGTGTCGCTAGAGGAGTGGGAGGGGATGCCGCACGTCTGGCACTTCTTCGTCTCCTTCCTGCCCGAGGCCCAGCAGGCCATCGCCAGGGCAGGCGAATTCCTTCGCCAGCGCCTAGGGTGAGAGCCGTGGAGCTGCCATCCATCTACCGCTCCAAGCTGGTGAGCCCGGAGGAGGCGGTTGCGCAGGTTCGGCCAGGGGAGGTGGTGCTCTGGGGCGTATTCCTTGAGCCCACCAGCCTTATCCGGCCCTTCGTGGAGCAACGGGAGCGGCTGCGAGGCACCACCATGGCCCACGAGACGCCTCTCCTGGAGTTCCCCTGGTTCAATCCTGACTTCGGTGACTGGTACCGCGTCTATGACTGCTTCCCTGGGGCCAACACCCGTGAAGGAGTAGCGTCAGGCCAGGTGGAGTTCGTGCCCCTGCCCTTCGGCATCATTCGGGCGGAACGAGCGGCGTGCCACGACCGGCGACATATCTATGCTCGGCCAGACGTGTACGTCACCCGCATCTCGCCTCCCGACGAGGAGGGGCTCGTCAGCTTCGGCACCTTCCCCTGGTTCTGGCGCGACGCCGTCAGAGAGGCGAGACTGGTCATCGGCGAGCTGGACCCGAACCTGCCCCGCACCAGCGCTAAGCTACACATCTCTGAGTTCGACCTGCTGGTGCCCCCTCCCGAGGCTGGTGACTCGCCACCGCGGCGCCCCCTGCCACCCACCCCTGCCGACGAGCTGGAGGCGGCCCAGGTGGTAGGGGCCAATGCTGCCGAGCTCATCAAGGACGGAGATACCTTCCAGGTGGGAGTGGGTCCAGCGGCCGAGAGCATGGTGGAGTTCCTGCGAGGCCGTCATGACCTGGGGGTTCATAGCGAGCTCATATTCCCAGGCGTGGTGGAGCTGGTGCGGGAGGGGGTTGTCACCGGCGCCCGCAAGAGCGTTGACCGGGGCAAGGTGGTGACCGCCGGCCTCTTCGCCCACCCCGAGGACCCGCGCAGGGAGGAGGCGGTGCGGTTCATCGTCGAGCACCCGGAGGTGTTCGAGTTCCGGACCATTAGCGAGGTGGCCAACGTGGCGGTGGTGGCGCAGCAGGAGAACATAGTAGCTGTCAACAACATCTTGGCCATCGACCTCACCGGCCAGGCGGTCATCAATTACCTTGGCTATCTGCCCATCGCCGGCATCGGCGGGAACTTCGACTTCACCGTCGGCAGCCACTATGCCAAGGGGGGTCGAGCCATCTACTGCCTCATCAGCACTGCCAAGGGTGGAACGGCCTCCCGCATCGTGCCCAGCATACCCCATGACCCTTATGTGGTGGTCTCTATGCCCAACTACATGGTGGACTACCTGGTCACCGAGCATGGGGTGGTGAACCTGGAGGGGAAGAGCCTGCGAGAGCGCGCCGAGGCCATCATATCGGTGGCCCACCCCGATTTCCGCAGCGAGCTCAGGCAGGCCGCCCGCAAGATGGGGCTGCTCTGATGAGCCGTAGGCCAGCCTGCGCAGATGCAGTGCAGCACTTCGTCTAGCATGGGCGGAGATGAGCCGTGGCAGGTGAGGTGGCAAGGGGAGAAGGGCAGGTAGAGCTACGTGCCTGCTCCAGGCGGGCGCCCAGGGCGGTGGGCGCCATAGAGGGCCAGTCCCCTAAGGGGGGCGTCGTCGAGGACGTTGCCTAGGGTCACCGGCACGTGGCTCCACAGCCACCAGTCGGCCAGGGAGATGTCGGCTCCCAGCAGCATGCCTGCCGGCACCACGAACATGTTGACGATGGAGTGCTCGTAGCCGAGGGCGAAGAAGGTCACGATGGGGAGCCACATGGCCAGCATCTTGCCGCCCACTGAGCGCGACACGAAGGCCATGACCGCCCCTACGGTGACCATCCAGTTGGCCAGCACGCCCTTCACCAGGGCCAGAGCCCAGCCCCGCGCCCCCTCGTCGGTATAGGCAATGGTCTCGGCCAGGGCTAGACGCCGCAGTTGCTCGCCCACCGGGTCGCCATCAGTCAGCCCCAGGTCGCTGATGGCCAGGTAGGAACAGGGCAGCGTAGAGGAGGCAGCCCAACAGGTTGCCGGCATAAGCCCAGGCCCAGTTGCGGGCCGTGGTGGCAAGGGAAAGGCGTCGGTCTGCCACGGCCATAGGGCGAAGTTGCCGGTGGTCAGCTCGAGCCCCAGCAGGACCAACAGGACGAAGCCCACGGGGAAGGCCACGGCCCTCATCAGGCAGCCCACAACCTTGGCCGCCACTGCCACCGCCGTCACTCCCAGGGCTATGGCGGGGGGCCCGGCCAGGCCGCTGAGATCGGCGTGCAGCCCCACCGCCAGGAAGAAGATGGGCACGGAGAAGCCGTCGGAGAGCCAGGGCTGCCGCTCCCGCACCCCGCCGCCGGCGGCTGTCCTGCCCAGGAAAAGCCCGGCCAGGTACGACCCGATGATGGCTGCCAGCCCTCCCAGCTGCTGGGCCGTCCAGGCCGAGGCAGGGGTCACGGGGAGGCCCGACCCAGTGCGGGGGGAGGTCATCTCCGCCTTCATCGCCCTCAAGCAGGGGCATAAGCCCTCGGAGGAGCTGCGACGGGAGCTTTTGGAGACGGTGCGGCGGGAGCTGGGGCCGGTGGCGGTGGTGGGGGAGATCAACTTCGTGGCCATGCTGCCCAAGACCCGCTCGGGGAAGATCATGCGCCGGGTGCTGAAGGCGGTGGTGCTGGACCGGGACCCGGGCGACATCTCCACCATCGAGGACGAGGGCTCCGTGGAGGAGGCCCGCCAGGCCTGGCTCCAGATGCGCCAGGAGATGGGGCA
>Ga0197143_1001306_pt1 | contig 21391 bp, 9 predicted proteins | sample GBS70_MetaG_FD_148603 | JGI IMG/M metagenome (GOLD analysis project Ga0197143, IMG submission 148603) | Sediment microbial communities from Great Boiling Springs, Gerlach, Nevada, United States - GBS 70_MetaG | ecosystem: Environmental > Aquatic > Thermal springs > Hot (42-90C) > Sediment...
ATGCCGAACGTAGGATGGTTGAACGCGTTGAAGAGGTTCAACCGATACTGGATCGAGACGCGCTCGGTGATGCGCGTATTCTTGAAGATGCTCAGGTCCACGCCCTCGAACCGATCGCCCTGGAAGACGTTCCGTCCGAGGGTGCCAAAAGGCGTCCCGAAGCGTTGGGCCGCCCCAGGCCCGTTGACGATCACCCGCACATCATTGGGGGTGACCGGCGTGAACTTCCCCTGATTGAGGTCGTTCAACAGCCAAAAGCCCGTGGGGCTAGCTCGGAGAATGGGCAGCCCTCCGCTCGTCCCGCAGATCGCCAACCGATAGAAGACGCAAGCATCCACATCGGTGATGCCAACCCGATCTATTGGAGCCGCTGGATTCCCGTTGAAGGGACGCAGGTGAGACCGCCCAATGAACGACTGAACGAACAGCCGGTCCTCATAAGGATTAATGAGCTGCTGCTGCACAGGAGTAAACCACTGTCCACCTTGGATGCGCACGATGCCGTTGAACTGCCAGCCTCCGATAAGCCGCCCGAGGACGCCTCGTTGATCGCGCCAGAATGGGAGGTCCCAGATCCACGAGGCGGCAAACACATGCCTCACGTCGAATCCGGAGTTCCCGCGTTCGGCACGGGTGATGTCGAGCGGATTCTGAGCCACGGTGACGGAGTTCCCCGTATTGAAGTTGAAGACTTCGCTCGAGTTGTCAATCGTGTGGCTCCAGGTGTAGCTGATCGTGTAGGTCCATTGTTGTCGCACGCGACCGTCATAGCGCACTTGCAACCCGTTGTAACTGGCCGACACGCCGTTGATACGCACGCGCGCGACGCCCGAAGGGAACAACCGCCCGTCGCAGATTGCTTCGTTATCCGCCGTTGCCGGATTGTCCGTGCACGCAAGCGGCGTAACGCCACGCGGCAGCAGGTGCGGGAATCCGGGGAAAGTGAGCGTCTTCGTCTGATTGTCCGTCGGGTCTACGTAACGAACCGGCCCGAATCCTCGAACGATGTTCCCGATGAACGGGTTGAAGTTGACCGTCTGGAACTGCCCGACCTGGTGATTGCCGACGTACCGGATTTCCATGACGTTCTCGCGGAACAACTCGCGTTGCAGGCCGAATGACCATTGCTGCACATACGGCTGTCGGAAGTCCAGGGCCGGAACCGTGCGCGCGAAGAATCGCGGATCGAAGGTGTTGAAGCGAATCACACCAGCGCGAACGGCAGCATCGCGCACTTTATCTCCAGTCGGGACGGGATCCGGAACGGGGAAGTTCGCCACGCTCGTCAGAAAGACGAGCGGCGACGAGGTCGAGATGTTGAGCATCAGGTTGTAGAACGCCGGATCGTAAGCGATCCCATAGCCGCCGCGGATGACCGTCTTATCCTCGCCGAAGAGCCAGCGTCCCCAGCGGGGCGTATAGACGAAGCCAAATCGCGGCGCCCAGTTGTTGTTATCCGTCGGAACGCGGGGAACGATGCGAGCTTCCAGCGGCAAGTCCTGACGCCAGAACGCGCGCTGCGGATCGCGCTCCCGCGCCACAGTGATCTCGTTGAGGAGATTCATCGGCTGCCCCGTGTTCTCGTATCGAATCCCGAGATTGAGCGTGAGGTTGGGGCGAATGCGCCAGTCGTCTTGGAAGAAGTAGAATTGGTCGGTCTCCGTGTACTTGAGCGTCGCCGGACCGAGCGCCACCGTCAGGAAGTTCGGATTATTGTCGGCCAACCGTTGCGCCGTCGAGAAGGTGAACGATCCGTTGACGTTGGGCAAAAAGGGCACGGCATTGCGCAACCGGCGGATGTCAATCCCCATCTTCATCTGGTGGCGACCCACCGTGAGCGTGAAGTTGTCGTTGAACTGGAACGACTCGACCGTTCGTCCCTGGGGCAGGTTCGTCGCCGGACCAACGCTCAGAAGAGGAGCACCATTGTCGGCGCGAAACACCGGATTGAGAAACGCCAGGGCCTTGTCAATCTTGTCCGGATGCGGGATGTTCCCCTTGCCGCCGCTTCCACCCCCGCCGAAGATCACAAACAATCGCGAGTAGTTGAAGCGGAACTCGTTGACTGATCGGGTCGAGACGTTGCGCGTCCACCCACCTCCGGCTTGTTGGGTTCGGAAGGGGATGTCCCCGGTCCAGCCGCGCACGTCCACCAAGAAGTCTTTCCCCGGCCGATCCTGGATGAAATATCGTCCCCAGATGCGATCGCGATCGCTGGGATGCACATCGCCTCGGAAGTTGAGCTCATCCAATCGGTTCGAGAGCGGAACCGTGCGACGCACGGCCGCCACCGGCACCTTCAGGTTCCCAATGGTGATCGTTGAGGCCGGCACATCCGGGCGGATCGTGGGGTTACCGATCGGCAGGGCGAAGGCCGAGAAATCGGCATAGTACTGAACCGCCGGATTGTTCGGGAATGCGCTCTTCAGCAGTTGGATCCCTTCCGGCGTCGGTGCCAACGCTGTCGTGCGCAGATCGGCGATTTGCGGGTTCCGGATGAAATGGCCCGCGTGGAAGAAGAACACCTTGTTCTTCACAATGGGGCCGCCGATCGTGTAATCGAAGACGTTGACCAAGTCGGGCAGAGGATCCTTCTGCCCCGCTCGCTTCTCCAGGTTCGTCAGCGAATCGAAGAGCTTGCGGTTCCGGTGATACCACGCGAGTGTCCCGTGATATTCGTTCGTCCCCGACTTGCTGACGATGTTGATGATCGCCCCCTGGTTGCGCCCGTATTCGGCCGAGAAGTTGTTGGTGATCACCTGGTATTCCTGAACCAGATCGCGGTTCTGGACGAAGTAGTTGGGCCCGCCGATCGAGAGGTCGTTATTGTCCACGCCGTCAATGGTGAAGTTATTCGACCGTGCCCGATTTCCATTGACCGAGAGGGTGACTCCATTGGCATTGACGTTACCAAAGCCCGTCCGCACACCAGGCAGAAGCAACACAACGCGGTCCAGTCCACCCCCAGCTACGTTGATCGGCAGGTCTTGAATCCTCCGAGACTGAATCGTGGCGGAGATTTGCGCCGTGTCCTTCTCAATGAGCACTTCACCGCCGCCGGTCACCGTCACGACCTCAGTGATCGCTCCAGGCTCCAGACGGAAATCCACGACCGTATCTTTCCCGACGCCGACCTCTACGCCCGTCACTTCCGAAGTCTTGAACCCTTGAGCTTCCACCTTCACACTGTAGGTGCCGGGAGGGATACGAGGGATCGTGTAAATCCCTTCACCCGTGGCCATGGTCTTGTACTCCACGCCCGTCGCCATGTTCTTAGCGATGACGGTAGCTCCTGGCACAACGGCGCCAGCCACGTCCATGACGACGCCACGAAGGCCTCCCGTCGTTGTCTGAGCTGCAATGGGGCTCGTCAGGTAGGGCAGAAAAACCGCCCCGAGGATCAAGACTGTTGAGATCCAGACCTTCCAGGCTCTTCCCCGATGCCGATGCACTTCCATATGCGTCCCTCCTTAGGTTTAGTCTTTCAACGAGCGGCCATACCGGTGATTTGTTAAGCAAACATCGTGCCGCGCACCATCACTCAGAATAAGTGTTGAACACACAATGACTTCCTTTTTGAAGGCCGCGCCGAGATTTCCGAATTTCTGGAAGTTTCATCCGAAATTTCGTAACCTCGCGAGTTTTCGAAGGCACCTTAGGTAAGGGTCAGCAACGGGGGCGATGATCCCCATCGTTCGTGCGTGAGGGAGAGAGGTGATCTCAACCCCTCTCCCTCACAGTTGAGGGTCCAGGGTCACCAGTGGAACTTAATGGCGAGTTGGAATTCGCGAGGCCCCCACAGCGTCGTGCTTGCGGCGCGCGGCCGAAGGAAACCAGGATCAGGTGCTAGCCTCACCTGGCGCACGCCCGAGGGGTCCACACCAGAGCTCGCAATGCGATACTGGATGGTCGAAAAGCTCGTGAAGTTGACGCGGTTGAAGAGGTTGAAGGCCTCCCAGATGATTTCGAATCGCGTCCCCTCGGTGACTTTGATATCGCGGGCGATGCGAAAGTCCACGTTCGCGAATCCCGATCCGCGGAAGCTATTGCGGGCCAGGAAGGGAACGCGGGTGGAGCCGCCACTGCCGTTGGGGCTAGTCGTGACCGTGGCGCCGGTCGCCGCTGAGAGGCTTCCGGAGATGACACCAGTGACGGGCACGCCATCGGAGGCCGTCACGATGCCGCTGAAGCGCCAGCCGTTGAGCACAGCGCGGGCCGTGGGGCTCGCCAAGCCCTGCAGTCTCGGCTCCCAGACGAAGCTCGTGACAAAGCGCTTGCGGATATCGAAGTTCGAAAGCGCACGCTCACTTCGCCGATCGAAGGTGTTAAAGAGTTGATTTCCGCCGAAGAAGGTCGCTGAGGTCTGCCCGTCGTCAATGGCTTTGGCGATGGTGAGGTTGGCGTTGAACTGCACGCCATGCCGCATCCGTTGCGTCACCTGGAGGACGAAGGCGTTGTAGCTCGACTTCACCACGCTCTCGCTGATGATGATGCGTCCGACACCGGCCACTGGGCGCGAGCCTGTGAAGAAGGGGAGGGGTGGGGTCACCGTGCCATCCGGGAGGATGAAGACGACTCGCTCTCTCGGCGGATTCAGGTTGAGGTCGCGGAACGAGGGCAAGCGCTGGCCTCGACTGAAGAGATACGAGGCCGAGACGCTCAGATCGCGGAGGATTTCGCGTTCGAATGAGAGTTCGGCCATGTGCACGAGCGGGCGCGCATAGTCCGAGGAGAAGAACTGGATGTCCGGCGCTGAGCCCGGTCCGGCCGGCGGTGCGCTGAAGACATCCGGATACAGCGGGGCTCCCGGCGTCGTCGGCGTAAAGAAGAACGAAGCGATGACCTTCCCGTTATTCGTCAGCGCATTGGCGATAGCGCTGTTGCTCGTCCGGCCGTAATAGAGGCCGTAGCCGGCGCGCAGCACGGTCGTATGATGCCCCCCGATGTCCCAGGCGATCCCCACGCGCGGACCAAAGTTATTCGTGTCTTGATTGAACCGTTCGGTCTGCGGGAAGGCGGGATTTCCTCTCTCCGGCTGCGGGAGTTTCTGAAATTCGTATCGCACGCCGAAATCGAGCGTCAGATGCGGATGAGCGCGATACCGATCTTGAACGTAGAAGTTGTAGTCTGTCGTCGTGAAGAAGACGCGCCCCGCTTGCTCACCCGTGAGTCCGCGCAGATCGAACGCTTGAACGTAAAAGCGATAGTGTCGTCGCGTGCGCGGGCCATCATCCAAGGGGATACAGCCGACAGCTCCTTTGGGACAGTCCTGAGCGATCTGATTCAAACCGTCGTAGCTGTAGACGCCCCCTCCCTGAAAGAGATTGATCTGCAAATCGCGCACATAGTTGATGTCGAGTCCCGCTTTCAGGTTGTGCCGCCCACGAATGAGGGAGATGTTCTCCACCCACTGGAAGCGCTTCTCGTCCGGGAAGGCCGGTCGCGGAAGGAAACTAGGCATGCCGAAGCTGATCCCTCCGGTGACGGTCGTGCTCGGCCCGGGCGCATTAGGACGCTGAAACTCGAAATCGCGTCCATACTGGAAGCGCGTTTCATGCGCGAGCGTGTTGCTCAGTGCTGAGGAGAGGCGAAACAACAGAAAGTCGGTCTTCACCCCATCGAAGCCGTTATCCGATTCAGCAGCGAACTGAATCGGCGCTGTGCGAATCCCGTTGGGCGAGCGCCACCGATGCCAGTTGTACTGTCCCGTGAACGTATGGCGTGGCGAGATCACCCAATCGATCTTGAAGAAGGCGACGTTATTGTGGGCCTTCCTCGGGACGAAGCGCTGCAGCGATTGGAAGAACTGGATCGTCGCCGCACATCCGGGCGCCGTGCAGGGGGAGGTCAGGAAAGTCGGACTGGAGGGCGTCACAAAGTATGGGAAGTTGCGCACTTGCTGATCGTACGTCCCGAAGTAAAACAGCTTGTCCTTGATGAAGGGGCCACCAAGTGAGAATCCGAACTGCTGCCGCCGCTCCTCAGGTTCCAAGGGCTGGAAGGGCTCGCGCGCCATGATGGCATCGTCGCGAAGGAAGTAGAACGCTTCACCGTGAAACTCGTTCGTCCCCGACTTGGTCACGGCGTTGACAGTTCCGCCTGCCGCCCGCCCGAATTCTGCCGAGAAGTTGCTCAGGCCGACCTGGAACTCTTTGATCGAGGAGAGACTCGTCGTGTAGACGACACGCGTGCGCCCACGCGCTTCGGAGAAGAACGCCTGATTGTTGTCAGCTCCATCTACGGTATTGTTGTTGTAGAGTCCGGAGATGCCCCGATAGCTCACGAGTCCGAACGTCCCATCGGGATTCACCCCTGGTGTGAGCAGGACGAAGTTCTCCCACCGCCGCCCATTGATGGGAAGATTATGAACAGCCGATTCGTTGACCACCGAGGTGAACTCCGTGCGCTCGGGCTCTACAATCGGCGCCTCAGCCGTGACAGTGACAGTCTCAGCGACGGGCGCGACCTTTAACGTGAGATCCACAGTCGCTGTTCCTCCGACGAGCACGGTGATTCCCGACTGCGTCACCGTCGCAAAGCCGGGCATCTCGGCCGTCACTTCGTAGGAACCGGGCGGCAGAAAGACGATCCGGTAGCGACCGGAAGCGTCCGTCAGGACCTCGCGCAGGGCATTAGTCCCCAGGTGGCGCGCGCTCACTTTGGCACCAGTGATTACAGCGCCGCGCTCATCTCGGATGAGACCCTCGATGGTTCCTGTCGCTTGCGTCTGCGCGCTCACCATTTGGCTCCCTATAAGCGCGACGACCAGGCCGCATACGAGCAGAAGCCATAGGCGAAAACTTTTACACATAAAATCGACCCTCCTTCTTTGGTTTCAAATCCCATCGGCATGTATGCAAACCGCGTACTAGACAATGGTGCCACGGTAGGTAACTGAAATACCGAGGCTTCCATTTCTCGTGGGGTAGCCATCCTTCCAAATTTTTGGAAATTTTATCCAAATTTTTAGAGGCCTCTCCAGCTTGTAGAAGCGGCGGGCGGAGAGCGAGGATACTATCCCATCAAAAGGGGCGAGCCCGTATGCCGCGCCAGGATCACAGAGGTCAAGCGCATACCATCCCATCAAAAGAAAGGGGCGAGCCCAAGAGCGCTCGCCCCTTCAGATGAGCCCATTTGCAGGGCTCTTCAGAAGTAGAGCTTCAATGCCAGCTGGAAGCGGCGCGAATCAAAAGTCGCATTGGACTTGCCAAAGAGCGTGTTGGCGAGATTGCCTATTGGCAGGTCGAAGTTGGTATGGTTGGGCAGATTAAACATCTCGGCGCGGAATTGCAATCGGCCCTGTTCGCCGAGGACGGCTAAGCGGAAGTTCTTGTACACGGCGAAGTCGAAGTTCGCATAGCCCGGGCCGAGGAAGACGTTCCGCCCGAGATTCCCAATGCCTCGGAAGTTTGTGTCGAAGGCATTGGGGTCAAGGATCCCATCCGCCGGGCTCCGATCCAGACGCGCTCCCTTTTTATCCGTCTTGATGTTGGGGCGATCATTGTTCACCCCATCGGCGTTGAAATCGCCGCGCGGATACGGGGCGCTGGAGAAGACGTTGAACGGGCGCCCGCTCTGGAAGGTCGCGATCCCTGAGATCGTCCACCCGCCCAGAATGTGTTCGAGTGCGCCGCCACGTCCTCGGAAGAAAGGCATATCCCAGATAGCATTGATGACGAGCCGCTGCGGAACATGGAACCGAGAGAGTCCACGCTCGCGCTTGATGCTGGTGACCGAGACGACGCCATCCGTGGCGAAGTAATCCGAGTCCTCATCAATCATCTTCGACACGGTCCAAGCTGCCTGCATCGTGAAGCCTCGGCTGAAGCGCCGCTTCACCTCGACCTGCATGGCATGGTAGATCGAGTTGACGCGATTGCCGGCCAGTCCGACAGCGCCCCAGTGCGGGTGCACGCGATTCAGCACGCCGTCCAGCAAGTCTCCGTCGAACCGATTGATGTTTACGTTGAGCGGAAGCTTAGTTCCCTTCGTCCCCTGATAGGTGATCTCGAAGGAGAACTCGCCCGGCAGCTCGCGCTGAATCCCGAAGAACCAGCTCTGCATGTAGGACGTACGCAGGTTCGGGTCGAAGACGGGATTCAGTGCTGTCCCGCGCGGCGGAGCCGCTCCCTTCAACCCCGGCGGAACCCATGAGGGGATCGAGTAGACAAACGTCTGACGCGCCCGCGTGTCAAAGGTCAACGTCGCGCCAAATGGCGGGTTGAACTGAATGTTCTCGTCAATGTTCTGGAAGAGCCGTTCGTAGAAGACCCCGTAGCTCCCCCGGATAGCCATCTTCCCCTCGCCGCCAGTCAGCCAGCGCGGACCCCGGGGACTCCAGGCGAAGCCCAGACGTGGCGCGAAGTTATTGTCATCCGAGTGGTAGAAGAACCGCGTCGGCTTTGGCTCCAAGCTCGAGAAGATATCGTAGATGGTCGCTCCCGAGGGAATGAGCACCTGCGCGATCCGATTGGTCAGCTCCTTAGGTGGGCGGAAATTCTCATACCGCACGCCAATATTGAGCGTGAAATTCGGGCGTACCTTCCAATCATCCTGCAAAAAGCCCATCAGCTCATGTCGCGAATAGATGCGATAGCCATCTCCGCGATCCCCTGTCGTTAGGTCAATGCGTACGCTGTAGGTAAGCGGCTGATCTGCCAGGAACGCAGCTTCGTTCGCAAAGCTATATGCCCCGCGATAGAACGCGTTGAACGTCCGCACGCGCTTGATGAATCGGTACTGGAAGCCCGTCTTCACCGCGTGCGCCCCTTTAATGATCGAGAGGGCTTCGTCCAATTGGAATACCACCGGGAAGCGATTCTGCGGCATGTTCGTGGCGGCGCCAAATCCATCCACGCCCGTGATCGTGATCGTCGGGACCTGCGGATTCCGCGGCCGCCAATCGTAGGCATCGCGCGTGAGGCCGAACTTCAGCTCGTTAATGAGATTCGGCCGAATCGTCGTCGTATTGGTCAGACCAAAGTTTTGGCTTCGGAAGCTCGTGTCCAATCCGAAGAACTCCGTCAGCAGCGAGTTTGAGGCCAGTGGAGCCAGGTTGTTTGTCTGGTTAAAGATATAGCGGCCACTGATGCGATTCCGACCGTTGAAGCCTTGGTGATCTATGCGGATGACGAAAGCGTGGTTATCGGAGCTGCTGGGCCGCGTGATGACCGCCTCGGCCGAGACGGGAATCTGCTCGTTCCCCACGGTGACGAACCTCGGATTCTCCGTGGCCGGAGGACGCGGATACTTCTGGAGCAACTCGCGCGCAATGGGCCCAGTCGCCGCTCGAATCGCATCAGCCGTGAAGAAGCGCGCCCGTTGTGTCGTCGAAGAGCGTAGCGTCGTCACTTCGTACGATCCGTAGCCGAAGAGCGTATCCTTGATGAGAGGCCCACTCACATCGAAGCCAAACTGATTGCGGACGAAAGGCGGCTTCTGCCGCTCGAAGAAATCCCGCGCGCGCAGCGAGCGATTGCGATGGAACTCCCACAGTGTCCCATGGAATTCGTTGGTCCCCGACTTGGTGACGATGCTCAGAACACCGCCCGAGAGCCGGCCAAATTCGGCACCGAACGTATTCCGAATGAGACGGAATTCCTCGACGCTGTCCAGTGGCACCGTGATTTGCGTGAATCCCGCCACAATGGGGTCATTATTTTCGATCCCATCAACGAGGAAGTTCGTCCCTCGGCTTCGAGCTCCTCCTATAGAGAACCCTCCCGTATTGGAGCCGACGCCACCAGGAACCACACCCGGCTGCAACAAGGCCAATTGCGTGAAATCGCGCGTCACTAGCGGCAGGTCCACAATGCGCCGTTTGTCCACAAGTCCTGAGAGCCGTCCCTCTTCGGTGTTGATCAGAGGAAGTTCGCCCGTGACCGTGATGGTCTCGGCAATCTCGCCGACCTCCAGCGTCACATCCACGCGCTTGACCTCGTTCACAGTGAGCTCGATGTTGCTCACGATGGCTGTTTTGAAGCCCGTCTGCTCGACTTTCACCTCATAAAATCCGCGGGGCAGATTCGTGAGCCGGTAAAGTCCGGTGGAGTCCGTCGTGATCGTATACGAGAGGTTCGTCTTCACCTCCCGAATTGTCACCGTCGCTCCCGCCACGACAGCTCCTGTGGCATCGGTGACCATCCCCGTGATCGTCCCCGTTGCCGTCTGAGCCTTCGCACTCGGAAGCGCGGTCAGAAGAAGCGGCAAAAGGAGCGCCAGAATCTTTTTCCCTTGTCTCCGCATCTTCGGTTCCCTCCTTATTCAAATGTGCTCATAGGCGAATCGCACAGCATAATAAGGCAATTTGCATGCCAAACAGGTGTCATCTCGCTAAGCTCCAGAAATCCAGCCCCTTGCGCGTCAAGGTTCGGTTCGATCCGCAGGACGAATTTCCGAAAATTTGGAAATTGCTTCCGAATTTCTGGAAGTTTGGGGGTGAGTACTTCGAGCCCCTTGCTTTGGAGGAGAGCCGTCTCATAAGATTCTGTCCATGAGGAGCCGTTGCATTGTAAACCGTCGGGTTTCTACATGGGGATTCCGAGCCCTTGTGCTCTTGGCCGTAGGGCTGTGTCTCTCAAGTGAGGGGCAGGCTCAGGTGAGCATGCAAGGGCAGGTCTTTCTTCCGAGCGGGGATCCGATTCAGGAGGTTGTTCGTCTGGCCGTAAAGGGAGATGACCCGCGCCGCGATGTGGAGTTCGTCTTCACCGACGGACAAGGGCGCTTCATCTTGCGAGGACTGGCGCCACTGCGGACTTACACGCTCACGGTCGAAGGAGATGGACGTCGGTACGCGACGACGACGGTGACCTTCACGGCCCAACCGCGCGGATATGTGCCGGTGAATTTGCTTCCCTTGGAGGTGAAAGAAGTCCCACCGCGTCCCGGAGTCGTTGCCGTTTCTCGCTTGAAGCGTCAGCCGGAGAAAGAAGCGGCCAGGCTCTATCGGGAGGCATTGGAAGAGATTGAGAAGGGAAAGCTCACGTCGGCCGAGGGGAAGTTGAAGCGGGCTATCGAGCGAGATGCGGACTTTGTGGAGGCATACAACGAGCTGGCCGTTTTGCAGATGGGGAAGAAGGCATACGCTGAAGCTGAGCGATTGCTGCGGCAGGCGCTGGAGAAGGACCCAGAAGCGCTCTATCCTTTGCTGAACTTGGGGATTTGCCTGAACTATCTCGGTCGGCATCAGGAGGCAATTGCTCCGCTTCGTCACGTCCTCGAGCAGAATCCCCATTGGCTGACGGCTCACGTCCATCTGGGCATTGCGCTTTTGGAGAGCGACGCGGGTGAGGAAGCGGAACTGCACCTTCTGCGGGGGACGCGCGCCGAGGGGTTAGAGCGCGCGCTCGCGTATCTCTATCTTGGGAAGTTCTACGCGCAGACGGGTCGCATCCCGAAGGCAGTGGAAGCGTGGAAGGTCTACCTCACTTTGGATCCGAACTCGCCCAACGCGGCACGTATTCGCGCATTGCTCGCTCAGCTCGGTTATTCGCAGTGAGCGCATCCCCGTGTGGGGACTTGCTTCCTTCAGAGAAACAAAAAGTTCCCAGGGGAATGAGATCGGTTTGAGGGGAAGCCCTTTTCGAGCTTCCCCTCCTGTTCAATCCTTCAGAAGTTTACCCGGATGCGGAACTGGATCATGCGCGGACCCGGATCTTGGTTGCCGAGGTCATTGAAGAAGTTTGTCGTCCGACCGAACGCCGTTGAGTCAATGCTGTGAGTCACACCAGCAGCGCTGGGTCCTCCGATCAGGAAGTTTTGGAAGTTGAACGCGTTGAAGAATTCAGCCCAAAACTCCACATTGATGCGCTCGGTCACGCGAGTCCGCTTCTGGATCGTGAGGTCGGGTTTGACAAAGCGCGGGCCGCGCAGAAAGATCAGTGAGCCGAATTGGCCGGGCGTCGTCGGCACATCGAGGATGGCCCGATTGGAGCGGCCGTCCGGCCCGATCAGGTCTTCCGAAACGAAGAAGATATCCCGCGCGCCAGGAACCTTCCGCACCTTGACCTTCTCCTGGAGCTCATTACGCGTGATTCCGCGGAGGATCACGCCGGAGTCGAACTGAGTGACTGTCGCGCGCCCACTGGTGAGCTGGAAGAGCCGCCCGGACTGAATCCGCACAATCCCGCCGACAATCCATCCTTCGATGAGCCGATTGAGCGCTCCAGAGCCCGAGGACCATCGCCGACCGGGGCCGAAAGGCAGCTCGTACTGGAAATCGCTCACGAAGACATGGCGCAGATCCCACGGCGACGGCCCCTTGTCCAGCCTCCGGTTGCGCAGCGTCCTGAAGGCGATGGTCGAAATCGCGGAATCGGCGTAGAGGTCCGTGAGCGCTTTGCTGAAGGTGTAGTGAGCGTTCATCTGCCACCCTTGGGCGAAGCGGCGTCGGAAGATGAGCTGCAAGCCATTGTAGGTGGAGAAGGATCCGTTGCTGAGCAGCCACACGCCTCGGTTCGCCGCGTACGGGTTCGCCTGGAAGAAGTTGATCGGGAAGGGGCCGGGAGCGTCAAAGCCCAGAGCTGCGCAACGCGGCAGCGCGCTGCCGACCATGCGGCAGAGGAACGTCGCCGATGAGGCAAAAGCGTTAGCCATCGCTCCGGCCTGGCCTTGATCGAGCCACGTGATAAAGGTCGCATTGCCGAATCCCGAGGTCAATGGGAGCGCCGGATGGCGACCCCGCGCCCCAAAGGCCGCTTCGAAGATGGGTAGAGCTACCTGACCAGGCAGTCCTTGATTGTCGAATCGCGCTCCGCGGCCTTGAGCGCGGCTGATGGCCAAGTTGCGCTGCGCGTTCATGAACTCAGTCAGGAAGCCGTTTTCGAAGATATTCACCTCGTTCAGGTTGAACCCGCGCCAGAGCTTCGTCCCACGGTTGCCGACATAGCGAATCTCAATCGCCATATCCCGCGTCAGCTCGCGTTGCCAGCCGAAGGACCACGACTGAACATACGGCGTCCGAATGTTCGGATCGAACGCGAAGAAGTTGCCACCGACGAATGTGAAGCGGGAGAGCGGCGTGGGAAAGCTGAAGCTCGCCGGATCTTCACGAAAGGCCGGCAGCCGGTCACGCAGCAACAATCCACCCAGTGGGAAATCCACGCCTGCGGTGAGAGAGATGGACTGGGTCAGGCCCGGGTTCCCGCCCGCGAAGGTCGTGAAGTGAGCCAGTCCTTCGCGCGTGTACGCGATGGAGTAGCTCCCTCGGAAGACCGACTGGCGCTCGCCGCCGAAGAGGAATCGGAAGATGGGATTCTCGAACTTCGGATTCCAGGCGAAGCCGAAGCTTGGTGCCGGATTGATGTAATCGCGGTTGTAGACGTTGCGCGAACGCTGTTCGATCTGTGGATCGGCGATCCCTCGGAAGACACCCGGTTGGAACAAGTTTCCGACGCCCGAGATGCCCCAGAGATCTTCCATTCGCGGGCTCGTGTAGATGTCGTTGGTGTTGATGGCCGCTCCCTGGAATTCCCATCGCAGGCCGTAATTGAGCGTCAACGCCGGAGTCACGCGCCAGGAATCCATGACGTAAAGGCCGAATTCGTCCTGTCGCGCCCGTTGCACAAGCGGAGCGAGATGGACGTACCGTTTCGTCTTCTCATCCACGTTGCGCGAGCCAGAGATCCCGGAGATGCGACCAGTGAGGAGGGCGTACAGCGCCAGTGCGTTCCCGAGATCCGTCGTGCTGATGTTGGGCAATCCCTCTCGAATGACCGACGCCACCGGATCGCCGCTGACGATTCCAAACGAGACCGTGGGGACACCTGCTCCTCCGAACGAATTGTCAATGAACCCGATGCGGGTGAACGTGCCGCCGAACATCAAGGAGTGCTTCCCGCGCACAAGACTCACCGAGTTGTGCAAGTTGTACACAGGGGTGTTCCGGCTCGACGGCAAGGCTCGCGACGTTCCCGCTAATCCCGGTCGCGCGTGGAGGCTCTGCAAGCTGAGTGGCCAGAGGATGCGCAGACCCGCCGGATAGATCTCCGGTCCCGATTCCGGGAAGAACTGCACGGGCGCACCCTGCACGCCGAAGCGGAATTCGTAGTTGATTGTGGGCGTGACCGTCCACTGCAGCGCTGTGGTCACCGAGAACCGATTCGAGTACTGACCCGCCCCTTTGCCAATGCCGGGGAACGTGGGATCCATCGAATTCAGAGTGTCCGGGAAGGAGGAGAAGTAGTTGTAATGCCACACGCCATGCCATCGCAGCTTGTCTGTGATGTGGTAATCCATACGCAGGGTTGGGAACCGCCTCACCTGCATGCTCGGAGCTTCGAACCGATAGCGCTCGCGGAAGAGATCGAACGCGCTGATGGCACCCCGTGGTCGGGCCGCATCAATCTGCCGCAGCATGTCTCCGATAGTGGGGTCAATTGTGCTCGGGAAGCCCGCCGCTCCAGCCACCTGTAGCAGATTCACCGCGCGTACCACACCATCTGTCCCGCGGTAGCGGAAAACCCCCTGCATCGCTTCCCGTGTTAGGATCAGGTTCTCTCGCGGACGCGACTCCGGCAGACGGAACTCCTCGTAGTTGAAGAAGAAGAAGATCTTGTCCCGCCAGATCGGTCCACCGACGTTTCCTCCAAAGACGTTGAGCAGGTTCCTGGGCTTCCGCAGTCCCAAGACATTGTTGAACCACGTGTTTGCATTGAGCGCGTCATTGCGATGATCCCAAAAGAGCGTCCCACGAAATTGGTTCGTCCCTCGGCGGGTCACAAATTGAATCTGAACTGCTCCTTCTCCCGCAGCATCAGCGCTCACCCCCGCTGTCTTCACGGTCACTTCTTCGACAGCATCCAAGCGCGGTCGCACGATGGTGAACATGCCACCGCCAAAGGCGCTCTTGAGCAGGTTGTCCTGAATGTTCACCCCATCCATCGTGATGTTGATAGCGCCTTTGGGTAATCCGAGGAACGTGCTCTGACGGGCTGTCCCCCCCTGCTGCGCTCCAGGCATGAGCAAGGTGAAGTCAAGGGTATCTCGATTGTTAAGCGGCAAGCGTCGAATTATATCTCCACGCACAGTCGTCTCAATGGTCGTTGAACTCCGCTCGAGCAGCTCCGTCCCCCCGACGACCTCGACCGCCTCGGCGATCTCTCCGACTTGAAGCGTCACGATCACGCTCGTCGTGCGCCCCGCATCTACCTTGAGGCCAGAGAGAACACTCGTCTTAAATCCCGGCATGCTCACAGTGACCTTATAGGTGCCCACCTGAAGGTTCACGAAGGTGAACGCCCCATTGGGACCCGTCTTCTGTGTCTGCGTGGCTCCCGTCGCCTCGTCCTGCACTTTCACTTCGGCGTCCGGCAAAACAGCTCCTGTCGGGTCTTGCACGATGCCCGTGAGTTGACCCACAGGCCGCACTTGAGCCGAGGACGCCGGAGCCCACACAAACATACCCAGCATAATCGTGACGGCGATGACCTTCGCATACCACTTTGTCATAAGCTTACCTCCTCAGCAGAAATAAACCTTTGCTGTAAATCAATGAAGCAAGCGTCGTGCCATGAAGACCGGTGATTTATCAAGTCATTGATACCTAAAACCTTGTGTCCAAAGGATCCGTGAGGAGACATCCCTATTCTTCCAAATTTTCGGAAGTTTTATCCGAGATTTTGGAGATTCTCAAACCGAAGGAGATCGAGCAATCGCAGTGGGTGAGCTCAGCGAACTGTCTTGATGGACGAGATGAGGATGGTCTTAGTCAGGACAAGGGCCAGGATGAGGCCCTTCAAAGCGATGTTCTCGATGACGAAAAGGGCCAGGTATCCTAGGGTGCTCCAGACCAGCAGGAGAGTGATCACTTTTGTCTTCAGCGGGAGAGCCCTTTTCTCCACGAACGTGCCGACGGATTCTGCGTACCACGTGCGGCTTGTGAGCCATCGGTACAATCGTTCGGAGCTGCGCACGTAGCACCCGCTGGCGATGAGGAGAAAGGGCGTCGTCGGCAGTCCAGGGACAAATATTCCGATGATGCCCACTGCAAGCGCAGTTGTGCCCAGCAGGATCAAGAGGGCGCGCCACGTCAGATGCCGCCGATGAGGTTCTCGCCGGAATTCCCCTGACATGAAGCTTATATTTTAGCAGATCGCTCCGGCGAGTGTAACTTCATCGGCGTCTATGGATCCATAATTCTGTGATCGCCGCTCTGGTAGTGTTTGCGGGAGCGTGAAGGGGTGTTTAAAATAAGCTCTTTCGAGCGATGTGGGAGCGCGGCTTCAGAAGAGAAAGTGTGTTCGGAGAACGAGGCCGCTATGCTCACTCAGGAGGTTAAGGTGACGACATCCTACGTATACGAGACGGAGGTGATCTGGAAGGGCGAGCGTCAGATAGAAATCCGAACGCCGGAGGCTCCTGCTCTGGACGTTTCGTCTCCGCCGGAGTTCCAAGGAGATGCGGGGATGTGGACGCCGGAGACGCTTTTCGTGGCGTCGGTCAACGCGTGTTTCATTCTCACCTTTCTGGCGATTGCGCGGCTCTCGAAGCTTGATGTTGTGAGTATGCGCGCGAGCGCGCGGGGAAAGCTGGAGAAGGGCGAAGGCGCGGGCTACCGGATCACGGAGATCGTCATCAAACCCATTCTCGTCATTCAGTCCGAGTCGGAGCGTGAGCGCGCCAGGCGACTTCTGGAGAAGGCCGAACGGAATTGCTTCATCTCGAACTCGATCACGGCCCTTGTTCGGCTGGAGCCGGAGGTCGTCGTCTCGGCGTGAATTATAATAGAGGTGAGGATATGAGAATGGGCGCTGTCAAGAGAGCCGCTGGCAGGGAAGGCCAGCAGCGGTGGTTGCCTGTGATCCTCGTTGCGAGCCTCGTGGGGACTTTTGTGGGGACAGGGTTTGCGCGGGCCGCGGCACCTCCTCAAGTCGGACGCATCAAGGGAAAGGTCATTGCCGCGACAGCCGATCGGCGTGAGCCCTTAGCCGGCGTGGTCTTGGTCCTCAGTGGAGAATTCCTGCCGGGAAAGGCGATACAGACGATCAGCGATGAGGAAGGCGTTTACAGCTTCAGCGATCTTCCTCCCGGGGACTACATCCTTTCGGTCGAGATAGAGGGATTCGAGCGGTTCGCACAGAAGATCATGGTCCCGCTGGGAGCGATCGTGGAGGTCACTGTCGAATTGAAACCGAAAGCCGTGCGCGAGGCGGTGACGATCACAGCGGGGGAGGAGGAGCTGCGCCGTATTGAGTCGAGCCCTCCTGCGCAGTTTGGTGCGCCACTTTTGCGGAATGCGCCCCTGGTGAACGAGAAGTTTCAAGATGCGCTCCCTCTATTGCCGGGAGTCGTACGCGGCCCCGATGGCTTGCTCAACGTCAAGGGAGCGCGAGCGGCCCAAAGTGGCATTCTCGTCTCCAGCATCAATGCGACGGATCCGGTGACCGGACAGGCGGCCGTCGAGTTGCCAATCGAAGCTGTCGAGAGCGTTCAGGTGTACTCGAACCCGTATTCGGCGGAGTTTGGCAAATTCACCGGGGCGGTCACGGCCATCGAGACGCGCGCCGGCACGAACGAATGGAAGTATCTGCTGACGAACTTCATGCCGCGACTGCGCAAGCGCGCGGGGACGATCATGGGGATTGAATCGGCGACGCCGCGTTTTGCGCTCAGTGGGCCGATTCTTCGAGATCGGCTCTTCGTCTTCCAAGGTCTCGAATACCGTTTTGTGCGGACGCGCATCCCGAGCTTGCCTGATCTGCAGAACGACACGCGATTGGAGTCCTTCGACTTGTTCTCCCGCTTCGATGCTGTCCTTGCGCCGGCGCATCGGCTGACGGTCATTGTCTCCGTTTTCCCGCAGAAGCTCGACTTCGTCAATCTGAATACGTTCAACCCCATGGAGACGACGCCGAATTTTCACCAACGAGGATGGTTCGTCGCCGTGCACGAGCAAGCGGCTTTTCAGAATGGATCGCTCTTGCAGTCGAGCTTTAGTCTCAAGGACTTCGATGCGGACATCTTCGGCAACAGTCGGCCGCCGTTTCGTCTGACGCCCAATGGCAACGCTGGGGGATGGTTCAATCGGCAGCATCGGGAGAGTCGGCGCTATGAATGGGTCGAGGTCTATCACCTGCCTGTGTTCCCTTGGGGTGGGCAGCACGCCATCAAGATCGGGAGCACTGTCGCTGTCAACACGTTCACGGGGAGCGATCGCAGCGATCCGGTACAAATCCTGCGAGCTGATGGGACGCTGGCGCAACAGTGGGTATTCCTCGGCGAAGGGATCCTGCAGCGTCGGAACACGGAGGTGACCGTCTACGGACAGGACAAGTGGACGATCCATCCGCGTCTGACTCTCGATTGGGGGCTTCGTTACGATCGCGATGGGATCGCGAGGGAGAATAATCTAGCGCCGCGTTTGGGAGTTGTGGTGTTACCCTTCTCCGATCCGCGAACGATCGTGCGCGGGGGGATAGGTCTTTTCTACGACAAGATCCCCCTCAACGTCGGCGCTTTCGAGCAATACCAGGTGCGGCAGGTCACGCGGTTCGGTCCCGATGGGCGGACGCTCCTCGACGGTCCGCGCCTCTTCCGAAATCTCGTCGAAGGAGGGAGATATCGGACGCCGCGGAGCACAGCCTGGAGCGTGCAGGTGGATCGAGAGCTGACTCGGCGCGTGCTCCTTCGCTTCGGATATGAGGAGCGTCGTTCCCGACGGGATTTCCTTCTTGAACCAATGACGCTGCCCGGTGGTGGGGATGCGTTCGTCCTCAGTAATCGCGGGCGCTCGCGGTATCGAGAATTCCAGGTCGTCGCGCGGCTTCGCGTGCAGGAGCGACATGATCTCTTTCTCGCTTACGTCCGCTCGCGCGCTGAGGGAGATCTCAACGCCTTCTCGGCTCACATCGGTAATTTCCAAAATCCCATCATTCGACCGAACGAGTACTCGCGGCTTCCCTTCGATGCTCCGAATCGCGTGCTCCTCTGGGGAGATGTTCGTCTGCCCTTTGATCTTCTGCTCTCACCAGTTGTGGACTGGCGCGATGGCTTCCCCTTTTCACTTCTGGACGAAGAGCAGAATTTCGTTGGACCGCGCAATCGTGGGGGACGCTTTCCGCGTTTCTTCTCCCTTGATTTGCAGGTCACCAAGGGCGTGACCATACCCTTCCTCGGGAAGAAGTATCGAACGCGTCTGGGGGTGAAAATTTTCAACCTCACGAACCACTGGAATCCGCGCGACGTGCAGAACAACATTCACAGCCCGGCCTTCGGGACGTTCTACAACAGCGTACCGCGCACTTTCCGCGGAAAGTTCGAGATTGAATTCTGAGGGACGGATGTCCGCTCCTGTTCCTGCCATCAGCACCGAGGTCGAGCGAGCGCCCAAACCCGGCGTGTGCGTCAAGGGAGCGCGGACTCGGGTTATCGCCCTCGTCGCCGTGCTCCTGGTCGCTGCGGGATTGCGCATCGTTCGCTTAGATGCCGTTGGCGTGAGCGAGGACGAAGCGCGGAAGATCGCTGCTGTGGAGGCGTATCGGCGGGGCGATTTCACGCCGAATGCGGAGCATCCAATGCTCATGAAGTCTCTGATCCTGCTTTCGTTCCTCGCCGCCGAGTGGTGGAATCATGCGATTGCGGCACATCGTCCGGGTTGGCACATGTCTGAGGAAACGGCTCTTCGGCTTCCCAATGCCGTGGTGGGTGCGCTGACAACGCTCGTGCTCTTTCTCTTCGCCCGCGAGATGTTCGATCCCCTGGTGGGATGGATCACGGCTATTCTCTGGGCGACCGGGCTCAATGCCATCGCCATCAATCGCGTGGCGAAGGAGGATACGCTGCTCGTCTTCTTCCTGTGGCTCGCCTTTTATTTCTTCATGAAGGCGAAGCATGAGGGGCCAGTGGATACTGCGCGTCGCCAATGGTTCTATCGGTTGAGCGGGGCGAGTTTCGGACTCATGCTCGCCTCGAAGTACTTCCCCCACTATATGGGGCTCATCTTCCTCTACAACTACATGCGCCCGCACGATCGCGAAACGAACGCGCCTCTGGGACGGCGCGCAATGGCGGGCTTTTTCCTCGCCTTCTGTATTGCCTTCGTCGTCGCCAATCCCATGCTCCTTCATCCGGAGACGCTGCGATATCTCGCCATCTATCTCACGGAGACGACGGTCCCCCACCACGGCTATGAGATGATGGGGGAGCTGTACTACAACAACGCGTGGAAGTTCTCGCATCGCACGCCGTTCTACTACTATGGACTCTTCCTCCTCGTGAAGATGCCCGTGCCGGTCCTTCTCGCTTTTGCCATTGGCCTTCTCTGGATCATTCGTCGTGCTTGGCCCTCTTCGGATCGAGAGAGCGGTCTGGTCGCGAGAGAGAGTCGGGGGGCGCAGCTTGGAGAGGGCATCGTGGGCGCGGTGCTCGTGCTCGGCGCGGCAGGAGCATTAGGGCTTGCAAGCCTCACGCCCGTCGTGTATCGCGTCGCTGCTCTCACGGCAGCCTCTTTGCTTCTGGCGCTCATCTTCGTGATGTGGGGACGAAAGGAGGAGGGACCATTCTTCCTGCGATTCATGCTCGTCTTCTGGTTCGTCCCCTACACGCTCTTCGGTGGAAAATGGCTGCGCTATGCGCTGAGCCTGATGCCGCTCGTGTACATGACGGCCGCGGTGGGCATAGCGTGGGTGATCCGCGAGGGAATTCCACGGGTATCGCACGTGTCGGTACGTCGCGGTCTTCTTGTCGCTGTTCTGACCGTCTTCCTTGGTGCGCCGACGTGGGTGGCCGTCGCTGCCAGTCCATACTACTCCTTCTACGTGAACGCGCTCGGTGGTGGAGAGAAGAGGCGCGCCTATTATTTCCCCCACGATGAGGTCTACGATGCCGGCATGCGCGAAGCGATCGCCTTCCTCACGGCGCACGCTCCGCGGGGGAGTCGCGTTGGGCAGGATGCTCCTGAAGTCCTGCGCGTTTACGCACGTCGGTTCGGCCGCGAGGATCTGGTCGGCGTCGAATTGTCCAGTCCGGCGTTCAGGCTCGCATCGGGTGAGCGCCCGCTCTATGTCATCGTCCAGAAAGGGCGTCGGTATTTCGAGAACCAACGGTGGATCGAGGAGCTGGAGCGACATTATCAGCCGATCTTGGAGATCCGCATCGAAGGGGTTGTGACGACAACAGTCTATGAGATCCCAGCAGGAGGCCGTGAGCGAGTGGGCTCCTCCTGAAGGAGCTTCTCTTCAGGAATCTCCTCTGGCAGTGGTGGTTTCTTACCGGAAGTTGGTAAAATTGTCTTTCGAAGAGACCTCATAACGGGAGGACGATATGAGCAAAGACACGTTGACGATCACGGACAATCGGACGGGGCGGAGCTACGAGGTGGAGGTGAGGGAGGGTGCGGTGCGGGCGATGGCGTTTCGGGAGGTGAAGGTGGGGGAGGGGGATTTTGGGCTGATGG
>Ga0197143_1001307_pt1 | contig 21385 bp, 19 predicted proteins | sample GBS70_MetaG_FD_148603 | JGI IMG/M metagenome (GOLD analysis project Ga0197143, IMG submission 148603) | Sediment microbial communities from Great Boiling Springs, Gerlach, Nevada, United States - GBS 70_MetaG | ecosystem: Environmental > Aquatic > Thermal springs > Hot (42-90C) > Sediment...
GGTTTTTGAAATGTAGCTGTAGGCGTAGCTTAATTTTGCGACATGTAAAACCCCTTGGAATGACAAAGGAAATCGAACAAATAAAGGCACTTCGGATCCGACTGTTGGGGGTTCGAGTCCCTCCGGGCGCACTAAGGAAAACCCGCATGAAATAAGGGCTAGATGGTATTTTGGGGGGGTTCGTCACATGCGTCAAAATGCGCCAAAAATTGCTTGTTTTTGCACTTGAAAGTTAGCTATTTAGTTAGCTGTGAAAAATCGAAATTTCCTCATTACACCGTGACTTTGCCATAAGTATGGGTAGGGATAGTCAACCTCATAGCTAACTCAATAGCTAACTCATATCACCATTACTGGTGCTGGAAATAAGCCCATTTTTGGATTTTCCACCATTGCTGGTGTCCACCACGTAATCCGTTTCTCGCCACCGAAGATAACTTCCCAAGTCATGTGTGCCAGTCCCAAGCGTGATCACTAGTCGCCTCAACGAAAACTAAAGTCTACTTCTTATGGAAGCCCAAGTCCGCCGGATTTGCGCCCCCCTCTACAAACACGACCCTCCCCCCCAACCTCTCGAAATCCTCTCTCAGGACAGATGTTTCCATTACAAGCCTTTTGAGCTCTTCATTCCTTTTGGCAGTTTTCGCATTGATCCTCCCTTTTGACCAATAATCAATCACCAGGCTGGAATCACCCGCAACCACCTGTTTCCCCAGTTTTTTTGCAACATCGATCGCCAGCTTGCACGCCAAAAGCTCCCCGTAGTTATTCGTCTTGTCGGGACCAAGCAACAGTGTTCCCCTTTCTGTGAGCATTTGCCTTTCCAACACTATTTCCAGAAGTGGCCTTCCAACGCTGTCAGTGACATTGACCTCGGGTGAGCCTGTTCGACCTGTCCCAGAGTCAAAAAAGACGGCATCCCTCAACTCTTCCTTCCCTTCGCTCCTTTTTTCCAAAGAATGAAGCCACTCGTAAGCTTCATCCAGAGTATTGAACCTTCTAAACAACGCCTTTTTTCCTTTGACGAACCTCTCGCAATCTTGCCACGAGGTCGTGATGCCTTCTCTGTCATCTGTCTTGTAGGCGTAAAATCGCTTCTTGTGCATGTTTCTACCTCGCTTGTCTTCTACCCATCCAAACAACTATTGGTAATAGTGCAGAAAGACAAGCGCAAATAACCCAGAAATTATAGGTTCTCTCGAAGGATAGCTGATCCCCAATCTTATCTTGTTCTAGCAAGAATCCGCTTATCAGATCTTGAAGCCCTGCCCCGAGGTAGCTAAGTAAACCCACTAATCCTGCTGCCACTCCTGCAACCCTTTGCGGCACGATGTCAATTGCCATAAGACCGCCTAGATAAACGAGCAGAGCACCAGTAGCGAAACCGAACACAGCAAGGCATACTCCATGCAGAACCTTTGCCTCGCCGGGTATCCATTCGAGTCCCAAAAGTCCCAGAATAAGCAATACCCCACACAGAAGCGTCGGCACATTCCTCGTCGAGTTGAACCACTTATCAGATATAAGCCCAGCTAGCGCCGAGCCAGCAAGCGCAACCACAGGATACATGGAAAGCAAAGAACCTGCCTCAACTAAGGAATATCCCTTTTCCACCTGCAAATACAAAACCCCCCAGTTGTTTATCCCGTATCTAGCCACATACATTAGGGCACTGGCAACCCCTAAGACCCACACTTTGTAGTTTGTCAACACCTCTAGCTGGACCTTGATCGTTGGCACAGAGGTATTGTCCTTGACAGGAGGGGTCTCGCCCTTGTATTCGTGTACCTCAGGAAGCCCATATGTTTTCGGTCTGTCGAGGAGTGTTTTAGAAAGGATGACCGCAGAAACAAGGCACAAAATCCCTGGACCTAAAAACCCTGCCTCCCATGAGGTGGCGCTTACGAGCATCGCCGTAAGCGCAAATGTGATTGCCTCACCTATGCAATGGCTTATGCTCCAAATTCCGTATCTTGTGCCTCTCTCCTTCCATGTAAACCACTGTGAAAGCGAGGCAACGCAAGGGGCAGAGCCAGTAGATTGGAATATTCCGTTGAGCCCCCACAGAAAAGCAAAAACGAAAAACGGAAGTGTACTGATACAGATGGGAGCTACGATGTTTACGAGCGCAGATGCCATGAGACCCATTGAGATCAAGCGCCTGATATTCGCATGGTCTGCGATAGCCCCATTTGCGAGTTTTCCAACGGAATATATCCACAGCATCACAGAACCAGCCACCCCCATCTCTTGCGGGCTCAGCACCCCAGCGTCGAGCATCGGCCCTTTTACCACAGAGAAGTTGATCCTACAGCAATAATACATTCCATAGCCAAGTGTAAGTGACAGAAACAGGCGAAGCCTGAGCCTTTCATAAAGCCTTTTTAGTGCATCAGGGGGTAAAGCCACAACAGGCTTGTCTTCACCAGTCCGAAAAAAATCTTTACATATTCTCCAAAGCGCCCTCATAGTCTCTCGAGCAACGGAGATTACATTGTCACTACTTATTCGTTTTGGGTCAAGTGTGGATATCACCAAACTTACTATTCCTAGCAATCTCTACATATGTAAGAGCCTCAACAAAAAAGGCTTTGCACCGATAGTATCGCAAAGATTGCATGATGGCTCGCCTTTTTGTGGTGCTGACTTTGGCTTGCACTTATGATGCTCGCTCTAACGGTGCGCTTCCTCGGGTAAGATATTTAAGATCAGCGGGGAAATGAAACGACCGCCACGCTCGAAAAAGACCATGAGACCACCGCCCAATGCCTGTAGGGTAAGTTTACCCCCTTCTTTAAGTGTGCCAGACCCGAGCTCTATACTAAGGTGGCTCCCATATGCGCCTCTCAAGGTTTCCCCAGCAAATATCCACGAGAGGACACCTCGGTGGTCGTGACGGGGCGGCGGAAACTCGCTGTCTGTAACCTTGTGATCGTCAAGCCAAATCTCGGTTCTGGATGAAACTAGGTTTATTGCCCCGGTTTGAGGCATTGCAGGGTGGAAGCCTGAAAACTCCCCAGTAAGCCTTATGAAGCCTGGCCGACCGCTTAGTTTCCCAATGTTCTTTATACGAAACTTGATTGAACATGTCCCCGCGCACCAACACGCACTGGGCGTGCAATCCCCTTCTCCCTCTACTGATGCATCGTGATAAGACAAGCGCATCTGGTGCTCGGCCAAGTCCGATTCGGCGGGTTGTGAAACTAAATATAAGGAGTTTCGCGCCACAACTACCTCGGAAAGCACAGCCTCTGCCCCTAACACATAGATTCCTGGTTTTTCTGGGAAGGTTCCAACAAATGAATCTAACGGAGTGTAGCCGGGCCCACATAAAACACCGGGCACCTCCCACGACTGCATCTCTGTGCCTGAATCGCGTTCCCAAACCCTAAACCTAAAGTAGTCAATCCTTGTCCCCCTAAGTGTTGAAAAACCAACAGGGACGGAAAATGTACTCCCTGCAAGCCCAGCAATTCCAGGCTCTTCACCAAGCACAAGGTAGTGTTCGCCAAAGAGGTCTCTGAAAGAAAGCCCTATTTCTTCAAGCCCAAAATCTTTCAACCGCCTATCAAATGTCATAAGTCCGTTGTGCTCCCATTCGACATCATAAGCCTCTGTGAACACATACCCAGCCAAAGATGGACTTGTGCGCAAAATGTTCAGAATTCCATGAACTAGCCAGCCGTGATCCCCTCGAGTGTCATCAGCGGCAAGCCCCCCGAACTCTGTGTTGATAAAAGGCTCTCCTGTCCATCTTCCACCCCCTTTCCGTAGCCCGTCCCCACCGTTGGTCATGATTGACTCCAAGTAGCCTACAAGATTTTGCCATGCGGGAATCGAAATCGAATAGAAATGCCACGATGCAAGGTCCGAATCTACATGACCATCCATCAGGGTTGCGGAGTTGTCTTCGATCAGCCGGGATGGATCTAGTTCCCTTGCTGTTTGAACGCGCTCTCGAACAAAACTGAGGCCATCCTCGTATGTCCAGAAAGGGGGATCGTCTATTCCCCATGCCTCGTTGAACAGGACCCACCACAGAATTGAAGGATGGTTACGGTCACGCTCTACAAGAGCTTTGAACAGACGGTCCCATGCCTGAACCCAAGGTGCGTTTGGCAATCCTCCAGCATTGGGAGGGGGTGAAGGCATATCCATAATAACCCCAATACCCAAAAAGTCTGCAAGCGCCAAAATTCGCGGTTCTTCTGGCTTTAGATGGAGTCTTACTACATTGAAGCCCAAATCCTTCAAAAGCTGAAAATCAGCCTTACGACGCTCAAAACTTGATGTTGCTAGGAGCCCATCAGGGTCCCAGCACTGATCTAGAACCCCCCTTACAAAGAAGGGTTCACCATTTAGAAAAATGACATCAGCACTAGGCGGAATCGTTCGCTCGCCAACCGGTGTTACACTGCCTCGCGACACCCTCCTCAGGCCTACATAGCCATCCACTAGGTCCTGACCAAACTCTGATAAAACTTCTATCCTCCATGTCACAAGGCACGGGGAATCAGGATGCCATTCATTTTCGGCCGGAAGAGTTATAAGGAAATGAGCCTCGGCTTTTGCGTCGCCCTCCAAAGATCTGATTAGCTCAATCATCTTTTCTTCGTAGCCATTACAAGGCGATGGACAAGAAGGAAGGCATTGCCAAGCGATTCGAACCTTGGCTACACCTGGCTCCCCCTGAACTTGCGCCCGCAGAACAGACGAGGCTTGCCCTTTGGGCTCGTCCATTATGACTTTTTCGAGGAAAGTTGTCGGGCGTCCTATGAGTGTAACATCCTGCCAAATGCCTCCCGCACAAGAGTACCAGTTGCCTCCTTGTTTTCCTGTTAAAGAGGCTATGTCTTCATCGCATTTGTCTTCGACCTCCAATGCCAAATAAAAAGATTCCCCTGGCTTTGCCCACCTTGTCACATCTATTTCGAACGGGTCAAATCCCCCCTCGTGTGTGCCTACGAGCTCTCCATTTATAAAAACACGGCATCGCCAGTCAACAGCGCCAAATCTTACAAGCGTCGTCTCGTATCGCCAGTCCGCTGGCACTTGCACAGACCTTGCATACCAAGCCTTTCCACGATAGTTTCGGCGGATTGCCTCTGTGCCTCCATCGAGACTTCCGCCTTCAGGTGGGCGAGCACCCTGTCCAGATGATGCAGAGCCCCACGGAAATGGCACAAAAATGAGTTTTCGCAACTTTCCTTCTGAAAGATGCCATCCCTCCTCTTCCCCAATGCCAAGCGGATCCCAATCGAACGCCCACAGTCCGTTCAAAGACACTTCTGATTCTCTGTGAAACGATGGGTCCCAGAAACGAAAGTCTAGCCCGGCAGGGGCATCGAGCGTGTGTGAATCAACGCCTCTTTTCGGGTTCGCACACCCAAAGATGGTAATGCATATTATAACAAGTAACCATGACCTAAAAAAAGTCCTTTCCACGAAGCACACCTTCGATCCTAGTGAGTTTGAACTGTTGCACATACCCCAAAGACCACTAAAACATCAGTGGATACTGGAAGGTGGAGCCTCCACCTTGAATAATCATAAGAAACACCTGCGCCTTTGGAAATATTTGTGCCAGTGCGTTTGTCGGCATTGCACTTCCAACTAGTCAAAACACCTAAAATGGTTAGCGCTGCGAGCGAGAAACTTCTTACTTGCAAGGTCCTTGCAAGGCACGAGATAGTCCTTTTGTCTTTCCTTTGCACGGTTCGTCTCCTAAGGAAAAGCCTAAAACTTTGCCTGTGCTGCGAAAATAACCTCGTGCGTCTTCTTTAGCTCAGGCGCATTCGGTTGATAAAACAGATAGTCAAGCTTGAAGTTCGCATTGAAGCCTTCAAGGTAATAATGTATGCCACCTGCTGCCTCCCAGAGCTTCGATGTGCTTGAATCCATGTCCAGAGTCATCCAACCAAACCTACCTGCGATGCCAAAGCCCAACGGCATCTTTGCTAAGATTTGACCATAAGCGCCTTGTGATGCGGTCATCTTCTTTTTCTTTTCGTTATAGTCTCTGGCATAAAGGTATTCCGCAAGGAACAATAAAGGCTTATAATCAAGCCTAACATCAAACTCGAACCTGTCCTTTGCCTTAGGCAGTGCCTTGAAGCCTTCCCTCAAGGTAAAATAAGACATAGCGCCAAGCATCAAGCCCTTTACGGGGAAGACCTCTATTCGCATCGCGAGGTCTTTTTGGTTATTCACATCCAGATTGTTTGTCCCTTGACCGTTGAACAAACCAATGTAGTAATACATTGGACCAATACGCTTCTCTACCTTTATCCCAAGGTCTCGCTTATCACCGAAAGCAGTGGTGACTAGGCCAAGTTCACCGAAGTGCGTTTTGTAGCTATCGCCACCAGACGTGATTGACCCAAGCCCCCTAGAAAAGAGGCTTCTTTCAGAAAGCATGATCTCACCAGAAGAGTGAAAACCCTCATATGAAACAGGGATCTTGAACTGTCCTATCGATATATCCGCTACATCTGTGGAAACCCCTACATAAAAGTCTTGGAGGGCAGAGATGGGTGATTGAACCTCGGTTGCCTTTACTTCGTTATCTTCTGTATCTTTTACTTTCACACACTTCGGTTCGAGCACCTTTGCAGGGTCTATCATCACCCCGAAAAAGAATCGGCGTGGAACTATGTATCCGTTTACCGCTAGCTCGGCACGCCTAAGCCTAAAGGTGTTGTAAGATCTCTCGCTTTTTCCGAGTGTCCACCATCCTTGCAAGAGGGCGCCAAACTTGAGTTTCCCTTCTTTTGCCACCCTCAGGCTGTCCGCAACATTTCCTTCAAAAGCCGATGTTGCTTCTGGTTCCTTGGCTAGGCCAGGTAGTGCAATGGTTAGAGCCAACAATGAAAACCATGTTTTTGCGTGACGCATATGTGCCTCCAAAACGAAGTTGGGGCAATAGTACATGACTTTTGTGACAGGATGAAGCCAAGACTGTAAAAGTTTCGTAACAGAGTTTTAGTGGCGCTAAGCCCAAGGTCGATTTCAGAGGTTTTGTGGCATGCCTACGAGTAGACGAAAAAGCCACTTGTAAAAACTTTTGAGAGTCTTTGTGGAGCAAAACTGTGAAACCTTGTAGCCTTGAAGTGCTCTAACACACAAAGCGCAAATACGGTTGCGCAGTCCAAAGTTTTTATCGGGAAAATATCCTGCTTACCTCATCGCCCACTTTTGTGGAAGCAATCACGCGCGAAAAAACCCCTGCTCCACAGGCTTTCGTCTGTATGAAAACCTGTTCATACAACATGAGGTTTGTATTAGTTTGGAGCCAATAGAATGACGCCATCATGACCCGAATGTAACCTCCCCGCCGTCAAAGAATGCTCCCTAAGCAATCGCAAAGCCACCTCGAACCCAGAATCAGCATTAAAACCACGGGGTCAACAACCCGGGCATGGATGGCAGGATAACTTGGGATTGCGTTCCTTTGCCTAGTGCACTTTGCACAAAGACATTGCCTCCATTGTCCCTACTGTTGCTTTACTAAAGCAAGCCCAAGACCTGAACCACCAAAATCCCCTAAAGCGATTTTTATCCATCCCGTAGAATCTCTCGAAGATACGAGGAAGGTGGTGAGCCTCGATGCCAGGTCCTCAGTCCGACACCTCGACCAATATATCTCCTTTGTCACTTTTGAATGCCCGCACCATCACGCTATCTCCCTCCCTGCAGTATTTCACTGCGGTATCCAGAAGATTCGACACTATTGTTGTAAGCCCTGTAGGGTCGAAAAATGCAGTAATGTCTTCGGGTTCCAACACCACTTGGAGGGATATGCTTCGTTCAGAAGCACTAGCAGTAGAGCATTTGAGGACATTTGTCAAAACCTCACGGACAGGCACATTTTGGAGTTTTAGGGCGTGGTCACCAGAATCTCGTTTTGCCAAGTTCAGAAGGTCATTTAGCAAGGCTGAAACACGAGTTGTCTGGCGCAAAGGCGTTTCAATAGCAAGTTTGATATCTGGGACATCAAGGGTAACTTCATCTTTTAGGTTTTCTAAGTTCGTGTGAAACATTTGCCACAAAACCTCGTCGTATCCTGTGTAAACGATGGATCCTGGTTATGTCATGCACGACCATTTTGATCCTATTCTGAGAATCTGTACTTCACCCCCCGCACTGTCTGTATTAAAGCACCGATCTTCCAAGTTTATCCCTTAGTCTTTTGATCGTTACATCAAGGGTGCGGGTAACCGCTTTAGAGCCTGCCCTCTCTGTACTCCTCGCCACAAGCTTTGCAAAATCAATCAGGTCTTCGACAATAGGGATCTTTTGCTGACCCAATATCTTCTCAATGTTTACGGCACTTTTTTAAAGGACTTCGGCACACCAGTTCCGCCTTGTCTTCGTGTTGTCGCACAAAGCAACTACCTGCGAGCATACCCGTAAATGCCGATAGAGATTCTTTTCCTTTTATGCTCGCCCGAGCCTCCCCCGCCCATTCCTCACCCCCCCTTCTCCCTCCCCTTGCCATCGTCCTTTCCCACAAAGAGAAGGGAAGCACACCCCTCATGCATCCTCCCAAAACACCCGTTTTTTCCCTCCTTCTTCCGCTCTTCTCCAGACACACCTTGCCGCTTACACCATTACCCAAAATATAATCCTACCTCCTAAAGACAACGAAAAACCTCCCACTGGAAAAAACTGCCTTCATTTCCACATGCTCAAATCAAGCTACCCTTTTCCTAGTTTACCCATCAGGTGTTATCTCACTATAGAGATTCCCCGCGTCAAATCCATCCACATCCACTTTTTCGCATGTTCTATCTTTAAGTTTCGGACATACCTTTTTCGTTGACTAAGACGGTTTTGTCATTTATCCTCATGACCTGATGTGTGCACTTACTTACAAGAGTGCAGGGGTTGATATTGAAAGGGCGGATGAGTTCAAGCGCAAAATAGCTACGCTAGCAAAAGACACCTACATGAAGGGGGTTGTTTCTGGCGTGGGTGGCTTTGCAGCGCTTTTTGATCCTGCTGTGGCCAAAATGAAAAAACCCATACTCGTCAGCGGAACAGATGGAGTGGGTACAAAGATAAAGATTGCCTGCGCCATGGGGATTCACGACACGGTGGGTATTGACCTCGTCGCCATGTGCGCAAACGATGTGCTTACAACAGGTGCTCGCCCCCTTTTCTTTTTAGACTACTTTGCCACAGCTAGGCTATCTGAACAGATCGCTTTCCAAGTGATAAAGGGCATTGCTCAAGGCTGTAAAGAGGCTCTTTGCGCGCTGATTGGAGGTGAGACCGCCCAGATGCCAGATGTGTATCAGGAAGGTGAATACGACCTTGCGGGCTTCTGCGTAGGCATTGTGGAAAAACAAAAAATCGTTGACGGAAAGAAATGCAAAAAAGGCGATGTCCTTGTTGGCCTTGCATCTTCTGGTTTGCATTCGAATGGCTTTTCCCTGGTACGAAAACTTATCCAGGACAAGAAACTAGACCTTCATAAGACCTACTCGGAGTTTGAGGCACCCCTTGGCGAGGTTCTTTTGACCCCTACAAGGATCTATGTGAAGCCTGTCTTGACGCTTTTAGAAAAGGTGAAGGTGCACGCAATGGCTCACATAACCGGAGGGGGCATTGGTTCTAATCTGACAAGGGTGCTTCCTAGAAGCCTTTTTGCCAAAGTCGTGCTCTCGAAAATCCCAAAAAACCCCATATTCGATTTCATTAGGCGACTGGGCGTCGAAGAAGATGAGATGCGGAAGGTCTTCAATCTCGGTGTGGGCTATGTACTTGCTGTCCCTGCAAAAAGTGCTGATGAAGCCCTAAGAATCTTGAAGTCGCTAGGCGAAAATCCTTTTGTTCTTGGCGAGCTCGGCGAAGGTGAAAGGGGGATTACATGGGAGTGAGAAGACTTGTGCCGGTTGGAATTCTTATCTCGGGGCGTGGCAGTAACATGGAGGCTTTGATAATCGCCCAAAGGGAAGGGAGGCTAAGTGCGGACATAAGGATTGTCATAAGCAACAGGGAAGATGCAAAGGGTCTTGAAAAGGCTCGAAACTACGGGATTGAAACGCTTGTGATATCGCACAAGGACTTTCCCACAAGGGAAGATTTCGACCGTGCCCTTGCAGATGCCCTTGAACAAAAAGGCGTGGAATATGTGGCGCTCGCCGGTTTTATGAGGGTTTTGACACCAGTTTTCCTTTCACGCTTTCCCATGCGAGTCCTCAATATCCACCCTGCACTTCTGCCTAGTTTCAAAGGTGTTCATGCACAAAGGCAGGCACTTGATTACGGGGTCAAGGTCACAGGATGCACCGTGCATTTCGTGGACGAAGGGGTGGACAGCGGCCCGATTATTGCGCAGGTTCCTGTGTTTGTAAGGGACGACGACACTGAAGAAACTCTATCCGCAAGGATTCTCGAATACGAACATAAGGTTTATCCGATTGCACTGGAGGCAGTGATCACTGGAAGGATAAGGATCGAGGGACGAAGAGTTTTTGGGCTTTCGCTGGAGGGTTTGTTCTGATGCCCAAAAGCACTTACGATGTTGTCATAATCGGCTTAGACTTGCCAGCACTTATCTTTGGTGCCCTTGCTGCAAAGAAAGGATATAGGGTTTTGGTAATCGGCCACGGGTCAAAGGATAATGTATATGAGGTCGAGGGTTTTAGGTTTGTAAGGCGACCTAACTGCCTTTTTGGTTTTGCGGATTCGACACCCATCAGGGAGGCTTTCAGAGACCTTGCCCTTGTCTCGGAGATGCGAAATGTTCCTCGACCAATTAGCCCCATTAGCAGTTTTGTGTTCCCGCAGGCACGGCTCGAGGTAAGCCACCCGCGTGGCGAGCTGGAGTCAGAGATAGCAAGGGAGTTTCCAGATTCTCTGGAGGCTTTTGTGCATCTTTTTGAGAATTTATCGGAACTGGAAAAGCTCACGGAAGCGTTGATTTTGCAAACCACTGTTCTGCCTTTGCGCAGGTTTTTTGACTTCTTTCTTCATAGACGTCTCAAGAGAGAGCTCGCCGCCATTGGGCTTGCTATGGATAGTCTCACCAGTAAACTCCTTGAAAATCCATACACAATGGCTTTTCTTTGCGCTCCCCTCCAGTTCCTGTCTAACATCCGAAATCCTCATCGCTTCCCTGTTCCGTTTATCCGGCTTCTTGATCACCACCTGATGAGAGGACTATACCTTGTGGAATGGGGGTACGATGCATTGCGGGAATTGTTTTTGAACCGCATTAAGGGAAACTCTGGCGATGTCAGGACTATGGATTTTGCCGATGTGATAACGGTCAGGCATGGCAGGATTCAAGAGATTGATTTGCGAGCGAGGGACGAGACCATCGGCGCATCCGTCCTTGTTGCAGGGACATCCCTGTCAGAAATACTGGACCTCATCCCGCCAGAGCAGGCAAAGGCGAAATTCAAGGCAAAGGTCGAGGCTTACAATCCGTCCCACTACCTCGTCACACTCAACATAGGGGCAAGACGAGAAGTCATTCCAGTTGGGATGGCTCGCATTTGTTTTCTTTGTAAAGACCCAGAAAAGCCTTTGGAAGGCGCGAACCTTCTTATGATTCAAGTTGACCCTGCTATGCCTCCACCTGATGAAGAGGATCCTGATAGAGTCAGTATTTCGGTTTCTGCGCTGTTTCCAGTGCCTAAAGAGGGACTGACTGCTCAAAGGCTGGAAGTGTTTACTATGGAAATGCTTGAAACCTTGCATATCGTCATGCCTTTTATTGATGAGCACAGATTGGTCCTTTCCCCATCGGCAATCGGCATTGATCAGAAGACCGGCGAAAAGGTGGTTGATAAAGCTGGGCTCATCCCTGTCTATGCGGAACCACTGCCCAGAAGCCTAGACCTTTTGCCATGGCAAATAAAAACTGCATACAAAAACATGCTTTTTCTTGGCGAGGAGACCGGCGGCGCACTTGGCTTCGAAGGACAGTTCCTCGTTGCAAACTTCGCCCTATCGCACCTTCAGAAGATGCTTCCTCTAAAGGCTATGGTCTCATGAAGAACTTCTATGTTGCATTTTTCTTTGCTATCTTCTCATGTCCAACAGCAATTGGACATGAAACACAAAAGAAGATAGGTTTGAAGGAGGCAATTGATTTTGCCCTTTCCCATAGCCCCCTCATACATGCCTCACAAGCATCATTGGAAGTTTTCGAGGCAAAACTCAAGCAGGTGGAATGGCTAGACTATCCCCATTCTAGCGTCAGATTCTCTGTATCTCCTATGCCTGCCCAAAGGCTTGCTGAGAATAATATGCCATATACTGACCTCGAGACATGGGGCGTCTTTCTATTCACCGAGATTAACGGGGTGCTTCCCCTCTATACATTCGGGCGGGTATCGGCGTTGAAAAAAGCAATGAGGTTGGGGGTAGAGGCGACAAAGGCGAAGGGAGAGGTTGCAAGACAGGAAGTAATCTTCAGGATCAAGAAGGGATTTTGGGCACTTGCACTGGCAAGCGAAAGTTTGGAGGTCATAAAAGAAGGGCGGGATTATCTTGAAAAGGCAAAGAAACACCTTGAATCTCTCGAAGCAGAAGATGACCCCGAATTTGACCCAGTTGAAAAGATGCAGATCAGGGTATTCGATGCTCAGATATTAGGGAGGGAACTCGAAGCGCAAAGAGGGGTTGTGATTGCTCAAAACTCAATCAAGGTCACAATGGGAATCGATGTGCGGGAAGAAGTTACCTTTGAGGTCAAAGAACTTGTGCCCTTGAGGATAAAACAAGATCTGACTTTAGAAACACTTATTGACATGGCAACTTTGAACAGAAGCGAACTTGTGGCATTTAGGGCAGCTGTCGCTGGAAAACAAGCAGAAGTTAGCGCAAAGAAAAGGGCTTTTTTCCCGTCCATCAGTTTGTTTGGCGGTTTTCGATACGGATATTCAAATGTGGCTGAGCGTAGTTTCAGTCCATATTCAACGCTTCCACTGAACACATATTCCGCCTACGGGGGGCTGATTCTTGAAGGGGATTTTGAAATCGGGAAAAAGATGTGGGAGCTGAACGAGGCAAAGGCGTCTATGCGGGAGATGATTATGCAGTTGTCCGAACTTGAAAGCGGAGTGAGGCTTGAGGTCACCAAACTTTTTCTCGAGATGCAGGATGCAAAGAAGATGGTCGAGGCTTACAAGGATGCTCTCGAGGCAGCGAGAGGCTGGGTGGTTGCCAAAATAGACCTATATGAAAACGACCTGTGTACCATGAACGATGTGGTCACAGCCCTTATACAGTTTTTTCAAACAAGGATGGAATATTTGAAGGCAGTACATGAATATAATGTAGCTGTGTGCGCCCTGGAAAGGGCAGTGGGTGAATCGCTAGTTTACGAAGAGGAGTCAGGCAGTGGCTTGTTATAGAAGCTTTGGTTTTCTTCTTGGCTTTGCCACTTTTCATTTTTTAGCACGAGCGGAAGAAAAAGACGAAATTCTGAGGTTGGTTCAGCAAAAATACGATGAAATCCAAGAAGTCGTTGCGAGACATTCAGAACGAAAGGCGATGGAGGCAGGCATAAAAAAGGTTATGGATTCATTCGTGGACTACTCAGAACTAGGACGAAAAACGCTCGCTCAGAAGTGGGAAAAACTTAGCACAAGGCAACAGGAAGAGTTTGTAAAAGAGTTCAAGAAGATGATCCAGAGAACCTATGTAAAAAGATTCGACCCAAAAAGGAAGGTTGAGATAGAGTATCGTGGGGGTGCGCGAAAACAAGAGGACGGCAGTTTTCTTTTGAAGTCGGTCGTTCGCTCCGGTAAGTCAGAGGTCAAGGTGGATTACCTATTCATAAAAAAGGGGGCACGCTATTGGGCGTTCGATGTAATTATTGATGATGTAAGCATGGTGAAAAACTACCGCAAACAGTTCCACACGATATGGGAAAAAGAAGGTTTTGAAGGTCTTCTCGCAAGGATGAGGCGAAAAAATGAAAAGGCAGAACAGTGATGTCCGTGAAGAGGATGCGAGAGCTCTCTTAGAAGGATTTTTCAATCCAAAAGGCGTAGTGATCTTCGGGGTTTCTACGAAGAAGGAAAACCTGGCAAAAAATATCTTAGGGAACCTGATAGAGTTTAGGTTTGGTGGACCTATCTTTCTTGTGGGTAAAGAGGAGGGGTATCTGTTTGGGCACAGGATCATCACTAATCCCAAAGAGATTCCCGAAGGTGATTTTTTAGCGATGGTGCTAACGCCTGCGAGGACGGTGCCCTCAATCCTCGAGATATGCGGGAACAAGGGAATAAGGTTTGTAGTTGTGCAGAGCGGAGGCTTCAGGGAACTTGGGGCAGAAGGAGAAAGGCTCGAGAGCGCGATGAGTGAGGTTGCCAAAAAATATGGGATAAGGTTCATCGGACCGAACTGTCTCGGGATACTTTCACCTATGAGCAGGCTTGGGTGCGTGTTCATGCCTGTGAAGGATTACTGGAGACACGGGGGTGTCAGTGTCGCTGCACAGTCTGGCGGGGTTGGAGTAACATATCTTTATCAACTCGCAAGCGAAAACATAGGGCTTTCGAGGTTCGCCTCTATCGGAAATAAGAATGACATTGACGAGATTGACTTCCTCAGGATGTTTAGCGTAGATGAAAGCACCAAGGCTATTGTACTTTATCTTGAAAGCATAACAGATGGGCGGAGGTTTTACGAAACATTGAAGGCTCAACAAAAGCCTGTCATTATTCAGAAAGCAAACAGGACTTCGCTAAGCAAAGAGATTGCATATTCCCACACCGCGGCGCTTACAACCGACGATAGGATCGTAGATGCGGCTATAAAGCAGGCTGGCGCACAAAGGGTTTATTCTATGGGACAGATGGCGGCGTATCTAAAGGCGTTACTTATGCCACCATGCAAAGGAAATAATCTTGCGATAATCGCTAGGTCTGGGGGGCATGCAGTGCTCGCTGCAGACGCAGCTGCAGACGCTGGGTTTTGTTTGCCGCCATACCCTCCTGAATATATCGCTTCTGTGCCGTCCTCCTTTGCATCCGATGTGATAAAGCGCACAAATCCATTAGACCTTGGCGACCTCTACGATTTTGATGCTTATGCGAGGATTCTGGAAGGTGCTTGCCGTCTCAAAGGGTTCGATGCAGTGCTGATGGTGCACGAATACTTTGCAATAATCGAGGGTGAGGAGTCGAGGAAGCTCGTCGCAAAGGCAAAGGAACTTGCGCAAAAATACGAAAAGCCTGTTGCTTTAGTCCTAGTCACTGACGAGCGTGAGAGCGCATATCTGAAGAGGGCCTACGACTATCCCTTTTTCACTTCTATAGAAGATGCGCTGTGGGCGCTTGGTGCAGTCAGACGGCACTTCGAGACGAAAGAGAGAAAGGATCAACCTTTCTTATTCGATAAAGAGACATCGGAAAGACTTAGGAAGCTTGTGCGTGAGCATATGCATGACATGGCTTTGGGCTTGTTCCTTTGCAAGGAGATGGGGCTTTGCATGCCTGATTTTGTGCTCGTGAAGAGCGCAAAAGATATAACAGAAAAACTGCAGTTCCCCGTGGCTGTAAAGGCGCTTACCAGAAAGGCTGTCCACAAGAGCGAGCATGGTGCTCTTCTGCTCGGGGTCAAAGACGGGGCGGAGTTGGAAAATGCAGTAGCGCAACTAGAAAGGCGTTTCGCCCCATTCGAAGAGGGCGAACATATTTTAGTTCAAAGCATGGTACCAAAAGGAAGTGAATGGATCGTGGGGGGGATGCAGGACCCATTATTCGGGCCTGTTGTTATGGTTGGTGCTGGAGGTATTTTTGTAGAGGTTTTGAAGGATACATCCATTAGACTTGCCCCCATATCGAAGCAAGACGCATCAGAGATGCTTCACAGCCTCAAGTCTGCCCCTCTTCTAGAGGGCATCCGTGGCATCGAAAAGGTAAATAAAGATGCCCTTTGTGATGTCCTCATAAGGCTTTCAGCCCTCCTTTGCGCTTGCGAGCAGATAAAAGAGATTGACCTCAATCCCTGCATCGCCACCCAAGACAAGGTTTTCGTTGTAGATGCAAGAATAAAAGTTGGGTGAGATGGAGACATTTGTCGAGTACCTCTTTAGGGCAGTCATGTACTGCCTCCTTGGCTTTAGCCTAGAGATTGTTTATTCAGCACTGTTTGTTGAAAAGACTCTTGGTGCGAAGATACAAAGGCGAGTTCCTTTCAAGTATCTCGAGGGGTTTGTCAGTCTTTACATGACCCCCATCTATGCCCTTGGGCTTTTGTTTCTTTTTGAGCCTTTGAGGGATGCGACAAGGGATTTGTTTTTCGGGATAAGGTTTGTTATCTGGGCTCTTGGTATAGGTGGCGCAGAGGCGTTGTCAGCATTTCTTATGGACAGGCTTTTTGGTTTTTATCCATGGGATTACTATAAAGACTCGCCATACAAAGTCTTCAAGCGTGGCTACACCTTATATACCCTTTTGCCATTGTGGGGGCTTGCAGGCTTCTTGTTTGAGTTTTATTCCGATATGTTGCGAAGCATATCAGATGAAATAGTTTTTTTCGTTTTAGTTCGCTAACATAAACAAGCTGCCCTTTAGAAAGAGGTAAGTAATGAGAACAGCATTTGGCAGTTTGATTGTGGTTCTTTTGTTTACATCCACTTGCTCGAGTAACAAGTCCTCGGGCATTACGAATCAAAAAGATAAGGTCTTTCAGGAGCTAATGGCACTCGAAGGCATTGCGCAGGACATTGAAAAAGACCTTGCCCAAGGTGGGGCTGAGCTTTCTGTCCTGGGACAGGAGCTAGAAGCCAGCCTTACAAACGAGGATGTATCTATCTTGGTCAGGAACTACCTTGCCATGATGGAGGCATACAGGAATAACCAAAAGTTCCAACCAGACGATGACTTCTATGCCGTTGTCGAAAAGCATCGTGACCTACCATTTTTTTCTAAGATGCCTGCCAGAACCAAAAGTGCTTCAACGGGTGCCCTCTCGACAAAACAATCCGCTCTAGCCTTAAACAACATAAAGCCTTTGTGCGGACTTCCTTGCGCAGCGCAAGGGACTTTGTGGGGGCTCGTAGATTTTGGCGTAAGCGAAATTCAGAAGTACTATACAAACTTGCTCGCTAGCGGCGTGGACTGTCTTCAAAGTGCAGGCAAGATGGGGCAGTGTGCCAGTTCCTCCACATGCTCATATGGGGATTGGCTTCAGTTTGCTGGGGATTGTCTGGCCTTGAGCGGCGAGGTTGCCATTTCATTAGCCCCACCAGCAAAAGGCGCATTGGCTCTTTGCAAAACCATTTTGGGTTTATGGTCAGCAGGTTCGCTTCTTGCGTCAACCGCTGATTGGATTTCCGATTGCTACACCTATCAGAGTGAGCATTGTCTAAATAATCAGTGTGGAGAGGATGAAAGGCTTTGTATGGCGACGAACGGAACAGGCTCGAAGTGCTGTGAGACCAAGAAGTTTTGTTATGAGTGCACCTTATGCTCGCACCCATGTGGCTTTGATAAGTGTTGCGCAACAGGGCAGAGATGCGAGGATGGGCAATGTGTGACATGCGCGAGTGCATGTGGGAGCAGTTGCTGTCTGGAAAAGGAGGTGTGCGCTAATCCCGACATGGGTTTATGTGCCCCTTGTGATAACCCTTGTGGGATGACCTGCTGTCCGGACGGAACTACATGCCTAAAGGGAACTTATCAGTGCTGCGCAAACCCGTGCGGTCTTTTATGTTGTGGGGAAGACGAGGAGTGCGTTGGGATGCCACCTGTGTGCTGTGAAAATCCGTGCGGGGATCAATGCTGTGGAAAAGGGCAAGCGTGTAACGAGGCGACAAACACATGCGAAACCCCTAGCGATTGCGACGACACCACACCTTTGAACTGCAACCAACTGTGTCAGATTGCACTTGCCCAAATCCAAGCAGAATGTGCGTCGATGGGTGGCACCATCGAGAACCCCGATATCTCCATTTGTCTTTCCGCTTGCCAATGCCTGATGGCGAAGGTCCCAAATATCTCTGCATGCCTGAAAAACCCATCGTGCCCTCAATGTGCAGACCTCGAAGAGGTATCTGAGGAATGCGGTGGGGAATATATCTGCAAGATTACGGAAGACGAATAAAACTGTAGGAAAATTCACAGGAGGCGCTCGAAAACCAAGTCAATAAGTGGATATACAAAACTGTAGATTTCCACAAAAAGCACTTGACATTTTCGCTGAACGCATTATTAATATGATTGCGCAGGTCGTAGTGCCCACCATAACTCCCGGTGACCTGCGTGTTCTATTCTCCCCCAGGAAGGCGCAAGCCTTCCAGACGACCCTCTAATGCTGGCTGGGGGCTCGAGCCAGCAAAACGGATCGGCGGAGTCCCCCTGTACGCCGATTCGGGTTCGGCCCCTAGCTGGTCCCGACCTTCGAAGCCAAGTGGCTTGTGGAACCTTGTATCAAAATGAGGCAGAAGGTGCAACAAGTAATAGGGCTTTGAGGTCGTTGTCGGTGAATCTAATACCTCCGGCGAAAAAGTAGTCCCGTCCTTGCTCGTTGAAGACATCGTCCACGCCAGCGGACACATAGAAATACTTTAGAAAGGCAAAAGAAGCGAGGGTCCGTAGCCTTGGATATCTATCTGATCCAAAATCGAACAGATCAAAAGAAAACTTGAGGCTGTCCTTGAAGAACTCGAAGTCCATCCCTATTCCCCCAGTACTCTCGATAAGCCCGAATCTGCCAGTGAAAAACCCGATCCTCCTTGCAAACTCCAAAGAAAACTTTAGCTGCATCCTCGTCTCTGTGACCCTTTCCGTCAGAACTGGTGGCTTTGAAGGGTCGTTTGTTAGAGTTACTCTTTCAATGGTCGAGGATTTGCCCCTTGGGTCCATCACCAGTTCGAACATATAGTACTTGTTCTTCGATGGAGCGAGCCTTAAGGTTAGATAGTTCTTGGATGCCCTTTCCATGATCTGAAATTCGCTTCTAAACCCTATCTCGGTTTCAAGTCTTGTAACGCTTTTTACAAGCTCTCCCGCCTCACGTACAACCTCTTCGGTCTTTCTTACCAAAGTGTCGTCGTTGACCATCCTTCCCAGAGTCCCTTCCCCTGCGTCTATCTTTCTTGCAATGCTCGCAAGATGCATTGAGGCTTCTTCGAGATGCCCGACAGTTGCCCTCAACCTTGCAAGCGTTTCACCAACCTTCTCCCCTTGAAGATCCTCTGATTTAGTGAGCAGCTCTCGCATCCTATCAGTAATGATCGCTAGGTTCTGCACCACTCGACGGATGGATTCCACATTCTCGCCAGTGATTCTCTCAAGATTAGCGCTTGATCTTTCAAGACTTCCTACTATTTTAGACACGCCACCTTTTTGGGATGCCACATCCCTTTCTACGAACTCCGCTAGCCCTGTAGCAATATTGGCAATCTGTCGGACTGCTGACTGCAAGTTTTGTGTAATCTCTAGGATCCTTTCTTTTCCTTCTGTGCCACCATACACTGCCTTGAGGTTTTCTGTGACTGCGGAGAGGTCCTCAGCAATCTTTTGAAGGATAGGGGTTAGCTCTCCCATCCTTTCAAGCTTACCAGCGATAGCCATAAACCCTGCCTCCCCCACTATATTTGGAATCTTATCGCCATTTTCGAGCCTCCTGCCGGCAAACCCCGGCGAGATTTCTAGATAATAGTCACCAAGTAGCGTCATGGTCCTTCTTGTCAGCACCGCACCGTTTTTATATGTGCCATCGGCCTGCCTCTCCCCTTCATAGAGCACAACATCGGGCTTAAGTCTAATGCGGACCCTTGCCTTACTTGTTCCGTCTTCCAAACTGACAAGCGATATGCTAGTTATGTTACCTATCGGTACACCGCACATCGTAACCTTGGAATAGGTTACAAGACCTGTAGCATCATCCAAGTCAGCGTAGACCTCATAGCCCTCCCCCGGACCGACCACTGTTTTCTGGACAGTCCCGAAAAGGAGCACGAATGCAATGACCCCTAGAGCGCCCACAATGCCAACCATAAGCGCTGGCTTTATCCCTCTAAAGTTCATGCACTCGCCTCCGGAAGTTCGAGCGGCCCAGTACCAGATAAGTAGATAAACCTCCTTGCGACAGGATTCCTTGTATTTTTTACCTTTTCGGGCGTGCCCTCGACTATAATCTTTCCTTCATGTAGCATCGCAATCTTCGTTGCCATCCTGAATGTGGACGCCATGTCGTGGCTTATCACGATAGAAGTAACCCCAAACAGTTTCTGCGCTCTTAAAATCATCTCTTCTACATTTTCGCACATGATTGGGTCGAGTCCTGTCATAGGTTCGTCATAGATCACAATCCTTGGGTTGAGCACAGTAGCACGGGCAAGCCCAACCCTTTTCTTCATTCCACCTGAGAGCTCCGCAGGATAAAGGTTTTCCACTCCATAAAGTCCGAGCTGTTCAAGCCTTTGGATCGCCAGCTCCTTCATCTTCTTGCGAGGAAGATTAGAGTGTTCCATCAATGGGAACATAACATTTTCGAGGACAGTCATGGAATCGAAGAGGGCGGAATGCTGGAATAGCATCCCGAACTTCTTTCGAACTCTGGTGAGCTCCCTCTCCCCCATCCCGGTTATGTCCTCTCCTTCAACGAGCACCTTTCCTTCGTCTGGTTTCAATAGCCCTATTATGTGCTTTATGAGCACCGACTTACCACAACCAGAAGGTCCTATTATGCAGGTGATACTGCCCTCCTCTATGTCCAGATTTACACCTCTCAAGACTTCATTGTCTCCAAAGGATTTCTTTAGGTTCTTGATCTCGATTATCGGCACATTCTCGGACTGCAAAGACGACAACTATTATAGCAAAAGCCAAACCTTGGTGAAGGCAGGAGAAGGGGTTGAACATTTTGTGTAGCGTGAACATGCATGTTTTAAGGGAAGACAAAGCATCGCACGCCTTCAAAAACTTGAAAGATTGGAGACGAAAAGAGTGTTTAGCGCTTAGAATACTGGAATCTCTTGCGAGCGCCGGGACGACCGTATTTCTTTCGCTCTTTGGCACGTGGATCCCTAGTCAAGAGACCAGCCTTCTTTAGCGTTGGTCTAAGTTCAGGGTCTAGTATACACAAAGCCCTTGCTATCCCATGCCTTATCGCCTCTGCCTGACCTGTCGTCCCGCCACCCCTCACATTGGCAATCACATCTAAGTTTGAAACCTTTTGAACGAGTTGGAGGGGCTGTTTTATCGTGACGATATACCTGGTCAGGTGAAAATAATCCTCCACATCCCTTCCATTTACAATTATCTTCCCTGTCCCTGGAACAAGGGTCACTCGTGCGCTTGCCTCTTTTCGCCGACCAGTGGCTCTAACCTGCTGTTCCACCTGTTGCCTCCTCTAAAAAGAACCTTTGGTCTAATCGCAATGGCCTCGGTTTTTGGGCTTGATGCGGATG
>Ga0197143_1001308_pt1 | contig 21366 bp, 20 predicted proteins | sample GBS70_MetaG_FD_148603 | JGI IMG/M metagenome (GOLD analysis project Ga0197143, IMG submission 148603) | Sediment microbial communities from Great Boiling Springs, Gerlach, Nevada, United States - GBS 70_MetaG | ecosystem: Environmental > Aquatic > Thermal springs > Hot (42-90C) > Sediment...
CTACAGATAGAGAGGCATAGAGCAGTTATATTCTCTGGCATAGGATGTTCAGGCAAGACACCACATTACATAAATGTATATGGTATACATACATTACATGGTAGAGTATTACCATTTGCCATAGGAGCAAAGTTAGCGAACCCAATGCTTGAGGTTATTGCAGTTGGAGGGGATGGTGATGGCTATGGTATAGGTGCAGGGCACTTCGTTAATGCTGGTAGAAGGAATATAGATCTGACTTACATAGTATTCAACAATGCTGTGTATGGATTAACAAAGGGGCAAGCATCACCTACACTTAAGCTTGGACTGAAGACCAAATCCCTCCCAAAGCCTAACATAAACCAAGGAATAAATCCAATAATGATAGCATTAGCTGCAGGTTATACATTCATAGCTAGGGCATACGCATACGATGTGAAGCATACAAAGGATATAATAGTTAAGGCTATAAGGCATAAAGGGCTAGCATTAATAGATGTTCTTCAAGCATGTCCTACATATAATGATATATACACTAAAGAATGGTTCTCTGGAATGGATAGGTTAGATAGCAGTGGTAAGCCAATACCAAGGATATACAAGTTGGAGGAGCATGGCTATGACCCAGTAGTCCATAGTAACGATGAGGATGAGTTGCAAGCAAAGATGATGCAAGCAATAGCAAAATCAAATGAGTGGGGTGAGAGGATACCTATAGGTGTATTCTACCAGAATGAGCATATACCTACCTATGAAGAGAGGATCAGTAATAGAATACCAGATTACTTAACAAACCCTCCTGTATTACAACCCATAAGCTATGATGATGGTAAGCCTTATGCAGATATAAGCAAGTTACTTAATGAGTTCAAGGCATCAAGCATCTAATGATTTTATACAGATAGATAAGCATACATAAATATAATCATAAATATAATATCTCTGCTCTTGCTATAGTTATGTGCATTGTAACAGCCTCTTCAACCATCTTACCTTGCTAGCAACATCATCTGCATTGATTATACATGAACCTACAACTATTATGCTTGCTCCTGCTCTAACGAACTCATATATGTAAGACTCATCTAGTATACACTCAACAGCTATAGGTATATTGCATGAACTACTCAAACTTTTTACAACCTTTATGCTATCACCTATACTACTTCTTAATACCTCTCTTGCATAGGGTAGTGATAATGATTCTGACTCAGAGGTATCATGGTACTTTTCTTCTTTTATAGTAGTAGCAAAAGAGGAGGAAGAAGAACTAGCATGTATGCATATGTAATCTATACCTCTCTCACATAACATTAATGCCCTATCTAAAGGATTAGTAACGTACATGAAGTCTACCATTACCTTTGCACCATATTTATCTGCAGTTAACACAGTATCTAGTATAGTTTTATCGCTTGCCAATGCTGATACAGTTACTATATCAGCACCATTGGTTACTGCTAACTCAACCTCTTTCATTCCATTATCAAGCACCTTCATATCTGCAAGTATAGGCGTATCAGGGCATATCTGCTTTAGACTCCTAATAGCTTGCATACCATAAGCCTTTATAAGTAACGTTCCAGCCTCAATTATATCAGCATGATTTACTCTTGCAATAGATGCTATACGTAATGCATCATCTATGCTTATAAGATCCAATGCCACCTGTAGTAATGTATTACTCATAGTATATCTTTCCATCTATTCTTATAAATATTTAATTATTGAACCGTATCTAATAGTTATTAATTATAAATAATCTTAGCCTAATGGAATAACATTTAAAATATGATGAGCAATTATATAATAATTAAAGATATGTTTGAAAGCAAAGTATTAAGTTAACCTCTTGCTTTATTATAGATGTGCTAGTGTTAGATAAGTTAAAGGAGTATATTAAGGATAACAAGGATGATATAGTTAGTGATCTTAGGAGCCTAATAAAGCATCCTAGTGTGTCTGCCCAAGGTATAGGTATAGATGAGTGTGCTGGGACACTTAACAGTATAATGCGTGATGCTGGTTTAGAGAGTAGGATAATAAGGATAGAGAATGGGAACCCTATAGTCTATGGGGAGGTTAAGGGCAAGAAAGGTAGCAAGACCATACTATTCTATAGCCATTACGATGTACAGCCAGCAGAGCCTCTAGATGCGTGGCGTTACAATCCATTCTCTGGTATAGTTACGGATGATAAGATATATGGTAGAGGGTCTGCTGACTCAAAGGGTAATGTTATAGCTATAGTTAAGGCTATAAAGGCTATGCTTGAGCTCTACGATGAACTCCCTGTTAACGTTAAAGTACTTATAGAAGGAGAGGAGGAGATATCCTCTATTAACTTGCCAGCCTTTGTAGAGAAGAACAAGGATATGCTTAATGCTGATGCATGTGTATGCTTCGATGGCTCCCTTAACCCTTCAGGCTCACCTAACATATTTGCTGGTCTTAAAGGCTTACTTTACGTTGAGCTTAGATGCAAGACAGCAATGGTTGATATGCACTCATCACTAGCACCTTTGGTACATAATGCAGCATGGGTTCTAGTAAAGGCACTTAACAGCATAAAGAAGGATGGTAAGATTGCTATACCTAACTGGTATGATGATGTTAAAGTACCAAGCAAGAAGGACCTTGATTTACTTGATGGTATAGATTACGATCTTGAGAGTATAAAGAGTAGTTATGGTGTTAAGGAGTTCATAGGAGATGCTAAAGGCAAGACTGCACTTAAGAGACTTCTCTTTGAGCCTACATGCAATATAGCAGGTATATACTCTGGCTATGTAGCAGGTGGATCTAAGACAGTCCTACCTAGTGAGGCTTATGCAAAGATAGATTTTAGGCTTGTATACGATCAGAACCCAGATATTCTACTAAATAAACTAAAGAAGTACCTTAAGGAAGAAGGCTATGATAACATAGATGTTATCAAGCTAGGCTCAGTGGAACCATCCAAGACAGACCCTAGTGAGAGTATAGTTATATGCACACAAGATGCAGCAAAGAAGGTTTATGGTAAAGAGCCTACTCTCTTCCCTAACTCATGGGCATCTGGTCCAGATTATGTGTTCACAAAGATACTGAAGATACCATCTGTATGGACTGGTTGCTCTCCAGCAAATGCAAATATACATGCCCCAAATGAGTTTACAAGTATAAGTAATGTATTGGATGGAATATGTTATGTAAGTAGTATAATACATGAGTTTAGTATGCATAAATAAAGATTAACTGCTGGAGATTGATTACTAAATATATGTTATCTAAGCCTTCCTCCTCTTTATACTAAACCTCTTTGCCTTTGCATACTTCTTACTATAAGATCTTGCCATGCACTTAACCAGCTTACCAGGATTGAACCTCTTAGCCATAATGATATATGCTATGGAGTGTAAATAAAGTTTTTATTATTGCAAAGGTTATACACTGCAAGCAGTTTGTTCCTAGTTGGGCATGGTGCATGGGCTTACATACTAGCAACTATAACTGCAAGGTTACTTGGTATAAGATCTAGTCTTAACCCTTACCTTGCTATGCTCTTAGGTATGGTACCAGATACAGATATACTTTTACATGAACTAGGTATAAGGCATAGATCAATAACCCATAGCATACTATTCTGGGCTATACTCTTTATCCCATTCTTCATAATATATAGGAGGCGTAGCCTCCCTTACTTTACAGCAGTAATACAGCATATAATGCTAGGGGATATAATTGTTGCAAGTACAAGGGTTCTATGGCCATTGGATTATGAACTAGGGTTTAGGTTATCATTAACCTCTAGCACAAATATAACATTGGAGTTTATAGGTCTTGCTATAATGGCATTACTGATATTAAGATACGATAAGGTTATTAAAGATAAGAGCCTTGCTATAAGGTTGCTTAGTATAATAACTGTAATACCAATACTAGGCTCATTGGTATACATGTTAGATCTTGGTATGTTTATAACAGAGCATGTTATGGCTAAAAGGTTAAGCATATCTGATAACATACAATACGTAATCCTACTCCACTCACTATTCTTAACACTTATCCTTCTACCTCTCCTTCAAGATGTTAAGAGTGTAATTGCAAGGTTAAGGAGAGGGTAGCATTGCTATATGAAGCAAATATGTAATTGTTGTTATATAATATCTGTTACATAACATAAGTAACATCTGTATTTATATTATAGATCTAGTAAGATTATGAAGAATGAATAACAGCACTAACATGAAGAGTAAGAGGAGAAGAGAGGATATACTTACAGGTATACTGATGAGTGCGTTAAAAGGGTCAAGCAAGACAAGGATAATGTATGATAATGGACTGAACTTTAGACAACTCAAACAATACCTTAACTATGCAGTTAGCAATGGGTTGTTGGAGGTACGTGAAGGTAATAGTAGATCTAGGGCCAAGCAGATCTACTTTACAACAGGCAGAGGTATAGAGTATTTAAGGTTATACAAGAAGATATCAGAGATAAGCAGTAATGATAATAGTATAGCATCAACAAATACTCTTATATACAATAATCCAATAGATGGAGGTGAGAGCAATGATAGAGAGTAGCAAGAGCAATACCATAGATGTAAGCAACACTATTAATTATAACAAGTTTATTGTAGACAAGTATAAAATAGATATAAACAAGTTAGTAACGGTTGTTATACCAACACTTAATGAAGAGAAGGGTATAGAGGAGACCATAAAGGAGTTACACTCAATAGGCATAACCAACATACTCGTTGTAGATGGTTATAGCAAGGATCGTACTGTTGAGGTTGCAAAGAGCCTTAATGCTAGGGTTATATTCCAACATGGCAAGGGTAAGACTGGTGCAATTAAGACTGCTGTAGAGCATGTAAATACTCCATATATGCTTGTTATAGATGGTGATTACACATACGATGCAAAGAACATAGATAGATTCTTACAGCATATGGATAACTATGATGAGATAATAGGTGCTAGGATACCAGTTGATAAGAGGAGTATGACATGGTTACATAGATTTGGTAATAGGTTAATAACAAAGACATTCAACTTCCTAATGAATACAAACCTATCAGATGTATGCTCAGGTATGTACATGCTTAAGACAGATACTGTGAAGGAGATAGACTTTAGTACTACTGGCTTTGATGTTGAGGTTGAGATAGCTGCTCAGATAGCAACAATAGGTAATATAACAGAAGTACCTATAAACTACAGACCAAGGATAGGGAGGCAGAAGTTATCCACATGGAAGCATGGATATAGGATAATAAGGAGTATATTCCATCTAGCAAAGCTCCATAACCCTGGTGCATTCTACTCATTCCTAATAAGCCTACTCTTAATCCCTGCAGGTATAATATTAGCAAACTCATTAGTTGAGTTACTACTCACTGGTAGAATTACATCCCATTGGTTCTTCTTCGGCGTAGCCCTTCTACTAATAGCAGTACAGGGCATGAGCATAAGTGTTCTATCTTTAGTAGTAAAGAGATCTAACCTAAGGATGCTTAGAGCAATCAAGAAGAGAATGGATAAGGTATATGCATAGATAAATTATTCTTTATTCTTTCTAATTATGTTAGGATATTTTATCTAATGAGAAATAATTATACTACTTTGCCTGCTTTATATTATATCTATAGCAGTAAATATTAATACCATCAAAGAGAACTAGTATTGTGTGCTCTATCATAGCCTATGCTAGTTGCAATTGTAATGATGTATCATCCATTCTTCTTGATTCGTTATCCTTGCTAGAGTATAGAGGGTATGATAGTGTAGGCATAGCGGTATTGAATGGCTCTAGCATAAGTGTAAGAAAAGGGGTAGGTAACGTTAAAGATGTTAATAGGAAGCATAGGCTTGAGGAGTTGGTAGGAAGCATAGGTATAGGGCATACAAGATGGGCTACACATGGATCTATAAGTGACTTAAATGCGCATCCACATACATCATGCGATGGTAGGATAGCTATAGTGCACAATGGTATAATAGATAATTACTTAGAGTTAAGGGAAGGGATACTAAAAGACCATTCATTTAAGAGTGAGACTGATAGCGAGGTTATAGCACACATGCTAGAGCACTTGCTTTCAAGGCATAAAGATATCAAAGATGTTATGGTTGCCCTTTTAAGGTTACTCCATGGTTCATATGCATTTGTAGCACTGCTTAACGATGGCACGCTAGTTGGTAGCAGGCATAATGAACCATTGATAGTAGGAGTTGTGCCTTCTGCTAATAGCATCCTCTATCATTATGCTAATAGAAAGAAGTATAATGATGTCTTTTGCAGCAGTTGCTTCATATCAAGCGATGTGTTAGCATTTATAAAATATACAGATAAGGCAATATTCTTATCAAACGATGAGTTCTTCATACTCAGACCAATTAAACATGGGTATAGATTAAGCATATACGATGCAGAAGGGAATAAGATAGGTAAGCAGATAACTCAGATTGCATGGGAATTAAGTAGTTATGTTATAGATAAGGGTAAGTATGCACATTATACATTAAAGGAGATACATGAGCAAGAGTATACTATAGCAAGGGCATTATGCTCTAAGATAAACCATGAGTTCATAACAAGATTGATTGATGCTAGGAGGGTTATAGTAACAGGCTCTGGTAGTAGTTACAATGCATCGTTATACGCTAAACACTTACTTGCTAGAGTAGGGGTTAATATAGATGCATGTATAGCAAGTGAAGTAAGATATAGTAGTATAAGCATAGATAGCAATGATGTTCTCCTTGCAATATCTCAGAGTGGTGAGACAGCAGATCTATTAGATGCTGTAAGATATGCAAAGAGCAAAGGGTGTAAAATCCTATCCATTGTTAATGTTAATACATCCTCTCTGGTAAGGGAGAGCGATTACTTTACAAGCATAAACGCTGGACCAGAGATAGGTGTAGCTGCTACTAAGAGCTTTACTGCACAACTAGCAGTTATATACAAGGTAGCAAGCCTAATAGCCCATGAGAATAACAGTAACTATGATTATAGCATATACTACTACGATAGTTTAAGCAGTGCTATAAGTAAGGGTGTAAGGGATATAATTGCAAGAGAGCATCTATTATCTAGTATAGCAGATACTATAAAGGATGTGAACGATATATATGTAATAGGCAAGGGCGTAAATCATATAATTGCATTGGAGGGTGCATTAAAGCTGAAGGAGTTAGCATACATCCATGCAGAGGCTATAAATGCTGGAGAACTTAAGCATGGTCCACTGGCATTGATAGATAATAGTAGGAGTAGTGTAGTAATAGCCTTGAATGTTAAAGATAATACATATAAGGATGTTATAAATAATGTAAAAGAGGTTAAGGCTAGAGGCGGGTATGTGATAGGCATATCTGATTGTTATGAATATAAAGAGTGTTATGATGTTATGCTAGACTTACCAAGTATATATGACACTAATGAGAGAGATTGTGGTTTTGTTAATGCTATATCATATGAATCCCTTGCATATCCTGTCTATCAGTGTATACCATTGCAACTATTAGCATACAATATAGCAGTTAAGAAAAACTACAACCCAGATTATCCTAGGAATATAGCAAAGTCAGTAACAGTAACATAATTATTATTCATAATATTTTCTTATATTGAATCTAACCTATGATTCCATAGATGAGTGTATCATACGTATGTAAAGTATCATTGCTAATAATACTATAAACCCAGACATGCCTAGCATAAGCCTATCTACTTGAGTAATAAATGGTAGTATATTCCATGCAACCCTTACAACTATCCCTGCTAGCAGCATTATTAAAGGGAGCATGTTAAACCTTGTATAGTTTACATCCTTGCCTAGTATAGGTGGGAGCATTATTGGCATGAAGTTCATTATTGTTATCCCTATGAAGCCTATTGTAACAATGTGTATTGCTAGATCATATAAAGCAAATGTAGGCGTTAGATCATAGAGTAAGGCAGTAACAAGCCCTAGTACAAGCATTATGTATGATACCCTTAGCAATGGTATAAAGAACTTTAGCCTTGATATCTTCTCCCTTGCTTGAGGATCTTCAGAGGTATATAGGAACTCTGGTATCCTGTATTTACTCATAACATATATGCTATAAGCAAAGATCATGCTAGTTGCTATCAATAGAGTGTAAGCATATACCCTTATCTGAATTAAGAGCAGTAGAGCAGATATACTTGCTAAGATAAATGCTAAGATATCTAATCCTTTTATAGGTGTTGCCCTACCAAAGAATATTGGCACAGTCTTATACTGTACACCAAATATAACGTACACTACAAAGCATAGCCATATGTATACTCTATTAAGGTTATCCATGTTATAATCAATTGCTAGAATAACATTGTATGCAATTAGCATGATCAATGCTAAAACAAAGTAGTAATCTGATACCCTCCCTACTCTTGGTGCTACTTTAAGCATTGATGCTATTACATAAGCAAATATCGCTAAAGCAGTTAACCTTACTATATAATAAGCTATTATTATGTAATAATCATTTATGTATATGGCTAATGGGTAAAGGATAAGCGAGGCTATAATTAGAATAAAGGATATCCTTGCCTCCAATACATTCTTGAACTTAATGCTCCTTATCCTAGGTACAAGCATGTACATTACACCCATAATTAAAATTGTTACAGCACTACTCTGCAACTCTCTATGAAGTAGTAATGTATTACCTATAGCATTATGAATATTCATACCAGAGAGCATGAGCATGTATATAGTGCCTATAGATGTACCTATGAATAGCGTTATAACAGCAGCCTTAACGAATGGTCTGCTCCATGAAGATACTAATAGCATCTTTATTAGTAGTAGTATTGTTAGATTATAATATTTAAAAATTGGTTCAACTGTACAAACCTAGGGTAGACTTTTTATATAAGTGCTAACCTAAGACTGATAGTAAGATGAGCGCTAGTGCAGCATTTGAACCATTGCTATGGATGCTACTCTTTGGTGTAGTTGCGTCTGTCCCAGCACTTATAGTTGCAAAGATGATAGCCCCAAGGAGGAGGTTCTGGAACCCTGTTAAATATATGCCTATGGAGTGTGGGCAGGTACCAAGTGGGGAAGGGAGGACTAGGTTCATGATGCAGTACTACTCATATGTGCTCATGTTTGTAGCATTCGATGTTATACTGATATTCCTTTATGCATGGGGGGTTTCGCTCTTTGCACTTCCTAGGAGTGTTACCTTACCTATACTAGTATTCCTTGCAATAATAGGTGCAGCCATGGGTTATGCCATGTATCTATCCTCTAGAAGGGATATATGGTAGATACTCATTCAATTTAGATGTTATTGTTGTACCATAACATATAATAATATTTTTAGATTAAGAATATGTGATGTTGTATTATAACGGTAAGTTACATACCCTTATAATTGTGGCATCTATAATTGCTATAATACTTAACTCTAACTATGCTTATGCACATCCATTGCTTATAGAGTCTGACCCAGCCAATCTACAGAGGCTCTCAAGTGCACCATCAAGTGTAGTTATTGTATTCAGTGAACCTGTTGAGGCAAAGTTCAGCTGGATAAGGGTTTATGATTCATCAAATAATAGGGTAGATAACAATGATACCAACTATGTTGATAACAATCCAACTAAACTAGGGGTAACACTGAAACCGTTGAGCGATGGATTGTATACAGTAAATACTAGAGTGCTATCTCAAGTTGATGGGCATATAGTAGATTACACCTTCATATTCATAGTAGGTGATGTTGCTTTAAGTAATGTTAGTAATGATAGCATTAGTAGCAGTGCTGTAAGGATAAGCAGTGAGCAGATTATACTACCAGATGCAATAGCAAAGTTCCCTGCATATATAGCCCAGATTATGGTAGTAGGTTTAGCAGTAGTAACCCTATATCTATGGAAGCCTTTACATACATTGCTTAGGATATCTTACATAAGCATCTCAAGGGTATACAAGGTAACCATCATAGCAGGTATAATGCTTATAGTATCAAGTATAGCATTAGCGGTTATACAATCTATATCTTTGAATGTAAGTGTTGATCAGGTTCTTACAAGCAAGTTCGGTAGCATGCTCTTGCTTAGGCTGGTTGGTGGAGCATCTCTAGTAGTATTAGCATATGTTATTGCTAGAATGAAGAAGAAGGAGGGAGGTATAGGTGGAGAGGAATGGAAGGAGAAGGTTGAGAAGGATAATGCTACTGTAAAGAGGTTAAGCATAGCATTGCTGATGATAGGCTCAAGTGTTATGGTTAGCACTACAATGGTAAGCCATAGCGCAGCATTATCTATAGAATCTACAGTTGTAGATCTTATACATAACATATTTGCATCTATATGGATAGGCGGGGTTATAGCATTAGCATTCATAGTTATGCCTAGCATAAAGCAAGCAGTTAAAGATAGCATGATAAGGGGTTATGCATTATCCTTAACGATACCAAGGTTCTCTCAACTTGCATTGGTATCAATAGGTATACTTGGGATAACTGGACCATTAGTACTATGGGGTATAGAGAGTGATATAGTTAGACTACTCCAGACAGAGTATGGTTTAATACTTAGTATTAAGCTTGTACTTGCAGCATTGATGATTATCCTAGGAGGTTACTCAACATTTAAGGTGCATAAGAAGGTAATTAGCATACTTAATGCTGGTAAGGGTTATGCATACCAAGATAATAGCATCGATGGTCTTTACTCATATGCAAACGGTTTACTTAAGCTTGAGGCTTATGTTGGTATAGCACTGCTATTGAGTGTTGCTCTATTAACTAATACTGTACCCCCAGAGGCATATACATTATCAAAGCTCTCTACTGCTAGCATTGGGGAAGGGAGTATAGGAGAAGAGGGTTCTGGTAGAAGTGTTAATCTAATATCTACAGTAGGAGATTCAAACGTAGAACTTACAATAAAGCCTGCTAGGCTAGGTATAAACAGTGTATATGTTGTAGTAAAGGATAGTAATGGTAATGAACTGAAGGATTTAAAGAGTATAAAGCTTAAGGTTAGGCCTAACATTACAGATATAGGCCCAGTAACATATGAGCTTGTTAAGGATAACAATACTAATGCATGGCTTAGCAGTAATGTAGCACTAACATCAAATGGGCTATGGAGATTTGAGGTTAATGCTGAGAGGGAGGATGCACCAAATATATCAGTATCGTTTGATGTTATGATAAAGCCTGATCTAAGTGAGATGAGGTTTGATGTTAAGGAGTACCAATTACCATACAGGGATTCTATACCATTCTACATACTCTACAGCAAGGAGGATAATGCTATATGGGTAAGTGATGGTAATAGAGCAAGTGTATGGATGCTTGATCTAGCAAGTGAGCAGTTCAAAGAGTACAGATTCGATGGTGCTATATCAACTATACTTGCAAGGGACTCTCATGGAAGGATATGGTTCCTAGACCCTGCAAGTAAGACCTTTGGGTATATAGATCCAAGCAAGTACAATACTAGCAGTGATGCACGTATATTTAGTGTACCATACGGTGCACTTGCAGTTTACATATATATAGATAGTAACAATAGGATATGGCTCTCACTTGTAGATAAAGGTTCAATAATCATGTATAATAGCATAGAGGATGTTGAGAGAGGGAACTATAAAGAGTTTAAACTGCCTCAAGGGTTTGTGCCAACATACATAACTGCTGATATATTCAACAATATATGGTTTACAGCAATAACAAATGAGTATGGTGTTATAGGTATGATAGATACAAGCATCGATAGTAGTAAAGATGGTAAAGAAGAAGCAGTAAGGTTACTTGATCATAGGCTAAGCGAACCCCTTGCCATACATGTTAGCAGTAATGGCTCAATATGGGCATCTGAGCATATAGGAAGCCCAGCTAGGATAACATACATAGACCCTCTACTTGGTATAGTTAACAGTTACAGTGTTATAGATAATAATGCACTACCATATGGTATAATACAGGATAAGTTAGGGAATGTATGGTTTGCTCAACATACAGTTGATAAGATAGGAGTACTTGATTCTTATAGAGGTAAGATGAGAGAGGTTAATACATTAAGTAAGGGATCGTTTGTACAATGGATAACTGTAGATGATGATGGTAAAGTATGGTATGCTGCATCTAGAGCAGCAAGTATTGGGGTTATAAAGTGGTCTGCTATAGAGGTAAGTGGGCAGGAGCAGTTAACTACTGCAGTAATAAGAAACAACAATAATAATAGTAATAATAGTAATAATAGTAATGTAACGGCTGTGATGGAATCACCTAGTAAAAGATATGTAGAGATCTTTGCACCCTCTCTAGCTTTATTAATAACAAGTGTATCCTTGATATACTTAAGGTCATCAAGAGAGTATAATAAGGCTCTTAAGATTATTAAGAATGTATGAATCCTTCTACTATAATTTATTCTAGGTGACAGTATATATAAGATATAATATTCCCTTGTATATATACAATTATGCATAGCAATCTTAAAGAGAAGGATAAGAGGTATGTATGGCATCCATATACGCAGATGAAGGACTATGCTACTCTTAACGCACCTGTTATAGTTAAGGGGGAGGGTTTCTACCTCATAGATGAGCATGGTAATAGATACTTGGATGGAGTTGCAAGCATGTGGTGCAACGTATGGGGGCATACAAAGAAAGAGATAGTTGATGCTATAATAGATCAGGTTAGAGAGCTGCAGCACTCAACACTCTTTGGTTTAACCAACGATAAGGCTGTTATACTTGCTGAGATGCTTGTTAGCATAGCAAAGGGCATGGGTAAGGTATTCTATAGCGATAATGGGTCTACCGCAGTTGAGGTTGCATTGAAGATGGCTTTACAGTATTGGTACAACAAGGGCTACAGTGGTAAGAGGATATTTATCTCATTGGAAAATGCATATCATGGAGATACTGTAGGTGCAATGTCTGTAGGCTACCTGGAGCATTTCTTTAAGCCATATGAGAGCATGTTATTTTATGTAAAGAAGGTACCTACACCATACATGTATAGAAAGCATCTTAGTATGAGCGATTATGATTATACGCAGTACTGCTTGGATATCCTTGAGAAGGAGTTAAAGGATAGTAGTAATGACTGTAAAGGTAACAACATAGCAGGGGTAGTTATGGAGAGTGGGGCACAGATAGCTGGGGGAGGTATAGTATACCCTAAAGGATACCAGAAGGCTGTAAGAGAGTTATGCAACAAGTATGATACCCTATTTATACTTGATGAGGTAGCAACAGGGTTCGGTAGGCTAGGCTCCATGGTTGAGTATATAGAGCAGGAGAGTATACCAGATATAGTAGCATTTGGTAAGATGCTTACTGCAGGCTACTTGCCATTGGCAGTTACCCTCTCTACAGATGATGTCTACAATGCATTCCTAGGAGAGTATGAGGAGAATAAGCACCTCTTCCATGGGCATACATTCACTGGTAACCCTATAGCATGTGCATGTGCAATAGCAAACATAGAACTATATAAGAGGGAGGACCTTATAGCAAGGGTTAGGAGCAATGCTAGGATAATAGAAGATAGGCTTGATGAGTTTATGAGTTATAGCATAGTTGGTGATGTTAGGCATAAAGGTATGCTTCTAGCAGTAGAGTTGGTTAAGGATAGAGCAAGCAAGGTTCCATTAAGGTTAAAGGATAGAAGGGTTAACTATGCTATAATGCAAGAAGCATTAAAGCGTGGGATATTCTTAAGGCCTTTGGGGCATATAATGCTCATAATACCTCCCCTTGCATTAAGCAAGGATATCCTTAACACTCTACTGGATAATGCATTAGATATAATAGATACACTGCAGAGGGATGTAGTATAATAATAAAGGCACAAGCTTTTAAGTAGGGTTACTTAAAGTTGATTTGGTGATACAATTGTCAAATCCTAGCAAGAGGCAAGAGGGTAAGGGTAAGAGTAGTAGTGCAAGTAATATAAAAGATAAGGAGAATGCAGAGAAGATAAATAATGCTGTAAATATGCTCATAAGTATAGCAGATAACAGCATGACACCAAAGCATGTAAGGCAGAGTATAAAGGATATAATAAGCAATCTAAAGGATGAGAAGCTGGATTATGCTATAAGGGCAGCCAATGCTGTTAGCATGCTAGATGAGCTTACACAGTCTCCTAATGTACCATCTCACATGCGTGTTACACTATGGCAGGTAGTCTCCATATTAGAGAGTGTAAGATAACTGGATAAATAATAGATAGTAAATTGAGATAATTAAGTGATGAATAGGCAGAATAGCAGAGTGTTAAAAGCAATAATAATTAATAATAATGTAACGTACTGTATTACCACTTAGAATATAATATATTTATATAAGTAATCCTACTTATTATATAGATGGAGAGCAGTAGTATAGATAATAGTCTGCCTGATGTTGTAGAGATAGAGGTAGCAACTCTTAACTACAAGAGAGATTATGAGATGCTTGTTAATGCTATGCACAAGATTGAGGCAATGGTTCATGCATATGACTCATTCACAGTAGGTGACCCAGATCAGGTTATGGGTTGGTACTTCTTCACCCTATATGTTAATAAGAGCCTAATGGTTAGATTGGTTAACCTCCTTGGGAACGATTTCCTACGTATAAAGGGTAAGAGTTTAGAGCACAAGTTTATAAACTGGTTAACCGTTAAACTTAAGCAAGTAGGCAGTGATATGAAGCTAACACTTAAAGCAGACCTCATGTCATCAAAGTATGGTCTATTCTAGGGGAGGATACAAAAATTGTTTACGTATAGTTAAGCATTCCATTACAAACCTTTAATAATTAATGATGAGATATTAATAGCATCTACTATGGGCAAGATCTCAAGATTGGAGGTTTATGCAAAAGGGAGCCTAGTAGCACTTGTTATTGGCTTACCAGCTGTAGCCTCTTTCCTTATAACATGGAGGATAACTAGCAACCTACTAATCTCTATCGCTGTAAGTATAGTTGTTTACTTTATATCCATGGGATTTGCATTTAAGATAGCAAAGATTCTTGCTAAAGGGAGTAGCAGCAATGAGTAAGGATATCTTTAAATTATCTTTAAAATAATTTATTTTAAATTAAATAATTTATTAACCCTCTCTACCCTGCCAACGCTTAAATATATCATGCTCTATACCAAGATGATCTAATACCTTGCCAACTAGATGGTTAATAAGATCATCTATGCTCTTTGGTCTATGATAGAACCCTGGCATTGCTGGCATTATAACAACATTAAGCCTAGCAAGCTTAAGCATATGCTCTATATGTATTGCAGTTAAAGGGGTCTCTCTAGGGACTAGTATAAGCTTCCTACCCTCTTTCATAGTTACCAGTGCTGCCCTAGTAATTAGTGTATCATCTAAACCTAATGCTATGCTTGCTAGGGTCTTCATGCTACATGGGATTACGCACATCGCATCAAACTTGAATGAACCACTCGATGGTTTTGCTGTTAGATCATCGTTGCTATAAACACTACTTGCTAAAGAGTATACATACTCTATACTCTTATCTGTCTCAAGCCTTATACACTCCTCAGCCCACCTGCTAACTATTAGGTGTGTCTCAACGTTTTTATCCTTTAGTATCTCCAGCAACCTTATACCATACAATACCCCAGAGCTACCACTCATAGCAACTATTACACGCATACCATACTATGAGTTATACCATTATTAAATATAGTTGGCTTATAATGTTATTTACTATAATAATGTAAGTTAACGGAACCCTATTAATGATTACTCCTGCTTCCATCTGGTCAGATAGGAGCCTAGCACTACAAATACAATTGTGAATATTATAAGCATAGATGAGTTGTATAGTATTATGAGTATATCATCTGTTATCATACTTACCTTTAATGCTTGTATGTAGTAAGTTAGAGGGAATGCTTTTGCTATTATTTGCATGTAATCTGGCATAATCTCCAATGGCCAAAATGTACCAGAGAGGAACATCATGGGGAATACAAGTGCGTTGCTTGCCCCAGATACTGCCTCAACGTCCTTTAATGCACCTGCAATAAGCATGCCTAAGCCAGTAAAGCATAACGCGCCTATAACAAGTATAAACATGCTTAATGCACTTGGTATGCTTGTATTAAAGGTAAAGTATGCTACAACTATCATAACTATGGCAAGTATGATTGCAAGCATAGTTTGAGTAAGCATGTTAGATATTATCCATTCAAGCCTTGTCAATGGTGTGCTCATGAACCTCTTGAGCAAGCCTCTCCTCTTGAACTCTGTTACTATTGAACTTACACCAACTACACCATTTGTCATAACCCATGCTGCAAGTATGGATGATAGGTAATAATCTGCTACACTATAACCCTTTGATGTATCCTTAACCTCTAAATTAATTATATCTTGTATACCAAGAGCCCTCTGCTGGAACCTTGCTATTACATTCTCTATTACTCCCTTAACCCGTTCATACCCTCTATCTCTGCTATCAATTAATAGTATTAGCCTATTACTACTACTATTATTATTCATGCTATCTTTGCTAGGGTTAAATAACTTGGTAAGCTCATCTTTACCCTTGTATATGACTTGCATATCCTTATCATTATCTAGGCTAGAGTTGTGATTGTTGATAAACTCATCTAGTGTGGATATAACCATATCCATCCTTGCATATATACTGCCTTGTCTTATAGACTCATCAAAGCCCTTTGGTATAACAAGTAATCTTATGCTCTTACCCTCTGCTGCTAATTTAGAGGAGTAACTTACTGCATCTACACTAGCATCTATATACTTTATATTAAATGCATTGCTTGATCTTAATGCATCTATTAACATGGTTGATAACTGAGTAGGTTTGCCTTTATCATTACCATCTTCATAATCTAGATTCTGTACATATATATCTTCTATCTGCTTGCTATTAAATACAGCACTCATTATACCCATAAGCATTATGGGGAAGAGTATCGTAAAGAATACACCTGTCTTGCTCCTAAGCCAATCCATTAGTAGTGCCCTTGCTAGGTAGATTACCTTCATGGAATCAGTATAATTTTCATTGCTATTTCTACTATATGCTTGTAACTCCTTTAAGGAGTATCCTTGCAATAAATAAAGTTCTACTTAGTGTAAACTTACTATGCTGTAATATCCCTTCTATCATCCTCTATATCTCTCCTATTCTTTACAGATTTAATAACAATAAGCAAAAGTGGTAATGAGGCTACCTCAAGTGCTATAGAGAAGAATATAGTATCTGCTAGTGATTTATCATACAGTATACCCATAATAACACTACCTATGAACCATGATAAACCGTAGGCAGAGTTGAATATACCATATGCAGAGCCTCTCCTACTAGCATGGGTTATCTCTGCTACAGATGCACGCATTACAGTCTCTTGTATGCCCATTACAGCACCCCATAGTATAATGCCTATCAATGCTAGATTGTAGTTAAAGGAGAATACCAATGGTGCTATAGGTATGCTTAGAATAGGTATCATAGCAAGTACTATAAAGCCTAGTCTATCGAATAAGTGCCCAGATACCAATGCTGCTAGAGCATCTATGCCCATGGCAAGAGCAAAGATCATGGGTATCTGTGTATCCTGCATAATAGATGTTGACTTGAAATGGTATGAGATCAGTTGGAAGTGCGCATATCCGATCATGCTTATAGATGCAAATGCTATATATAACCAGAAAACATATGGGAGAGCGTTACCTCTGCCATTACTCTTGCTATAATTATCAATGGAGTTATCAATAGCATCTATCCTCTCATGTTTATATATACCATGGTAAAGCATCCTTGCAAAGAATAACATGCTTAATGATACTAAGGCTGGTATGAATAATATGCTAAATGCACGTGCATAGCTTAGATTATTAATATATAGCATTAATGCAACGAGCAATGGACCAATAATGGCACCTATCTGATCCATGGCCTCATGTATACCAAATCCCCATCCTCTCCCTATGCTTGATGTTGTATATGCTAATATGGTATCCCTTGCAGGAGTACGTATAGCCTTCCCAAGCCTCTCTGCTATTATCAGCATCGATGCGATGCCCCAAGTATTAGCAAATGTAAGTAAAGGTATAGCAATAAGGCTTATGCTATAGCCTATGATGGTTATAACCCAATACCTCTTTGTAATATCAGATAAATAACCAGTTAGCAAGCGTAAACTATAGCCTAATAGCTCACCTAGCCCTGCAACTACACCTACTATGGTTGCTGTAGCCCCAAGGATTAGTAGATATGGACCTATTATACTCCTTGCTCCTTCATATGTAATATCAGCAAAGAGGCTTACTATACCCATTACTATTATGAATCTAAGTGCTAGATGCTTGTACTCCTCTTTACCTTCATCTCTCACCTCTTGCTATACTCACTAATAAGAGATAAATATTGCAATTGATCAAATACTTATTTGATCAATAAACTAAGATGGGTAATGCAAAGGTGATTGAGAAGATAATAAATAATAACATAAAGGGGTCTAAGCGTACTTGGTTCTATACTATATATGAAGGTAAGAGGCTGAGTCTTATGGCAGATGCTAGGAACAGATTCAATAGATGGTACCTTGACTCTATAAATGAGCAGTACGATTATATCCAAATATGTGCTGATGCTGCCAATGATAACGATAATAATGGGGTTAATGCTGTTGAGGATGTTTTGATTCATACCTATGTACCTTTACCAAGGTTAACACTCTTACGTTACATTACTTACACATATACAAAGGAGAAATGTAAGGAGAGAGAGGAGAAGTGGATGATACAGTTAGATGTCTACGATCATAAAAAGTCTATAGATAAGCCAGTTATACGCTATCCTCTCTTCTTAAAGATTAAAGATGATGGCAGTAACAGTAATTACAGGTTACCCTCAGTAAATGTATTTGAGCAAGAATTATACGATGATACATTCAATTATCTCTATAGAATTATTAATAGAGTATTGAACTTTAGTTCTAGCTTCAAATCTACATGATAAATAATAAATCCTCTAATGTATTAAGCCCTCTAGGTATTCTACAACCTAATCCACTTCTATACATCTTTTTCTTTCTCATACCTCAAGTTCTCATAGATATTTCTACAACTGATTATAGCAAATTAAGATATGAGCAATATGCTATATACTGCTTTAGCATCAAGAATCTATTACTAATCTTACAACAAATATCAAAATAATAAAATATTCATCTACTTCATTAAAAGCTTTAGAGTCTCATATTTAGAGATTAAATATTTAAATAGTTTAAACATTAAATATCAAAAGTTGGATATAAAGCCATTAGCATTTGAGAGTCTAGGTGTAAGATCCCAAGCAACATTGGTAGAGACTAAAGATGTAAGAATATTAATAGACCCTGCTGTATCTTTAGCACCAAGAAGGTATGGTTTACCCCCACATCAGATCGAGGTAGATAGGCTAAAAGAGCTTGCTAAGAGTATATATAAGGAGGCTAAGAGTGCAGATGTTATAATAATAACACACTACCATTATGATCACCACGATCCAGGGTATATTATACCCCTTGACATCTACTCAGGGAAGACTCTTTATATAAAGGACCCAATCAACTTCATAAACCCGAGTCAGAGGTTTAAGAGAGCACCAAGGTTTATGAATGCAATTAAAGGGATACCAAAGGTTATAGATGTTGCTGATGGTAAAGTATTCAAACATGGCTATACCACAATACAATTCTCACATGCTGTTCCACATGGAGCTGATGAGAGGTTAGGGTATGTGGTTCAAGTAGCAATTAAGGATAACGATTCTACAGTACTATTTACATCAGATATAGAAGGCATGCCTAAGCATCTGCATATGGAATTCACTAAGAGTGTAAGACCAAACTTCTTAATAATCGATGGTCCATTGAGTTATCTATTGGGTAAAGCATTATCGGAGAAGAATCTTGAAGAGGGTATAAAGAATATGGAGGATATAGTTAAAGAGGGGTTAGAGTATGCTATAATAGATCACCATGTATTAAGAGACATAAACTATGAGAGTGTACTTAAGCCAGTAAAGGAGACTGCTAAGAGTATAGGATGCAAGGTTATAACAGCTGCAGAGTATTTAAACGAACCCATCCAGCTATTAGAGGCTAGGAGGAGAGAATTATTTGAGAAGGATAAGAGACCTGCTAAAATTCCCTATAAAGGTTTAGCCGAGTTATTAAGCGAATGAGTATAATAGCAATATCCTATACAAAATGGTATCTAAACACAAATATTATTTAATATAGTCCATAGAATATAGTAAATAAGATTGGATTGTTAATAAATGATTTGTAGATTTCATACAGCATACTTTTTAAATATGTATTCCTTAGCTTAGTTATGTCATTAAGCAAAGAAGCACAAACTATACATAAAGAGGTAGCCAATGCACTTGCAGCATACACATTAGCAACACGCAGTTACACAGTACTTGATAGATTAGCCAATGCTATATCAGCGGATGCTGTAATCAAGGCTATATATGAATTAAATCGTTCTTTAGATGTGATAATACGCAATAGCAAAGAAGATCAAGCTATATACTATAATGAAAATGAGAATGATAGAAGTATAACAATCAAGGGTAGGTGGGGTAATGATATAAGAGAATTTACCATTAAAGGCTATTTACCTGATGAGTATAAATATAAGAGCTTCTTAGAAGAGGCTAGCAAGGATATAATGGTTGCTAGAAGTACTGCTGCTTATGCATCTTCTATAATAGCAAGTCAGATAGCTAGGGCAGAAAGGAGATCTCAAGCCACGCAAGATCAAGAGTAGGTGAGGTATATGGGCTACATTAGTATAGCATTAAGAGCAGTAGTAAATGTAGAGAGCCTAAATGGTATAGAGACTGTAGGTAATCTAAGTAGGCATAGGACTGCCCCATTAGTAATACCCATTAATGGGAATGGGTATGCTATAAGATTCTTGCCAGTAGTATCAGGAGAGTCTATAGCCCATGCATATCAAGAACTTTTAGTAGAAGAAGCCAATTTGAATAATCTACCTCTCAGTGAGCGCTCTAAGAAGTATGAGTTCCTAAAGTTTGCTGAGGATAAATTATTAGAGGAAGAGAATATAGAGAAGCCAAAGGATGAAAATGATATTAGGCGTGCAGAGGTAGATATACTGCTAAAGGATTTTGTATGTGATGTTGGGGGATTTCTATATGCTGGCAATCCCTCAATTAAAAGGACCTCATGCTTCCAAGTAGGCTATATGGTACCAGCAATATACGAGAAGGAGGTTGCGGCATTAGAGAGTCAATTCCATATGCGTTTTGCGCCATCTTCAATGAGTAATCATCAGATGCCATACAGTGTTGAGGTAGGGAGTGCCCTTTATACATTCACATT